>Ga0163144_10000135_pt1 | contig 167245 bp, 150 predicted proteins | sample OliLak19BULKMAT1_FD_123175 | JGI IMG/M metagenome (GOLD analysis project Ga0163144, IMG submission 123175) | Freshwater microbial mat bacterial communities from Lake Vanda, McMurdo Dry Valleys, Antarctica - Oligotrophic Lake LV.19.BULKMAT1 | ecosystem: Environmental > Aquatic > Freshwater >...
AAGACGATATCCTCTGGCGCAACGACGACGGCCTCGTCGCCGTCTGGACCATGAACGGCTTCACCGTCCTCAACGCCGGCGTCACCGGATCTGTCGATCTAACCTGGGTGATCGTGGGATAAGTCCAGGGGTCGCTCTTGGGGTGGTTGTTGGGCTTGGACGTTCATGCGAGCGTACATCTTAAGACGCGCGCCGCGTCTGATTCGTACGCTGCAAAAACAATGCCTAAACAATATCTCTTCATCTGCGGCTGCCCCAGATCAGGCACGACTGCATTGCAATGGGCGCTTAATCAAAGTCCTGAAATTTGCATGGGCGGCGAGCGTTACGCGCACCGCTTTTGGAGTGACGAGTCGCTCAATCCAAGTGATTTCGAGCAAGAGCGATTCTTCTCTCAACAAGACGGCGACACCTTCTACGACATTCGCGACGCTGCTTGGCACCCACAGAAGCGCGCAGCTTGGAGCCAAGTGCGCTTCATCGGCGACAAGCTGCCTCTGGCCTACATGCGGCTGCCAGTGCTGGCGCGGGAATTTCCAGGCGCCAAAGTTATCGTGATGATCCGCAACATATTCGATGTGGCCTCCAGCTACCAGAAGCGCGATCAAGCCGAGGACGGAGATTGGCAAGGCGGCGGCATTGAGCAGGCAGTTTTTGATTGGAACCAGCTGTTCGCAAAGCTACAACAGGCGCCCGTGTCATTGGCGCTCCTGCCGGTCGCTTACGAACGTTTGTTCATACAAGGCGACGACGTTGATCGCTTAATCTCGTTCATCGGATTGAAGAACCCCGCCCCCCTCCGCGACGCGTTAGCAGTCGCGCACCTTGATGGGAGGTCCCTGGAGAATGACCGCAGCCGCGGCCTGAGCGCGCTGGATGCGGCGCTGATCTGCGCAAACGCCGACTTCGATGGATATCGCCGAACGTTGATGAGCGATCCAGCCGCCCGCCTCAAATTGGCATAGCCCCCGGCCTACAGGCCAACACGAAAGACGAAATGCGGATAGATCTGCTCGCAGTGCAAACCGCGCGATCTCGTCAGGTCTTCAACCGCTTGCGTTGCGCCAATACAAGTAGAAACCGTCGCGTCGTCGTAAACAAAATAGCCACCGCGCGTCATCATCGCCCACGCTACGCTCTGCGCGTAAGCAGTCGGTTCGTAAATATCCATGTCGAAATGGGCGAGACCGAAACGGGTGCCAACCGGCACTTGGCGCGGGAACGTATCCTGGACAAGACCTTTCACCAGCTGCAGGTTATCGAGCTTCGACTGCTGACGCGCCTGCACGAGCCCCGGAAAATCTGAGTCGGAAAAATCGCCCTTGAGGTGGAAGTCGGCTGACGAATCCACTGGAGGCATACCTTCGAATGTATCGAAAGCATACATGTTTGCTTGCGGGTAAAGCCGCTTCAGCAGATGCGCCATAAACAGCGAACTGCCACCTCGATAGGCGCCGAACTCTGCGACGTTGTGGTCCTGAAGCGCGTCGAAATAAAACGCGATAAGCAGGAAGAGATTCATCAGCCGGCTTTCAATCACAACCGAACGCCGACGCGATACCTCCAGCGCTTCGAGATAAAGCGGATGCTCGCGCAATTCGCGCGCAAGCTGGCCAAACTCGAGCCCCACCCCCCGCGTGTATCCGTTGGCCGGCTCACGCCCCCTGATCACGCCGCTCTGCACACGGCCATTTCCAGCCTTGATAGAAAGTGGCGGATAGCCGGCTTCGATGAGGCGGCGGCCCAGTGCTTCGGTGTTCGTATCCATATCAAATATCTCGCTCGTCGCCAAAAAGCGGCGCTGGAAGTTCAGCGCGCTTGAGAGCCTCGTGGTCATGGCGATACTGATTTATGTAGCCGCGCATTTCCGCCGAAGGTTGTTCTTTCGGCGGCATGCGTCCACCCGCCTGAACTTCCGCCGCTGTACGCTTGCGGATGATAAGTTCGAGTGCGCACTCCGCCACCGGCGTCAACGTCTGATCGAAGCGCGGCAAGTCGTGGCGATAGCCGTCGTCAATTACTTCAAGCTTGCGGACGTCCGCTGCTGGGCCCAGAGCGCGCACCAAGTCCAGGACATTGTGCGAGGCGGGGCACCAAGACCGCGCTTTGGCCATTGTGAATGAAGCTTTGTGATCGCGATTGTGCGTGGAGGGCCAAACGCCCTGCTCGTACAGATCCTCGTCCGGAACCGTGATGACTAAATGCCCACCCGGTTTCAACACGCGAAACCAGTTCTTCAGCCCCTCTTCGGGGTCCCGCAGGTGCTCGAGGCAGTGCGAAGAGAAGACGAAATCAAAGCTCTCATCGGCCGCCCCGCCCATGATCTGCGCGTCGCCGTCTTCAATGTCCCAAGTCCGCAAAGATGCGATGCGCGGAAAGAGTTCAAGATAGAGCACGAGCGGATCGGGCTTGCCGCCAATATCGACGCCGTCGCCGACGAAATAGCGCAGCGCGTAACGGTTATCCTTAAGACGCCGCGGAATCGACTTCGAACATTCCTTCATCGATCGTACTTTCAGTGGGTGCGCGCTGGCCGGCGGGGCTTATCGGCGATGAAGAGGAACTGCTCACCGCCGAGATAAGCGAAGTCACGCGACCAGTAATGCACTACTCGGCAATTCTCAAACCCCGCAGACTTCAAATCATCGAGCACGTCCCACGCGAAGTATCGAAAGCACAGCGATCCCTTCTCAGGGTCGGCGACGCTCCCGTGATACTCGGGCGCCAAAATGTGTTCGATCTCCCCGTCCTTTCGCAAGACAGCGCGTACGACTTTACGTTCACGGTCGCGCGAAAATGGCGCAGCAAACAACAGCCGCCCTCCCGGCTTGAGAGAGCGATGTATCTCACGCATCGCGGCAACGTCGTCCGCAACATGCTCCATAACGTCGAACGAGAGCACGAAATCAAAACTGTCGTCAGCAAAGGTGAGCCGCGTAAGGTCCTCGTTACGCAGCCCGCTCATCTCTTCTCCGAACGCGCAGCGCGTCCCAAAAAACTCACTTCCCACGAGCCGGGGATAACGCGACTTCAGCAGATCATAAAGAGCCGTTCCCTGCTCTGTCAGATACACCTCCGCGTTGGCGGACGGGCGCAACAGCCCCTCGAACAAATGCACGCCCGCGCGTAGACGGTTCTGCAGCCCACACGCGCTGCAATCGAGATGCTCGCGCCAGTTTGGGAGCGGCTGGCCGTCGGCGTCGGAACTGCCCGAATAGAGGAACGATACATTAAACTGACGGCTCTCACCGCATACCGCGCAGAATCCGTCAATCGTGAAGCTTTCCGCGTCCCGACGCACGAGTGATGCTTCCACCGCTCGGCGCTCCTGAAGCCGCAATCCCAAAAAGCGCTGCAGGTCCCCATAAACAGCGTGCGAGCGCACTTCGTAAGCCTCGATGTCCAGAAAGCCTGGCGTCGCGCTTTGCATCAATGCGCCGATCCGATCGCGTCCTGCCGGAACGGAATATTCGCGCAGCATCGTATCGCGCCCCGACTGGCTCATGCGCGTCCAGGTCGCCTCGTCCGTATAAAGATCAATCACCGCCTGCGCGAACCGCGCCGGATCGTCAGCGACCAACACCTGCTCGCCATGCGCTATGTGCATGCCCTCGGACGCAATGGATGTGGCGACCGCAGGCACACCAAAGGCCAAGCTTGTGCCAAGCTTTCCCTTGATGCCGGCGCCATACCGCAAAGGCGCTACTGATAGCCGCGCGGACCGAAACAGTGGCGTAATATCCTGAACGTACCCGTGCACGCGAATTCCAGGCTGACGATCAAGAGCCAAGACATCCGCCGGCGGCGCATTGCCGACGATGTGCCACGTCACATTGGGCAAACGCGCCCTGACCAATGGAAAAATCTCACGCGCGAAGTAAAGCACCGCGTCCACATTCGGCAGGTGCGGAAAGCCGCCGATAAAAATAATGTCCTGACGTTGAGCGAACGACGCGCTTTCTTCGTCAACATCAACGAACATTAAAGGCAGCAGCCGCACGTCCGCGTCAGGCGCTTCATGACGCAGAATGTTTTTCTCGACCTCGCTCATCACGATAGTGATGTCGCACGCACGAATGATACCCAGCTCCCAGTCCTTTGCCCGCTCCGCGGCTTCGATCTGACCGCGATCGCCGCTCAGTTCAGCTTCCCGCAAGTCGCGCAGATAGTGCAAGTCGGACGTGTTGAGGATAATTTGCGCCTCGGGCGCATGCAGACGAATATCGTTGATATAGAGCCCGGCGATCGGCGCACGACACAAGAACATAAAATCGTAAGCGGCGCCGTGAGTCTCCAGGTGAGCCTTTACCGTCCCGATATCCTCGCGATGCAGGCAACGCACACCGAGCGCCCGCACTGCGTCAGTGTAGGCGCCGAGATACTCAAGGTCGCTCGGCACGAACGTTACATCGTAACCGAGATAGACCAATATCTCCATCAGCCTAAAAGCTGTAATCGAGCCCGCGTCACGATCGGGACGAGGCGTTGACCAGTCGATGAACAGAAGTCGCCGCCGCCAAGAGGGCAATCCGGGCTCATCCACCGCCGTGACTTCAAGAGCGCGCGTGCTCGCGCCCGTTTGTAAGCTCTGGCGCAGCTCCAACTCATTGGCGGCGCCTTCTACAAGGCGAATGCGCTGACGCACCGCGCCAAACCCGCCATTGGCAAGCACGCGCGTTGCCTTGAGCGCCAGTTGCGGAAAGCCACCCGCAAGGTTGGAAGCAGTGCGCACGATGCGCAAGGCACGCGCTGCGCTGCTCGACGCATCGAGTTCGGGCCCTCCCGATGGCGGTTGCGGCGCCGGGCCAGACTCGGCATGCACGTGCTTTTGATGTGTTGGCTCGGGCGTATGCAGATTGACGCCTGCTTGGCCGTTCCAGCTGAATGCGTACGGAATTTTTTGGTAGCGCGCATGCTCGTTGCCAAACACACGACTGCGATACTCGTTCAGCAAGTGAACAAGATCGCCGATATTCGTCGTATTGAATTGGCCGCTGTGCCGCGAGTAAACCGTCGCATCTTCGAGCTTACTGCCGCTGAAGTGTGCGAACCGAAGCGGCTCGCCGTTCACCGTGTAGATACCGTTGCTCAAAACAACGCGCCGCTGGGCGACATTCCAATACGCAACATTGTAGCCAGGATGGCGCAGCACATGGAGGTTCGGCAAAATCGCCGGCAGCAAATCCGCCCATTTTTGATCGACGAACAGCCCTTCCTCCAGCTTGATCACACAATCATTGATCAGCCGCCGCCCCCACCACTCCATAGCGCTGATTGCGTCGGAGCAAACGCGGAACGCGGCAAAGCCGAGATTGTAGATGCCGTACTGAAGCATCTTCACATCACTGGTTTCAACATTCTCCGCCGGCATGGTGACGTGCGGCGTGAGCACACCGTATGCGCCAGCCGCGAACGCCTCTTCCAACTCGGACATGTGGCCTTTGACGATGATGTCCGGGTCCAAATACACGATCGCGTCCGCGACGCCGCGCTTCATCAGATGGCGAAACACAAACGGTTTAATCGCCGTGTTAAACTCAGTGATGTTGTAGCGCTGTGACATCTCACGCCACTGCGGCAGGTCGATATCGTCTAGATAAATGAACGGAAACGGCTCATCGGCCGGGTTAAACGGCGCGTCCGGCGCATCGCAGAGTGCGACATAGAACTGGGCGTCCGGGTGATGCTCACGCAGCGTCTGAAACAGTGTCTTGGCAAAGGCCAAGAAATTGCGCGAACAGATCGTGAAATAAGCCAAGGACGGCGTGCTCGTCGACGTCGCACTGCGCTTCAGCAGTGACGAATCCAGAGGTAGTGCCGGGGCTGCGGCTACGATGTCTTCCAGGCCCGGCACGACCTCGTTAACGTGACCGCCAGACACGCTTGCTTTCAATGCGCGGAGTGGCCCGGCGAGCCGCCAGCTGGACGACGCATAAACACTCCGCAGCCGGTCCGCCAGCATCCGGTACGCCGCCTCCAGAGCGGCCGAACGCTGAGCGCTTTCAGCCGCTCGGCGCGCAGAATCAGCGACTGCCCGCTCAAAGTGTTGGCGTTCCTCGCTCGCGATACGGTGCTGCCGCGACTGATCGAGCAGGGTTCGCAACTGCTCCTCCTGCGCCTGCAGCAAGCGTTGCTGCGCCTGCCTTTGCTCCTCCAACATTCGGAGTTGCTCGCGCCAATCACCGCGCTCCTGCAGCCATTGCTCTTGCGAGCTTTCGAATTGAGCCGCCAGCAAACTGTGCAAGCTGAGCAGGCGCTCGTCCCGCGCCTGTTGCTCGTGCAATTCTTCAATGCTCTTCTGGAGATCGACAACGCGATCGGCAAGAGCGCGCTTGGCGCTCTCGGCCTCGGCAAGGCGCATCTCCAACTCGGCCTGGACACGAAGACGTCCATGCAGAACGGAGAGCTCTGAGAGGTCGTTTGCGCGCTCAGTCTCGTGCGCAGCAGCCATGTCATCCAGCTGCGAGCGTAGTGTCGCGACTCTCACCTCGCGCCCAGCTGCCTCCGCTCTCAGGGCGCCAATTGCCTCGTCCTGGGCGGAGACGCGCACTTCCGCCTGAGCCAGCCGTTCAGAAACACTGCCCAAGTCCGCCGCGAGCTTATTTTTCTGCTCGAAGAGACTGAGCATTTGGCGGTCGACTTCATCGAGCAGAAGTGTGTACGGAACAAGTCGATCGTATGCTTCGAAGAGACGTTGCCAGTCCTGCTGCGACGGAGACTTACCTTCGGCTTCAGCACAGAGCAGAGAGAACACCGCTCGCACGTCTGGCGGGCAAGCTGCATCTAGCTCCAGCCGCGCTGCGGAACCGCTGTGTCGACGCAAATTGAGGTCAAGAAACGTCGAGCGATATTTCCCGAGCGCATCGGAATCAACCTGCACCCCGCCATCAATCGCTTCGCCAACGCGCTTCAGGGCCGCTTCTGGGTCGATCAAAAGATCATCATAATTGACGAACACCCGGCGCTGCCCATCGGTATGTCGCACCGCGGACAACATGTGCAGCAGCCAAAGGTAATATGATCGCGACCGCGGAAAGCCATCTCTCTGCTGCAGCGACAGCGCAACATCCATAGGGTTGCGGAACGCGATTACGTACGTGACCCGAAGATCGAGCCGCGCGAATACATCCTTCCAGAAAGGGACGGCGCGGCAGGAACGCGGATCTTTGAACGCAAAATACTGGGACCCGCTGAACTGCTTAGCGATAACGTCCATCGCACGTAACTTCAGCGCGTTGACCCGTGCGACCTCCGCTTCTGAGGCGTCACGGGCAAGCAGACTGTCCCAACGCGCGCCAGTCAGGGCAAGCAGTTCGTCATTGATCCCCGAAAGCGTAGCGTCCTCGAAGAAGCCCTTCTCATTGTCGCCGGCGACCGCGTCTTTCAGATTGCGGCCGAGATCGATGCCGAGCACTTCGAGGCCACGCGTCAGCGCGCTGGTGCCGCTGCGGTGCATGCCCAGTACGAGCACCGCGCCTTGCGGACCTTGAAACGGCTGCACCATGAAACCCGAACGCTCCCCAAAACCCCATTCGGACGATGCCGCGCGAAGGTTTAGCCCCCGTAATCAGAAATACGAATTTAACCGTATAAACCGGGGGTTCCAGGGTCAATGGAAGCGCCTGCGCTAACCGTTGAAAGTCTCGTCACGGGCAATCGCTAGGAGGTATTCCCCATAGCTGGATTTCGCCAATCGCTCACCAAGTCGTAAGAGCTGTTGCCGATCTATGAAGCTCATGTGGAACGCCACTTCTTCGGGGCATGCGATCTTCAGCCCCTGGCGCCGCTCCAAAGTCCGAACGAATTCCGCCGCTTCCAGCAGCGAATCCGGCGTTCCGGTGTCGAGCCAAGCATAGCCGCGGCCCATGCGCTCCACATTGAGCGCGCCCGCTTCCAGATACACTTTGTTCAGATCGGTGATCTCAAGCTCGCCGCGCGGCGAAGGTTTGAGGGCCCGGGCCACCTCGACGACGCTGGCGTCGTAAAAATAGAGCCCGGTAACAGCCCAGTTGGATTTGGGTTTCTCCGGCTTTTCTTCGATCGTCAGGGCTTTTGCGTCGGCATCGAAAGAAACCACGCCAAACCGCTCAGGATCTGCCACCTGATAGGCGAAAACCGTGGCGCCCTTTCGCCGTTGGGTCGCGCTGGCCAATTGCTCGACTAGGCCGTGGCCGTAGAAAATGTTGTCGCCGAGAACGAGCGCCGCGCCCTCGCCGTCGAGGAACTTTTCGCCAATCAAAAAAGCTTGCGCGATTCCAGCTGGCGTCGCTTGTTCTTCATAGCTGAACTTCACGCCCCATGCGGCGCCATCGCCCAAGAGCTTCTGAAATTGCGGCAGATCGGCAGGCGTCGAAATAATCAGGATGTCGCGGATGCCGGCGAGCATGAGCGTGCTGATCGGATAATAGATCAGCGGTTTGTCATAGACCGGCGTCAGCTGCTTGGAGATCGCCAGCGTCACCGGGAAAAGCCGGCTGCCGGTGCCGCCAGCAAGGACGATGCCCTTCATTGCACTCTCCAGCCGCCAGCGGCGATTTCATCCATGCACGCCGAGAGCGCCTCGCGCCAGGGCCGCATAACGACACCGTAATCGCGCGCCAATTTCGTGCAGTCGAGCCGCGAATTTGCCGGCCGCTTGGCGCGGGTCGGAAATTCCGCCGTGGTGATCTTGCGCACCGCCGCTCTTGGCCCGCCAAGAGCCCGCGACTGCGCGAAAATCTCTTCGGCGAAATCCGCCCAGGTCGTCTCGCCGGCGCCGGCGCAATGATAAACGCCAAAGCGTTGCGGCTTCAGCGCCACGCTCAGCGCCGCATCGGCAAGATCGTCCGCAAATGTCGGGCACCCGCGTTGATCGGCGACGACGCCAAGCTCATCGCGCGTTGACGAAAGCCGCAGCATGGTGCGCACGAAATTGGCGCCGCTCGCGTCATACACCCAGGCCGTACGCATCACGATCGTTCGCGCATTCGCGGCAAGCGAACGCTGCTCCCCTTCCAGTTTAGTCGCACCGTAAACCCCATTCGGCGCAACCGCATCGGTCTCAACGTAAGCGCCATCCTTGTCGCCCGCGAACACGTAATCGGTCGAAACCTGCACAAAAGCTGCGCCAACATCCGCCGCCGCCCGCGCCATCGCTTCGGGGGCGTTGGCATTGATCTGCTGTGCCGTTTCAGCATCGTCTTCAGCTTTATCAACGGCGGTGTAAGCGGCGGCGTTCAGCACCACGCTTGGCTTTCGCGCCGAGATCTCACGCGCTGCGCTGTCCGGCGCCATGAGATCAATCTCAGGACGCCCCAGCACCTCGATCGCCACACCACGCGCCGCTGCCCGACGCACCAAGGCGCGCGCCAGCTGCCCGTTGCGGCCAATCACCAGGATCACGACTTTTCCTTCAGCAGGCCCTGACGTACGACGCCAATGCCCTTGTCGCGCAATGGCCGCCACCACGCCTCGTTATCGAGATACCAACGCACCGTGCGTTCCATGCCGGTGTCGAAGTTCTCCTGCGCGCGCCAACCAAGCTCGCTCTCAAGCCGCGTCGCATCAATCGCATAGCGCCGATCATGCCCGGCGCGATCCACGACAAACTCGATCAGCTCGCGATGGGGAAAAGTTTTCGGCGCGTGCTGATCGAGCAGATCGCAAATTCGGTGCACGACATCGATGTTCGCACGCTCATTGCGCCCGCCGACATTATAGCAGCGCCCCGGTTCACCCTTTTCCGCGATCAAGCAGAGTGCAGCGACGTGATCATCAACATAAAGCCAGTCACGCACATTCTTGCCATCGCCATAGACCGGCAGCTTGCGGCCTTCGAGCGCATTCAAGATCGTCAGCGGGATGAGCTTTTCCGGCAGATGATACGGCCCGTAATTGTTTGAGCAGTTCGAGATCAACACCGGCAGGCCGTAGGTGTGACACCAGGCGCTGGCCAGGTGATCGGCGCCGGCCTTGCTTGCCGAATAGGGCGAGCGCGGATCGTACGGCGTTGTCTCGTGAAAGAGCCCCTCGTCGCCCAGCGAGCCATACACCTCATCGGTCGAGACATGCACAACGCGAAAGCGAGCCTTCGCCTCGCCACTGCGCTTTTCCCAATGCGCGCGCGCACATTGCAGAACATTGAACGTGCCGACGAGGTTGGTCTCGATGAACGCCGCCGCATCCGTGATCGAGCGGTCGACGTGACTTTCCGCCGCCAAGTGAAACACGATATCCGGATCATGCGCCGCAAACGCTGCGCTCAGCGCGTCGCGCTCGCAAATATCGATCTGCGCGAACACGAAGCCAGGCTTGTCCGCCACCTCCGCCAATGAGGACAAATTCCCAGCATAGGTGAGCTTATCAACGACAAGCGTTTGCCACCCCTGCCCGACAAGATGCCGGGTCAGCGCCGAGCCGATGAAGCCGGCGCCGCCTGTGATCAACGCTTTCATGGGCTCTTGTTAGAAAACCGGCGCCAAATCAGCAAGGCGCGGAAACTGCCGATCGCGATCGGCCATGTTCACGCTGTACAGCGCCACGCCCCAATCGACGCCAATCGCCGGATCATCCCAGGCGATGCCGCCCTCGTGCTCACGGCTCCAATAATCGGTGACCTTGTAAAACACCTCGGTATCCGGCTCGAGCGTGAGATAGCCGTGGGCAAAACCCTTCGGCACGAAAATCTGAGCGCCATTCTCCGCGCTAAGCACGGCTGAAACCCAGCGCCCAAACGTTGGCGAACCGCGCCGGATGTCGACCGCCACATCCAGCACAGAACCACGCAGAACGCGCACGAACTTATCTTGCGCCTTTGGCGGCGCCTGAAAGTGCATCCCACGTAAAGTGTATTGCGCCTGCGTGAATGCCTGATTGTCCTGCACGAATGTGAGGCCGCCCAGCATCTCGCCCAGCACACCCGCATTGAAGGTTTCCGAGAACCAGCCGCGCGCATCGCCAAAACGCTTTGGCGTGTAGGTCCAGACGTCCGGTATTGCCAATCGCTCGATCACGCCGCGAGGCTTGCAAGCTTGCGCAAATCTTCTCCAACGCGCCAAGACATAACGCCGCCAGCCGTCAGGCCAGTTGCGAACACGCGGCCCGGAAACGCCTCAAGAGCGCGCACGACACGCAGACGCTTGCGTGGATCGACAAGGAACATCATGAAACCGCCGCCGCCCGCGCCGGACACCTTGCCGCCCATCGCGCCGGCGGCTTTCGCCGCATCGTAGAGTGCGTCGAGTTCAGGCGTCGTCACCGTCGAGGCGGTGCGCTTCTTGTGGGCCCAACCTTCGTCCAGAATAGCTGCGACTTCATCGATGCGCCCGCGCAGTAGCGCTTGCTTCATTTGAAACGATTGCGCCTTCAACTGGTGCATCGCTTCGACTGAAGCCATCTCACCGCCCGATACATTGCGTGTTTGCTCATCGATAATCCGCGCACTCTCACGCGAGACACCGGAGAAGAAGAGCACCAGCGACGCTTCAAACTCCGCGGCTGTTTCCGGCGCGATGCGCAGCGGATTGACCAGCACGCCCGGCCCCGGACCAAACTCGATGAAGTTCACACCGCCGAATGCCGCCGCGTACTGATCTTGTTTGCCACCGTTGAGCTTCAGATCGATGCGCTCGATCTCATGCGCCAAGTGCGCGACATCATAGGCGCTCAGGCGCGCTTGGAAGAGTTCATTGAAGGCCTGCACCAAAGCCGTCACCATCGCCGATGATGTGCCGAGGCCCGAGCCTGGCGGCACGTCGGCGGAAACATGGATCGCCATCGGCATGGCGCGGCCGCCGTTGAAATCGGCGCACATGCGATTGTAGACGCCCTGCAGCAGCTTCATCTCTTCGGTCAGCGGCAGCGGCGTTGCGGCCGGTCCGCTCCAAAAAAGCTCGCGATCATCGAGATGGAGTTCAACATCGCCGCTTTGCGACGGCGCGATGGTCACGTGCGCGTAAAGATCAACCGTCGCGTTGATAACGACGCCGCCGTATTGCTCAGCGTAGGGCGAAGTATCCGTGCCGCCGCCGCCAAGGCCGAGGCGGAGCGGTGCGCGAGACCGAATGAACGATTCTGCCATGCGAATCCTCGCTTATCGTCCCGTCCGGGCTATCACGCACTCAGACCGATGCCAATACGCCGCACCTATCAAGCAACAGCGCCGAGCGGCGCCCGTTGATGAACATAAGCATCCCAGACCTCTTCCGGCGTGCCGGCCATCATCGCCTTGCCGCTATTGAGCCAAAGCGCGCTTGTGCACAGCTGCGCAGCCACGTCGCCGGAATGAGTGGCCAAGATCAGGATTTTGGCGCGCGAGAACATGCTCCGGACCCGCTTGGCCGCCTTTTCCATAAACAACGCATCGCCAGCGCCTATGATCTCATCGACGATCAGGATATCGCGCTCGATGCTCGTCGCCAGCGCGAACATCAAACGCACTGTCATACCGCTCGAATAGGTGCGAATCGGAAGAGTCAGGAAGTCGCCGAGCTCTGTGAAATCAGCGACGTCTTCGACCAGCAATTTGCGTTCGCTGCGGCTGACGCCGAGCAGCCGGCCAATATACTCAATATTTTCCAGTCCGGTTTTGTCCGGGTCGAGACCAGCGCTCGGATTGATGATGGCCGCCCGCGTGCCATTGATCCGGATCGTCCCCTCGTTGGGAAGGACAAGCCCCGCGCACATTTTCAGGAACGTGGTTTTCCCGGAACCGTTTCTGCCAATCAAAGCGAGGCGCATGCCCTCGGTCAATTCGAGCGAGAGGCCGTTGAGCGCTGTCACGGTGGGAATTCGGCCGACGTCTTGGGCCACGCGCCCGAAAGAAACGCGGTTCGCCGTTGCGCTCAAGATCGAGCGCTGGCGGCCAGACGAGTAGACCGGATATCGCACCACGACATCCGAGAGTGAAACACCCACCATCGACTACATCCAGTGATAGAGATTGCGGCGGCTCACCCAGAAGGTAACGAAGCCGAGGACGAAGAGAGCGACGGCGCCGACTGCTGTGCCTATCCAAATCTCGACAGGCGTCGGCAATTGCAGCAACTGGTCGCGCAAGAGGCGCAGAAAATAGTACAGTGGGTTGAACTGATAGACCCATTGGTTGGTCTGCAGCTGTTCCGTGCGCCATAGCACTGGCGAGAAAAGCAACAGAAAGCTCGCGGCGACGCCGAGCGCATGCTGCAAGTCTCGAAAGCGCGCGCCGAGCACAGCAACCGTCAAACCAAAACCGACACCCGCCAGCGTGACGATGAACAACGCAGGAACCGCGAGCAACATGCTCAGCGTCGGCGGGACACCAAGTATCAGCATGGCCACAAGCAAAATCGAGATGTGGTGCATGAAGAGGATGACGTAGCCCAAAGCCCGGCGCCAAATCTGCAAGAGCCAGGGCAGCTCATAGCTCTCGATCAAGCCCCGCGTGTTCACAAACGTCGCAGGCATATCGACGAAATATTGCTGGATCATCGCCCAGATCGGAAAGCCCGCGGCAAGGTAGAGCAAGTAGGTCGCGGGATCAGCGCCGAAAAGCCCGGAAAAAACGACGGCAAAACCGCAGATCACCGCGGCTTGGCCAATGGTGATCCACAACGGGCCGAGGACGGTCCGCCTGTATTTGCCGTGGATGTCGTCCCAGGCCAGCCAAAGGGCCAAGGGCAGGCGCGCCAAAGAGCCGCCCAGATCCCGGAACGCTACTGCCGTGGTCCCCACGCTTCCCCCGCCTCACTTCTAAGACGCCGGCTTCTAACATCCTGCCAGCTGTTGAGTCAGCCCAAGCCTGCAGCCCACGGCTGCATCGTCGCATCTGACACCCGCGCGCGTGAAGATGCTATGACAGGCTGATTCCTGGAACTCGCCAAAGTCGGCCTAAACGCCGTCTTTGCCGGGTCTCGCGCCCCGGTGAGCATCATAATGCGGCAGGCTGTCATTCTCGTAGGCGGGCGCGGATCACGATTGGGCGATCTGGCGCGCGCTGCGCCTAAGCCGCTGCTGCCAATCGCGGGCGACACTCGGTTCCTGGATTACCTGCTGCTCAACATCGCCCGCCACGGCGTTGAAGAAATCGTCCTTTTGGCGGGCCACATGGGCGATCTCGTCACCGAACGTTACGAGGGCCAATCGGTGTTTGGTGCGCGGGTTAGCGTCATTGTCGAGCCCGAGCCCGCAGGCACAGGCGGCGCACTGCGCTACGCTGCAGATCAACTCGACGACGTGTTCCTGATGTCGAACGGCGATACGTTCTTCGACACAAATTATCTCGCCCTCGCACAGACATTGGGCACAAACGACATCGGCGCGATGGCGCTGCGCCGCGTCGACGACGGCGCACGGTTCGGGCGCGTTGACGCGAAAGACGGCCGCGTCCTCGCCTTTCAGGAGAAAGACCCGAACGCCAAAGCAGCGCTGATCTCCGCCGGCGTGTACGTGCTCCGCCGCAGCGTGCTCGATCTGATCACGCAAACACCCTGCTCGATCGAGACGGACGTGTTCCCAAAACTCGCTGCGCAAAACGCGCTCGCGAGCTACACCAGCGACGGCTATTTCATCGATATCGGCCTGCCCGAAACACTCGCCGAAGCGCGCACCGAATTCGCCGATCGCATGCGCCGCCCCGCCGTGCTGTTCGATCGCGACAACACTCTGATCGAAGACGAAGGCTACACGTTTCAACCCGCAAAGCTGCGCTGGAAACCCGGCGCCATCGAAGCCATACGCGCCGCCAATGACGCCGGCGCGTTCGCTATTGTCGTCACCAATCAATCCGGCATCGCCCGCGGCCTCTACAGCGAAGCCGACATGCGCGCCTTCCACGCGCACATGCAAACGGACCTCTGCGCGCACGGCGCTCACATCGACGCCTTCTACCATTGCCCGCACCACGGCGACGGCGTCGTTGCGGAATTCACCCACGCCAACCACCCGGACCGCAAACCCAATCCCGGCATGCTGCGCCGCGCGCTCGCCGAATGGCCGATCGACCGCACGTGTTGCTTCGTCGTCGGCGACACCGATCTCGACATGCAAGCCGCAAGCACCGCCGGACTCTTCGGCGGCAAGGTGCAAAGCGGCGAACTCCTCAGCGCCGTCCGCGCTGGCCTCGCGCGCGCACCAACGCAACGCGCAACAGCAGCGCAAGCCAAAGCCGCGCTCCGCGATCGCGCAGCGCAAGCGCGCGCATGGCTCTTCGATCACGCGCTGCCGCTTTGGTGGGAGCACGGCTTTGACCGCGCCGCGAACTGCTTCCACGAACGCATCGCGCTCAACGGCGCGCCGCAAGTGCAACTACCGCGCCGCATCCGCGTGCAAGCGCGGCAGACCGTTGTGTACGCCCGCGCGCAGCACCTAGGCTGGAACGGCCCGTGGCGCGAGGCGGTCGAAACCGGCGCCGACATCCTCCTCACCCGCGCCCTCCGCGCCGACGGCGGCACGCGCCACATGCTATCGCCCAGCGGCGAACCCGCCGACGAGCGCCGCGATCTATACGACCTCGCCTTCGTCGTCTTCGGCCTCGCCGAAGCCGCGCGCGCGCTCGGCGATCGCCCGGACATCGTCGCCGCCGCGGAAAAGCTCATCGCCTGGGCTGAAGCGAATTGGGCGCACCCGGCCGGCGGTTTCCGCGAAGGCGATGTGACGCCCACACCGCCGCGCCGCCAGAATCCGCACATGCACATGTTCGAAGCGTTGCTGGCGCTGCACGCCGCCACCGGCAACGCAGCGCATCTCAACCGCGCCACCCAAATCGCTCACCTCTTCCGCGATAAATTCTTCGAACCGCGCCACGGCGTGCTGCCAGAATATTTCGACGATGCTTGGCGCGCCGACGCCGACATCATCGTCGAGCCCGGCCACCATTTCGAATGGAGCTGGCTGCTCCACAAATGGAGCGCAGCCGGCGGCGGCGATCTTTCCGCCATCGCCGAACGCCTGCGCGTGCATGGCGAGGTCTACGGCGTCGATCTCGCCAGCGCCGCGGTGTTCGACGAGGTCCATCCCGACGGCCGCCCGCGCACGCAAACCTCGCGCCTGTGGCCGCACACCGAGCGCATCAAAGCCAACGTCATCCGTTACGAGCGCACGCGCGATCCAGAAGCCGCGCACGCCGCAGCCCAAGCCTTCGACATGCTGATGACCTATTGCGACACGCCCACCAAAGGCCTCTGGCGCGATCGCCGTCTCGCCGACGGCAGCTTCATCGAAGAGCCCGCGCCCGCCTCTAGCTTCTATCACATCATGTTCGCCTGCGATGAGCTGATCCGCGTCGCCGCCGCGCTTGATTAGGGGGATACAGCCGCACCAATCCGACCGACCACGCGCGCCCGTAAAGTGAAGCAAAAGGAGCTTCACCCATGTCGCAATCCACCCGTCTCGGCTTCCCCTATCTCGCCGCCGCGCAGGCGCAAAAACACGTCACCGTCAACGAATCGCTTCTGCGCCTCGACGCGCTGACGCAACTCTCCGCAAAATCCGCCACACTCGCCGCAGAGCCCGCATCGCCAGCAGACGGCGACATCTACATTCTCCCCGCCGGCAAAACCGGCGCCGCCTGGGGCGCGATGGCCGATGGCGCGCTCGCCTATTATCGCGACGGCGTATGGGAAGAACTGACGCCGCGCACCGGCTGGCAGTGCGTCGCCGAAGATGCGCACCAGCTCTACATCCGCACAGCATCAACTTGGGCGCACGTCGCCGGCGAGAACGAGCATCGCCTCATCTTCACCCCCGGCGGCGACGGAATCGTCAGCGCCTATCGCATCGACACAGCCCGCGCACAGAACCCGCGCGCCGCCGCAATCAGCGCCATCGCCGGCGACATCATCACTCTCACCACCTCAGACGCCGGCCTGCTCTTCAGTTCGCTCATGGCCGGCGTCTGCTATGCGCGCATCTGGAACACGACCAAATCCCCGATCGAATCCGCCTGGGTCAAAGCCGCGCCCGCCGCCGACCAGCTGCAAGTGCTAAACGCCGCCGACATCGCCACATGGAGCGCCGCCGACGCCATCCAGCTCGGCGACCCGACCACCATCACGCCCGGCCGCGTCATCGCGCTCGACATTTCGCCGATGATGCAAACCGTGCTCGGCCGCATCTTCCGACAAAAAGGCGTGCTGCTGAAAGCTCTGGTCGAAGGCCTCTCCGTGCAAGCGATCCTCGACACCACGGAAGCTGGCGTAAGCGGCTCCTTCACCGGCATCCGCAGCGAAAGCGGCGGCTCTCGCCTCGGCGCCCAATACACGCAGCCCTGCAGCGTTCTCTCCCCGATCTCCAATTCGAACCTGGTGTTCATGCGGGAGACCGTGACGGGGAGCGGGTTGGGGATCACCAGCGTGTCAATCTCCGGACTCTGGGTGTAACGCCGTTGCGTCACACCGCGACATCCTTATACGTCGCGGGTGATGACTAACGACGCGCCCTGCCCGCGCATCATTTGGATGCTTTGGCTTCAAGGCTGGGATCGTGCGCCACCGATAGCGCAAGCGTGCCTGCAAAGTTGGCAGCGCCTCAATCCCTCTTGGCGAGTACAAACGCTCTCACGCGAGACGTTGCGCGACTTTCTACCGTTAGAAACTGTCGATCAAATTCTGACCACGCCAGCCGACGCGGTCGAAGCGCTCAGCGATCGCATCCGCATCGAACTCCTGGCGAGATACGGCGGAGTCTGGGCCGATGCATCCACGCTTTGCGCACGACCGTTGGATGAATGGCTTTCCGACTATCTCACGTCCGACTTCTTCGCGTTCGAAAAGCCGGTCCCAGAGCGTATGATCGCGAGCTGGTTCCTAGCGGCGAAGAAGGGCAGTTACCTCGTTGAGGAATGGCGTCGCCGCACCGAGAACTATTGGCACGAACGGCGCGAACGCGGTGACTATTTCTGGTTCCACCAACTCTTCGCACAAGGCTACGCCGCCGATCCCCAGTGGCGGCGCCTGTGGGACAGCACGCGGAAGCTCCCAGCTCGGCATCTCTTCCACTTCGGCCCGCACGATGCGCGGCTCATGGGACCAGTGGAGCAAAAATACGTCGATGGCCTAGCCAATCCGCCAGCCTGGGTTTTCAAGCTCTCCCATAAACAAGACAAGCCAATCGAGCCCGGCTCAACGATGGAAATGCTCGCCCGCTATGCGGCTGGCGATTGGCCCAACGCGCCGCAGCCTGTGGGCGCGCCAGCAAGAGCAATGCGACTGCTCGTGTGCTGGTACGGGTCTTTTGGCCACGGTACGATCGGCGACCTCCGCTCGCTTGAAAGCGCGGTCACACACTTGGTCGGCCGCGGTCACAGCGTGCATCACGCAACAGCCCTTGATCTCCACATACCTGGCTCGCAGCGCGTTCAGTGGAGCGAAGTTTCCGGCGCCGAGTATGACGCGCTCATTTTCGTTTGCGGCCCGATTCTAGGAACCCATCCGCAGACGAACGCGCTCTTCAAGCACTTTGCAGGCACACCACTGATCGGCTTAGGCGTGTCGATCCTGCCTGAGGGGAGCCCCCACCACTCCAATCCTTTTCAAATTCTGTTTGCACGCCAAGGCGCAGCTGAAACCTACGGCGACATCGCCATCGCCGCGCCGCCGGTCGCGCGCGCGCCGCGTGTACGCAATACGAAGAAGATAGGCATTTCACTGCGCGGCGCCCAAAGCGAGTACGGCGAGGACAAATGCCGGTGGCAGGAGACTGAGACATTGACGCGCAAGGCCGCAGCTGCCGCGCTTGAGGTAAGCGGCGGCTATGTTGTCGACATCGAAAACCATCTTCAGCGCTCCGAGCTCACACCGGACGGCATCGACGCGCTTTATGCCGATTGCGACCTCATCATCACCTCACGGTTTCACGGCGCGGTGATGGCGCTTCGCTACGGCGTCCCATTCATCGCCATCGATCAAATCGCCGGTGGCGCAAAGGTGTTTGACCTGCTCGCCCCGCTGGGCTGGCCGTACTGCTACCGAATTGATGAAGCCTACGCCGCCGATCTTGAGAGACTCGCAGTGCAGTTGGTTTTGAAGCCCGATCTCGATGCACTGAACGACGCGCGTTCAAGGGCTATCGGAGACTGCGCAATCACGCTCGCAGCGCTGGACAACGCGCTCACCCAGTAGCGTCGGCGCGAATCCTCCACAAAGTCTATCCCACACCTTTCAGCCTGACATATACTGCGTCCTCGTCCTCGCAGGAGGGCAGTTGGATCCACTGTCAAAGCCAACGCAAGGACGATGCGGCCGAGCGTGAGCGCCAAAAGCGCGAAGCCCGCGTGAATAGGGAAACCTCAAACGCGGGAAAGCACCGGGGATCGCGTGACAGCGCGACCCGCACGCCGTCGGCGACCGCGCCAGAGGAGTGAAACACCTCCTTGTGCCGGGCCGGCGAAAGCAGACCGCAGGGGACGCGGCTCAACGCGTCTTATGCGCTCTTCGGAGCGCGCCTTTGGCGCGGTGAACCGCGTCCCCCGCCCTCCGCTTGTTCGGACGGCCCGAAACTTTTTCCCAAAACGCTTGCCGGCGTGCGCTTTCGCACGTCCATAAGGAGCATCCGCATGTTCGCACCTCAGCACGATTTCTTCCTCGCCATAAACAACGCTCGCAAAGCCGCACGCCGTGGTGATATCTCCGCTACAGAACGCTGGCTGAAGGCGGCCGAGAGGCACACATTGATCGCGGAACGCATGGCATTGTTGAGCGGCGAGAGCCTCTCGCCCCAAGGCGCCGATACGCGCCCGCCCTGGCTGCGTCGTGGCTAGCGTACGTCCGCTCGCCACCATCATCGTCGTCACCCACAACAGCGCGCGTTGGCTGACGCGCATGAGCGCCGCCGTCTCGGCGCAAACCGAAACCCGCTGGCGTCTCGTCATCGTCGATAACGCCTCGGCGCTCGATCAACGCCCGCAGCTCGCCGATCTGCCACCGGGCGCGAGCATCATCCAAAGCGAAAACAATCAGGGCTTCGCCGCCGCCAACAATCTCGCCGCCGGCGATGCCGATACGCCCTATCTCGTCTTCCTGAACCCGGACGCTTTCCCCGAGCCAAGCTGGCTCGCCGCTTTACTCGAAACCGCCGAGCGCTTTCCCGACGCAGCCGCCATCGGCTCAACCCAGCTCCGCGCTGATGCGCCCGGCATCTATGACGGCACCGGCGATGTGCTCCACGCCACTGGCGTCGCTTATCGCTCCAGCTACGGCCAACGCCGCAACGCGCCGCCGCCGCTCGGCGAAACTTTCAGCGCTTGCGCCGCCGCAATGCTAGTGCGCCGCGAAGCCTTCGAAGCAATCGGCGGATTCGATGCGCGTTACTTTTGCTATTTCGAAGACGTCGATCTCGGCTTCCGCCTCCGCCTCCAAGGCTGGCGCATACTACAATCACCGGATGCTATCGTCGCGCATGTCGGCGGCGGCGTCGCTGGCGCGCATTCGCCTTTCGGTGATTTCCACGGCGCCAGAAACCGGCTTTGGACTTTTGTGAAGTGCATGCCGCCAATACTCTTTTGGCCGCTCTTTCCCGCCCATTTGGCCGCGACAGCTTATGTCAACACATCCGCCCTGGTGCGCGGCCGCGGTCTGGCCGCCTGGCGCGGAAGCCTCGCAGCTCTCGCCAATCTCGCGCCCATCCTCCGGTCACGGCGGGAAGAGCAAGCAAAGCGCAAAGCCAAAACCAGCGCGATAGCAGCAGCGCTCGCATGGTCGCCGCTGGTTACAATCGGCCGCCGCCCGGTAATCCGCCCATGGCGCTAAAATGCAATGCCAAACCTTCGCGCAGCGAAGTGCGCGGACTCAGCGCCTCGGGCAGATCATCCTGCGCCACAGCAACCCGATCGCGCTCCGCACGTTTCACCTGCTCTTCGCTCGCCACACCGGCGGCCTGCGCAAGCTTCAGTGCAAAGCCGGGCATCGGCACAATCAAACGCGATCGCCCGACGCATGCCGCGATCATTTGATAAAACGCACGCATCGTCACGACATCAGGCCCGCCCACCGCGAACACACCTGAAGGTGCGTCAATATTGGTCAGCCCAGCCGCCAGACGCCCGAGATCGCCATGGAAAACCGGCTGCACCCGCGCCTTACCCGATCCGGGCAGCGGCAACACCGGATAAGTCTGCGCCATGCGCAACAAACGCGTAATCGTCACCAAACGAGGATCGCCATAAATCAAAGTCGGCCGCACAATCGCTAAATTCGAGAACCGCGCCCACAGCGCCGCTTCGTGTTCAGCCAGAGCCCGATAGCTCGGCGCATCAGCATCGGCCGCAACATTGTTGCTGGAGAACACCACGATCCGTCGATCGTGCGGGACACCCTCCAAAGCAATGCGCGTGAGATTGAGGTTGGTGACAAAAACCAGCGCGTCGCACTCAAGCGCCTCGCCCCGCCAATCCTCCCCCGCGCCAAGCGTGCTATAAGCGATCGTCGCACCAGCAGCGCCGAGCCGCTCCTCTACCTTTTCCCGCTTTGTGCGCATTGACGCCACAACACGCCAGCCGTCAGCCAACAGCGCCAGCGCCGTCGCTTCGCCCACCGCGCCGCCTGCGCCGACAACGAAAGCAGACCGCGTCATCGATTGAAAAACTTGAGAACGCCGCCCGCCAATTTCGCCAACCCTCGCTCCAGCGGCCCGTCAGCGAACTTGTTCAGATAACGCGCCATCCCGTGCGCCTTATAGTGCGCGAGCAATTTCGGATCGGCAGCGCTGGTAGACCGCACGTGAACGCCATGCGGCCCTGGCGCGAACAACACTGGCCAACCCGCTTGCTCTGCGCGGCGGCAAATATCGAGATCTTCGACATGGACGAAATAGGCGTCATCAAAGCCGCCCAGCGCCAGGAAGTCCGCCCGCCGCATCGCCATCAGCGCACCACTCACCGCGCCGACTCGAACCGGCGCCTTCGGCAGCGGATCGCGGTGCCGATTGAAGTCGCGAAAAAATGGCAAGAGCGGCTCAAGCCGCGCGAGCCCGCTCGCATACACAAATGCGCTCCACAACGTCACGCGCTCGCGCCGCGACCCGCGCTCCGGCCGGCCACGATCATCGCGCAGATCGCCGCCCACGATCGCCGGTGGCGGCGCTGCAGCAAGTGCGGCTTCGAGGCGCGCGAAGGCGTTAGGCTCGAAGATCACATCAGGGTTGGCAAACACGACCACATCAGTTCGCGCCGAACCCGCGCCAGTGTTGCACGCAGCGGCAAAGCCGATATTGCCATGACCGCGCAGCAAACGGACGCGTTTGTCATTCGCCGCGAAAGTCTCGATCAGACGGGTCTCGGCCTCGTCATTGCCGTTATCAACCAGCGCAATATCGTCGACGCCTTCAGCTTCACGCAGCGAGTCGATACAGGCGCCGAGCGCCGGACCTGTGCGATAGCTGACAATGACGACGCAGAGACTCAAAGCACTGAACTCCGCGCCCGGTGCGCTCAATTAGCCGATGCGCTCATAGCTGCGCAGATCGAGTTGCGCCTGCCCGACAGGCGTCGGCACCGTCAGCCGCAGCGGCGCGGCGAAGCCTGGCTGTGCGGGCAGCGCAAACCATGCATCAGCAACCGGAATGCGGTTGCGATCAACGTCACGCCCGATGCCGGCGATCAACTCGTATCGAAAGCGGCAATTCAGCGCCGCGCCGTTATAGCCACCGCCGTTGAAAGTGCCCTGCGCGATCGGCGACACCGCCAGCCGATAATGCTGGCGCCCGTCGAACACCAGCACCGAGCCTTGGCACGCGCGCGCTGCGCCAATCTGGCGGCCGAGCGCGAACACGCCGGTCAGCGGATCGTAAGACGCATTCTGCTGCGCGGCGGTCGCGGGCGGCGTGCCAAAATCGGTATAGTTCGGCGTGATCTGAGCGCCGACCCCACTGCTAGCGCGGTTCAGCTGGATGCGGCGAAACTTGCCGGAATAGGCATGCGAAATATCGTAGCGCGTCCAAGCGATCGAGCTGCCCGACACCGTCCCTGTCGATGTCGCGGTAATCTGCGTTTGATCGAACATGCGGGCGAGGCCGGACGTGCGCAGGTTGGCGCGGACGGCATAGCGCGTCGGGCTTGCGGTGATTTCGTAGCTCGCCGTGCCAAGCACAACGACGCCGAGGACAGCTGCCTCGTAGTTGAGCCGATAGGTCTCAGCTCGCGCCGGCGCCGCTGCGAGCGCCGTGACGCCGAGGACGCACGCAAGTATTTGCACAAAACGCATCATCGCGCATCTCCGCGGCCAAGACACGCGAACCTAACGCACACGCGCAGTGATTGTCACGAACACCTGCGTTCGCGGCAACGTCCTGCGCATCTCTCTCAGAAATCAGAAGCGCTCGTGCGCGAACATCAGATCAGCGAGCTCAAGGTGCGAGCCGCGATAATCGGTCGTGCTGTCGAAGCTGACGCCAGCGCCATAGCTAATCGGAGTCGCGACGATCGCAGCCTCTTCAGCCGGCGCCGAAGCCGGTTGGCTCAGAGTCAAACGCAGTTCGGGCTCGGCCGGCTGCGGCGCTGCTTCCGCAACTTGCGGCACCCGCACGCTCGGCATCGGCGTGAACGTAACCAAGCCATCGTCCATGGCGAGCGAGCGAACATGTTCGATCTTCGCTTCGGTCGCAGCGCGAGTGAATTCCATCGACGCTGTGGTCGATGCGAGCTGGCCGCGAATGTCGGAAATTTCTTCAGTCGTCAGCGGCGACGGATACGCCGGCAGATTGGCGTACGGATTATCGGACGAGGCGACGTTCGGATCGGTCGCGCCCGAAGCCAAGCTGGTGCCGATCATGCCGCCGAGGCCTGCCGGCGAGAAAATGGTGACTGCAAGGACCGTGGCGGCGATGCCGGTAAAACCGGACTTCACGACCGTGTCCCGAACTTCGTGTTCGAAGCTGCTCACCGCCCGTTCCGTCATCGCAACGCTCCCGCGCACGCGTCTCAGTGCGCCATTCCAGCACACCCTATACGCGTCTGGGGCGTAACAAAGCTTAAATGTCGCCCGGCGCCAAGCACTAAGGCGGCTTTTCCAGTGACGATCCAGCCATGTTGTTTAACGCCGCATCACCATTGCCCGAACAGCCAGGGCCGTGACATGCCCTCTCCCGACCGGAGGCAAGCATGCGGGTAACCGTCAGTGGCGTGGCGTTCGCGCTATTTTTCGCTGTTGCGCCAGCGGCTTCTGCTGGCGGGGCGATGGGCCTTCCGGTGCTGATGTGCCTCGCTGCCGCGCGGGCTTTGCGGCCTTCGCACCTGCGGCAAGTCATTGAAAGCAAGCCGATCGCACTTTGGCTGCTGCTCAGTTTTTGGGCATGGGTGCTTGCGACAAGCGCCTGGTCGGCTCAACCCGGCTTCGCTCAAGCGGGAAAACTGGCGTTGCTGGCGCCGCTTGGACTGGTTTTCGTGGCCGCAGCAGGGGCCGAATCGAACCGGCGGCTGGTCCAGGCCTTCGGGGTCGCCGCCTTTGCCGTGCTGGTCGCGTTGATGACAATCGAGGCCCTCTGGGACTTGCCACTCAACCGAGCCGCCAATCCCGACATCCCGCCCAGCGAGGTTGTCCGCAACGTGAACCGGGGCGCTGCAGTGGTTCTCGCGATGACTTGGGGCGCCGCCGCCGGCCTGATCGCCAGTGGCCGCTCCGGTCTTGCTCGAGCCGTGCTGGCGGCCAGCGCCATTCTTGCCCTGCCGTTTGGCCTGTGGGCCAATCTGGTCGCGTTCGTAATCGCACTCATCGTTTTTGCGGTGGCCTTCGGCGCGCCGCGTTTCGCCTTGCTTTCTGTGTCGGGCGGGCTTTCGCTTTGGATGCTCGCGGCGCCGTTTGCGACACCACTCATCCTAGCCAATCAGCGCCTCGTCGATGCGCTTCCTCTGAGCTGGGCCGCACGCGTCGGTATCTGGGACTATGTTTGCGCACGCATCTTGGAGCAGCCCTGGATCGGCCACGGCCTCGACGCTTCCCGCGCGGTGACGGATCGCATTCAGGTCCGCGAACTCGATATGCGCGGCATTCCGCTGCATCCGCACAGCGCAAGCTTGCAGATTTGGTATGAGACCGGCGCTGTCGGCGCAGCGCTCGCTGCAGCCGCTCTGCTAGCAGGAGGCTGGACGCTTTCGCGTGTGTTTGCCGACAATCGCCCTGCTGCGGCAGGCGCCGCGGCGACCATGGCGGCGCTTGGCGTGATCGCGAACGTCAGCTTCGGCATCTGGCAGGAATGGTGGTTAGCGACGATGTTCATCGCCGCCGCTTTGGTCGCTGCATTGGCGATCAAGCGTGCCTAAAAAGCTCGAAGCATTGCATTTGCCGCCCTCGCTGCGTATCGAACGACACGCGCTTTTGGGCGGCGCGAGCGAGGCGTTTTTATAAATGACTCCCGTCCTGGTGACTGGCGCCGCGGGCTTTATCGGCTTTCATCTGGCCGAGCGGCTTTTGCGTGCTGGCCGGCCGGTGGTCGGCCTCGACAATATGAGCGCGTATTATGACGTCGAACTGAAGCGTGGGCGGCTAAAGGCGCTGCAAGAGCATCCAGGTTTTACGTTCACTGAAGTCGATCTCGCCGACGCGGACGCGCTCAATAGTGTTTTCGCCGAGCATCGGTTCGAGCTCGTGTTCAATCTCGCGGCGCAAGCGGGCGTGCGCTACTCGATGCAGAACCCGCACGCTTATGTCCGCTCGAACTTGGACGGCTTCGTCAATCTACTGGAAGCGTGCCGGCATGGCGGCGTGAAGCATCTGGTGTTTGCGTCTTCGAGTTCGGTGTACGGCGCCGTGACAAAGATGCCGTTCTCGGTGCATCAGAACGTTGATCACCCGCTCAGCCTTTATGCGGCGACGAAGAAATCGAACGAGCTGCTCGCGCATTCGTACAGCCACCTCTATCGCCTGCCGGTAACGGGCTTGCGGTTCTTCACGGTGTACGGCCCATGGGGCCGGCCGGACATGGCGATGTATCTCTTCACCAGCGCCATTCTCGAAGGACGGCCGATCGATGTATTCAACAACGGCCAGATGCAGCGCGATTTTACGTACGTCGATGATGTAGTGGAATCGTTGGTGCGCGTTGGTGATAAACCGGCGCAGGCAAATACGGATTGGAGTGGCGAGGCGCCGGACGCAGCAACTTCGAATGCGCCCTATCGCATCTTCAATATCGGCAACAGCGAGCCGGTGACGCTTACGCGGCTGATCGAAGCGATCGAGAAGGCCACCGGCAAGACGGCGATCAAAAACATGCTGCCAATGCAGCCGGGTGATGTGCCGGCGACGTACGCCGACGTTTCCGATCTGATGCGCTATGTCGACTTTGCGCCGCGCACCTCGATCGAGGATGGGGCGCAGCGTTTCGTTGATTGGTACCGAGGCTATTATGGCCTCTGAGCCGCGCCTCACGCACTTGCAAGCGCTCGAAGCCGAAAGCATCCACATCCTGCGCGAAACCGCCGCCGAGATGGAGCGGCCGGTGATGCTCTATTCGATGGGCAAGGATAGCGGCGTCTTGCTGCACCTCGCGAAGAAGGCGTTCTTCCCGGGCAAGATCCCGTTCCCGCTGCTGCACGTCGATACGACGTGGAAGTTTCGCGACATGTACGCGATGCGCGATGCGGCGGCGGCGGAGCATGAACTAATTGTCTATCGCAATCCGGATGCGGAAGCGCGCGGGATCAATCCGTTCGAGCACGGCTCGGAATTGCACACGCAGCTCTGGAAGACGGAAGGCTTGCGCAAGGCGCTAACTGAATACGGCTTCGACGCGGCGATTGGCGGCGCGCGGCGTGACGAAGAGAAGAGCCGCGCCAAGGAGCGCATCTTTTCGGTGCGTTCGGCGCACCAGCGCTGGGATCCGAAAAACCAACGGCCGGAATTGTGGAGCCTCTACAATACCAGGAAGCGCGCCGGCGAAAGTTTCCGCGTGTTTCCACTTTCGAATTGGACCGAGCTTGATGTGTGGCAATACATCGAAGCGGAGAACATTCCGATCATCCCGCTTTATCTTTCGGCTGAGCGCAAAGTCGTGCGCCGTTCAGGGGCGTGGATCATGCTCGATGACGCGCGCATGCCGCTTGAGCCTGGCGAAGAGCCGGTTTTGAAGCGCGTGCGGTTTCGCACGCTTGGCTGCTATCCGCTCTCCGGCGCGGTCGAGAGCGAAGCGGCGAGCGTGGCTGACATCATCCGCGAGATTCTGGACTCGCGCGCGAGCGAGCGCCAAGGCCGCCTGATCGATAGCGATACGCCCTCCTCGATGGAGAAGAAAAAGCAGGAAGGCTATTTCTGATGGCGGAGGCGAAGACTCTGCTCCGCCTCGTCGCCTGCGGCTCCGTCGATGACGGCAAGTCGACCCTGATCGGGCGGCTCTTGTACGATCTTGGCACGATCCCGGACGACACGCTGGCGGCGCTCGAAGCTGACTCGCGCACACACGGCACGCGCGGCGGCGAATTGGATTTCGCGCTGCTGGTCGATGGACTGATGGCTGAGCGCGAGCAAGGCATCACTATCGATGTCGCTTACCGCTACTTCGCCACCGAGAAGCGCAAATTCATCGTCGCTGATGGGCCGGGCCACACGCAATACACGCGCAACATGGCGACCGCGGCTTCGAATGCGGATGTTGCCATTCTGCTGATCGATGCGCGCAAGGGCGTGCTGACGCAAACGCGGCGGCATGCGTTCATCGCGTCGCTGATGGGGGTTGATCAGGTCATCCTGGCGATCACCAAGATGGATCTGATTGGATACAACAAAGCGGCGTACGATCGGATCGTCGCGGACTTCATTGAAGTGGCAGGCGCGTTGGAAATTCCGCGCCTCGCTGCGATCCCGGTCTCGGGCGTGAGCGGCGACAATATCGCAACGCGCGGCGCCTCGACGCCCTGGTACGATGGGCCAACGCTGATCGAGCTTTTGGAAAGCGCCGAACCGCGCGAGGCGCATCGTGCGGATCAGCCGCTGCGGATGGCGGTGCAGAGCGTGGTGCGGCCAAACCTCGATTTCCGCGGCTTTGCCGGGCGGCTCTCGGCGGGCAGCGTAAAGCCCTGCGATGCGATCCGGATTTTGCCTTCGGGGCGGATGGCGAAAATCGCGCGCATTGTTACGGCGGACGGCGATTTACCAGAAGCGATCGCGGGCCAATCGGTGACGCTGACGCTGGATCACGAAGTCGATTGCTCGCGCGGCGACATTATAGCGGCGGCGGACGCGCCGTGCGAGATCGCGGACCAATTTCAAGCCAGCGTGATCTGGATGAGCGATAGCCCGCTCTTTCCGGGGCGCCGGTACACAATGAAGATTGGCGCGGCGCAGGCGAACGCGACGATCACCGAAATCCGCCACGGCTTCGACATCGATACATTCCAACACACGCCAGTGAAGCAGTTGGAGCCGAACGGCATCGGCGTCTGCAATGTCAGCCTCGATCGCGACATTCCGTTCGACGCGTTCGAGCAAAACCGCGAGACCGGCGGTTTCATCCTGATTGATCAGGATACGAACGAGACGGCTGGCGCGGGCCTCATCCACTTTGCGCTGCGCCGGTCGCAAAACGTGCATTGGCAGGCGCTCGAGATCGACCGCAACGCGCATGCTGCGATCAAGAACCAGAAGCCGGCGATCCTGTGGTTCACCGGACTTTCGGGCGCAGGTAAATCGACAATTGCGAACCTGGTTGAAAAGCGCTTGCACTCACTCGGGCGGCACACGGTGTTGCTCGATGGAGATAACGTTCGCCATGGCTTGAACCGCGATCTCGGCTTCACGCCAGCAGATCGCGTTGAAAACATCCGCCGCGTCGCGGAAGTGGCGAAGCTCATGGCCGATGCAGGGCTCATTGTGCTGGTCGCGTTCATCTCGCCGTTCCGGGCCGAGCGCGAATTGGCGCGGAGCTTGGCGAAGGAAGGTGAGTTCTTCGAGGTGTTCGTGGACGTGCCGCTCGCTGTGGCCGAAGGGCGCGACGTGAAAGGCCTCTACAAGAAGGCGCGCGCCGGCCAGCTGAAGAACTTCACCGGCATCGACTCGCCCTACGAAGCCCCGCTCTCCCCCGAAATCCGCATCGACGCGGACGCGACCAGCGCTGCTGATGCCGCCGAGGCGATCGTGGCGGCGATCAGCGCGAAGATCGTGCGTTAATCCCGAAAAGAAACGTCCCAGTTCGGGACAAACGCCAAGGCCCCGCTTTTGCGACGGCGCGGGACAGGCCACACTGCATCATGACCACGCGCATCATTCCCGCGATTATGTCCGGCGGCGCCGGCACGCGGCTTTGGCCGGTGTCCACCGAGGCGCAGCCGAAGCAATTTCACGCGCTCAGCCGTCAAGACGGTTCGCTGTTCACGGAAACCGCGCGGCGCGTGCGCGGCAAATCGGCGGCGCTGACATTTTTGCCGCCGATCGTGCTGTGCAACGCGCGGCATACAGCGTTGGTGCGCGAGCATTTGAACGAAGTCGGCGTGCTGCCCGCGGCCATCGTGCTTGAGCCTGTGCCGCGCAACACGGCCGCGGTCGGCGCGATTGCGGCGGCACTGGCGGCGGAGATCGATCCGGATGCGCTGGTGCTGCTGTTGCCGGCGGATCACGTCATCGCCGATCCGAGCGGCTTTCGCGCTGTGATCGAACGCGCGGCGCCATTTGCGTACGACCGCATCGTGACGTTCGGCATCACGCCAGATCGGCCCGCGACGGGCTACGGCTACATCAAACGCGGCGAGGCGCTCAGCGAAGGCGTGTTCGCGATCGAGAGCTTCCGTGAAAAGCCGAACGCAGAAACCGCGAGCGGCTATTTGGCCGCTGGCGGCTATTCCTGGAATGCGGGAATATTCCTCTTTCATCCTGCCACGCTGTTGGCTGAGTTCGCAGCGAGCGCGGATATTCGCGACAGGGCGCTAGCTTCGCTGAAAGCTGCGCGGCGCGATGGCGACGAGATTCACCTCGATGCGAAGCTGTTCGAGCAAGTGTCCTCCGCGCCGCTCGATATTGCGGTGATGGAGAAGACCTCGCGGGCCGCGGTGGCGCCGTGTGACATTGGCTGGGCCGATGTCGGCGCCTGGGATGAGATTTGGCGGATCTCGCCGCACGACAAGGACGGCAACGCGTTGCAAGGCGCGGTGGTCGCGCTCGACGGCAGCGGCAATCTGGTGCGCGGCGATGGCGTGAAGGTGTGCATCGCCGGCGTCAGCGATCTGGTGGTGGTCGCGACGAAAGACGCAGTGATCATCGTCCCGCGCGAGCGGGCGCAAGATGTGAAGCTGCTGCGCGAGCTGGCGGAGAAGCTCTAACGGATGACGGGCCTTCAGGCCCGCATGCGCGTCTGAAGACGCGCGGTCCCGGATCAGAGCAGCGACTTCGCGGTTTCGACGATGGCTTCCGAGGTGATGCCGAAATGCGCGTAGGCGTCTTTTGCCGGCGCGCTCGTTCCGAACGTCGACATGCCGACGAACGCGTCGAGGCCGAAAGCTTCGAACCAGCCCTGCCCGACGGCGGCTTCGACGCCGATCTTCAGCTCTTCATCATCGCCGCAGACGAAGTCCTGATAGGCGTCGTCCTGCATTTCGAAGAGCTCGAAGCACGGCGCCGAGATCACGCGGGTCGGGATGCCTTCTGCTTGCAGCATCTCGCGCGCTTTGACGGCAAGCATGAGTTCGCTGCCGGTGGCGAAGATTGCAACGCGCGACGCGACGCCTTCTGCGGGCAGCAATTCATAGGCGCCGCGGATCGACATGTTCTCGCTGGCGTCGTCGCGTAGGCCCGGCAGCGCTTGGCGCGAAAGCGCGAGCACGCTCGGGCCGTCATCGCGGAGGAGCGCCGCTTGCCAACACTCGGCGGCTTCGACTGCATCAGCGGGACGGAACACGTAGAGGTTCGGCATCGCGCGCAAGCTGGCGAGATGTTCGACCGGCTGGTGCGTCGGGCCATCTTCGCCGAGGCCGATGGAATCGTGCGTCATCACGTGGACGACGCGAATGCCCATCAGCGCCGCGAGGCGGATCGAGGGGCGTGCGTAGTCTGCAAAGCAGAGGAACGTGCCGGAATACGGAATGACGCCGCCGTGCAGCGCCATGCCGTTCATTGCGGCGGCCATGCCGTGTTCGCGGATGCCGTAACGCACATAGCGGCCGAGACGGTTCTCCGCCGTGAAGTCCGTCGTGCCTTTGGCAAGCGTGTTGTTCGAGCCAGTGAGATCGGCCGAGCCGCCGAGCAATTCGGGGCACGCGTCGAACATCGCTTCGATCGCGAAACCCGACGAGGCGCGCGTTGCGAGCGACGGTTTTTCGCTGGCCATCTTCTGCGCGTGCATGCCGAGCGCGGCGATGGCGCCGTCGATCTCGCCATTCATGGCGGCTGCGAACGCATCGCGCTGGGCGGCGCGCTTCAGCGTGCCTTCCCAAGCTTCACGGATCGCCGCGCCGCGAGCGCCGACTTTGCGCCAAGCGGTGAGAATATCGTCGGGCACTTCGAATGCGCCGTGCGACCAGCCAAGTGCGGCCTTGGTCGCGGCCAATTCTTCAGCGCCGAGCGCTTCGCCGTGCGCTTTCGCAGTGCCGGCCTTTTTAGGTGAGCCGTAACCGATGATGGTTTTGCAGGCGATCAGCGTCGGCTTGTCTTTCGACTTGGTCGCGGCGTCGAGCGCCTTGGCGACATCGGCCATGTCGTGGCCATCGCAGCTGAGCACGTTCCAGCCGCTGGCGGCGAAGCGCGCTTTTTGATCGGTGGAGTCAGAGAGCGAAATCGCGCCGTCGATCGAGATCGAGTTGTCGTCCCAGAGCACGATGAGCTTGTTGAGCTTTTGGTGGCCAGCAAGCGCGATGGCTTCCTGGCTGACGCCCTCCATCAAGCAGCCGTCGCCGGCGATAACCCACGTGCGGTGATCGACAAGTTCAGCGCCGAAGCGCGCATTGAGATGCGCTTCCGCCATCGCCATGCCGACAGCATTGCCGAGGCCCTGCCCGAGCGGACCTGTTGTCGTCTCGATGCCGCTGGCGAGAAAGTTTTCTGGGTGGCCCGCGGTCTTCGAACCGAGCTGGCGAAAGTTCTTTATCTCATTGAGCGTGATGTCTTCGTTGCCGGTGAGATAGAGCAGCGCGTAGAGCAGCATCGAGCCGTGGCCGGCGCTCAGCACGAAGCGGTCGCGATCGGGCCAATTTGGCTCGGACGCATCGAACTTCAAAAAGCGCGAGAACAACACAGTCGCCGCATCGGCCATGCCCATGGGCATGCCTGGGTGGCCGGACTTGGCCTTCTCAACAGCATCCATCGCCAGTGCACGGATGGCGTTGGCCATGTCCTTGGCGGCGACGCCTTCGATTTCTTCGTGCTTGGCCATTGGGTGTTCCCTGCGTTCGAGGGTGTTTAGCCGCGATTCGGGCGGCTTGCCCTGCGCGCGCAGTCGGGTATCAGCGGATTGCGCCGGATACTATGCGGCGAGGGAGCTTCTTATGCAGATTTTCATCGACAGCGCCGACGCGGCGGAACTCAAAGCCCTTGCGGAAACCGGGCTCGTCGATGGCGTCACCACTAATCCGTCGCTCGTTGCCAAGGCGGGACGGGATTTCTTCGAGACGCTGCGCGAGATCTGCGCCGCTGTTCCCGGCCCGATCAGCGCCGAAGTGGTTGCGCAAGATGCAAAGACGATGATCGCCGAGGGCCTGAAGCTCCGGACGGTGGCGGAGAACATCGTCGTCAAGGTGCCGCTGACACGCGAGGGTTTGATCGCCTGCAAGACGCTCGAGGATGACGGCCACCCCTGCAACGTCACGCTGTGCTTCTCCGCGGTGCAAGCATTGCTCGCTGCCAAAGCCGGCGCGACGTTTATCTCACCGTTCCTCGGCCGGCTCGATGATGGCGGCCAAGACGGAATGGAACTGATCCGCGAAATCCGCGCGATCTACGACAATTACGCTTATCCGACGCAAATTCTCGCAGCCTCGATCCGCACCGGCGCGCACGTGCGCGATGCAGCGATTGCGGGCGCCGATTGCGCGACCATCCCGCCAGCCGTGTTCAAGGCGCTTTATAAGCACCACCTCACCGATTCCGGCCTTGAAGCGTTCATGAAGGACTGGAAGGCGACCGGCCAAAAGATTCTTTGAGGCAAGAAAAAAGCGCGGGTCTTGCGGCCCGCGCTTTTTGAAACTCTGAAAGCTGTAGGCGCGCTTAGCGGCCCGACAGCGCCTGCAAACGTTGCATTTCGTCAGCCGTAGTGGCGCGCATTGCGACCATGGCGCGATCAGCGTCAGCCAGCTGCGCTTCGACAGCGGCCACGTCGAGACCAATGCTCGGGCGGGCCTCACGCGTCGAGGCCGCGGCGTCGCGCATCTCCAGGCCGCCTTGCATGGCGACCGGGGCCACGAGCCCGACCAGCATCATCGCGCTCACACCAGCTGCGAAGCTGGCCGCGATCATGCGAACGGTGGCCTTAGTGGTGGACGACGACATTGTGGAAAACTCCCGGACCGGCGGCGGTCAGTTAACAAAAGGTTGCCGTGATAGCAAACGCTACTTTGCGGCGCCGAAGAGAGTACGTCCGTGACGATGGTCACCACTCTCGACACCCACACCCGCCGTCTAATGCGGCTTTCGGAGATCGTAACCGATAAACCTGAATTCAAGCCGAATACGGGGCTCGGTTGCTGTTATTTGCGGCAGCGGCTAGGGAGCTAAAAGCAGCGCCCCACTTCAATGCTGCAGTGCGGCAAAAGGAACACTATGGCTAGCGCATCCTCCTCGCCCCGACCGCTACGGAAAGCGGTACTCCCGGTCGCTGGCTTCGGTACGCGGGTGCTCCCCGCGACCAAAGTTATCCCCAAAGAGATGCTCCCGGTCTTCGACAGGCCCGCAATTCAGTACGTCGTGGACGAGGCGCTGGCCGCTGGCATCGAGCACATTGTCTTCGTCACGGGGCGCAATAAGGGCGCGATCGAGGATTATTTCGACCGATCTTATGAACTCGAATTAAGCCTTCGGGAAAAGGACAAGGCCGCCCAGTTGGCCGAAATCGGTCTCTCGGTGCCGACGCCGGGGACGATGAGCTTCGTGCGCCAGCAATCGGCGCAGGGCCTTGGCCACGCCGTCTGGTGCGCGCGCGACATTATCGGCGATGAGCCGTTTGCGGTGATGCTGCCGGATATGCTGATGATGGCGCAGCCTTCGTGCTTGGCTCAGATGGTGGACGCCTACAACAAGGTCGGCGGCAATATCATCGCCGTTGAACCCACCGATACGCCCGAACGCTATGGCGTGATCACGCCAGAGAGCCGCGACGGACGTCTGATCAAAATGAAGGGCATGGTGGAGAAGCCGAAGCGCGAGGACGCGCCGTCGAACCTCTTCATCAGCGGCCGCTACATTTTGCAGCCGGAGATTTTCGATCTGCTCGCAAGCCAAGGGCCGGGCGCGGGCAACGAGATTCAACTCACGGACTCGATGGCGCGGCTGATGGGCGTGCAAACGTTTCATGCGTTGGAGTATGATGGCGTCACATACGATTGCGGCGACAAAATCGGCTATTTGCGGGCCACCGCGGCCTATGCGCTGGCTAACGCCGAACATGGCGCAGAAGCCGCGAAAACACTGCGCGAATTGCTGGCCGATAAAGGCTGATGGCAGCCGCGCCGCTCGTCGCATTCGATAATCGGGCCGCGTTGGCCCGCGCTGCCGCCGAGACGATCGCGGAAGCCATCACCGCCGCAATCGCGTCCCGCGGCGAAGCGTGCATTGCGCTATCAGGCGGATCGACGCCGGAGCCAACATACACCGCACTTACGGCCATGCCGCTGGACTGGCCAAAGGTGACGCTCGCGCTTGTGGACGAACGCTTCGCGCCGCCAAGCGAGGAAGCTTCGAACGAGCGCATGGTCACGCGTGCGTTTGCGTCGGCGATAGAAGCAGGCGCACACTTTAAGCCGCTCTATTCCGCAACGCCGACGCCGGTCGAAGCAGCGGATCACGCTGAGGCGCTTTATGCGCCTCTACACATCGATCTCGCTGTCATGGGCATGGGGACGGATGCGCATACTGCGTCGTGGTTTCCCGGTGTCGCGGCGCATGCGCTCGATCTCAACACGGCGCGCACTGTCGTTGCGGTGCATGCGCCAAGCGCGGCGGGGACACCGCATCGCCTGACCCTGACGCGGGCTGCCTACAACCGCGCTGGCCAGGCGCTGCTGCTGATCACCGGCGCCGATAAACGCCATCGACTGGAGACTGCGCTGAGCCAGCCCATCGAGCAGGCGCCGGTTGCCGCCCTCCTCGCTCCGGGCGCACCCAAGCTTGAGATTTTCTGGGCGCCCTAGGTCGCCAATCCCCGTCTGCGCGACCCAGATTGCCAATGACACCGGTGTCGTCTATGGCATGATCCAAGACTGGCCTTAGCCGGCGGGGAGGCAAATGAGCAGCACTGCACGCGATATCGCTGGCTCGTTCGTGGCCGCGCGCAAGGATGCGAAAGCGCTCCCCGGCTTTCCCGGCGACCCACCGTCCAGCCTCGAGATCAGCTATCGCGTCCAGGACGAAGCCATTGCGCTTTGGCCGGACGAGGTTGCCGGCTGGAAGATCGGCCGGGTGCCCGCCCCGCAGGTCGCGGCCTTAGGATCAGACCGCTTGGCCGGCCCGATTTTCAAACACCTAGTTTGGAAAGCCGATGGGGACGTGAGTTTTCCGGTCTATGAGAACGGTTTCGCGGCGGTGGAGGCGGAATACGTCTTCCGCATCGGCAAAGACGCCCCGCCCGACAAAACCGAGTGGACGCGTGAGGAAGCAGCAGCGCTGATCGGCGCGATGCATATTGGCGTTGAACTCGCGGGCAGCCCGCTGGCCACAATCAACGATTTGGGCGCGACAGTTGTCGTCTCCGATTTCGGCAACAATCACGGCCTCATCCTTGGGCCGGAAGTGCAGAACTGGCGCGCTAAACTCGAAGCCGGGATGACCGCCGAAACCTTCATCGACGGCGCATCGGTTGGCAAAGGCGGCGCGAATGCCGCTGACGATGGGCCGCTCGATGCGCTCGTGTTTCTGGCTCAGCATCTGGCCAAGCGCGGCAAGCCTTTGAAAGCGGGCCAGCTCATTTCCACCGGAGCGGTGACCGGCGTACACGATATTCGCATCGGCCAACGTTCGCGCGTGAGCTTCAACGGATCTGGCGATATCCTCTGTTCGGCGGTGAAAGCCGCGCCGAACGGAAAAGGCTTCGCATGATTTCGCGCCGTCTGCTGCTGGGTTCGGGTGCGCTGGCCGCGGTCGGCGCAGGAACAGCGCTTGCGCAAGCAAACGGCGGCGTCGTTACCGCTGTCGATGTTCACCCAACCGATTACCCAACAGTCGAAGCCGTGCGCTGGATGGGCCAGGAGATCGAACGCGAAACTGGCGGGCGGATTTCCTTCCGGCTCTATCCGTCAGGTCAGCTCGGCAGCGAGACCGACACAGTCAATCTCGCGCGCTACGGCGTCATCGATATCGCGCGCGTCTATCTCGGCGCCGTCAACAACATGTTTCCGGCGACGCGGCCGCTGGCTTTGCCCTACACGTTCCGCGACGAGGCGCACATGCGCAACGTCTGCGACGGCGCGATCGGGCGGGAAATTCTCACAAGCTTCCAACGCCGCGGCCTTGTCGGCCTCGCCTTCTACGATTCCGGTTTGCGCTCGATGTATAATGTGCGCCGACCGATCGTGACTCCGGCGGATATGCGCGGACTCAAGGTTCGCGTGCCGCGCGCCGACATCTTCATGGAAATGCTCGACGCGATGGGCGCGAACGCAACGCCGATTCCATTCGGGGAAGTGTTTACGGGCCTACAGACGCACTTAATCGATGCGGCGGAGAACAATTGGGCGACGTATCAATCGACGCGGCAATACGAGGTCGCGCGCTTTTGGTCCGAGACCAAGCATTGCTGCGCTCCGGAAGCGCTGCTGATGTCGAAGGCGCGGCTCGATGCATTCTCACCCGCTGACCGCGAACTGATTTTGGCGAAAGCAACAGAATCCGTCGCGGTGATGCGCGGGCTCTGGGACACCAAGCAAACGACAGCGAAGCAAACAGTGCTCGATGCCGGGATCGCCGCGAACGAAGTCGATATCGACGCCTTCAAACGCGCGGTCGAACCGATGCGGCGGCGCTATCTGTCTCAGCCAGACATCGCCGCTGCGCTGAGGCGTATCGACGACCACGACTAACGATCGCCGCAAAGGCGACGAGGGGAAGGAAGATGGCAGGATCGAACGCGCTCGCTGGCGCCTTCTCGGCGCTTGCGAAGCTGGCGATCATCATCGCGGCAACGTCACTCTGCGTGATGGTGTTGGTGCTGCTGTGGCAGGTGATCGGGCGCTATGCGCTGAATGACTCACCGGGCTGGACCGAGCCGGTCGCTTTGATTCTGATGAGCGTTTCGGCGCTGTTCGGCGCGGCGATCGCCGTGCGGCGCGAGTCGCACTTTAACTTTCCGACGCTCGTAGAAGCAGCGCCGGCGCCTCTGCGCACTGCGCTGAAAGTCCTGTCGCGACTGATCGCACTCGGTTTCGGCGCAGCGCTGGCCGGCTATGGCGGGTTTTTGATGCTCGATTCATGGAGCGTGCCGATGGCGGGCGCGCCGGCGCCCGAGGGACTTTCGTATGTCGGCGTTTGCCTCGGCGGCGGGCTGATCGCGCTCTTTGCGCTTGAGCGCTTGATGAGCGGCGATCCGCCAGAGGAAGCGCACTAATGGAAATCGCGATCCTCTTTGGCGTTTTCGCACTGCTGCTGGTGCTCGGCGTGCCGGTGGCGTTTTCGATCGCGGCGGCGACGCTGGCGACGATCCTCTATCTCGACCTGCCGCCAATCGTCGTGGTGCAGCAATTGGGCTCGGGCTTCAACAAGGTCTCGCTGCTCGCGATCCCGCTCTTCATCTTCGCCGGCGAGCTCATGCTGCGCGGCGGGATATCAGAACGCCTGATTTCCCTCGCCTCCTCGCTCGTTGGACATTTGCGCGGCGGCTTGGGGCAAGTCAGCGTCGTTGCATCGACGTTATTTGGCGGCGTGTCGGGTTCGGCGTTGGCGGATGTGTCCGCCATCGGCTCGACCATGATCCCGCAAATGGAGAAGCGTGGTTTTTCGAAAGACTACGCCGTTGACGTAACAGTCTCGGCCGCACTTGTGGCGTTGCTCTTGCCGCCCTCGCACAATCTTATTCTCTATTCGGCCATCGCAGGCGGCGGCGTTTCAATCGCTGATTTATTCGCAGCGGGTATCGTCCCGGCCTTGCTGTTGGCGCTCGGCATCATGATTGCGGCGTATGTATTGGCGCGCATTCGCAACTACCCGACCGAGGCGTTTCCGGGTTTCGGCGCCGTCGGCGTGCGCTTCATCGCGGCGATACCGGGTTTATTGTTGATCTTCGTGATCTTCGGCGGCATCCGCGCCGGCATTTTCACTGCAATCGAAAGTGCAGCGGTCGCGGTTGTGTACGCGTTGCTCGTCACGCTTCTGGTCTATCGCGGAATGGGCTGGGGGGCCTTTTTCGGCGCGGTGGCGCACGCCGCGCGCTCTTCGGGCGCGGTGCTATTCGTGATCGGCGCGGCCGGCGCCTTCGGCTGGCTGATGGCGTATCTGCAAATTCCATCCATGGCGGTGGAAGCGCTGCAAGGCGTCACCGACAACAAAACGCTCGTGCTGCTGATGATCCTGGCTATCCTGTTGGTGCTCGGCACCTTCATGGATCTCGCGCCCATGATCATCATCTGCACGCCGATCTTCCTGCCGGTGGCGCGCGCTTTCGACGTCGCGCCCTTGCACTTCGGCGTCATCCTCGTATTGGCTGCCGGCATCGGCCTGATCACACCGCCGGTTGGATCGGTGTTGTTCGTGGGCTCAGCGATCGGGCGGATCACAATTGCGGAAGCGATGAAGTCGATCTGGCCGTTCTATCTGGCGGCGATCACGGTGCTGCTGCTGGTGACGTTCATCCCGGCCCTCTCGCTGACGCTACCGGCGCTCTGGCGTTAAGCGGAAGCGCGCAGCATACGTTCGAGCGTGGCGACGCCGTGTTCGATGGCCGCCTGCTTCGATTGGCCTTCGAGCGCTTTTTCAAGCTTGCCTTCGAGCATCAAAGTGGCGAGGCCGTGGACTGTTGACCATGCGGTGAGGATGACCGACCGCGCCTCGTGGCGGCTAACGGCGGCGACCTCCGCTGCGACGTTCGCCAACACTTCGAACGCGCCTTTCGCACACGCCGCCGCTTCGTCGTGGCGATCTTCGCGCACATGCTCCGAACGAAACATGAGCTTGAAGTGCGCGGGATTGTTGAGCGCGAAGTTTAGGTAAGCGCGGCCGATCGCGCTCAGACGCGCAAATGGATCGGAAGCGCCATCGAGCGCAGCAAGCGAGTCGTCGCGCAGTCGCGTGAACCCTTCAGCGACAATCGCCGCCATGATCGACTCGCGATCAGGAAAGTGATGATAGGGCGCCTGGTGGCTGACGCCGGCGCGGCGCGCCACTTCCCGCATGGAAAATCCCTCAAGCCCCTCGGACGCGATCAGCCCAAGGCTGGCGTCGAGAATGGTGCGGCGCAGATTGTCCGGAGCGACTCTCACCGGGCTTCAATAAAACTTCGCTTGACAGTGTCAAGCTCTAAGCTAGACAGTGTCAAGAATACGGCAGCCGGATAACCCTCCGGGAGGCGAAATCGTGCAGAAAGCCAATTTGTTTCAATTTCTTACACTGGCAGCTGCAGGGTTCGCCCTGCTCGGCTGCGGCGCTGGCGAGGACACCGCGGCGCGACAGGAAAACGAGGGTCCGCTGGTCGAGATCGTGGCTGTGCAACCGCTCTCGGCGGCGGGCACGATCCAAGCGAGCGGCCTCATTGGCTACAAGCGCGAACCGCAATTGGCGTTCACATCTCCAGGCGTTGTAAGCGCGCTTCAAGTCGATGCCGGCGACGTCGTACGGCGCGGCCAGCGACTTGCTGTGCTTCGCCGCACAAGCGTCGGCGCGAACACAGATGAAGCTGCGCTCGCGCGCGCCAACGCCGTGCGCGATCTGGAACGTACGCAAGAATTGTTCGATCGCGGGTTCGTATCGCAGGCGCGCCTTGATGATGCGCGGCTCGCGGTTGAACGCGCACGCGATACTTCAACGCTCACAGCGCCGGCCGATGGCGTAGTGCTGCGCCGACTGGCGGAGACCTCGCAGACGGTCGCCGCCGGCGCGCCGATCTTCGTCTTCGGCGAAACCGCGTCTGGCCTTGTGGTCCGTGCGCCGGTGTCCTCCACCGAAGCAGCGCGGGTGCGTGTTGGCGATCTCGCCAATGTGAGCGTAGCCGGCGGCGCGCCGCTGCAAGGACGTGTCACCCGCGTTGGCGCCAAGGGCGCGGACGGCACAGGCGCCTTCGAGGTTGAAGTTGACATCACCGGCGCCGAAGGGCTGCGCAGCGGCACGGTTGCGCAGGTCGAGATCGCGGCCGCAGCTGGCGCCGCGCAGGAATCCGCAATCTTGGTGCCGACACTGTCGTTGCTGGACTCCCGCGCTGACCAAGGCGTGGTGTTCGTCGTAGACGCCGACAACATCGCGCGCCGCCGTAGCGTACGCACCTCAGGCGTTACGCAAGACGGCGTGCTCGTGGTCGAAGGCCTCGCAGCAGGCGACCGGGTCGTCTCCGCTGGCGCTGCTTATGTGCAGGACGGCGCCACGGTGCGCATCGCGGCCACTACCTAAATGCAGGCGCTCACTCGCTTCTTCGTCGACCGCTGGCAATTCACCACGGTTCTCTTCCTGCTGCTCGGCGCGCTGGGCGTGGGCGCGATCATGGCGATCCCCAAGGCGGAAGATCCGATCGTCGAATTTCCTGGCGTCGCCGTCTCGGTAGTGTTGCCTGGCGCCGACGCCGAACAGATGGAGCGGCTCGTCGCCATTCCGATCGAAGACGCCATAAACGCCATCGAAGACATCCGCGAAATCCGCTCGTCCAGCCGGGCTGGCGTCGCGGTGATTGCGGTGGAGTTCAATTGGGGCGCCGACGCTGAAGAAAAGTTCGGCGAAGTCGTGCGCGAGCTCAACTTGGTGCGCCCGCGCCTGCCTGACGGCATTGTCGATATTCGCTCGCGCCGCTTCAATCCGGCGCAAACCAGCATCGTGCAAGTGGCGCTGACCAGCGATGATGCACCATTTCGGCAGCTGGAATCGTACGCCAAGGCGCTACGTGACTCGCTTGAGCGCGCGCCGGGCGTTCAGCAGGCGGAAGTTTGGGGCGCCCCGCCCGCAGAAGTGCGCGTCGCGGCAAACCTCGATCAGCTCGCTGCCTATCGTTTGCCGCTAACGGCAATGGCGGACGCCTTGCAGCGCGAAGGCTTGGACACACCGATCGGCGCTGTCGAGGCCGGTGGGCGGCGGTTTAACGTGCAGGCCTCCGGCTCCTACAACAGCATCGATGAAATTCGCGGCGTGGCTTTACGCGCCGATCGCGGCTCAGTGCTGACCGTAGGCGATGTGGCGGAGGTTGGTTGGGCGAACGACGAGCGCGCCCACATCACGCGCTTCAACGGCCAGCGCGCCGTCTTCGTCAGCGCCCGCACGCGTTTGGGCGAAGACATTTTCCCGGTTCTGGAAGGCGCCCGCGCACGCATTGAGGCGTTCAGCGAAACGCTCCCCGACAACATCACCCTACACCGCGGCTTCGATCAGTCGGAAACGGTAAGCCACCGGCTCGGTAGTCTTGCGCGCGATTTCGGCATCGCCATCGTGCTCGTGCTGCTCACGCTGCTGCCGCTCGGTTTGCGCGCATCTGCGGTAGTGATGGTTTCCATCCCGCTCTCGCTCGCGATGGGCGTCACCGCGATGCATGCGCTTGGCTATTCGCTGAACCAGCTTTCAATTGCGGGGTTCGTGCTGGCGCTCGGGCTCTTGGTGGATGACAGCATCGTCGTCACCGAAAATATCTCGCGGCACTTGCGCAACGGTCTCGCACCGCGCGAGGCGGCGATTGCCGGCGTGCAAGAAATCAATATCGCGGTGATCGGCTGTACTGCGACGCTGTTGCTCGCTTTCCTGCCGATTATGGCGTTGCCGGAAGGCGCCGGCGCATTTGTGCGCTCCCTTCCAGTCGCCGTGGTCGTCACGATCATCGCTTCGCTGATCGTCGCACTAACCATCATTCCGTTCTTGGCGAGCCGCTGGCTGCCGCGAGACGCCGCCGGCAAACATAACCCGTTCCTCGATACGCTGATGGGCGCAATCCATGCGTTCTACCGCCCCGCTCTGCATCTCGCTTTGATGCACCCGCGTAAAACGGTGATCGTGGCGCTTGCCGGCTTTGTGTTGTCGCTGGGGCTGATCCCTAAACTCGGCTTCAGTCTCTTTCCAGAGAACGACAGCCCCTACTTCCTCGTAGAGATCGAAACACCGCAAGGCGCCGCAGTGAGCGAGACTGACCGCGCCGTGCTTTTCGTCGACAACGTGTTGGCGTCGCACCCGGAGATCGAGTGGCGCTTTGCCAATTCCGGGCGCGGCAACCCGCAGATTTTCTACAACGAGATTCCGCCGGAGCAATTGTCCAACGTCGGCCAAGTGTACGCGCGCTTCGGCGAGTGGCATCGCCGTGAAGGCATGGCGAAGTTGGAGGAAATTCGCGCGCAGCTCGATCAATATGCCGGGGCGCGGATCAATCTCCGCCGCTTCACAAACGGCCCGCCCATCGAGGCGCCGATCGCAGTACAAATCAGCGGCGCCGATCTTTCCGCCATCGGCGAGATCGCGGCCGAGGTCGAGCGCATCGTGCGCGAGACGCCGGGCACACGCGATATTGCCAACCCGATGGCCGAGCGATTGATCGACCTTGATCTCGGGATCGATGACGCTGAAGCCGCTTTGCGCGGCGTTCCCGCCGGCTCTATCGACCAAAGCCTGCGCATCGCCATCGGCGGCGCACCCGTAGCGCAATTCCGCGATCCGGCCGGCGATGCGTTCCCCGTCGTGCTCCGCGCACCGCGCGACAATGCGATGCCCGTCTCGGCGCTTGACCAGCTCTATGTTTGGAACACTAACGGCGAAGCCCTGCCGCTGAGCGAAATCTCCGAGCCTCAAATGGAGAGCGGCCCAGCCTCGATCGACCGCCTCCAGCGCCAACGCACGGCGACGGTGAGCGCCTATACGCAGAGCGGCTATCTGACGAGCGCCGTCACTGCTGATGTCGCCGACCGTATCGATGCGATTTCACTTCCGTCCGGATACGCGATCAATTTCGGCGGTCAGGCGGAAGCGCAGCAGCGCAGCTTCTCGGGACTTGGCCCGGCGATTCTGATTGCGATGTTCGGCATCATGGCCGTGTTGCTTTTGGAGTTCGGCACATTCGCGGTGACCGGCGTCGTCGCGTTCGTGATCCCATTCGGCATCATGGGCGGACTAATTGCGCTCTGGATCGGCGGCGAGTCGCTTTCGTTCACCGCTATCATCGGTTTCATCGCGCTGATCGGCATCGAAATCAAAAACTCCATCCTGCTGGTGGAGTTCGCCAATCAGCTGCGCGAGCGCGGCGTGGCTTTGGGAGAAGCCATCGAGCGGGCGGGGGAAGTGCGCTTCCTGCCTGTGCTGTTGACCAGCGCAACAGCCATCGGCGGCATGACGCCGCTCTTGCTGGAAGATTCGCCGCTGTTCTCGCCGATCGCCATGGTGCTGATTGGCGGTTTGATTAGCTCGACCTTGATCGCGCGGATCGTAACGCCGGCGATGTATTTGCTGCTGGCGCCTAAGGATAAGGAAGAAGCGGCGGCCTAGGTCGGCGTCGAAGCGATAACGACTGTGCGCTCGAGGCCCGCGTCGCGGTGCACGAGTGCCGCGCGATAAGCCGGCACGTGCTCCATCGAGAGAATGGCGGGCGGGCTCGGATAGCGCATGGCGGCAACGTCGTGCCAAAGGCTGCCGGCCGGCCAAGCCTTGGCATGTCGCACGATCTCCGTCACCGCGCCGTAAAATAAAAGCGCACCGCCGGTGCGAAACACGGTCCGCATCGCGACGATGCCGTACTTGCGATAATCGGCCCGGCCGGCGCCGTCGCGCGTATAGCGCAGGAAGTTGACCATGGCAGGTGCGTAGGTCGCCGGGCGCACCAGCAACTGGGAGATCGCTCTCGCGCTCGGCATGTGGTCGGGCTTGAAGCCGATGGACTGCGCATCGGTCGCGATGTTTTCAGTGGAGGGACGCGAGAGAATACCGCTTGCGACTAAAACGCGGATCAACCCGAGTGCGATACGCGGCGGCGCGAACAAGCGAACCCGCGCGACGTAGGCATCATCGAAGCTTTCAGTGACGAGCGGCGTTGCGCAATCGCCTGCAGCGATAATGAACCACGTCCAGTAGGGATCATCGCCGCCGCCGATGAAGACTTGATCGGCGGTCGATGACCAAAGTTTCCGCGCGTGCGGCGCCAGCGCGCCGTCACCGCCGCGCATCGCGATGAACCAGACTGGCCCCTTCTCGCGTAACACCGGCTCACGCGCACCAATCAGCCACAGAACGGCAACCAGAAGGGCGAAGCCAGCGACGGCGAGAAAAACCGCGGTCATCTCAGTTCGACCAATAGATATGTTCTTGCTCTTCAGTCCACGGCGTATTGAGCGGCACATCAATGCGCACCGGCCCTTCGATCAGCGCCGGCCACAGCGGCCGCGGCATAGCCGCGTTCTGCGCTTCGATCATCGCGCGCATCGCGGCGACGCGGTCGGGGTGCTGAGCTGAGACCTCATTCTGCTCCGTCGGATCGTCGCGCAGGTTGAACAGCCAAACGCGGTTCGGCGTTTCAGAGACTTGTAGCTTCCAGTCGCCATCGCGCACGACGCGGTACGGGCCAGAACGCCAGAAGAGGCGCTGACTTGGCGCGCCCTGCGCCTCGCCGCGCAGATACGGCAGCAGATTTACACCGTCGAGCTGGGGTTGCGCAGGCGCGCCTGCAGCGGCGGCGGCAGTCGCGAAGATGTCCATGTGCGTGGCCGGGCCTGGGATCGTCGCGCCGCGCGGGAGGCCGGCAGGCCAGCGGATGAAGTATGGCGTACGGATTCCGCCTTCGAAGAACGTCGATTTCCAACCTCGAAACGGCGCGTTGATATCGGCAAGGCCCGTGTACCAGGCACCGCCATTGTCGCTGACGAAGATGACGATGGTGTTTTCGTCGAGGCCGTTGTCACGCAGCGCCTGCATCACCCTGCCGACGCCGCGATCGAGCGCACGGATCATCGCGCCATAAACGCGCTGCGTGTGATCCGGAACATCGCTCAGCGCGTCGTAATCTTCACGCGTCGCTTGCAGCGGGGTGTGTACGGCCGTGAAACTCAAATACATGAAGAACGGGCGGTTGCGGTTGGCGTGGATGGCGGTCGCCGCCTCTTCCGCCAAATAGTCGGTCATGTAACCGCGCGGGCGCATGCGGCGATCGCCGTCAGCGCCGTGCCAATCCACAGCGTAAGGCAAGTTCGCCCACAAGAAGCGATCGATCGGATCGAAATCGAGCCGAGCATTGACGACGTTTGGATCGCTCGGCGGCAAGAACATCGAGGCGCCCTGCATAATGCCAAGCGCTTCGTTGAAGCCTTGCGCCTCCGGGCGCATGTCCGGCACCTCGCCAAGGTGCCACTTGCCTAGCAGCATGGTGTGATAACCGCGATCGCGCAGCATCTCGGCGATCGTCACCTCGCTCGGCGGCAGCCCAAGCGTCTCGCGCGGCGGCACATCGACAAGGCGATCCTCGTGGAAGATCGGCTGGCGTAGTGCGCTCGGATCAGAGTGCGAGATGTAGCGCGCGAACTCAGGCGGGGCGGAGGTGAATTCGAAACCAAAGCGCGTCGGATAACGTCCCGTCATCAGCGCGGCGCGCGAAGGCGAGCATGTTGCGTTGCTGGTATAACCCTGCTCGACGATGACGCCGTCACGACCGATCGCGTCGATATTCGGTGTTTGCACTACGCCTGCAACGCCGCCGCCATTGATCGAGATATCATTGTATCCGAGATCATCGACGACGATGACCAGGATATTCGGCGCCCGTTCACCAGAAGGCGCCTCGGCCGGCCCTTGCGACCACACCACGTCCGTGTTTGCGCTTATCGGGTTCTTCAAGTTGCCGATGATGCCCGGCAGATAGTACCAATAATTCTGCCAGAGCAGAAAGCCGCCGAGGCCGAGAAGCGCCAACGCGCCGCCAATAATCGCCAGACGCTTCATCTTCCAGCCCCTTAGAACCGCAGCCGATGGAAACGACGCATGCCGCCGGAGCTCGGCAACGAAATTACGTCGCCGTCGCGCATTGCCCAGACTGGGCCGTCATACGTCGTGCGCGCATCGCGCTCGAACGTCGAGGAAAGGCCAGGAATTGGCGTTTGTGGCAGCAAGTGCGTGAGCGCCAGCGCGCCTACGCCAGCTTCTTGGGCCACGGCGCCGGCATCTTCCGGGCTTGTGTGATAATCCAGAATGTCGTGGAAGATGACGCCAACATTGGTTCGGCCGCTGCTCTGCGCCGCGCTTTCCATGATGGCATTCAGGCGTGGTGAAATCGCTTCGTGGATCAGGAGATCGGCGCCACGCGCATTCAGTGCAAGCGAGTCCGAACGCGAGGTGTCGCCACTGATGACTATGCTGCGACCACCGTACTCGATACGGAAACCCACGGCATCGGTTGGCGCATGAATGACCGGGAACGCTGTGATGCGCACGCCGTCCGCCTCATGCAGAACGATCGCGGCAGACCCTTGCGGGATTTCGAACTCGCGCGCAGTGAGACCGCCGCCCGTGGGCGGCATGATCTCAGGGCCGTGGTGGTTTCTGCGATAGCCAGAATCGATTGCATACGCTTCGTTCAAGCCAGCAGCGATGCGCCCGGCGCCAATAGGGCCGACGAGTTGCAGCGGCGTATGCGACGTACCCGTCGCCCAGTGCTGCAGCGCCAGCGGCGCAAGCCCGTCGAAATGGTCAGAATGAAGATGCGAGAGGTAAACCGCTTCAATGTCGCCAGCGTTCACGCCCATCAGGGCTAACGTTTCAGCCGCCCCCTCTCCAGCGTCGAACACAAACACCCGCTCGCCAGCAATGACGGCAAGGCAGGGGCCCGCGCGGGTACGGTCCGGCAACGGCGAACCGGTGCCGCAGAACACGGCGTGCAAACCATCGGGAAGCTGCGCAGAGAGCGAGTCAGCCATGCCTTGCGCCGCGGCGCGCTGAAGAATGCGGGTCGCTATCTCGCCGCGATAGAAGTATGCGCCCGCGCCGAGCGCGGTGATCAGGGCAATCCCCGCAAGCCACGGCCAAATTTTGCGTGCCATTCGCGTTCCCCCACCCTTGCGCGCGCTCGAATAAATCGGCACTATGGGTGCCACTATATGGTGATCGGCGCCGCCGGTCAATCGCGGGAGTTGGATATGCGGGTATTGAGAACGCCGGACGAACGCTTCGCGGATCTACCTGATTTCCCTTACGCGCCGCACTACACCGAGATCAGCGGCACGGACGGCGTGAAGCTGCGTATCGCGCACATTGATGAAGGCCCACGCGATGCCGCGCCCGTGCTGCTGATGCATGGCGAGCCGACGTGGTCGTTTCTCTATCGCAAGATCGCCGCAGGCTTGGTCGCCAAGGGCCATCGGATCGTGGCGCCCGACTTGGTAGGATTTGGTCGCTCGGATAAGCCGACAGAGCGCGAAGACTATACGTATGAGCGGCACGTGAAATGGATGAGCGATTGGCTCGTCGCCAACGATCTGAAGAACATCACGTTGTTTTGCCAGGACTGGGGCGGCTTGATCGGACTGCGCTTGGTCGCCGCGTTTCCAGAGCGCTTTGCGCGCGTCGTCGTCGCCAACACCGGGCTGCCGACCGGGCACGGCGCAACGCCAGGCTTCGAAGCGTGGCTCGCCTTCAGCCAGGGCGTGCCAGAGTTTCCGACAAGCCAGATCGTCAATGGCGGCACCGTGCGCACGCTTTCCGAAGCGGAACGCGCTGCATACGACGCCCCTTATCCCGATGAGAGTTACAAGGCCGGCGCGCGGGTTTTTCCGGCTTTGGTGCCGGTGCGCGAAGGCATGGCATCGGTGCAAGAAAATATTGCCGCGTGGACCGTGCTCGAGCAATTCGACAAGCCGTTCCTCACGGCGTTCAGCGACAGCGACGCCATCACCAAGGGCGGCGAGAAGCCATTCCAAAACAGAGTGCCCGGCGCAAAGGCGCAAGAGCACGTCACTATCGTCGGCGGTGGACACTTCCTGCAGGAAGATCAACCCGAGCAGATCGCCGACGTCATCGATGCGTTCGTTGCCCGCACGCGATGAGCTGATGGCGGCAAAAGCGGACACCACCGAGACCGACGGCCGGCGCCTGCGCGCCGATGAAAGCCGCCGGCGTATCGCGCAAGCGATGCTCGATCTCGTGCTCGAGGGCGAAGTGACGCCCAGCGCCGAGACCGTGGCCGAGCGTGCTGGCGTCGGCAGACGCACGGTGTTTCGGCTCTTCAACGATATGGAGGGCGTATACCGGGAGATGCACGCGATCATGGTGGCGCGCCTAGCCCCGATGTTCGCGGCGCCGTTCGATGGCGCGACGTGGCGCGAACGGCTTGATGAAGTGATCGAACGCCGCGCCCGCATGTTCGAGGAAATGCTGCCGATAAAATCTGCGGCGGACGCGCACCGCTATCGCTCTGCTTTTCTACAGAACGAGCACAAAAAGCTGACGCGGCTGCAGCGGCAGACGATGCTGGCTGTACTGCCCGAAGCTGTTGCCGCCCAGACCGAACGTGTCGAAGCGCTGGACTTGGCCTTGAGCTTTGAAGTTTGGCGGCGCTTGCGTCAGGAGCAGCGGCTGCCGCCGCGGCAAGCCGCGGCCGTGCTGCGCAGGATTGTGCGCGCGCTGATGGGCTAGCGGGGGCGCTGCTTTGGTGGGAGCATGCGCGCGCATGAGCATCGACCCCGCCCGCGTGCCCGTGATCATCGGCGCCGCACAGATAAACGATAGACCAAGCGATCCGTTCGCTGGATTCGATTCTTTCGGGTTGATGGCAGCGGCTGCGCGCAGCGCTGATGCTGACGCAGGTGGCGGCTGGTTAAGCGCGTTGGACTCGGTCGCGGTCGTCGATCAACTCTCCTTTCCAGAACTCGGCGATCTCTCATCCAAGCTAGCCGCCGAACTCGGCGCAACACCGCGGCTTTGCTACAAGTCGCGCTACCCGAGTGGCGCGAGCCCCATTCGAATGCTCAACGAGGCGGCGACGCGGATCGCAGCCGGTGAAATTGAGTCTGCTCTCATAGCTGGCGGCGAGGCGCTAAGAACGGCAGCACAGCGCAAAGCAACGCGCGGCGATCAGAGCGAGGATGCGATGCGCGCGGCCTCCACCCGTCGCAAACCCGAAGCGGCGCTGGACTACGGATTGGTAACGCCCACGGACATTTATCCCCTCTACGAAAACGCCACGCGCGCAGCATGGGGCCAGACATTGGCGGAGGCGCAGCGCGAGAGCGCAGACATGTGGTCGCGTATGTCCGAAATCGCGGCGCGCAACGAGCATGCCTGGTTGCGCAAAGCGGTCCCAGCCGAAGAAGTTTTGACAATCTCGCCGGACAATCGCCCGATCGCGTTCCCCTATTCCAAGCTGATGGTCGCCAATTCCTCAGTGAACCAAGGTGCAGCGTTCATCGTCACGAGTCTTGCAGCAGCCAAGCAGCGCGGCGTCGCCGAAGATCGCCTCGCTTATGTCGGCTACGGCGCGGCCGCGGATGAGCCGGGCGGCGTGATGGCGCGCGATCGTTATAGCCGCTCCGCTAGTATGATCGTCTCGCTGACGCGCGCGCTTGAGCTGAACGGCGCGCGAACCGAGGACTTGGACGTCGTCGAACTCTATTCCTGTTTTCCGTGCATCCCAAAAATGGCGCGCCGCGTCCTGAATTGGCCGATCGATCGGCCAGTCACGGTGTTCGGCGGTTTGACGTTCGGCGGCGGGCCGATCGGCAATTATATGAGTCACGCGGTCGCGAGCATGCTAGAAGCGCTGCGCGGCGGCGCTCAGCGGGGTTTGCTGTTCGCGAATGGCGGCTTTGCCAACCAAAACCACACCATCGTCCTGACCCGCGATCCAGCTGGCGCGACATCGACGCCGCGCTCGTTCGATTTCCAGGCCGATGCCGATGCGGCGCGAGATCCCATTCCGACGCTGGCGGAAGAATATGCGGGGCCGGCGACGATCGAAACATACACTGTGCTCTATCGGCGCGATGGCAGCGTCCGCGTCGGCGTCATTGTCGCGCAGACCCCTGGCGGTAAGCGTGTGCTTGCGCATGTGCCGGCGGAAGATACGCAAATGTTAGCGTTCTTGACCGATGGCGCCGCGGAGCCGATAGGCGCATCGGGCCGTGTGCAGCGCGAAGGGGCGCACGCGATCTGGCGAATGTGAGCGTCACGGCCCCGGCGCAATCAACGCCGTGCGAAATCCGATATGCGACGTGCCGAGATCTGCTTCCTGTGGTTGACGCGCCGAGGGCGTGTAGCGCGCGCAGAAATTTGGCGCGCACAGGAATGAGCCGCCCTTGATGACACGCACACCAAGCGCAGGATCGGCTTCGTTCACACCGTTCGGGAACTGTGCGCGCATGGCGGCGGTCGGTTGATGCGTCGGGTAATACGGCGTCGACGTCCATTCCCAGACATTCCCGAGAATATCGTGCAGGCCCAAGGCATCGGCTTCGAAACAGCCGGCGGGCGCTGTGCGTAAAAAGCCATCCTCACCGGTATTGCGGAACGGAAAAACGCCCTGCCACGTGTTTGCGCCATATCGAGCCGCTCCGCCTTCGCTGGCTGAAACGGCGACATCGCCGCCGAGACGCGCGGCATGCTCATACTGTTCTTCAGTTGGCAGCACGCGACCTGCCCAATCGGCGTAGGCGCTGGCGTCGGCGTAAGTGACGTGCACAACCGGATGCGTGAGTTCGTTGCTGCTGCCGGGGCCAAGCGGATGGCGCCAGTTTGCGCCGCTGATATATGACCATGCGCTTGCGCTGAAGACCGCAGAACCTGGTCCGCCCTTTTCCGGCGGCTGACGTTCCGCCTCGGTGACGTATCCCGTAGCTTCGACAAACGCCGCAAACTGCGCATTGGTGACCTCATGGCGATCGAGCCAAAAGCCATCGACGCTGGCGGTATAAGACGGCGTTTCCTCCGGGTGTCCCGCCCCCTCGCCCATCGCTACGGCGCCGCCCGGAATCCAAACCATACCATCGCGCTCATTCGGCAACTGAATAATCCCCGCGCAGACGCTTGGCTCGTCGACAGAGCGCGGCGCGCAGGCCGCAAGCGCCAAGCACACGAATGCGAACAACAGCATCCCGCCGCGGCCGGCGAACATGCTTAGCGCTGTGGCTGAAGCGACGATCCGAAGCTCTGAGCGCGACCTGCGCATACGATCTTTCCCCTTGCCCGCAAGGGCAGCGAACTGCGTAACTTAAGCACTGTCTGAGAAATTAATTCTGTCTATACTCACGCTCAAGCACCTAGGAGGCGACCTTTCGCGCGACGCGCAAAGACGCGCGTGCTTGCTCGTCGAATACCCTCCAGTCGAACGGATTCCGACGGCTTATGGCAAAGGCACCAACCTCGCCTAGCAATAGCACGCCGACACCCGTGAAGCCCGAGGAGGTGGTCGCCCCGCCGCAATTGCGCGATGAGCTCCCGTACCGGCTGCGTCAACAAGCGATCCTCGGCGAGTTCGGGCGCTTCGCGATGCAATCACGCGACCTCGACAAAATTCTGTTGCATGCCGCTGAGCTGTGCGCAGAAGGATTAGAAGCGCCTTATGCAAAGGTTCTAGAATACATCCCACAAGGTAATCGCCTTGAGGTGCGCGCTGGCGTCGGCTGGGCGCCCGGCGCGATCGATGATGTCGCTTTAGGCGCGGACTTGGAGTCCCCAGCTGGCTACGCGTACCATACCGGCCAATCTGTCATCTCTAACCACTTGCACGAGGAAGCTCGCTTCCGCACCCCGCTGCTGCTCGCCGACCATGGCGTTAAACGCGCGATAAATGTCCTGATCGAACGAGGTAACAACCCCGCGCAGAATTACGGCGTGCTGGAAGTGGACAGCCCCGATCCCGGACAGTTCGATCGGCCAGACGCTGATTTCCTCGCCGTTTTTGCTGGTCTCGTGGGCATCGCAATCGAGCGGCAACAAGCCGACGCGAAGCTCGCTCAAGCGTTGGAGTATCAGGCGCTGCTGACGCGCGAGATGAGCCACCGAGTCAAAAACAGTCTAATGTCGGTGGTGAGCTTGCTCCGCGTGCAATCGCGGGGCGCACAATCCGAGGAAGTCGAACATGCTCTCGACGACGCGAGTTCGCGCGTTGAAACAATCGCACAGGTGCACGATCACCTGTGGCGCGGTGAGGCGATAAGCTTCATCGAGCTCAGCGACTTCGTAAGTGAACTTTGCAAGAAGATGAACGAGACGACGCCTGCGCACACGATTAGCTGTGAGGCCGACGCGCTCGTGCTTTCGGCCGATCACGCGGTGCCGCTTGGTCTGCTGATCAACGAGCTCGTAACCAACGCCTCCAAATACGCTTACCCTGACGGGTCAGGCATAATCGAAGTTTCCGCGCGCAAGCGAGACGGGCACTTAGAGATCGAAGTGGCGGATCAGGGCGTGGGGTTGCCCGAAGGGTTTAACATCGACCAACCTCGTAAAAGCCTTGGGTTCAGACTGATTAGCGGCTTTGTTCGCCAGCTTGGTGGGCGCTTACTTGTCGCGAAGAACGAGCCAAGTGGTGCGCGTTTTACAGTCGAAATGCCCATTCTGGATCAAGCCAACTGACGTGTGACGTTTGGCTTGAACAGGCAAAAAACACGAATTCCATTGCAACCGTTCGTTTTTTGCGCTAATAGCCGCTTATCGAATTCGTACTGGTTCGGATATTTCCTTCGCCTGTCGTCGGCTCTTTGAGCAAGTCGCGGCCCCGGACCTACCCTTCACCATCCTCGAGCTTGGTCACGTAGCGCATCTGCGCGCCGTGAATTCTGTATACAAGGCACTCTCAATGACTACTGGAACCGTGAAATGGTTTAACAGCCAAAAAGGCTTTGGCTTCATTCAACCTGACAATGGCGGCCCGGACGTTTTCGTCCACATTTCCGCCGTCGAACGCGCGGGCTGGACTTCGCTTGCTGAAGGCCAAAAGCTCAGCTTCGAAAGCGAAAAAGACAGCCGCAGCGGCAAGATGTCGGCCGGCCAACTCGTCGCTGCCTAAAGAATGATCTGCGTAACGGCATAAGCCGAAGCGCAAACATTTATCGATTGTGGGGCGGGTCGGCTTGCGTCGACCCGCCTCGCTCTTTTCACGAGAACCATAGGAGTCGCCATGACAACCCCGCTCTTCGCAGTCGGACAAAGCGTCTCCGTCGCTGTTTCCAAACTGTATCGTCACCCCGAAGGCGCTTATCGCGTCATCGGCGCGATGCCGAATTCCGGCGGCTCAACGCTCTATCGCATCAAAGGCGATCTTGAGAAGTTCGAGCGGGTGATAGCCGAGATCCATCTCACCGAGGCCTGAACGCGCACGCGCGCTGAGGGAACAACGCCTTCGCGCCCGAGTTAACCTGCCCTCGCAACGCCGCGGAGGCACGCATGATCAAATGGGCTCTGATATTTCTCGTCATCGCGCTCGTAGCGGGCCTTTTTGGGCTGTCAGGCCTCGCAGGCGCGGCGGTTGACATCGCGATGTTCCTATTTGGCGCAGCGCTGCTGATTTTCCTCGTGCTGCTCGTGCTCGGCTACACGGTTTACAAGAAAATCACCTGATCCCGATCGGCGGTCACCGACCTAACCGCTTTGAAATCCCGCGGTATGCAACTCAATCATCTCGGGCGGCGTTCGCTTCGATAAGGAGCGGCGTCATGGGCGAACACACTCGAAATGATGGCATCGGTCACAGCGACTGCTTGCCAATATGAGAATTGCCCAGATCGCACCTCTCGCCGAAAGCTGCCCGCCCGCGCTGTACGGCGGCACCGAGCGCGTCGTTTCCTACATCACCGAAGAACTCGTTGACCAGGGCCACGAGGTAACGCTGTTCGCGAGCGGCGACTCCATCACCGCCGCAGAACTCGATGCCTGCTCCGATCGCGCGTTGCGACTGAGCCCTCATGTCATCGACGCCCTGCCGCATAATATGGTCATGCTGGAAAAAGTGGCCCGACGCGCGCACGAGTTCGACGCCTTGCATTTCCACATCGATCTCATGCACGCCCCAGTGGTGCGCAGCTTCGCGCACCGCACCGTCACAACGCTCCACGGCCGGCTCGATCTCCCAGATCTCCGGCCTTTCTACGCCGCATTCCCAAATCTCCCGCTCGTCTCCATCTCCCACTCTCAGCGCCTACCCATGCCCCCCGTGAACTGGATCGGCAATGTGTACCACGGCCTGCCGCGCGATCTGCTGTCGTTCCAGCCTGCATCACAAAGTGGCGGATATCTTGCGTTTCTCGGCCGCATCTCGCCGGAGAAGCGGCCAGATCGCGCTATCGAGATCGCGGCGCGCGCCGGGTTGCCGCTCAAGATCGCAGCGAAGATCGATCGCGTGGATCGGGCTTATTGGGACGATTGCATCGCGCCGCTCGTGCGAGCTCATCCGAACGTCGAGTACGTGGGCGAAATTGGCGAACATCAGAAAGCTAGCTTTCTCGGCGCTGCCCGGGCCTTGCTGTTCCCGATCGACTGGGAAGAGCCGTTTGGCTTGGTGATGATCGAATCGATGGCATGCGGCACGCCTGTGATCGCCTTTGGCCGTGGATCGGTGCCTGAAGTCATCGACGATGGAGTCACTGGGTTTATAGTGCACACCGTCGACGAGGCGGTTGGCGCACTTGAAAAAATTGGTGATTTGGATCGCGCCGCTGTGCGCAAGAGGTTTGAGACACGCTTCACCGTTGAGCGCATGGTGCGCGACTATGTCGATATTTATGCGGGCTTCACCGCCGAGCCGATGACGCAAGCGTTCGCCGCCACCGACAGGCCCGCGCCCGAGCAACTCGCTCTCTAAGCGGGAGAACCGATTGACCATTTTGAGTAAAGCGCCAGCCGAGGCGGAGATCGCCGCATTGGATGCCGGCCCTATTTTGGTGCCAGCAGAGACCTCTCTGCAGGAGCACAGGCCGCGGGCGCTGAAACACGGCGACACCTTCGCGGTGTACGACCACAATGGCGATATTCTCGCCGGCGCCGGAAGTCCCGAGGGTCTCTTCCATGCCGACACACGGTATCTCTCGCGTCTCCAGCTTTCCATAAACAACGCGCGTCCGATGCTGCTGAGTTCCGGCCTGCGCGACGACAACGCAGCTTTGATATGCGACTTGTCGAATCCCGATCTGTACGATTCCGCAGGCCGTTGCGTGCTGAAACACGATCAGCTTCACATCCGCCGGGTCAGGCTGTTGTGGGATGCTGTTGCATACGAGCGAATTGCGCTGAAGAATTTTGACCAGGCGCCGCTTCGCATTCGCCTCGCCTTCACCTTCGCCGCCGATTTCGCGGACATCTTCGAGGTCCGCGGCGCGACCCGGGCCCGACGAGGCCGCCACGAACAAGAAAAGCTCAGCGCAGATTCGGTGACGCTTGCCTACACCGGGCTCGACGACCGGCTCCGCGAGACCCAATTAAGGTTCGAGCCGACGCCAACGACGCTCAAGTCACACTTCGCGGAATACGTTATCGATCTTGCGCCCGGAGAAACCAAAGCGCTTTTTGTTGAGGTCGGCTGTGATCCATTGCCACCGGTCCAATCGGCTCGCCGCGCGTTCTTTCGCGCCTTCGTAAACGCGCGCAGGAGCTTACGAGCTTCATCATCGCAAGCGGCATCAATCGACACGTCGAACGAGATTCTCAACGAAGCCGTGCGCCGTAGCGTGTCCGATCTCTACATGCTGTGCACGCAAACACCCGAAGGGCTGTTTCCGTACGCTGGAATCCCTTGGTTTAGCACTGCGTTCGGGCGCGACTCCATCATCACTGCGCTGCAGACGCTATGGTTCGATCCCTCTATCGCAAGAGGCGTTCTGGGCCATCTGGCGGCCAACCAGGCCACGGAGATTGATCTGCAAGCAGATGCAGAGCCCGGAAAGATTCTGCACGAGTTGCGGCGCGGCGAGATGGCGGAGTTGGGAGAAGTCCCCTTCCGCCGATATTATGGCAGCGTCGATTCAACACCGCTGTTCGTGATGTTGGCTGGCGCGTATCTGGAACGCACCGACGACATCAAAACACTCCGCGGCCTTTGGCCGAACATAGAAGCGGCGTTGACCTGGATTGATGAGTACGGCGATCGCGATCGCGATGGCTTCGTTGAGTATTTCCGCCAAACCGACGAAGGTCTCGCCAACCAGGGCTGGAAGGACAGTCAAGATTCCATCTCACACGCGGATGGCGCCCTCGCGCAGGGGCCGATCGCGTTGGTGGAGGTTCAAGCTTACGTCTATGCGGCGTGGCGTGCCGCAGCCAATATTTCGCGGCGGCTAGGAGATGACACGCGAGCAAAACATTTGGACACCCGCGCAGAAGCACTGCGCCGGCGCTTTGACACTCACTTCTACGATGAAGCGCTGGGCACCTATGTGCTGGCGCTCGACGGTGAAAAACGGCCATGTCGAGTGCGCAGTTCCAATGCTGGACACGCATTGTTCGCCGGCATCGCATTTCCGGAGCGTGCGGCGACAGTCGCTAACACGCTAATGGCTTCGTTCTCCGGGTTTGGTATTCGCACACTGGCGACATCGGAGGCGCGCTACAATCCGATGAGCTACCACAACGGCTCGATCTGGCCGCACGATAACGCCCTTATAGCAGCCGGCTTCGCGCGCTATGGACTGCGCCCGCAAGCAGCGCGCATCTTTGAGGGCCTGTTCGAGGCATCCACCTACATGGACTTGCGCCGCCTACCGGAACTGTTCTGCGGATTTCCGCGCCAGCGCGGCGCGGGGCCGGTATTTTATCCGGTAGCGTGCTCCCCGCAGGCGTGGGCGACTGCGGCCCCAATCCTAATGATGCAATCCTGCTTGGGATTGCGCATCGATCCGCGCGGCAAGCGCGTGAGTTTTGATCGGCCGACTTTGCCATCGTTCCTGGATGAAGTCGTCGTGCGCGGCCTCTCTGTGGCTGATGAGAGTGTTGACGTTTCCCTCATGCGCTCAGGACAAGACGTCCTGGTGCAAGTCATCCGTCGCTCAGGCGATTGCGAGATCGTAACCACCGCCTGACGGCGGCAGGATCGAAGAGTGTTACGCCTCCATGAACTGCATCGCCGCCAATTTCGCGTAAAGTCCCCCGCGCGCGACGAGAGACGCGTGGTCGCCCTCTTCCACTACGCAGCCCGCGTCCATCACGACGATGCGATCCGCCTCCAACACTGTCGCGAGGCGGTGAGCAATCACCAGCGTGGTGCGCCCTTTGCGGGCTTCAGCGAGCGCGGCTTGAACATATCGCTCGTTTTGCGCGTCGAGCGCGCTGGTAGCTTCATCGAGCAATAGCACCGGCGCATCCCGCGCCAGCGCACGCGCCAGCGCGAGGCGCTGGCGCTCTCCACCCGACAGGGCTTTGCCGCGATCTCCGACAAGCGCGTCCAATCCGCCTCTTGGTTCGAGGAAAGCCCAGGCTTCGGCACGGCGCGCTGCATCTTCGAGCGCAGCAATACTCGCGTCCGGCCGGCCAAGCGCGATGTTTTCGCCCGCTGTTCCGGAAAACAGATGCGCATCCTGGGACACGTACGAGAAGCGCGTGCGCCAAACGCGTGGATCCGCCTCTTGCGCTTCTACGCCATCAAGCAATAGCCGGCCGGCCTGCGGGTCATAGAAGCGCAACAACAACCGAAACACCGTGCTCTTGCCAGCGCCGGACGGGCCAACCAGGGCCACGGTTTCACCCGGCTTCACTGTCAATGAGAAGTCTCGCAATGCCGAACGCTCGCCGGCGCCGGGATAGGCGAAAGAGACGCGCTCAAACTGCACCAAGCCGCGGCCGGGTTCAGGCAGTGCGACAGGGGAAGCCGGCGCGGCAATGTCGGGTTTTTCAGCAAGTATCTGGGTCAGACGCTCGGTTGCGCCTGACGCCTTCAGCACATCGCCCCAGACCTCCGACAACATCGCGCCATTGCTTGCCGCCAGAATGGCGAACAAGACGAACTGCGCCAGCGCGCCGGGCGTCATCTCTTCTGCAAGCACCGCGCGCGCACCCAACCACAGCACCAAAGCAACGCCGAGGAACATGACGCTGATCGCACCGGCCGTGAGTTGCGCACGTGCACGAATACGTTGGCGCGCGGCGTCGAAAGCCTTTTCCACCGCCGTGCGAAAGCGCGCGCGCATATCGTCTTCGCGGCCAAAGGCCTGCACCGTGTCGATCGCGTCAATACTCTCGGAGGCCGACGACGAGGCATCTGCAATGCGGTCCTGCGCAGCGGTCGCCAACGTGCGAACACGGCGACCAAACAACAAGATCGGCCCGAGCATGGCCGGTATGATCAAGAGCAGCAGGCCGGCGAGTTCAGCATTGGTGATCGCCAACATCACAGAAGCGCCGATCAATGTGATCGTGGCGCGCGTTGCGATCGAGGCGGTGGACCCAACAAGGTTCTCCACCATGGCCGCGTCAACGGTCAGTCTCGACAATACTTCGCCGGTGCTGACGCGCGTGAAATAGCCTGGCGAAAGCGACAACAAATGGTCGTAAACATCCGCGCGCAGGTTCGCGACGATGCGCTCACCGATCTTGCTGACGAAGTAAAAGCGGCCGGCGGAGAACACCGCCATCAGCAGCGCCACCACCCCAAGGCCCATGAAAGCGCGATCCACCGCTGCTGGATCGCCGGCTACAAAGCCGTGATCGATGACCCCGCGAAACGCGAGCGGCACCGCAAGACCCGCGGCAGCGGCCAAAAGCAAAAATACCGCGGCGGCGATCAGATCCAGGCGGTGGCGGCCGAGGTAAGGCAGCAAGCGCTGCAAAGGCCGGATGTCGCGCCCGCGCTGACGCTTCTCTGCGGCGAGCCCCACGCTCGCCACATGCTCCGCGCCGTAACTCGGCCGATCCGTATCTGTCTGGGTCATGCTGGGATGTGGCACGCGCAAGGGCCGCCGCCAAGCATGTGCGCATGACTGGCAACAGCCGCGCCTCGAGGAGGAATGAAGGAAGAATGGTGGCGGGTGACAGTCACGAGCTATCCCGTATCACCCTGCTATGAGCCTATTCTGCAGGAATTTGCGAATCAGAGCGCACCGTCTCCGGCACACACGCCGAACTAATTTCAGTCACGCTACGGAACCCATGAGCCCCTAATTTCGTCGTCGGTTCACCGACTTTGTCCACTGCCTGACGGGGTATGCGCGACCATAAAAAAAAACGGCTCTCCCTCGACGCCAAATCGCCTAACTGGTCGCAGTGATTGGCGCAGACGAAGACCTCGCGCCCAAGTCGAAGCACCTAAGGACGTGGTTTTCTGAGATCGCAGCGCAAGGTTTCGGCGAGGATCGGACGATGGGAGCGTCTGCGCTACGTTTGAACCAGACGTCGACGCGAAGTCTTGTGCAACGACATGGCGGCCGCCGCTATAACCTCGTTGGTTGCGCTGATCACCACGCCGTCTACGCCGATAGACGCAGCAACGCGTCATCGCTCTGGACGACGATGGTCGGGCAATGGGTTGCCGGAACCGAAAGTGTAAACGTTGAGCCGCTCCCGAACGCGCTGACGACCCGCACATCACCGCCGAGCAATTGCGCGAGCCGCCGCGTTATTGTTAGGCCCAATCCGGTGCCGCCGTAGCGCCTGGTTGTTGATGCATCGGCCTGCTCAAATGGCTGGAAGAGCTTGTCCACCTGCGCCGCGGTCATGCCTATCCCTGTGTCTGTCACAGCAAAGGTCAGCACCTGGCGCCCCTGCACGAGAGTCCGCTCAACCCGCAAAACCACAGAACCTCCCTTAGAGAACTTGATGGCGTTGGCCATCAGGTTCAGCAGACACTGCGTGATCTTGAAGCCATCGCTTTGCGCGGTCCCCAAATCGGGGGCGCACTGAATCTCTAGCGCCACGTCATTGGCCAATGCGGCGGGCCGCACCGTGGCCATGACTTCGCCGACCAGGCGCGAGACATCGAACGCGCTGACTTCGACATTCATGCGACCTGCTTCTATCTTCGATAGGTCCAAGATCTCGTTGATCAGTCTGAGCAAATGATGCGCCGCGTCTGTAATACGCTTCGCATCGGCGGGAATGCTTTTCGTGTTTGCATCCTCGGCATCCTCGGCAACCATCTCACTATAACCGATAATGGCGTTGAGCGGGGTCCGCAGTTCGTGGCTCATATTGGCCAAGAATTGCGACTTCGCCGTACTGGCCTCTTCCGCTTGCCGGCGTGCGAAATGCTCCTGCATCATATCGGCCACAAGCCGATCTCGATCAGTCCACGTGAACCGCGCCACAAATAGCGCTTGCGCCGTGATGGCGAGCAAGACGAGAGGTTGCCACCACGGCAACGCCATAAAGAATGGCGCTAAGGCCAGCACCGCTACGTGCGGCGCAATCGCTGCAATAAACGACATTCGGTCGCGCGAAAAATAGACCAAGTTGTGAATGATCGCGCCCCAGACCCAAGCGGCAGCCACGTATCCACCGATGAGCCCCCCAACATCAATGTTGGCAGCCATACCAGCGCATAGACAAAGCCTCCTGTGAACAGCATTGCGGCGTACGCACGCTGCGCAGCTAAGGGCCTGCGCGCCGCCTGCGCCACGACCAGATGTTTCAAGCCAAGCGGAAAGAAGACGAACTCGTGCAGGAGGATCGCGCCAAGACTGAAGACAGGAAAGACGCCAGGGAGCCAGATGAGGCTGATTGAAGCCGTCAGAGCGCCCGAAGCAACGCGAAGCGACCGGCCGATGGCAAACTCTTTTTGGACAGCCGCGACAGATTCACAAAAAATCGCCGCCTGGTCGGCACTGCGCGCTCGCGCCTCGCCGACTTGAGCGCCTTCAAGGGCGTCGATGGTTTTGCCCACGGCGCAGTCCTAACATCAATTTTTTGAGCCGAGCCGGACAGGCAAATGCTCAACATCCCATTCGCAAACGTACGCTTCGCAACTCGGCGCAGGCGCACGTGGCCGCGCATGTGGCGCAGACACTGCTGGCCGGCACGCTTGGATTTGGTTAAGGGCGCTGCGCTTTTGCCTAGGCATAACGGCCTAGGCAAATGATTGGATCGACCGTGACAGGCAACAGTGGTGGGCTCGCCGGGCGCTGGCGCGCGCCGGGCTCTCGTCGCTGCGCCACTGCCCTTCCTCTGTCCAGATGGTGCGGACAAGAAGCAACTGGCCGGCGCAGGACAGGGCCCTGCCGGCGTCACGCATTGACCTCGGATGAAGTAACGCGCCCAACTTGGAGACTGCGCCCCTCTGTCTCCGTAAAAGAGGTTGAGACGCCGGGCGACGGTGAGGGGCATGGGTGTTAGGGCGTCGCCGCCCAGCGCCAAGGAACAAGATATGAAAGCTCTGACGCTCATCGTCCCGTGCGCAATTGCTATTGCACTCTTGGCCGCCTGGCTCTGGACCCCCGACAGGTCTCGAGCGGCGCTTGAAGCGCTTTATCTGCGTGAGCCCGCAGACATGATGGAGGTCTCAGGCGTTCGACTACACGTGCGCGATACCGGGCCGCGAGATGCTCCGGCAATACTGATGCTGCATGGCTTTGGCTCAAGCCTGCACACATGGGAGCCCTGGGCAGAGGCGCTGAGCGACCAGTATCGGGTCGTGCGGCTTGACTTGCCAGGATCGGGATTGTCGCCGTCCGACCCAAGCGCAAATTACACGGACACGCGCACCCTTACCTTGCTTCTTGCGCTGATGAATCAGCTTGGCATCGACCGCGCGAGCTTGATCGGCAATTCTATCGGCGGCCGCATCGCCTGGACCTTCGCCGCGGCGCATCCTGACCGCACCAACAGGCTGATCCTGATTTCGCCAGACGGGTTCGCCAGTCCGGGATTTGCTTACAACGAGGCGCCGGAAGTTTCGCCGCTCCTGGGGGTCATGCGTTACGTGCTGCCTAAAGCCGTCCTGCGGGTGAATTTGGCGCAGAGTTATGGCGACCCCTCCGTGCTTACCCCCGCAACCGTCGATCGCTATTATGACCTTATGCGCGCGCCTGGCGCACGCGCGGCGTTGCTTGATCGCATGGGGCAAACAATTCTTATCCCACCGGAGCAGCAGTTGCGGAGCATCGAAGCCCCGGTGCTTCTATTGTGGGGCGAAAGAGATGCGCTGATCCCGTTCAGCAATGCGTCGGATTATTCAGCGAACCTGCGCGACAGCCGGCTCGTATCCTTCCCAACTCTCGGTCACGTGCCGCACGAAGAATCGCCAATGGAATCGCTGGCGCCGGTGCGCGCATTTCTTGTTGAGGGATCGTAAGCCGCTCGCGACGACGGCGGATGGCGGACGACCTTCCGGGCATGTTCGAATGGCGCTCGCGCCCAGCGCTAACGCCTGACACCACGCCAACGCATCGTTGCTGTGTCTCTAGTTCGCGATTCGAAAAAGTAGTGCCGTCCTATCCGAGCGTTACACGACTTAATGAGGCGAGGTTTTGCAACGCTGGAATGGATGGTGGACCCTAGCGGGATCGAACCGCTGACCTCCTGCATGCCATGCAGGCGCTCTCCCAGCTGAGCTAAGGGCCCATCTCACGAAGGCGCTCAGCAATTGCCGAAGCGCCCCGGTTTGGGAAGGGCGGAACCTACGCTGCGCCCAATTTGTGTTCAAGCGCCGTGCGCCAATCGGCCTCAACGGCTCTCGTCTTCGTCTCCCCCGCCGATCGGGCCGATCTCGTCTTCCGGGAACTCTTCTTCGTCTTCGAGCATCGGCACGCTGTCATCGTCAGCGGCGTCATCGCCCAAATCGTCGCTATCGGCCTCAGAGAAACCTTCCGGCAGTTCGTCGCCGGTTGCGGGATCATCGGCATCGTCATCGTCGGTGATGATCGGCTCTACATCGGCCTCGCTATCCACTTCGGGCGTGGCCTCTGCGTCCTCTTCATCGTCGTCGCCAGCGGTTTTCGCCTTGGCGTCTTCGACTTCCTCGTCGTCCTCGTAATTCGGCTCGTTGGCGGCCACACGACCGCGCCCGCGGCGCGCACGCACGCCTTCCTCAGCCGGATCAAAGCTGGTGGTGCACTTGGGGCAGACGGCCGGGCGACGGCTCAAATCGTAAAACTTCGCCCCGCAGTTCGGGCACACCTGCTTCGTGCCCAAATCGGTCTTGGCCAAAAGGCTCTCCCTCATTCCCGGGCGGGGGCGCCCCCCACGCGGGGCGCTCGCTTGCCACCTCCGGGACCGCCTGTCAAAAGCTTTGTCATCCCATTCCAAGCGGCTGCCGATTAGGTGTCGTCATGCTTCTAAAGGCGCGCGTCGCCGAGCCGCTGCGGGGCAGAGCCCGTCCCCCCGGCGATAAATCGATCTCCCACCGCGCCCTCATCCTGGGGGCGCTGGCCCATGGCGTCAGCGAAATCGAGGGTCTGCTCGAATCCGAGGACGTTATGAACACGGCCGAGGCAGTCCGCCTCTTGGGGGCCCAGGCTGATAAAACGGGCGAAGGCACTTGGCGCGTAGAGGGCGCTGGCGGCTTCAGGCAGCCTGGCGAGACCATCGATTGCGGCAACTCTGGCACCGCGGCGCGCCTGCTTGTCGGCGCGGTGAGCGGCTTCAAACTCAGCGCCCGTTTCGATGGTGATCAATCCTTGCGCAAGCGGCCAATGAATCGCGTGATCGCCCCGCTTTCGCAAATGGGGGCGCGGTTCGACTCTACCGAAAACCGCCTGCCCCTGATCGTGCATGGCGGCAAACTGAAGGGCATCACCTATCGTTCACCGGTGTCATCGGCGCAGGTGAAATCGGCCGTGCTGCTCGCGGGACTCCAGGCCGAAGGGGACACCATCCTGATCGAGCCAGAGCGTTCACGCGATCACACCGAGCGCATGCTCAAAGTTTTTGGCGCGGCGATTGATACTGTGGAGATCGACGGCGGCACGCACCCTCGCGTGCGCGCAAGCCAGCTTAATGCGACACGCATCTACGTTCCGGCCGATCCTTCTTCTGCCGCCTTCCCAGTGGTCGCGGCGCTGATCACGCCAAAGTCGGAAATCCGCGTTGAAGACGTGCTCGTGAACCCCCTGCGCACCGGCCTCTATGAAACGCTCAAAGAAATGGGCGCCGACTTCACCTGGCAGGAACGCCATGATCCGATCGGTGAACCGGTGGCGGACATCATTGTCCGCTCGAGCAAACTCAAAGGCGTGCAACCGCCCGCCAAGCGCGCGCCCGCAATGATCGATGAATTTCCGATCCTGGCCGTGGCGGCGGCGTTTGCGCAAGGCGAGACGCGCATCGTCGGCGCGGCCGAGTTGCGGGTAAAGGAGAGTGACCGGATTTCACTGATGGTGGACGGTCTTCGGGCATGCGGTGTCGATGCCGAAGAATTGCCGGACGGGCTTGTCGTGCGCGGCAACGGGCCAAAGAGCGTGCGCGGCGGCGCCCAGATCCGAACGATGGGCGATCACCGCATCGCCATGTCTTTCCTGGTGCTTGGTATGGCGTCCAAAGAGCCGGTGACCGTGGACGATGCGGACATGATTGCCACGTCCTTCCCGGGCTTCGTCGACTGCATGACCGGCCTCGGCGCCGACATCCGGCCAACACGGTAAACTCGAGTTTCACCACGTCACTGGCCCGGTCCCTTAACGGGCGCTCGTCATACTCCCGCAAAAATCAGGTGGGTTTCAATGCGAGCAACTACCCTGCGCGCGCTCATTATGGGCGTGTGCGCGTTCGGCTTTGTCAGCACTGCGCAAGCGCAGGAAGCAAGTGGCTGGGTCGCACGCGGCGAGGCGCTGGCGCGCCGCATCGAAGCCGAGAACCACGTCATCACCGCCAATGTGCGCAACCAACGCGAAGAGGTCGCGCGCCGCGCCTCCGGCGAGACCCGCCTGCAAGCGCTCTACGACCTTGCCGCCGATGACTACATAGCCTCGGACGCAGAGGCTGCGACACGCTCGCTTGCGGCTTTCGAGCGGGAAGTCAGTGCGCAATCCAACCGCCGCTTTGCAGCGATGGCCGCCGTGCTTCACGCCTATGCGCCCGCGCTCGACGGCGACTACGTCACGGTGCGCCGGAATCTGTCCCAGCTGCTGCGCGCCGAGACCGACCCACTAGTCCGCGCTGCAGGCGAACGGCTCCATGCCTATGCGCTGACCGATCTTGGCCTCTTCGGCAATTCGCTGGAGTCGGCGCGCGCTGGCTTGCTTCACCTACCTGATACCCCCGCCACGCGGACACTGCGCGCCGGCTTGCACGATGCAATGGCGTACAATTCCATCCGCGTGGGCGACTACGAGACAGCGCTCTCGCACATGGAGCGCACGACTGAACTCGAAGCCGCTGCGGGCAAGCCAATCGACGGCGTGGTCATCGTCAACAATATCGCCGGTATGTTCGCGCAGGCCGGCGCAATCGCCGAAGCGCAACGGTTGGTCACTATCCATGGTCAGATCGCCGGACGCAGCGGCCTGCCGGCGATGCGCTTCTTCGCCAACATGCTGTGCGCCAAGGTGCATTTCCTCGCCGGCAATTATCAGATGTCGCTGAGCTGCGCGGATCAAGGCCGCGCCATCGCCGAAGCGCCGCCAGAATACCTGACGCGCCTGCTGATCTATCGCGTCCATGCCCTCGCCCGCCTCGGTCTGGGTGCGGAGGCGCGAGAAGCCATGATCGAACTACGCGCCCTCGCCGCGGCTCGCGGCGACCCCGGCCTTAACGAGCGCCTGGACCTGATCGAGCCCGAAATACTCAATGCCGAAGGCCGCTACGCAGAGGCATTCGCCGCGTTGCGCTATGCGCACGAGGCGTCCGAGCGCAATCTCATGAACCGCTTTAATGATGGCGTTCGCGAACTGCGCGCCACCATGGAAAGCGAAGTCGCCGACGCCGAGCAGCGCGCGCAGGCGCAAGCCATGCGCTCGGAGCTACAGGCGCGCTCGCTTGAGGCCATGCAACTCGCCTTTCTGCTCGCCGGCGCATGCCTGCTCGCGGTTCTGATCATCGCAGCGCTCATTTACCGCAGCCGCCGCAACATGCTGAAAGCGGTGGGCCGCGCCGAAGAGATCCTCGCGCGTCGCGGCGCCGACACCCAAACGCCGGCAAACGACCGCACCGTGCGGGACACACCAACCCAACGCCTTACGCACATCCTTGATGAGATTGAGCGCCGCGACATCGCACTGGCGCAAGCGTTCGAAGCGCTGGAGTCGGCCCGTTTCGCCGCCGAAAGTGCCAACATCGCCAAATCGCAATTTCTAGCCACGATGAGCCACGAGCTGCGTACACCGCTCAACGCCATCATCGGCTATACGGAAATGCTGATCGAAAGCGCCGAGGAGCGCGGCGCCGAGGATGAGCGCGCTGATCTAGGCCGCGTTCATGCCGCTGGCCGACGCTTGCTCGCGCTTATCAATGACGTGCTCGATCTTTCGAAGATAGAAGCCGGCGCGATGGAAGTTTCCGCCGAGCCGGTCGACATCGACGCGCTGGTCGCGGAGGCCGCCGCCACTGTGAAGCCGAGCGCACTCACAAACGGCACTGCCATTAGCGTTGAGGCAAGCGGCCCGCTTGGCGTCGCGCTGACGGACGGCTTCAAGCTCAGCCAGTGCCTGCTCAACCTGCTTTCGAACGCCGCCAAATTCACCAAAGACGGCCAGATCAAGCTGCGCGCACACCGCGAGGACGGCTGGCTCGTGTTCGAAGTGATCGACACGGGCATCGGCATCGCGCCGGAAGCGCAAAAGCACCTCTTTCAACCATTCGTGCAGGCAGACGCGTCGACCACGCGCGCGTACGGCGGCACTGGGCTAGGCCTTGCCATCACACGCCGGCTAGCGCGGCTGCTGCACGGGGATGTCACCGTCAAAAGTGCGCCGGGGCAAGGATCAGCATTCACGCTGCGGGTTCCATCCGCCCCGGTGGCGGCGGCCAACGAGGAACAACGCGACGCGGCTTAGTCGCGGCCATGTGAAGGCACTCTCCAGCCGCCAAAGCGTTGGCGGCGAAAGGAGATGAGCTATGAGAGTCATCGTCGTTGCCGGATTAGTCGCCGCCGCATTCACAATCGACGGCGCCGCCTATGCTTACAAGCCGCTTAGTACCGTGCCCGCGACACCGGTGGAATGGACAGCGCCAGATGCGCGTTCGCTGGCCAGCGACGCAGCCGTAGGCGAAGCGCGGCGGGCGTATCGCGCCGCATGCTCAGAACACCAGAATGCCGCATATTGTGATTGCACCACCGCGGGCATCGCCCAGGTACTGATGCCTGACGAGGTGCATATTGCGGCGCGCACAATCGGCGAACGAATCAACGCTGAGGGCGATGCCTTATACGCGTCCACCTCGGACACACCACCAGCAGCCGTTAGCACAGCCGAGCGTATCGAGCACGTCGAAGGCTTCTACGCCAACGCGTGCGCGCCGTACCGCGACTAGCCTGACGCTTCGTCGAGTTCGTCGCGGTTTTCGTTGCGCGAGAGCACGCTCGTGGCTGCCAAATCGCCGGTGACGTTACCAAGTGTACGGAAGATATCCGGGATGACCTCAACGGCGATCAGGATTCCCAACAATTCGAACGGCACGCCGAGGGCCATGCAGATCGGCGCGATCGAAGCAACGAACGAGATTTGTCCAGGCAGTCCGACTGAACCCACACTCACGCCAAAGGCCACGACAATCGCGCCGACGATCTCCATCATGCTGGGCTCATAGCCATAAAGATGCGCTACGAAGAAACACACGGCCAGATTTGCGACAGGGCTGGTGAAGCGGAACACCGCGACAGCGAGTGGCAGCGTAACATCGGCGACGTGAGCGGGAATGCGCAGCCCCCGCAGCGCGGCGTCGAGCATCGCCGGCAAAGATGCCAGGGATGATTGCGTCGACGCCGCAATGGCCCACACCGGAGCCGCGGCGGCGGTGAAGCGACCAATAGGCTGGCGGCCGAAGACGATCGCGATCGCCCACGCGATCAATGTCACGCTTAGCGTCACCGCTGAGACGATGAGGACGTACTGCACCAACGTCTCCACCGCACCGAACCCAGCGCGAAGGCCGACGCCAAGGGCAAGCGCAAACACGCCGAGCGGCCCGGCCAGCAAAATCCAGCGGACGATGATGATCATCGTCTCCGACACGGCCCGGAAGAAGCCTACGAGCTGATCGCGCATCGCCGGCGGCGTTCTGGTCGCGGCAAAGCCGAAGAACACCGCGAAAACGACGAGCTGAAGGATTTGGTTGTTGGCGGCGGCGCTGACCGGATTGGCAGGCGCAAGACCGCGCAGCCAATCTACGAACGTGGGACGCTCCGTGATCTGGACCGCGTCCGCGCCCACGCTGGCGATAAAGGCAGCTGCGTCTTGGCGATCAACCGGCCAAAGCGCCAGCAAACCCTGGGTGGCGAGAATGCCGTAGATCGCGGCGAACACGAGCAGCACGGAGAACAGCAGCACAGCGCGTGCTACCAGGCCGCCGGCTTTGGTCGCGTCGGATACCGACGCGATGCCGGTGATCAGCAGCGACACCACTAGCGGCACGACCGTCATGCTGAGCGCGTTTAGCCAGAGTCCGCCAAATGCGCCGACGCCTTCGGCGATCCCGGTAAACTGCGGCGCCTCCGTGCGCACCAGCGCGCCGACAATGATGCCGGCGATAAGCGCGGCCAGCACAAACAGACTAATCGATTTCACTGCGCGCGCCTCACAAAGGAGCCCGCTCCTAACGCAGGACCTCGGCGAGCGCTAGAGTCAGCTAACCAATGCGCTGTCGCGAGCTGGCGCCGCTTCTGCCCCTTGCGCGGGCTTCGCCTTCTTGAACTCGAGTACGCCGTCCTCAACCAAGCCGTAGCGCAGATCCATGAGGTCATGCGCATAACTTTGGTTCTGCTTCCAGGGCGCGCGAGTCGTTTGCTTCGGCAGCAGATTGGTCGCCCGCTGAAAGTAGCCGGACGAAAAATCGGCGAATGGCCGCTCCTCAGCGTCCGATAGATCAAAGCGCGGCGTTGCTGACGCCAGCCCATAATCGCTGAGGTAGTTGATCAATCGGCAGACATATTCGCTGATCAAGTCAGCGCGCAGCGTCCAGGAGGCATTGGTGTACCCGAACACAAACGCCAGGTTCGGAACGCCGGACAGCATCGTGCCTTTATACGCGTGCGTATTGCCGACTTCGACCTTCTGACCGTCGACGGAGAGTTCGGCGCCGCCCAGCATTTGAAGATTGAGCCCTGTCGCGGCGACAATGATGTCGGCTTCAAGCTCGCGGCCAGAACGGAGCTTCAGCCCCTTCTCTGTGAAACTCTCGATGTGATCGGTTGCGATTGAGGCTTTGCCGCTGCGGAGTGCAGCGAACATGTCATTGTCCGGCACCAAGCAGAGCCGCTGCTCCCACGGATTGTAGGGCGGCGTGAAATGCGTATCGAGATCGAAATCCGGCAATTGTTCGCGGATGAGACCGAGCAGACGCTCCTTGGTTTTCTCCGGGCGCGAGCGCGCAAGGCGAAAGAATATTTGCTGGAGGATGATCTTACGGAAACGTGTGAGATCGTAGGCGAGCCCGGCGGGTAGGTTGCGGCGAGCCCAGTTCGCCAACTTATCCTCGGCCGGCATCGAGACCATATAGGTCGGCGAGCGCTGCAGCATGGTAACGTGGGCAGCTTTGTCCGCCATCGACGGCACCAGCGTCACCGCTGTTGCGCCAGAGCCGATCACGACGACGCGCTTGCCTGTGTAGTCGAGGCCTTCCGGCCAATGCTGTGCGTGGAAGAATGCGCCCTTGTAGCTTTCTACGCCCTTCCAATCCGGCAGGTAGCCTTTATCGTACCGATAATAGCCCGCGCACATCAGCACGAACTTCGCCGTAAAGCGCTTCAATGCACCGTCGTGCTCCGCTTCGATCATCCAGCGCTCATCTTGCGACGACCAAGCCGCGCGTTTGACCTGATGTTTAAATCGGATGTGCTCGTCGATGCCGTTCTCGCGCGCCGTCTCGTTCACGTAATTGCGGATGGAAGGGCCATCGGCAATCGCCTTCTGCTCTGTCCACGGTTTGAACGAATAGCCCAGGGTGAACATATCGCTGTCCGAGCGAATGCCGGGATAACGGAAAAGATCCCAAGTGCCGCCGATCGCTTCGCGTCCCTCGAGGATCACGTAGGACTTACCAGGGCTTTGCTTCTGAAGGTGATAAGCCGCGCCAATGCCCGAGAGGCCGGCGCCCACGATCATGACGTCGAAATGCTGCGTTTCCATCGGCGGAATCCGCGCTGTCGCGACCGCCATGTCAAGCGCGACGCAGCGTAAGGTTCAGCTGTCGAGCAGCGCCCGAATGACGCGTGCGAGCTCCGGGCCGCGATAGGGTTTGGAGATGAAACGCGCGCCCTCTTTGACCAAGCCGTTTCGCATCACCGAAACATCGGCGTAGCCGGAGGTGAACAGCAGCTTGATATCAGGACGCCCCTTCAGAGCGTGTTCAGCAACGTCGCGGCCCGTCATCTGGCCGGGCATGATCATGTCGGTGAGCAGCAAATGGATGGCCTGCCCGGTCGCCAGCTTCTGCACCGCGTCGGCGCCATTGGCGGCTTCAATCACGGTGTAGCCGCGTTCCCGCAGATTGGCCGCGGCGAGTTGGCGGACGTTCGCTTCGTCTTCCACCACTAGAATTGTCTCGTCGCCGCCACGGTCGCTCTCGGCCATCTCCGGGGCCGACGTTTGCCCGCCTGTCGCATCGCGCGGGAGGTAGAGGCGAACGGTCGTCCCGGCCCCGACTTCGCTGTAGATCTTAAGATGCCCCTTCGATTGCTTGGCCAAGCCAAAGACCATGCTGAGCCCCAATCCCGAGCCCTTGCCGACCTCTTTGGTGGTAAAGAATGGCTCCAACGCGCGTTGCATGACTGCCGGCGTCATGCCGCAGCCAGTGTCAGTAACAGCAAGCGCGACATAGTCACCGCTGGCGACATCCGGATTGGCGACTGTGTAGTCGCCATCCAGAAACACGTTGCGGGTTTCAATCGTAAGCCTGCCGCCGCCAGGCATGGCGTCACGGGCATTGATCACGAGATTAAGCACGGCGCTCTCGATCTGCGTGCGGTCGCCGTATGCGGGCCAGAGATCGGGCGCGAGCGCGAAGTCGAGCGCGATCGGTGCGCCTAGTGTTCGCCGCAGCATATCTTCCATCGCGGCGACGGCGGAGTTCACGTCGACCGGCGCCATGCTGAGCGCTTGGCGACGTGAGAACGCCAAAAGCTGACCCACCAGCGCTGCACCATTCTCCGCAGCATGGACGATCGCTTCCACCCTCGGCCGCACGTCATCGGAAACACGCGTCAGCAACGCATCGGCGGAATTAAGGATCACGGTCAGCAGATTGTTAAAGTCGTGTGCGACGCCGCCAGTGAGCTGGCCGAGCGATTCTAGGCGCTGCGCTTCCGCCAAATGCTGCTGTTGCACCGCAAGCGCCGCTTCCGCCGCTAAGCGCGCCGATAACTGCCGCAAGATCAGCGCCACGGCGAGCCACAGCGCCGCAATCATGCCGATCAGGATTGCCCCGGCGACGAGCGCGTAGCCCCGCCACATACCGAGCGCGCGATCGCGGTCCAGCGAGACCGAAACAATGAGTCCGGTGTCCCCCACCGACTGGTACGCCGTAATCAGCACGGGGCCATCGGATGTATTGCGGGCGATGAACTCGCCCATCGCTGCGCCCGCGCGGTGCTCAGCCAAAACGCGGTCATCCGACGCCACTTCAGAGACCTGAGTATGAATCGGTTCGCGCAACAGCAACACGCCGCTCTCGTGCAAGATACGTAACTCGCCCCCTTCCGTATCGACCGCTCGATAAAAATCGTGCAGCGACTCAGGATCGAAGGTTGCGCTCGCGGCGCCAACGGTACGCCCAGCGCGATTGATCAAGCGACGCGAGTACGGTTGCAGCACGCGCCCCGCAAACGGGCTTACAACTGGCTGGTTGGCAATCGTCTCCGATGGCCCATCCTGAGCAAAGCGTTGAAGGAACGTGGCCGATCGTTCCGCGCCAACAAGATCAGGCAGCGACCTTCCGATCGCTTCTGGCAACGTGGAGTGACGGATCACACCACTCGTGTCGACGATGGAGAGCGAGGCGATCGTTGTGGATCCAGCGCGTGCGGCCAACAACACTTGACGCCAACGTTCCGGCGGTCCAGCAGGGCCGCCCAGACCTTCACTTTGAGTGGCGATTTCGCCGAGTCTTGATTCGATCGCCAAGGTCACGCGCTCAAGGTGCGCCGCAAGAATAGTGGCATAGCTCGCCGCGCGCCGCTCCGCTGCATCAGCAGCCGTGCTGCGGAGCTGGACGAAACCAAGCGCCGCCACCGCCACGATCAAAGCGGAGAACGACGCCGCGAACGCCAAGACGCGTCGGCGCAAAGCTTCGTAGCTGCCTTGGCGGGTATCTGCAGTCACTTCCGCTTGCGCCATAAAATCCTGCGCGCGTGTAAGCGCAGCCCCTCGACCGCTCCAGTTGTGTGGCGAAGCGCCTAGCCTATGCAAGCCCAGCGTGTCTGCTAAACCGCCCGCGATGATAATCGCCGTCGATGGACCCACCGCCTCGGGCAAAGGCACGATCGCCAAACAGCTGGCCGAGCACTACGGGCTAAAGCGGCTCGATACGGGCTCACTCTATCGTGCCGTGGGCCTCGCTGTGCTGGACGCCGGCGCCAATCCTGACGACGAAGCCGCAGCGGTCGCGGCAGCACGGGCGCTTGACCTTGCGGCCATTGATGAGACCCGCATCCGCTCCTCGGCGGCGGGGTTGGCTGCATCTCGGGTAGCGGTCATCCCGGCGGTGAGGGCGGTGATGCGTGAGGCCCAGCGCGCGTTCGCGGCCGATCCAGCCGGGGCAGTGCTGGACGGGCGCGATATCGGCACCGTCATTTGCCCCGACGCGACGGTAAAGCTGTTCGTGACCGCCTCCCTGGCCGAGCGCACCCGCCGGCGGCTGGCGGAACTTCGCGCGCGCGGCGAGACCATCAGTTTTGCAGAGCTGGAGCGCCAGATCGCCGAGCGGGACCAGCGGGACGCAAATCGTAAGGACTCCCCCCTACGCCAGGCTGTCGGGGCTCACTTGCTGGATACGACGTCCCTATCTATAGAGGCCGCGGCAGAGGCTGCTTTCGCTCTCGTCGATGCAGCGCTTTCGAGTCCCAAGGCCTAATGATCCTTGGGGCCCTTGGTGTTTGGCCTCTCCCAAGCTGATCTAAAGGACGGCGCCATGGTGGCGCCGAGACCGCCGGATCCAACCGGTTGGCCCTTATTGTTGTTGGAGTAAGTACATTTATGGCGTCTCAAGCCCAGAACACCCTCAACCCTTCACGCGACGACTTCGCATCGCTCCTGGACGAAAGCCTCACGTCCCGCGGCATGATCGAAGGCCGCGTTATTCCCGCCACTGTTGTCGCTATCGAGCATGACTTCGTGGTGGTGGACATCGGCCTCAAGACCGAAGGCCGCATCCCGCTCCGTGAATTCATCGTCGATGACGGCGCCGGCGCGCCGAAAGTCGGCGACATCGTCGAAGTTTATCTCGACCGCATCGAAAACGCGCTGGGCGACGCTGTCGTCAGCCGCGAGAAGGCGCGTCGCGAAGAAGCCTGGACCCGTCTCGAAAAGTCCTTCGCCGCGCAAGAAGCGGTCAACGGCGCACTCGTCGGTCGCGTCAAGGGCGGCTTCACTGTGGACCTCGGCGGCGCCAACGCGTTCTTGCCGGGTTCGCAAGTGGACATCCGTCCGGTCCGCGACGTCGGCCCGTTGATGAACATCGTGCAGCCGTTCGCGATCCTGAAGATGGACCGCCAGCGGGGCAACATCGTCGTCTCGCGCCGCGCCGTACTTGAAGAGAGCCGCGCTTCGGAACGCGCCGAGATCGTTGGCCAGCTGAAAGAAGGCGAAGTCCGCGAAGGCATCGTCAAGAACATCACCGATTACGGCGCGTTCGTTGACCTCGGCGGCATCGACGGCCTGCTCCACGTCACCGACATGAGCTGGAAGCGCGTCAACCACCCGAGCCAAGTGCTCAACGTGGGCGACACGGTGAAAGTCCAGATCGTCAAGATCAACCCGGACACCCAACGCATCAGCCTCGGCATGAAGCAATTGCTGAGCGACCCGTGGGATGGCGTGGACGCGAAGTACCCGGCTGGCGGCAAGTTCACCGGCCGCGTCACCAACATCACCGACTACGGCGCTTTCGTTGAACTCGAGCCGGGCGTCGAAGGCCTGGTGCACGTCAGCGAAATGAGCTGGACCAAGAAGAACCTGCACCCGTCGAAGATTCTGAGCACCAGCCAGGAAGTCGATGTGCAAGTGCTCGACGTGGACGGCGAAAAGCGTCGTATCTCACTCGGCATCAAGCAAGTTCAGAACAATCCGTGGGATGCGTTTATCGCTGAGAACCCAGTGGGTTCGGTGATCGAAGGCGAGATCAAGAACATCACCGAGTTCGGTCTGTTCGTTGGCCTCAACGCGGAGCTGGACGGTATGGTCCACCTCTCCGACATCTCGTGGGACGCGCAGGGCGAAGAAGCCCTCACCCGCTACAACAAGGGCGACATGGTGAAAGCCAAGGTGCTCGACGTTGATATCGACAAAGAGCGCATCTCGCTTGGCATCAAGCAGGTCGATTCCGATCCGATGGCCGACGCCGATTACAAGCGCGGCCAGATCATCACCACCGAAGTCGTCGACGTGGCGACCGGCGGCATCGAAGTCGCTTTCGGCGAAGGCAATGCGCTGCGCACCTTCATCCGCAAGTCGGACCTCAGCCGCGATCGCCAAGAGCAACGCTCCGACCGCTTCTCGGTTGGTGATCGCCTCGACGCGATGGTGACCGGCTTCGACAAGTCGAGCCGCAAGGTCGCTCTCTCGGTGAAGGCCATGCAGCTGGCGGACGAAAAGGAAGCCATCGCCCAGTTCGGTTCGTCCGATTCCGGCGCTTCGCTTGGCGACATTCTCGGCGCCGCGCTGAAGGACAAAAACAAGCAATAAGCCGGTCTCTGACGGCTCAGCTAAAAGCCCGGCGCCTCCAAGCGCCGGGCTTTTTCTTTGCGGCGGCGCCCGGCGCCCACACGCCGGCTCTTTTTCTTCCCCTTTTCAAGCCATTCGGGTGTTGACGCCGACGCCTCGCCGGGCCTCTATCTCCTTGGGACGGACAGGGGAATTTTGCCGATGCTGCGCTCGGAGCTGGTGAACCGGCTGCAGGAAGAGATGGCGCCTCTCAAGGCGGCCGAAATCGAGCACGCCGTCGATGTGGTGCTCGAAGAGATTTCACTCGCGCTAGCCAGCGGCGGGCGGGTTGAGCTGCGCGGCTTCGGCGCCTTCTCGGTGCGCAAACGCGATGCTCGCACTGGCCGCAACCCCCGCACCGGAGCCGCCGTTAAAGTGGCCGCCAAGAAGGTGCCGTTCTTCAAGCCGGGCAAAGAGCTGCGGCTCAAGGTCAATGGCGGCGAAGAGCCCTAAGGCCTAGCGCAACGTCCGCTCACCAAAACCTAAAGCCGGCCGCGGCCCGCTGCGACCTGCTCCCAATTGCGCACCGAGGAGCGGTAGGTCTCCATCTGCCCGCCCACGAACGACTCCATATCCGGCGCATGCTGCGGCAGAAAATAATAGCTCGCGACCGGTTTACGACGCGCCACTTCCATAAACGTTTCCGCACCGCGCAGAGTGCGCTGGGCCTGCTCGTATTGCTGCTGGTGCGAGCCGCCCGGCACCAAGCTGATGAATTGAGTGCGGAAGGGATCCCAGTGTGCGAATGGCAAATCCGGATCGATCTGCCGGGCTTCCTCCAGCAACGCGTAGGCCTGTTGATTGGTATCGACATTTCGCGCCGCCATCACGAGCATTGATGCGTCACGCTTTGAGCGACCGATCTCGATCATCTGCGCAAGCAATTGATCGCGCGTCACGGCGACACGGCCAGCATTGAAATAGAGCTCGGCTGCGTCGAGCTTGTTTGGTGCGTGGTTGCGATAAAGCGCCTGGATCGAATCCCATGCGCCCTGCGCATCGCGGCGGACCATGTTGTAGATCCACGCATTGCGGAAATAGTCCGCGGCCGATCGCGGATTTCGCACCAATTCGGTCGATGACAAATTATCGCGAATGACATTCGTGTCTTCGGCGATATCGACCACCGTGTCTTCAATAACGCCAAGCTGACGGCCAAAGCGCTCAGTCGCTGTTTGCCCCTGCCCGGCGAGCAGCAACAGCACGACGCCAACGCTGGCGAACAGCATGACGCGGAAGGCATCGCATTCACGGCACCGCCGCTTCTTGCGCCTCAGGCGCTGCATCGGCCGCGACTTTGCCGACCTGGCCCAAACAGAACCACGCCAACAAGCCGGCCAAGCCGACCGCGGGCCACACTAAAATGCTGGGCGATGCGATATTGCCTAGGAAACTGGCGAAATCACTCGCCAGCGAAACGATGCCGCCGACGACAACGAAGAGCGGCCCGCGCTCCGGCCAGACCACGCGCCAAAGAGTGCTCGCCCTCACCTGATCCCCCGAGTCAGTTGCGTCCCATTCGCAGTTTTGGGAGAGCGGCCAAGCGTGTCAACGCTGACGCACCTGGAAATGAGCGGCGAAGCGTGCCACGGAACGCAAAAGTTCCCACGAGCACGAGAGCGAGACGGCCATGTCGATACTTACAGAATTCCGAGAGTTCGCGCTGAAGGGCAATGTCGTCGATCTCGCCGTCGGCGTGATCATCGGCGCGGCGTTTGGCACTATCGTGTCCTCACTCGTCGACGACATGATCATGCCGCTGGTCGGCGCCGCGACAGGCGGGCTCGACTTCTCGAATTATTTCCTGCCGCTTTCGGAGGCGGTCACCGCCACCACGCTCGACGCCGCCAAAGAGCAAGGCGCGGTGTTTGCGTACGGCAAGTTCATCACTGCGGTGTTGAAGTTCGTCATCGTCGCATGGGTGCTGTTCCTCGTGATCCAGGCGATGAACAAGATGAAGCGCAAAGAAGAAGCCAAGCCTGCGACCGTGCCGGAGAAACCGGAAGACGTGCAATTGCTCGGCGAAATTCGCGATCTCTTGAAGAACCGCCCGCCGCAATAAGGCGCACTCAATGCAGTTTGACGAAGTCATCCGAGGGCGCCGGAGCATCCGGGGCTACAAGCCTGATCCTGTGCCGCGCGCGCTGATTGAGGAAATCCTCGCTCTGGCGATGCGTGCGCCCTCGTCGATGAACACGCAGCCGTGGAATTTCTACGTTCACCGGCGAACCGCTCGACCGCATCCGCGCCGGCAACACCGAACGGATGGTGGCGGGCGTCCCGCGGGGCCAGCCTTTGCGGGGCCGCACCGCGAGCGGCAGATCGGAGTCGCTAAGCAATTGTTCGCGGCGATGGGCATCGCACGCGACGATGCCGAGAAGCGCCAGGATTGGGTATTGCGCGGCTTTCGACAGTTCGACGCCCCCGTGTGCGTAATCGTGACCTATGACCGCGTGCTCGACGGCAGCGACGATACGCCGTTCGATTGCGGCGCGGTGACGAATGCGCTGGTGAACGCCGCCTGGTCGCGTGGGCTTGGCGCTGTGATCAACAGCCAAGGCATCATGCAGTCGCCGGTCGTGCGCGAACATGCCGGCATCGCTGACGATCAGGTGATCATGAAGAGCATCGCGCTGGGCTGGCCTGACGAAAGCTTCCCGGCCAACGCAGTCGTCTCCGAACGCAAGCGCGTCGATGAGGCGACGGTGTTCGTAGGGTTCGACGAATAGACGCCGCCCGCTGCGCTCGCTACCTAAGGCGCGATGGCGGAAACCAAAATCTGCGGCGTCACCACGCCTGAAGCGCTCGACGCGGCGATCGTCGGCGGCGCGCGCTATGTCGGCTTCGTCGTGTATCCGAAGAGCCCGCGTCACCTCTCGCGCGACAAGCTTGCAGCGCTGGCCGAACGCGCACGCGGGCGGGTCGAGACGGTGGTCGTCACGGTCGATGCTGATGACGAGCTGCTAACAGGGGTCGCCGCTTACGCCCAGCCGGACTGGATCCAGCTCCACGGCCGCGAAAGCCCGGGCCAAGTTTCCCAGGCGCGCCAGTTCGCCCGGTTGGGGATTATCAAGGCGATCGGGATCGCCCGGAGCGAGGACCTTGCCCCCGTGGCCGGCTTCGAGCCGGTGGCGGACATGCTGCTGTTTGACGCCAAACCGCCTGCCGGGGGGCTGCCGGGGGGTAATGCGCTGGCGTTTGATTGGGCAATCCTGGCCGGGCGGCGATTTGGCCGGCCCTGGCTCTTGTCCGGGGGGCTCAACCCGGAAAACGTGGCCGAGGCGATCACGGCATCGAGAGCGGCCCTAGTGGACGTCTCCTCTGGCGTGGAGGCCGCGCCCGGCCTAAAGGACCCGGGCAAAATAGCGCGTTTCCTGGCCGCGTCGCGGTCAGCCTAAGTCTGGCCCCCTAGAGCACCTACACCCCGCCCATGGACGTGCGCCGCAACTGGCAAGACCTACCGGACGCCGAAGGCCGCTTTGGGCCTTATGGCGGACGCTTCGTCGCCGAAACCCTGATGCCACTCGTGCTCGATCTCGAGCGCGCCTATCGCGAAGCGCAGGCCGATCCGGCGTTCGCGGCGACGATGGCGGATTTCTGGACCCATTATGTGGGCCGTCCTTCGCCCTTGTATTTCGCCGAACGGATGACGGCGCATTTCGGCGGAGCCAAGATTTACTTCAAGCGCGATGAGCTCAATCACACCGGCGCGCACAAAATCAACAATTGCCTCGGACAAGTGCTGCTGGCGCTGCGCATGGGCAAGACGCGTATCATCGCAGAGACTGGCGCGGGCCAGCACGGCGTGGCGACAGCGACGATCTGCGCGCGGCTTGGCTTGCCGTGCGTCGTGTTCATGGGCGCGACGGATATCGAGCGGCAAAAGCCGAACGTGTTTCGAATGAAGCTGCTTGGCGCGGAAGTGCGGCCGGTAACGAGCGGCGCTGCGACGCTGAAAGACGCGATGAACGAGGCTTTGCGCGACTGGGTGACCAATGTCGCGGACACGTTCTACTGCATCGGGACGGCGGCAGGTCCGCACCCCTATCCGGAAATGGTGCGCGATTTTCAAAGCGTTATCGGCCGTGAAGCGCGTGCGCAGATTTTGGAACGCGAAGGGCGGTTGCCAGATGCGGTGATGGCGTGCATCGGCGGCGGCTCGAACGCGATCGGGCTGTTTCACCCGTTCATCGACGATGAGAACGTTCGGCTGATCGGCGTTGAAGCGGCGGGCCGCGGCATCGACGATCGATTCGAGCACAGCGCCGCGATCAATGGCGGCCGGCCGGGCGTGCTGCATGGCAATCGCACGTACTTGCTACAGAACGCAGACGGCCAAATCCTCGAAGGCCATTCGATCAGCGCAGGCTTGGATTATCCCGGCGTCGGGCCGGAGCACTCGTATCTGGCCGACATCGGCCGCGCGCAATATCTGAGCGCCACCGACGATGAGGCGCTGGAAGCTTTCAAACTCTGCGCCCGCCTCGAAGGCATCCTGCCGGCGTTGGAGCCATCGCACGCACTGGCGCGCGTCGGCGAAGTGGCGCGCGAGATCGGCAAGGACGGCTTGCTGATCATGAACCTTTGCGGCCGCGGCGATAAAGACGTGTTCACTGTAGCGGATGCGCTTGGGGTTACGCTGTAGTGGTCAACCGCCTCACCTCTCGCTTCGCTTCACTCAAGCACGCCAATCGCGCTGCGCTGGTTGCGTACATCATGGCGTCCGATCCGGATCACGAGACGTGCTTCGAAATCTTGCGCGGATTGCCGACTGCAGGGGCGGACATCATCGAGCTTGGCTTTCCCTTCACCGACCCGATGGCCGACGGGCCGAGCATTCAGAAAGCCGCGCTGCGCGCGTTGAAGGCTGGCGGATCGCTCCGCCACACGCTCGACCTCGCGCGCCGCTTCCGCGAAACCAACGCGGACACACCGCTGATCCTCATGGGCTACGCCAATCCGATCGAAAGCATGGGCTACGAAGCCTTCGCTGAAGCGCTGCACTCTTCAGGCGCTGATGGCGTGATCATCGTTGACCTGCCGCCCGAAGAAGACGCGCCGCTTCGCGCCACCTTCGCAAAGAACGATCTCTCCATCATCCGCCTCGCAACGCCGACGACGGATGATAAGCGCTTAACCAAGGTGCTCGATGGCGCCTCTGGGTTCGTGTATTATGTCTCGGTAGCGGGCGTTACCGGCGCCAATGCTGCAAGTGCCGGCGACGTGCGCGCTGCCGTGGAACGCTTGAAGCACGCAACGGATTTACCAATCGCCGTCGGTTTCGGCGTACGCGAGCCGGAGGCGGCGCGTGTGATTGCTCAAACCGCGGACGCCGTCGTCGTCGGCTCCGCGTTCGTAGATGAAATTGCCGTAGGCGCGCGTGCGCAGGCGGCCGAACGCGTCTTGCGCAAGGTCGCTCAATTGAGCGAAGCTGTGCGCCGGGCGCGTGCACTGGAAGGGACACCCGCATGAACTGGCTGTCGAATTTCGCGCGGCCCGGCCTTCAAAAAAAGAAGGGCGAAGAAGATAAACGCGATACGCCCGACAACCTCTGGGTCAAGGATCCGCTTTCGGGCGAATTGATATACCGCGCCGAGCTTGAGCAATCGTGCTGGGTGATGCCGTCCGGCTTCCACATGCGCATCGGCCCGGAAGCGCGCTTCCGTCAGATGTTCGATGACGCGGCTTGGCAAGTCATCGCTGTGCCGAAAGTCACGCCCGATCCGCTGAAATTCAAAGACGACAAAAAATACGTCGATCGCATCAAGTCGGCGCGCGCCAAAGTTGGCCGCGAAGATTGCATGGCGGCAGGTTATGGCCGCATCGGCGGCGCGCACGCTGTCGTGCTGGTGCAGGATTTCGAATTTATGGGCGGTTCGCTCGGCATGGCTGCCGGCGAAGCGTTCATCAGCGCAGCGGAAGCGGCAGTGCGGCGCAAAGCGGCGATGGTGATGGTGACGTCCTCCGGCGGCGCGCGCATGCAGGAAGGCATCCTCTCGCTGATGCAGATGCCACGCACGACGTTGGCAATCCAGATGCTCCATGAAGCAGGCCTGCCCTACATCGTCGTGCTTGCGGACCCAACAACGGGCGGCGTCACCGCGTCGTACGCGATGCTCGGCGACGTGCACATCGCCGAGCCGGGCGCGCTTATCGGTTTTGCCGGCCCGCGTGTGATCGAACAAACCATTCGCCAGAAGTTGCCGGAAGGCTTTCAACGCTCCGAATACCTACACGACAAAGGCATGGTCGACATGGTGGTCGACCGCCGTGAACTGAAAACAACGATCGCGACTTTGCTTTCGGTGCTGATGCATAAGAACGCCGTCGCGCTCAGCGAAGGGGGCGAAGCGGTCGAGATCGTAGAACTCGCGACGGAGGAAGCGCCGGCCAAGGGCAAGCGCAAACCATCGAAACAGCCGCGCGCCAAGGCGGCGGAGTAAAGCCACCATCGACGACCCGGCGCTACAAACTTTTGAACGCTTGTTTGGCCCGGAATTCGGGCACGGCAAGGCGTTTGATCTCGCGCTGTTGCGGAACGCCCTCGGTGCGATTGGTTCGCCGCAAGAGTCCCTACCGCCGGTGATTCATGTCGCCGGTACCAACGGCAAAGGCTCGACGATCGCCTTCATGAGCGCGATCGCTGAAGCCGCTGGTCACAAGGTCCATGCGTTTACCAAACCGCATCTGTTTCAACTGAACGAGCGGTTCCTTGTTTCTAGCCGCTTCGCCGATGACCGCGCCCTGATCGAGGCCGCTGAAGATATCGCACGCGTCGAGCCCAGGCTTACCCAGTTCGACGCGCAGGTCGCCGCGGCGCTCCTTCTTTTCCGCGAGCACCAGGCTGCGCTCGCGCTGATCGAGACGGGCATGGGCGGACGTGATGATTCCACTAACGTCATCGACGCGCCGGCCGTGTGCGTGATCACGCCTATCGGGCTCGACCACCAAGATGCACTCGGCGCAAGCTTAGCTGAGATCGCAACGCACAAGGCCGGCATCCTGAAGCGCGGCGCGCCCGCAATCATCGCGCGGCAAGAGCCGGAGGTGATGGAAATCATTGAAGCCCGCGCGGAAGCGATCGGTGCGCCACTGTTCCGCTGCGGTGTGGAGTGGGACGCGTACGCCAGTCATGGCCGGCTCGTCGTGCAAACCGAAACGCGCGCGCTCGATCTGCCCCTGCCCACGTTGCAAGGCCGGCACCAGATCGATAACGCAGGCCTCGCGTGCGCGACGCTGCTTTTCTCGAACGCGGTAGCGCTCGACGACGACGCGTTCGCCGCGGGCGTTGCCAACGCCGCTTGGCCTGGACGGTTGCAGCCCCTGACGCGCGGACCGTTCAGCGCGCCGATCCGTGCTCTGGGTGGCGAGGTCTGGGTCGATGGCGGCCATAATGCCCATGCAGGAACGGCGCTTTCATACGCGTTGAACGACATGAAAACGCGGCGCGGCGGGACGAATGTCGCCATAGTCGGGCTGCGCAAACGCAAGGACGCGAGATTGTTCGTCGCCGCCATGGCGCGCTTTGCGCAGCACGTTATCGCTGTGCCGCTGGCGGAGGATCACGTCTCCGTCCACGAGCTTGCAAAGACTGGTTATGACCTCGGAGTGGAAGTCAGCACAGCGCCATCGCTCGCGGCCGCCATGCAAAACGCGGCGCAGTTGCCCGCGCCGCGTGTGCTGATCTGTGGGTCGTTCTTGCTGGCGGCCGAAGCTTTAGCCGCCGAGAGCACTTAGACGCTCTCGTTCAGCCACTCGACGATCTTTGACTTCGGCATCGCGCCGACTTTCGTCGCGGCGACTTTGCCGTCCTTGAAGACCATCAATGTCGGGATGCCGCGTACGCCGTACTTACCTGGCGTCATCGGATTCTCATCGATGTTGAGCTTCGCGACGGTAACGCGCTCACCCATCTCGGCAGCGATTTCTTCCAATGCCGGCGCGATCTGCTTGCAGGGGCCGCACCACTCCGCCCAGAAATCGACGAGCACCGGCGTGCCGGACTTCAGCACATCGACTTCGAAACTATCGTCAGACGTCTTGGTGGTGGCCACGGCAGTTTTCTCCTGCGGGAAATGGGAATCGTGGAGTGGATGTAGGCGTCAGCGGCGGTCGTTTCAACCTCGCCTTAACGTCTCGAAAACATCGTCCAAGCGCGAATCCGGCAGCTCCATCAAATGCGGCCCCTCCGTCCACAAAAGCGCGCAAGTTACAGGCTTTGCCGGGAAAATCTGGCTCAGGACGGCGCGATAGAGCGCCAGTTGCAGAACGTATGCATCGGGGGCTTTGTCGGGGTCGGTAGGTGATGGCCGATCAGTCTTGAAGTCGAGCACGATCACGCGCGTGTCGTCCACAACCAGCCGATCAACGATACCTCGCACAGAGCGGCCGCCCGCCTCGCCGATGATCGGCGCCTCGGCGCGGCTCCTCGCGCCAAATACCGGAGCGAAGCGTTTATCCTGCACCACAGCCAAAGCTTCGCGCGCAAAAGTTTCGGCCTGCGCTTCATCAACGCCCTGACGTTCGAGCCACGCGCGCGCAGCACTTGCGCGCTGCGCCGGCGCCACATCGGGCAAACGCTGCAACAGACCATGGATCAATTGCCCGCGGCGGAAGCGCTTGCGACCATCGCCGCGCGGCGAGAAGAGCGCCGGGTCAATACGCAAGAGGCGAGATGGCGCAGCGATCTCGACACCCTTGGCGCCGGGCGCCAACGTCTTCGTCCAAGTTGGCAACTCGATTGCCTCGCGCACCTCATGCGCTGTCGCAGGCGCGATGTGCGACGTACCTAGGCGCAAGCCGTCGCCGAACGGCGTATCAACGGCAGCAGCTCCACAACGCTGCAAGCCCTGCTCCACAGCGAGCCGCCAGCTCTCCGGCGCCTCGCCCGTTCTGGCGTTGCCAAACTGAGGGCCGCACACAATCAGACGATCGCGTGCTCGGGTCATCGCCACATAGAGCAAGCGCCAATGTTCACCCAGCATGCGCTCTTGGTGCGCAGCGCGCGCCGCAGCAACGGCAGCATCATCGTCCTTGCCGCGGAAGGAAACGAACGGCCCTTCCTCATCGTCGAAGATCAAACCGTTGTCGGGCGCGTCAGCAACGTCACCGGTGGCGTCAGGCAGGATCACCAGCGGCGCTTCGAGGCCCTTGGCGCCGTGCACCGTCATTACCCGCACTGATCCGCTTTCGGCTTCCAACTCGCGCTTCACCTGGCCGGCGTCGATCTCGATGTCATAGAGAAAGCGCTGAAGTGTTGGCGCGACATGAGTGGATGGTTTCAGCGCACGTTGCAGCAATTCTTCCAGAGGATCGCGCGTCTCTGGGCCAAGACGCGCAAACACGCGCGCCCACCCTGATGCGCCGCCCCCGTGCGGCGTCTCAAGCGCCCAGCTCAAGAATGCGAACGCATCAGCGCCGCGGCGGGCGATCAAGTCCTGCACGAAGACGCGCGCTGGCGCGTATTTATCATCGGTACTCGCCAGCAAACGCGACAACAGCGTCTCGCCCTTCACGCGGCCGTAGGCCAGCGGGAAGAGATCGGCGTCGTCATCCTCCAGATTGCACCAGGGCCCCTTTAGGACCGCTGCGAGTGAAAGATCATCGGCCGGATCGAGCGCGACGCGCATCAGCGCCAAACAGTCCTCGACTGCGAGTTCATCGCGCAATGTCATGCGATCGGCGCCCGCGACCGGCAGCCCGGCGCGCTTGAACGCTTTGATCAATTCGCGAAACATCGCCCCGCGCGTGCGCACCAGCGCCAGCACATCGCCAGCATGTATGGGACGCTGAAGGGGCGCGCGCGTTTCTTTATCCTCGGTCCAAACTGCTTCGCGCGCCTCGATCATGCCCTTAACGCGCTGGGCAATTGCCTTGGCAAGGACTGCGTGCACCGTGACGCCAGTTTCAATATCGACGGGCGCATCCCACGGCTGTGCATCAGCAGCGAGCGGACGCGGCGTCAGCGGCCATACTTCCACAACGCCGGCTTGTTCGGCGCGCGCAGCGAGGTGGGTGATGACATCCTGGCCGCTTGGGCCGTCAACCAGCACCTTGTCGGCGAATGTCTCATCCACCGCCCTCAGAACCTCGGGCGAGGAACGAAAAGAAGTGCGCAAGCCGGGCGCCGTAAAATGTTGCTCCGCTGTCGCGGCGCGTTGCGCCAGCGACTGCGCCTCGTTCAGAAAGCGGCGAGGGTCAGCACCCTGAAACGCATAGATGCTCTGCTTTGGATCGCCGACAGCAAAAATCGTACGCGGCCGCTCGCGCGCGCCAGCACCAGCAAAGAACTCATCCTGCAAAGGCGCGATCAGATTCCATTGCGTCGGGCTGGTGTCTTGCCCTTCATCAATCAAGATGTGATCAAGGCCACCATCGAGCTTGTAGAGCACCCACGGCGCGGCTTCCGAACGCTGCAGCAAAGCTTGCGCATGCTCAATTAGATCATCGAAATCCAGCGCACCGGCACGCTCTTTAGCGTCCGCATACGCCTGGTCGAGCTTCAGTGCGAGCGCCATCGCAGCAATCGCATCTTCCGCGCGCTCGATGGCGTTGAGCCGGTCGCGTGTCGCCGCAATATCTTCAGCGAGCTGACGGACAAAAGGCTCCAACCATGGGTGCTGCGTCTGTAACTTGGCGGTGACGAGCTTACTGCGAACGACCCCTTCGCCCGTCAGCGCAAACGCGACACACGAGGCCATCGCCTCGCGCGGGCCGGAAGCGACACACTTCAGCACGGCCGCCAAACGTTCCGCGGCCTGCTGGTCTTGCGTACTGCCGGTCGCCAGCGTCTCCGCCGCCTGACGCACGGTCGCCCAGTCCACGCGTGAGATGAAGCCGCGCAGGAAATTCTCGGCGTTCTCAGTGGCGCCGTGACGCTCGCGCAAAGCTTGATAAGCAAATAGCGGCGGATCGTGCGCCTGCGCATATCGGTGAAACTCGGCGCGGCGCAGCGCCAGCCGATCGAGAAAACCCCCAAGGCCCTCGCCGTGCATCTTCGCAGCGAAACGGCGGAACGCTTCGCGCGGCGCATCAACGTCAAGGGCCGCATCCGCGCGGGCTTGGCCGAGTAACGCCGCCGCGCGCGCTTCGTCCGCTATATCAAAGCCCGGCGGCACCCCGGCTTCGAGCGGAAAACGCGCAAGCAGACGTTCGCAGAATGCGTGGATCGTTTGGATCTTGAGTCCACCCGGCGTCTCCAAAGCCTGTGCGAAGAGCGCGCGCGCACGGCCCAGATCAGCGCCTTGCGCGCCGAGCTTCTCCAATTGCGCTGCGAGCGTTTCATCATCGGCCACGCACCAACCGCCGAGCCGCTCGAACAGGCGCCGCTGCATCTCTGCGGCGGCGGCCTTAGTGTAGGTGATGCACAAGAACGCCGACGGCTTCGAACCCTCAAGCAACAAGCGCGCAATGCGATCGACCAGAACTTTGGTTTTGCCAGAACCCGCATTGGCGGTGACGAACACCGACGTGCCGGGATCGGCAGCGGCGCTTTGGTTCTCGGTAGCTTCGCGAATGGCATCGGCGGCGGTAGTCATTTATCCGCCTCCTCATCTGCCCATTCCTTCCGGCGCGCGAGGTGATCGTATTCCAGATACGGCTTTACGAATTGCACGCGCGGCTTGGAGAGAAACGGCTGCTCCGCATCGGCGTAGCGCTGAAGCAACCCGCGCAGCGCAGCGAGCGCCTTCTCCGCCGCCTCCCCTGGACCATCCTCAAGCTCAACGGCGCGCGGCGTTGGATCGGCGCCGCCGAAGCGCCAATAGATTAGCTCGGTCGCGTCGGCGCGCGGCACATCCGCAAAAGCGCCACGCGCCAGCATAGCGACTTCCAACAACAGCTGCGGCGCGATCCCGCTGGCGACCTGCTTGTCGCTCGGTGGCGCGCCGGTTTTGAAGTCAAGCAGCGCCACGTGATACGGCCCGATCTCGATACGATCCGCGACGCCGGTGAGCTTCACCTCATCCAGCATCAGCTCGCCGCGTGCTTCGCGAAAAATCGTAGCGCTCCGCGCGCGCCGTTCGGCGAACCATTCGATCAACTTCGCAACCGAAATCTGTAAGCGCTCACGCTCTGCGGCGCGCCGCTCTGGCGAGACGCCGTGACGGCGCAACGCGTCGTCGAGCAGACGCGTGAGTTCCGCCGGATCGGCGCCGTCGCCAAAATCTTCGATCGCGGCATGCACGGCGGTTCCCCGCTCCGCGGGACCGGCTGGTGCGCCAATTGGCTTCAGGTGCTCAAGCTTCAGAATACGGCGTGCGTATACTGCGTAGGGGTCGCGGATCAGAGTTTCGACGGCGGTGACGCTGATCTGTTTGATACGCTTGTCCGCTGGCGGGCGCGGCCGCGGCGGCAACGTCGGCCGAATGCGCGCAGGTTTATCCAGCGCCTGCGCCCAAGCGATATGTTGCTCGGCGCTGGCGAGTCTTGCGTGGGCGCCTTGCACCAGCGTTTTCAGCCGCCACAACCATCGCGACGCCAAGGTGGGCGAGCCATCGCGGCGCAGAGCACGCGTCAACACAACGTTCGGCGCGTTGGCGAGCTGCGCGAAATCATGCGCCGCAAGGCCGATGCGCTGATCGACGGAAGGTAAGCCCAACTTGAAACGCATCCCGCGCGAGAGGAACGGATCCTCGCCCGGCGGCGCGGGCCATACGCCTTCATTTAGACCAGCAAGGATCATCAGATCGCGGCGTTGCAAGCGCGCTTCCAGCAACCCCCAGATCGCAACCGGCGCGTCGGCGTTGGCTTGAACCGGCGCAACCTCGCGCCCGTCCATCAGCCGCATCAGCACGCGTGGGGCCGCATGCGCCGTTATCGCGCCGAGCGCTGCACCGAATTCGATGGCTTCCCGCAAGAGCGCGGCGGCCGCCTCGCCATCGCGGCCCTGCCAGCACTCTTTATCCGTCAGCGCTTCAGCCGATGCTGTGACGGCTTCGGCGAATGCAGCGAGCGTGACATCGCCCCGCCCGGCAAACTCGGCGAGCGGCTGCAAGGCTCGGCTGACCACGGCAACAATATCACGAGCGCGCTCGAACGGCTTGAGCTTATCTAGCGCCGCGAGCTCCACGAGCGTATCGTAGCGGCGCGGACCGCGTAATCCCTCGTGCTCCAGCGTGGCGAGCGCATGCGCGTCGGCGGCAACGACGGCACGAGGGTGCTTCATCAACGCGGCCAACGCGACCGGCTCGCCGGGATCGCCCGCAAGTTCGCAGAGCAGTGCAATGAGGCGGCCAGCATCCGTCTCGCGTAGCGGCGAGCCGTGCGACACAGCCGCCTCGATGCCCCAGCGCGCGAGCTTCGCTTTGATGCGGCGCGCCAAACCGGCATCGGGGGTGACGACTGCCGCCGTTGCGCCTGGAATTTCCAGTTGCTCGCGCAGCATCAGCGCGATTGCGGACGCCTCTTCGTCCTCAGTGGCGGCTTCAAGCAAACGCAGCCCCGCAGCGCCTTTCCGCACGAATGCATCGCCGCCAGCAGCCTTGAGTCGCGCGAGCCAGTCCGCGGTTTTCTCAGCTGGCGCCAAGGCTTCACGCATCAACACGCGGCGAGCACCGCCAGCGTCTGTTTCGATCGCGAGCGCGGGAATAGCGTGACGATCGATGCCGAGTGCCTGCAGCGTGCCTTTCAATGCATATTGCGGGTGTTGATCGCCGATGAGCGCCCAGGATTCATCGTCAAGATCAGTATCGACACCGGGCAGCACCACAACGCCACGCGGCAATTGCGCAACCACACGCATGAGTTCGCGTGTGGTGGATTGCGAGCCGGTCGAGCCGGCGATGATGATCGGGCGCTTCGGCGGAGTCTCGAGCCATCGCTTGGCCAGAGCATGCCGCAGCGCCGCGCCGTGCGCGGCGGGATCGCTTCTGCCTTGCTCCTTCAGGTGCTCAGGCCAGAATTGCGCAATGATGTTCAGAAATGCTGCCGAACTCGCCCAGTGGCGCGCGAGTTCGATTTCATCGACGAGGGTTGGAAGCTTCTCCCATGCGACATGCTCAACGGTGGCGGCACTATCCAAGAGCTTCGCAAGTTCATCAGCCAAAGCGATCGCGCGTGCGGGATCGTCAACGCCGTTCTCGACCTTACTCCGTGCCCGAAGAAGCGCGGCGAGTTGCATTCGCCGTTCGATTTTGTCGATCGGCGGCAGAATATCAGACGAGATCGGATCGGCGCCCCAGACATCCGGATCGTCGTCCGCGTGTGGATCGCCGAGTGGGCGTATCGTCGGCAACAAGGCCGCGCCGCCGAGACGCTTGGCAAATGCGTCGATCAAGCCGCGCGCGGCGCGGCGGTTGGGGAGCAGCACGAGCGCATCAGCCAGTGCGAACGGATCGTCCTTGCGTGCGAGGCCGGCGACCATTGCTTCGGCCAACACATCCAGAAACGGCGCCGACGCGGGCACGGCGCGGATGCGCGGCGCCGGGCCGCCGAACAAAGGTTCGGGCAGCCCCAGCGGCAGCATGTTCATGGGCTGAGCGCGCCGGCGGCCATACGCGCTTCGGCTTGCGTGCGCGCTTCGGGATCGCCGACATGCATCCAATATCCGCCGAGCGGCGCCCCGTAGAGGCGGCCTTCGCTCGCAAGCCGGCGCCATACGCGCGTGAACGAAAACGGCCCAAGCGGCTCAGCATCAACGATAGCAGGGTCGATGATCTGCGCGCCCATGTAAGCCCAGGGCGTTTGCGGCAGCGCGTCTCGGAACGAGAGCTTGCCGTTCTCGTCCATGAAAAAATCGCCATCACCTTCATAGCCGAGCTGGCCGTCCATCGCCGCGAGCATGAGTTTTGCGCCGCTCTTGGCCGGGTCAAAGTCGTCACACAGCCGCGCGATGGCTGAGCCGTTCGGCTCTTCCCAAACGCTATCGATGTTGCAGACGACAATCGGCGCATCACCGAGCAACGGCCGCGCTTGGCGAACGCCGCCGCCGGTTTCCATCAGCTGCGCGCGTTCGTCCGAGATCACAATCTCAACATCCGTGCGACGCTTTACATGAGCTTCGAGCAGATCAGCGAATGCGTGCACGTTCACGACAGCTCGCTTCACGCCCGCTGCGATCAGCCGATCCAGCACGTGATCAATCAACGCGCGGCCGGCGACAGTGACCAGCGCCTTCGGGCGATCGTTGGTGAGCGGGCGCATGCGCGTGCCGAGGCCGGCGGCGAGCACCATAGCTGTGTGAGGAGTCACGCCGCTTTCTCCAGATACGGGCGCGCCACGCTCTCAACGAAGTCGCGCGCATCGGCCAAGGCCGGATGTTCAAGCGCGCGCGCCAGATGGCCCCACTCGCGCGGCATGAAAGCAAGATAACGCTGCTTGCCGTCGCGGCCCGCGAGGCGCGCGAAGATGCCGAGAATGCGCATGGCGTTGATGGCGCCGAGCACTGCGAGTTCGCGCTCGAACTGCGCCTCACTGGCGCCGGACGCATCGAGATAGGCGCGCACCGCAGCGGCGCTGGCTTGCGGGCTCACATCGCGGCGCGCGTCGTGCAGCAGCATGGCGAAATCCCAGGTGCGCCAGCCGCGTACAGCGTCCTGGAAATCCAGCAAGCCGACGCGCTGCAGGCCTTCACGATCAGGCAGCCAGAGCAAGTTCTCCGCGTGATAATCGCGGATCGTGAAAGCGCGCGGAAAGCCAAGCGCTTTGACGATCAGGCTGTCGCGGATTTTTTCCCAGCGCGCGCGGGCTGCATCGTCGATGTGGACGTCGGCCGCGCGGGGCAACCATTCGACGAACAGGTCTGCGTTCACCTCCAGCGCCAGCGCGTCGTACTCAAGCAGCGGCCAACTCGCGTTGCCGATGCCTTGCAAGCGCGACGGCGCCGGCGTGCGATGCACATGCGCCAAAACACGCGCCGCCTCTTCGTAAAGCGCGACCTCATCGGCGCCCTGCGGAATGGCGTGGGCGTAGAGATTATCGCCAAGGTCTTCGATGATGGCGTAGCCGGCCTCGCAATCCGCGCCGTAAATCTTCGGCGACGAGAGGCCGAGGCTCTCCAGGTGGCTGGCGACAGCGACAAACGCTTCTACCCGCGATGCGGCCAGCCGCGAGGTGGCGTTCCAACCCAATTGGCGGCGCTCCGCCGGCGTGGCGCCTGGCGGGCACGGTGCGCTCTCACTGCTCGGCGGTGCGTCCATCAACATGGCGCGGCGGCCATCCTTGTTGAGCCGCTCATAGCGGCGCGTTGATGCATCGCCCGGCAGCGGATCGCGCACGGCGCCGTCAAAGCCGGTGTCCTGCAGCAGACGCGCTAAGGCTTCAGATCGTTGCAAGCCGTGTTCTCCATGCGCCGTGCGCCGTGAGCGCCGCGTTGCGGCCCTCGCCCTCCGGGCTCAACGCGATGTCGAGCCGATTGGCAGGCAATTGATTTTCAAGCCGCTCCGGCCATTCGATCAGGCAGGCGGCCTCAGCGAAGGCGTCTTCCAAGCCCAGCTCCCATGCATCGTCCGGGCGCTTCAGCCGATAGAGATCGACGTGCCAGAGTTCGCCTTTCGCGCCCTCGTAAGTCTGCACCAGGGTATAAGTTGGGCTGGGCGCCTCTTCCGGCTGACCGGTCCAGGCCTCAATTGCGCCGCGGGCGAGCGAGGTTTTGCCGGCGCCAAGATTGCCGCTAAGGCAAACAATGTCGCCAACCTCCAGCACAGCGCCTAAGCGACGGCCAAACGCCAACGTCGCCGCCGGGTCCGGCAGCGAAATTTGGCGCGAATCAAGGGCGGTTGCGGTGTTCACGGGCGGGGATGCTGGCATGAGCTGAGGCGCGGCATCAAGGGCGCCTTGCGCCCCGCGCGGAGAGGCTTCAAACACTAAGCCGCTGTGAGTACGGGCGAAATCAAACGCGTTATCATTATCGGCGCCGGCCAAGCCGGCGGCGAGACGGCGCAGCGCCTGCGCCAAGCCGGGTTTGCCGGCGACATCACGCTGATCGGCGAAGAACCCTGCCCGCCCTATCAACGGCCGCCGCTCTCGAAGGCTTACCTCGCCGGCAAGATCGACATGGACCGGCTGCTGCTGCGTCCGGCCAATGTTTATAGCGAAGAACGCATCGCGCTGCTGACGTCGGTGAAGGCGGTGTGGATCGACCGCGCCAGCAAGAAAGTACGCATCGAGGGCGGACGTGAGCTGCCGTACGATGCGCTCGTGTTGGCGACGGGCGCGCGTCCGCGAAAGTTGCCGTTGGTTGGCGCGGATCTCGACGGCGTGCACCTCTTCCGCACCGCCGCCGATATTGATGCGATCCGTCCGCGTTTTGTGGCCGGCGCGAAATTGGTTGTGATTGGCGCTGGGTATATCGGCCTGGAAGTTGCGGCGGTGGCGCGGCAGACCGGGCTCGATGTCACGGTGATCGAAACGGCGGTGCGGCCGCTGGCGCGGGTGACGAGCCCAGAAGTCGCGGGCTTCTTTCTTGATGAACATACGCGCCAAGGCGTGCGCTTTCTGCTTGGCGGCCAGCCGGCGGTGATCAAGGGCAAGGAGCGCGTTACTGGCGTTGGCCTTGCCGACGGCGGTGAGCTGCCGGCGGATATCGTGATCGCCGGCATTGGCGTGACGCCGGAGACGACGTTGGCGCAGCATTGCGGGCTGACGATCGAGAACGGCATTGTCACCGACGCAGAGTGCCGAACATCGGACCCGCACATCTTCGCCATCGGCGATTGCGCGGCGCGGCCGATGGCGCATTTCGACCAGCGCGTTTGCCGGCTCGAAAGCGTGCACAATGCTGTGGAAGGCGCGAAGATCGTGGCCGGCGTGCTGACCGGCCAGGCGGCGCATAACGTCGAGGCGCCGTGGTTCTGGTCCGACCAATATGACCTCAAACTGCAGATCGCCGGGCTTTTCCAGGGATATGACCATGTCGTGTTCCGTGGCGTCATGGCTGACCGTTCGTTCGCGGCGTTCTACTACAAGGGCGATAGGCTGATCGCGGTGGATGCGGTGAACCGGCCGGGCGAGTATCTGGGAGCCAAGATGCTCATTCAGTCAGGGCGCACACTTCCTCCGGATGTGATCGCCGATGAGACGCGGCCGATGAAAGAATTGGTCGCCAGCGCGCGATAAGGATTGAGACAGGGACAATGGCGAAGATCACTTACATCGAGCACACCGGCAAAGAGCACGTCATCGAGGCGCCGAACGGCCAGACGGTGATGGAAGCAGCGGTGAAGCACGCCGTGCCGGGGATCGACGCCGACTGCGGCGGCGCCTGCGCGTGCGCGACGTGCCACGTTTACGTCGATCCGGAATGGCTGGCGAAAACCGGCGAAGCCGGCTCGATGGAGCAGTCCATGCTCGATTTCGCCAATGACGTTGAAGATAATTCGCGCCTCTCTTGCCAGATCAAAGTCAGCGACGCGCTCGATGGCCTCGTCGTGCGTTTGCCGAAGAGCCAGCACTAAGCGCCGGGAGCGCCTGCGCAACAGGCGCGCGTCATCCTTGTGGGCTTACGCCGGAAAAAGTGGAGAGCGGGACGCGATGGGTCTCGTCTCGTAAGTGCGCTGGGTGAACAGCGCGAAATAGACGCGATCCATCGCGTCCCATGATCGATTTATACCGGCTTGGCGCGAGGAGGTTTTTCACTCCCGTGGCTCAGCGCCGGCAGCGTGCAGGCTGTCTTGTTCGTTGACAGTCCCTGGTTTCTCTTCCCGTCGTTTCCGCCTTATCAGGGCTTTCCCTCGGGCTTCGGCGCTGCTTTCACAGCGCCCCACGCTCAATCATATCGCTCGTCGCATTGGGTCGAACACTGGCCAACTGCCCTCCAGCGGAGCGATGCGTGGATGATAAGCACGGCTTGCACTCGGTCGGATTTGTGCGGCGCTATCCCCCTATTCTGCGCGTTCCAACTCGAAGCGCGATCACATCCATGAAGCACGGCCCGTCATCCCGGATCGCGCTCCGCGCGTCCGGGATCACGACGGTGCTTCATGAATGTTTGCTGTTGGCCCAGCTGCGTCTTTGGCGCACTCGCGCCGCCGCTCAGCGCAGCACAACCGAGCGCTGATTGTTGGTGATGTTGCAATCGACTGGCGGTGACCAGCCAGCGGAAGCGGCCGCATAGTTGAGTTGAAGGCGAACCGGCGGATGAGCCGTCCGCGTAACGCCCGCTGGCAGGGTCGCGCGCACGTGACCGCGCCAACTTGCGCCGCGTGCGAGAGATACTGCGCCGGAACCGGACGGCGGCAACACGTTTACGCCGATCTGCTGGTCTCCGCTGGGCATCGTCACCACCAACGAAATCCACTGCTTGTTCTCGTCGGGCGCGGTGTAGGTGCGCGGGCCGTTGTTGCGAACTTGGAAATAGATCGCGACCTCATTGTCAGCGAGGCGCGCGCCTGGCGGCGAACGCGAGCCGTTCCAACCAGCAATGGCGAGATCGGTGCAGAGCGCGACCGGCGGACCAGGTGGCCTGGGAATTGGCGATTGCGCGCTTGCGTTTGTGGCGGCGATGCAGAGCACGACCGTTGCGGCGAGCAGTTTGCGCATATCTATTTCCTCGGTTCGAAGTCCCTCGCGTGAGAGCCTAGCAGCGACGCGGCGAGAGGCAATGGAGCCCCACCTGTTTTCCCAACTCTTGCAATGGCGCCGGCCTCCCCGATCGGTGTCGGTCAACGCGCGTCAACGCGTAGAGCAAACCGACACTAGCGACGATCAGTCGATGGACGGGAGCGCGCCGAAGGCAATCGCGTGTGCGTTTTGCGCCTGATCACCGTCATATTCGCGCTGTGCTTCAGCCTACCCAAAAACAATTCGATAGAGCAGCATCCCGACGCCTATCCCGAGCGCCATCCACGCGGCGCTGCTTAGAAATCTTTTCTTATCCTGCATGTCGTCTGCCGCCCCGGATCTTCATCACCGAAAGTCTAGGGCAAAATGCTACCGACAAGGGTTCGGAACGCAAGACTGCCGTGGGGTCGTCGAAACGCGAAGGGACGCTATCGCAATATTTGAGATCTGACGCGCGACCGAGCGGCTCTCTGTTCGCGCCGTTCGTAAGGTGTTGTCTCGACGACAGAGATTGGCCCAATGCGGCCATTGCTACGACAGAGCGCCTGGATAAAATTGTGCCATGAATACGCCTCTCTCTCCGGATGACGCTACCAACTTCTTATTTGAGCAGGCGGCGGCAGTCTTGGAGCGAATGTACGGATACTCTCGCGCCGCTTCTGACGTGTTGATGGGTGAGTGCTATCGCTTGTTTCTCGACGAGGGATTTTGCGAATCCCTTGGCATTCCAGTTCAAGACGAAGAGTTTTTCCATCACGAGGGCGCGCTCTACATGGCGATGCGTGCTCATTATTATCTGACCCTAAAGGCTGATCCGAACCCCGATCGGTTCATCGACTGGGTCCTTGCCTATGAGCGCTCGTTTCCTGACACCGAGGAGCGCCGCGCTTGGCACCGTTCGTTGTTTGCACCACGCGCCTGACGTCCGAGTTCGGCGAACTTAAGCCATCCACGCGGGTAGGGCGCTGGCGGCAGCAGTTGGCCGAGTAGGCCCGGTCGTAGGTTTTCGCTCTCGACGCATGCCGGCCCTAAGCCGGCGCTGAAATCGCTGGCGTTCTTGGGGCTTCTTCAGCCGGGTTCTAGGGCAAGCAGGTTCAAATCCACGGTCTTACGCGCTTTCGATAGGCGCGATAGGCGTCACCAAACTTTGCCTCCATGAAGCGCTCTTCTCGCGCGATCACGCCGAATTGGATGACGACTAGCAATGGCGCGAGTAATGCGAGCGAGATCAAGCTGTCCGCCAGCAGCGCGAGACCGGCGTAGGCGAGCGCCATAGCGAGATACATCGGGTTGCGCGTGAAGGCGTGTGGCCCACTTGTGACAAGCGCCGAAGACCCCGCCGCATGCCGAACGCCTGTCCCTGCCCGCGCGAAGCCGGCGACGGCCCAGAACAGCAGCAACACACCCGCCGCCACGAATACACCGCCCAGCACTAAGCGCGGCGCATCGGGAATGCCGAATGACATTCGCCAGACGAAGCGATCAATGAGCAGGCCAAAGAAAAGAGTGCCCACGAAGAGGACCGGTGGGGGCGCGACTACCTTGGCCGCGGTCGGCGTGACAGACATGTTGGGTCTCCCTCATTCGGGACTTCAGCTTCAACTAATCAGCGCTGCAGCGTTCGGAAAGATCGGTCGTTAAAATTGGCGCGATGACCTAGGCGAGTCTCGTCTGTCGCTCGCCCACGCTCAGCGCCAGCCGCCGATGATGGCGCCGCCGATGAGCAAGCCGAGTAGCAGGTGGATCGCGTCCATTATGAGCAAGCCACTCTTCTCTGGGCTGTAGACGAACGAATAGAGCCGCGTCGGCAGCACGAGAAACAGCCAGACTTGCGCAGCAACAACCACGCCCATGGCGAGGTTGTCGACGCGCGCCCATTTCAGCACCAGAGCCAGCCCGACCGCAGTCAGGATCGGCATTATCGGCGAAAGGGCCATCTTCCACCGGTGCGGCTGCAATTGCTCGCCCGTGTATCCGCTGAGCCGCATCCACAGCTTGGAGAAGAGGGCGCCATAAATGACAAATCCCACTGCGTAGATCGCGACGGCCGCCGCCAGAACGGCGCCCCAATTGTCCCCTGCAACAATGGCGTTTGGCATGAGATCCTCCCGAACCGCAGGAAGTGTGCCCCGACACCGCCTCATCTGCCAAGCTACGGTCTTGCGATGGCTTAGGCGAACAGCCGCTCTGACCCGCGCCCCCTCATCCGGTCGCTGCGCGACCACCTTCTCCCCCTCGCGGGCGAGAAGGGTTTGGAGTTAGGCGGCTTCGCGTGACGGCGGCGATGGCGGGGGGCCGGCGATAGGCGTCGTTGCAGGCAAGTGGCACGTCACGGTGACGCCGCGGCCTGGTTCGCTTTGTAGCGCGACCCAGCCGCCGTGCATTTCGACGAACGAACGCACGAGCGCGAGGCCGAGACCGGCGCCGCGGCGATCGCCGGATTGGAAGCTATCGAACGCGCGCGCTTGCGCATCGAAGGCCATGCCTTTGCCGGTGTCCTGCACGGTGAGACGCAGCACGCCGTCCATGCGCTCGGCGGAGACGGTGATGGTGTCGCCGCGCTCGGTGTGGCGGAGCGCGTTCGAGAGCAAGTTGACGATGACTTGCGTGAGGCGCTTGGGATCAGCGTTGATCTCGCCGATCTTGGCGTCGCACTTCACGCGGATCGGCACTTCCGTGTCGCGCGCTTTCGAGGCGGCCATCTGCACGCTCTCAGTGATGGTGGCATAGATATCGACCGGCGCGAGATCGAGCACGACGTTGCCGGCTTCGACCATGGCGACATCGAGAATGTTGTCGATCAGCTTCGAAAGATTGCTCGAGGCTTCGATGATCGAGCCGACTTGCTCGACTTGGCGATCGTTGAGCGGGCCGAACACTTTCGCCTGCAGCAATTCGGCGTTGCCGTAGATCGCCTGCAGCGGATTGCGCAGCTGGTAGGAGACGTTTTCGACGAACTGGCCCTTGAGCTGATCGGCTTGCTCGAACGCTTCAGCGCGCTCGCGCAGCGCTTCTTCGACGCGGCGATCGGCGGTGATGTCCTGGAAAGCGACGAGGGTTGCGCCGTCCGGCAGCGGACGTGTGAGGAATTTCAGCACGCTCTCGTCGCTGCGGCGCATCTCGCCGCGATATTCGGTACGCGCTTCCGGCGACGGATCGGTGATGCGGCCACGCACGCGCGCCCACTCGGCGCGGTCGTGGAAGAGATGTTGGCAGAGCTCGACGACGCGATCGAACGGCGCTTCGTTTTCGAGCGCGTCGGGCTCGACCTTCCACATCGCGGCGAAGGCGGCGTTGGAGAGCTTTAAGCGGCCATCGAGGCCGAACACGACGATGGCTTCGTGAAGTTTGTCGAGCGCGGCCTTCTGCGTTTGCACCAGCGCGTCGTACTGGCTCTTCAGCGACACTTCGTTGGTGATGTCGGAGAAGATCATCAGCATGCCGCCGTTCGGGTGCGGCTGGCGCGCGACGCGCAACATGCGCGCATCTGGCAGCACCCAGAGATCTTCCGGCAGATTGTCGTGCTCTTGGTAGAGCGCGAGTTCACGGGCGCGCCATTCGGCGTAATTGGCGTGCGCCGGGAGCTTGCGCTTTTCTTTCAAGTGATCGAGCCAAGCAGCGTGCACGGGGCGATCGGCGAGGAAGGCCGGATCGAGGCCCCACATCGCTTCGAAAGCGCGATTGTAGAAGGTGATGCGCTTGCCTTGATCGAAGACGGCGATGCCTTCGGCGAGGTGGTTCAGAGTTTCATCGTGGGCGCGTTGTTGCTTGGAGAGCAGTTCGCGCGCGGCTTCGCTTTCGGTGACGTCGATGGCGATGCCGGCCGCGCCGCCGGCGACGGGGCTCATGCGCAGGCGCAGTGTGCGCAGCTGGCCGCCGACGACAGCGGAGCGGGTTTCTTCAACCGCTTCGCCGAGTTCGATGGCCTTGCGCGCGAGATCAACGGCGCCTTGATCGAGCTGCAGATTACGCGCGAGCGCTTGATCGAGCGTCTTGGCTTCGAGCGCGGCGAGATAATCGGGGTTCGCCCATTCGAGCTTGAGCGCGCCATTGACGCGCCAGGCCATGAACGGCGCGCCGTTCCACATCTCGAGGAACGCGGCCGGATCGCGGGCGATGACTTCGTGGCCACTGCTGCCGATACGGCCGCCTGCTGCGCCCTCTTCCACGCCGCGCACGCTGGCGTCGAGAATCCATGCAACGGCGCGGGCGCCGGCGGTGCGGCCGTCGACTTCCACGTAAACGCCGTCCGGCGTCGAAATCTTGATCGAGAACGCGGCGCCGTCGCGGCGCAGGCGCGTGATCGCGGGCGCAAGGCGCGTGAGCGCGCCGGTTGCGTCGGTCGCGTCGAAAACGGAAAGGCCCTGCAGGATGCGCACCGGCGGCTCGGCCGCAACGGCCGCATCGCTGAAACGCAGCAAGCTCGCGAGCGCGAGCGGTGAGCCGTAGATGCGCGGCTTGCCCCAATCGCCTTCGCCGGGATTCGTGAGCGTGTCTTCCCAGATCAGCACGATGCCGGGGTGCGCGCCAAAGATGGCGTCAGCCCACGCGATCTTGTCCTCAAGATCGCGCGCGCGTTTTTTCCACGTCTCTACGCTGCCGCGCGCGCCATCCGTGACGCGCAGCGCCCATAAAAGCGCCGCGACTGCGATCGACGCCGAGCCACCCGCCACAAGCAGGCTTGCGAATCCGCCGTCCAAAAGCCGACCCCTAGTTCCATCATGATGGCGAAACGAATCGCCAGACCCCGACGGTCAGTGTCCCGCGTTGCGCGCGCGATTGCACGCCGCGCGGTGACGAGAACCGTTAACAAGCGGTGAAAATGATGAATGCGGGGTTAAGTTAAGAAAGTTCAATGGGTTAACAGGCAGCGCGCGCAAGGCTCGTTGCGTGTTCGCGACTATTGCGCGCCGCCGCCTTGGATTTTCTTCACGGCGCGTTGCGCCGCCGCCAAACGCGGCCGCAAACGGCGCGCACGCTGGCCGCCATCGCGAATCTTCGAGGCGCCGGCGATGCGGAACACGAACGGCATTCGGTAGCTGGCGCCAAAGCGCACATGCACGTCGTACTTCGGTTGAAACTGCGCGTGCTGGAGCGCCTCGCGCGCGGCGCGGTAGAAGACGTCAGACGGCCAAGCATCGACGCAGCTGATGTTCTTGGCGCGTCCGTCCGCGCCCACTTCGAACTCGCAGATCGCAATGCCTTCCACGCCAAGTCGGCGCGGAAGGCGCGGATAGCGCGCGCGCATGTGGCCGACCGGCTCCCACGGCATCGCATCGTCGCTCTCGTCGGCGACGGGCTCTGGCGTTTGCCACACGACGCAGCACGGCCCCGACGGTAAGCGCAGGCGCACGCGCTGCAGCTCCTGACGCTCCGCCAACCAGGCGCGCACCCAATCAGCGAGGTTGATCATGACCAGCACCAGCGCCAGCACGGCGGCGCCGGAGGCTGTAAGCGCGAGACCGCCGTTCCAGCCCATCTCGCGCAGCGCGCCGGTCAGCGCCATGTGCACGACCACAACCAGCACGAACAGCGCGATGTAAAACACCGCGCGGATCGTCAAAGCTGATGCTGTGCGTGTTGCTCTAACGAGCATTTCGGCCCCCACCTGCGCCGCGCCTTACATGCACGCGCATGATGGCGCCTGCAATGCGGCGAAGCGGTCGGGCGGTGGAGAGCGCTTGGCCGAAAAGCAAAACGGCCCCTCTTTCGAGGGGCCGTTCGGGCTTAGTAGCGGTAGTGATCCGGCTTGAACGGACCCGATGTCGGCACGCCGATATAATCGGCCTGCTCTTTGCTCATCTTCGTCAGCTTCACGCCGAGCTTGTCGAGGTGAAGCGTAGCGACCTTTTCGTCGAGGTGCTTCGGCAGCGTGTAGACTTCGTTCTTGTAGGCCTTGCCGTTGGTCCAGAGTTCGATCTGCGCCAGCGTCTGGTTGGTGAACGACGCTGACATCACGAAACTCGGGTGGCCGGTGGCGTTGCCGAGGTTCACGAGGCGGCCTTCCGAGAGAAGAATGATCTTCTTGCCGTCCGGAAACTCGATGTGGTGCACTTGCGGCTTGATCTCGTCCCACTTGAAGTTCTTCAGGCCAGCGACCTGAATTTCACTGTCGAAGTGGCCGATATTGCAGACGATGGCGTTGTTCTTCATCGCCCGCATGTGATCGACGGTGATGACGTCCTTGTTGCCAGTCGCGGTGACGAAAATGTCGGCGTGGGACGCCGCATCGTCCATGGTCACGACTTCGTAGCCTTCCATCGCCGCCTGCAGTGCGCAGATCGGATCGACTTCCGTCACCTTCACGCGCGCGCCGCCTTGGCGGAGCGATGCGGCCGAGCCCTTGCCGACATCGCCGTAGCCAGCGACGACCGCGACTTTGCCGGAGAGCATCACGTCAGTGCCGCGGCGGATGGCGTCAACCAGTGACTCGCGGCAGCCGTAGAGGTTGTCGAACTTCGACTTGGTGACGCTGTCGTTGACGTTGATAGCCGGGAACGGCAGTTCGCCCTTCTTGGCCATTTCGTAGAGGCGGTGCACGCCGGTGGTGGTCTCTTCCGACACGCCCTTCACCGAAGCGCGAATGGCCTCGTAGAAGCCAGGCTTTGCCTTCAGATATTGTTTGATCGTCTTGAACAGCGCCTGCTCTTCTTCGTTCGAGTGATGCTCGAGGAAGTCAGCGTCCTTCTCGGCCTTCGGACCAAGCACGCACAGCAACGTCGCGTCGCCGCCATCGTCGAGGATCATGTTGGCGTATTGGCCGTTCGGCCATTCGAAGATGCGGTGGGCGTAGTCCCAATATTCGTCGAGCGTTTCACCCTTCACGGCAAACACCGGCGTGCCCTTGGCGGCGATGGCGGCGGCGGCGTGATCTTGCGTCGAGAAAATGTTGCACGAGGCCCAGCGCACTTCGGCGCCGAGCGCTTGCAGCGTCTCGATCAGCACGGCGGTTTGAATCGTCATGTGCAGCGAGCCGGCGATGCGCGCGCCTTTCAGCGGCTGCTTGGGGCCATACTCTTTGCGCACGGCCATCAGGCCCGGCATTTCAGTTTCGGCGATTTCGATTTCTTTGCGGCCCCAGTCAGCGAGGCTCATGTCTCTTACAATGTAATCAGTAGCGCTCATCGCGCGCCCTCCTTCGAAAGCGGCGAGCGTCGTTTTCCAAAGTGGAAACCTCCCGAGCCTGGCGACCCGTAGGGCCGTCGCAACGCTCCTCGGCAGGCGCGCGCGGTTTAGCAAAGCTCACGCGCCCTGCCAACCGGCGCCGATGCATGACAGGCAGGAAAAGAGCCGCCGGGCGGGCGCCCGACGGCTCAATCATTTCAGTGCGATACGAGGACGAGAGCGCTTAGTAGGCGCCCGGCCCTGGCGGCCTGCTCGTCCAACGCTCCAATAAGCGCTTGGCGGTATCTCGCCCGCCGACGCCAAACGCGATCGCCGCGGCCACGGCCACCGAGCCCAAGACCAGGCCGAATGTGAGCATGATGATCTGCGGCGCGACGTTCATTTGGATCAGGCCCATGGCCGTCGCCAGCGCGATGACACCCCAGCGCACGAAAGCCGAGATGATCTCCGACGAGGGTTTTCCAGGCCGGGCCGCAGCGGCGGCGAGGATGTTGGCCAAAAGCACCCCGAGCGCGATGATCACCGCACCGAGCAGCAGATTGCCCGCACCGCCGACGACACGGCGCAGCGTTTCGGCCATCGCGGTGAAGCCAAGCATATTGGCGGCTTCGACGGCCGCAAAGAGCACAATGCCAATCAGCACCGCCAAGCCGATCATCCGCGAAGGCGGAAACGACTTAAGGTCAACGGTATCGACGCCCGGCGTGAGGTCCATCTTCTCACGGCCGACACGTAATGGTTCGGCGTTGGCGATCGACCCGACGATGTCGTCAAAGCCAATCGAACGCAGACCTTCTTCGGTCAGCATCATGATCCAGCGGCCGATCAGGTAGGCGATGAAGATAATCAGCGCTGCGCCGATGACGCGCGGAATGGTGCCGAGGATCTCCTGCAGCATCAACGTGGCGGGAACGGAGATGGCGAGGATTTGGAGCGCTTCGAGCGCGGCGATCGATACCGGGATGATGATCAGCGTGAACGCCAGCAAGCCCAGGAGCCGGGCAAGGCCGGCGCCGCGCGGCGTGTGCGTGAGTCCCGCATCGACGAGGCGCCGATCCAGGTCCACCGCTTCAACCATGGCTTCGACCATACGGCGCACGATCGTCGCCAACGCAAAGCCAATGACGAAGATGAGAATGGCGCCGACGATGTTGTCGACGTAGCTGAAGAAGCCGGTGACCATAGTGGTGAGCGGCGTCACCACCGGCTCCGCCCACTCGCCGAGCTGCGCCAAGGCCGCCATGAGGCCCAAAAGCCAGACCAACCAATAGCCGACCTCGCCTACCCGCTCGCCAACATCATCGGCGGGCTTTGTGCCGCCGGCGCCCGCGCCGTCGCGGCGCGATAGAAACGGCATTCTGTCGAAGCCCTTGGCGATCGCCCACTTCACCGCCTTCGCTGCAAAATGCGCGACGATAAGAATGAGCGCGGCGAGCAGAATCTTGGGACCCCACTCGGTGATAAAATTCAGAAAGCCTTGTTGATTTTCGTAGGTCATGAGCGATCCCTCCCGGACCGGGATAATCAAGATCACAAAGTGTGCGCGCGACGCTGCGTCAATTCCCACTGTTTGCACGCAGCAGGCGTGGAGCGCGCCTACCGCGTCCGCGAAATTTTCACCGGCGACGCGCGCTTGGGTCGGTGGGTTCAACGGTACGGGGAAACGGGCTCAAGCGTTGCCGTCGCCAAAGCGCAGGCGCAACACGAAAATGATCGAGACAAGGACGAGGCAAACGGCGTTCGCGAGCGTCACCGGCCAAGATTGGCTGAGCGCGCCGTACACCGTCCAGCAGATGAAGCCGACGATGGTGACGGCATACATGCGAAGGGAGACGCCGCTGGCGTCCTTGCTGCGGGAGATCTTCCAGATTTGGGGGAGGAAACTCATCATTGAGCAGAGGCCGGCTGTGACGCCGAATACGTTGATGAGCCAGTTGGGCGCGTTTTCCATGACCGGAAACGGGGATCGCGCCGTTTGGTTTCCTGCGATGGCTGATCAGGCGGCCCGTGGCTTGCGTAGCTTTAGAGTTAGCACCAGCGCCGCCAAACTCGCCGCCACGACATTCCATAGAATGATGGAAGGCGCTTCGCGCAGCACGCCGTAGCCCGCCCACAACACCGCGCCGCTCAGCACCATAACATAGGTGAGTGCCGACACGTCGGCGGCGTCACGGGTGCGCAGTATTTTGATCGCCTGCGGTGCAAACGCGAATGCCCCGATGAAGCCGGCGACAAGCCCCAACATCTCGGCGCCGTCCATCTGCATGCAAGCCTCCCCTTAAGCGCCTCCAATCACGGCGACGCACTGTTGTAGGCGTTCGCCAGACAGCGCCGGATCAATGACCAAGCGCTGACGAGGGAACGTTCCCTGGCCGCGCGGCATATAGCGAAACGTGCGCTCCGTCTCGCCATCGCGCAGGACATAGACGATTTCCTGCGTGCTATCGCCGATTTCACCGGCATCGCGGCGGATCAACACCATGCCGTTGCGCACCCCTGCCGCATAAGCGGGCAAGGCCGGATCGACGCCGGCTATGATGTTGTTGTTGGCGCTGGTCGCTTCGATATCGAAGCCACGATGGAAGGGCACGACCTCTTCCGTCAGCACTTGGCCACAGGGCCCGAACGTATCTGCGGGGAGCAGCAAGGCGGCGCCGTTCTGCACGTGGCTCTCAAGATCGCCGCTGACGTCGAGGCCGAACTGGCGCGCCACCTCCGGGAGCATCGCTGAAGCCGGCGTCCCTTCGTCTGTTTGCGCGCGGTCGCGGAGCGCGAAGAGGACGTCGTCGAAGTCGCGGCCGTTTGCGCGGAGGCGAGCGTCCCACACCGTCGCCAGGATGCGGCCGCGTTGGTAAGGCAATTGCTGCACCGGTTGCGAGGTCCAGAAGTCCGCGACGATGCGCGTGTTCGGCGCCGTGCGTACGGGCGATTGTGCGTATTCGCTGAGCGTGCGGTTAAAGTCTTCGGCGAACTCGGCCGGGGTCCACAGGCCTTCGCGCACGAGCATGCGCCCGGTGTAGAAATCCGTGAAGCCTTCGGAGAGCCAGTAATCTTCCACCTCGTTTTCGCGCGAAACACCGCCGATGCGAGCCGGAATCCAAGTGTGCAAGCCTTCGTGCGCGAGCGTGCGGGTGATTTGCTGTGCTTGGCCATTCGGCGACGCGAAGAATGCAAAGGCGTCGCCCAAGCCCGTGCCGCCGACGGAGAGCCAATTTTGCGGCGCGTCGAGCTGTATCACCGTCACCAGATACGGCGACGGTCGATCACCGAAGATGCGACGTTGACCGGAGATGATCTCGGCAACGCTGGCGCTGAAGGCTTCGTCCCTGAAACTCCAGGCGCCGCGAATGGCGACGCGCACCTGGCTGGCGCGATCGTGGAGAATGCGGAAGTCACCGCCCACACTGATGCTCGACCAGACATCGCTCAGCACGCGACCGGGCGCTTCGAGATCGGACGCGAGCGTCCAGCCGCGCGGCAAGTCGCGCACGCGCCAGCGCACGGGCGTCGCGGCGTCGCGTCCTTCGGGTGTCACCATCGAAGCTTCGCCGATGAGATGGAAATATCCCGGCTGCACGACCGGGCGGTAAGCGTTGCCTTGCTGCGCAGCGGGCGGGCCTTCAAAATCTTGGATCACGCGATAGCGCACGTGGAGAGGCGCGCCTGACCGGTGCGTGATGCTCCGTTCAGTGGGTGACTCGGTTGCGCGCAACTCGCCGCCGGACACGACCTCGATCGCATCGATGCTGCGCCACAACTCGTTCTGGCCGCCCCACGAGCCCGGCAGACGCAACGCGGTTTCGCCATCGGCATCGCCGCGGAAACGCAGATCATATTGGAGAGCCTCGAGCGCGCCGCCGTTCAGAACTGGCGTCAGCGTGTAGTCGATCCGCTCCGGCGCGGACTGGCCCATGCAGAACAAAGCCGCCACGCCAATCGCGACCGCGCGCACAAAAGCTCTCATGTATCTCCCCTCGAACGTGTCCACCCAACAGATGCGGACCACGCGCCAGTCGGATGCAGCTATTCGTCTTCGTGGAATTTGGCGCGGATGAGGGCTTCGATCTCATCCAGGGCTTTTTCGGCCTCGGGGCCCTCGGCCTCGATTTCGACCTCCGAACCGATGCCGGCGCCCAACATCATCAGGTCCATGAGCGAGCGGGCGTCGGCCTCTTCGTCCTCGCGGCGGACCATGATCGTGGTTTCGTCGTAGGCCAGCGCCAGTTCAGCGACTTTGCGCGAGGCGCGCGCGTGCAGCCCGCGTATGTTCGTGATCGGTACAGTGCGCTTCAAACCCAAGCCCGCCCCCAAAGCCTGGCCGCGTCAGGTCGTCGGGCCGCCAGCCAGCTCGACGGACGCCACCCGGATGTAGCGCCGGCCGGCATCTTGCGCCGCCAATGCTGCTTCGGGAAGCTTCATCCGATCACGCACTTCGGCCAGCTTGATCAGCATCGGCAGGTTCACGCCGGCGATCACTTCGATCTTCACTTGGTTGATCACCGAGATGGCGAGGTTCGATGGCGTGCCGCCGAACATGTCGGTGAGGATGACGACACCGTCGCCGCGATCAACGGCGCGCACAGCGTCGATAATGTCGGCGCGGCGCTCTTCCATATTGTCATAAGGACCGATCGCGACTGCGCGCATCTGGTCTTGAGGACCGAGTACATGCTCAGCCGCTGCGACGAACTCGTCCGCAAGACGACCGTGGCTCACCACGACGACGCCAATCATTCCGTACTCCCGCCACCCCGCCAGTGGGTAGGTAAGGGGGGCTACAATATCCTTTCGCGGTTGCGAGAAAAGCGAAAGCCGCACCCACGTCGCAGTTTTCGACGGATGGTCAGTGCTTGGCCGCGCCGGCTAACGGCAGTTCGACCACAAACCGCGCGCCTGCGGGCTGATTTGCTGGGCTTTCAATGTTTTGCGCGTAGATTCGGCCGTGGTGTGCTGTGACAATCTGTCTAGCGATGGAGAGGCCCAAGCCGGAATTTCCGCCGAACGCGGTACCCCGCGGGCGCTGAGTGTAGAAACGCTGGAAGACGGTCTCGAGATTTTCAGGCGGGATGCCCGGCCCCTCGTCCTCAACTACGGCGCGAACGATCGGCCCCTCTGCCCCGCGCGCTTGCTCGATCGAGACAAACACGCGCCCGCCGGCGGGGCTGAAGGAACGGGCGTTGTCGATCAGGTTCCGGAAGACTTGGCCGAGCGCGCCATCCTGGCCGACGACGTGCAGGCCCTCCGGCTTCGGGCCTTTAAAGAGCACGTGCACTTGCGTGCGGTCATCAGGTGAGTAGGCGCGCGCTAACTCAAAAAGCAGCGCGCCAACGTCGACGTCGCCCAGATCGCCGCGCGCGGTTTCAGCTTCGATGCGGCTAGCGCGGGCGATGTCGGTGATCAGACGATCGAGGCGATGTACGTCCTGCGCGACAATCGCCAGCATCTGCTTTTGCTGATCGGGGTTGGTGGCGGTTTGCGCCGAGGTCACCGCCGATTGAATGGAAGCGAGGGGATTCTTGATCTCGTGACTTACATCGGCGGCGAAGCGTTCGTTGGCGTCAATGCGATCGGCGAGTGCGTTCGTCATTTCCTCGAGCGAATGGCTGAGCGCGCCGATCTCGTCCTTACGCTTGGACAGGTCCGGCATCGTCAAGCGCGTTGCGCCAGTGACGCGCAAGCTATCGGCAGCGCCTGAGAGCCGCCGCAGCGGACGTGCGATCGAAAGCGCGAGCAGCATTGATGAAAGCAAAATCGCGATCGTCGCGCCGAGCATGAACGGGATCATGCTGGCGCGTTCGGCGACAAGAATGCGCTCTACATCAGCGCTCTCGATCGTCACCGTGCCCATGATCTGCTGCACGCGCCGCAGCGGCAGCGTCACCGAGACAACGCGCTCGCCCTTCTCATTTAGCCGCTCACCCCGGATGATCTCGCCGCGCATAGCGCGGCTATGCTCTTCGGCGAGCGTCACCGTTGGCCGCCACGGCGTGAGCCGCAAATATTCCAGCCGCTGCGTCGCCCGTTCGATCGATGCGCCGATGCTTGGTTCATCACCGATGTGAGGCAGCGGCCGCTCTTCAAGCACATCGTACATGACGTCGCTGTCGGCGATCAGACGGCCATCGGCAGCGAACATGCGCACACGCGGCCGCCCGACGCCGGCGCGCGCGCCTTCGGCGATCGGCGGCAAAATGCGCCGCAGCACGGTGCGCACCGCCGTCTCGTTCACATACGGATTAGGATCACCTTCGACCGTGCCGGTTTCGATCAGGAGGTTGGTGATCAGCTCGCCCTGCGTGCGCAGATTGCGAAACTGCGCCTCGGTCAAGCCGGCGCGCATCTCAGTCAGCAACAGCACGCCCAGAATCAGAACGGCGAGGCCGAGCAGATTCCAGATGAAGATCGTGCGCGTTATGCGCGATCTAAAAAACGCGCCGAGGCCGAGAGGACGCTCAGGCTTCGTTGTACCGGTACCCGACGCCATAGAGTGTCTCGATCGCGTCGAACTCGTTGTCGATGTCGCGGAATTTTTTGCGGAGCCGCTTGATGTGGCTGTCGATGGTTCTGTCGTCGACATAGACTTGGTCGTCATAGGCCGCGTCCATAAGCTGATCGCGGCTCTTCACGTAGCCGGGGCGCTGCGCGAGCGCCTGGAGAATGAGAAATTCGGTGACGGTGAGGCGAACGGGGTCGCCTTTCCAGGTGCACGCGTGGCGGTTGGGATCGAGCGTAAGCTCGCCGCGCACGATCGGTTTTTTGTCATTCACCGCCTCCGCACCCGGCGCACCGGCACGGGTGCGGCGCAGCAACGCCTTCACCCGCTCGGACAGCAGGCGCTGCGAGAACGGCTTTTTGATGTAATCGTCGGCGCCGACATTGAAGCCGACCACTTCATCCATCTCATCGTCCTTCGACGTGAGGAAGATGACGGGAAGGTTCGAGCCTTGGCGCAAGCGGCGCAGCACCTCGACGCCGTCCATGCGCGGCATCTTGATGTCGAGGATGGCGATGTCCGGCGGCGTTTCGGACAACGCCGCGAGCGCGGCAGCGCCGTCAGTATAGGTGCGCACGGTGTATCCCTCGCCCTCGAACAGGATCTTCAGGGAAGCGAGGATGTTCTCGTCGTCGTCGACCAGGGCGATAGTGGGCATGGGTGGAGCCGGACTTCCTGACATTGATGTAATGAACTGGTAGTGGCAGTCTTAGCCGTCAATGGGGCGCATGAAAACAGCTTCCGCTTGCCGCGGGCGATTGCTCTCTGGAAATTGACAACGCGTCCGGGGGGAACCGCATGCGAAACATTTGGCGCTTTTTCGCGGCTGGTTTGATCGGCGCGTTAGTTGTCACGCCGGCTTGGGCGCAACGGGACTACGAGGCGCGGCTCCCGGAAGCACGCCGGGAACTCAACCGCGTCGAAGTCGAGGCCCGCTTCCCCCTCGCCGATACACGCTGCCGCGCGGCCATCGAGGCGCGCGACGCCGACTGGATGAAGCCGTGGTGCAACCTCGCCACCCAGCACGCGATCCAGGCGCGCGAGCGCGAACAACGCGACGCTTTCACTACGGCCGAACAAGAGCTGCTGATCCAGGCCGCCTGGGTTCATGCCCTCGACGGCCTGCCCGAACTCAACATCGGCCAGCTCCGCCACCCGATCGAAACCGTGCCGCTCGGCAATGAAGCGGACACGCTGCGCCTCGGCGCGTATCGCATCCTCGCCGATCTTCGTAGCCACCGCACCGACCAGATCTGGCGCTCGTTCCAAGCAATGATGCGTCACCTCGAAGTCCCGATGCGGCGGGACGATTCGATGCGAAGCGTCCGCCGCCGACTGCTCGACGCCGTGCTGGCCGAGCCGCGCACGCCGGAGCGGCTTTGGGCTGCAGCAGCAATCGCGCTGACATCGGAGTACGAATTTCCCGCCGGTCAAACTCTGGAGCGGCTGCGCGGCGAAAGCGCTGAACTCGCGCCGCTGATTGAACCCTTGCGCGCCGAGGCCGCTGATCTCATCGGAAACGACACGGCGCTCGCGCCGCTGCTTGCTTACGCACACGCGACGTTGCTGCAGCAGGCGCGCCAACGCGCGGATGCCGCGCGCGTCTATGGTGAGGGACGGGATTTATGTGTGAGCCGTCTCTGGCGAAGCTCCGATCTTTGTATGGAGCTCGATTATCTCGGCGTGCTCGCCGCCCATCTGGCGCAAGATGAGATCGATAACCCCGAACTTGCCGACTTGCCCTACCCGCCGAAACTCGCCGGGCGCATGCGCGGCGTCGCCTATACTGAAGAGCGCTGCCGCGTCATCACCGTGGGCGACATCAACGACATGGGCGTGTTGGATAATCTGCGCGTGATCTATCGGCTGGGGCCGCCCTCATGCTTGAACATCTCGAATGAGTATATCGAGACACTGCGCTACCCGCCGATCGGCCAAGCCCGCCCGGACCAGCGCCGGCAAGGCATTGTCGTGAACTTTCAGCTGCGGTCGGAGTAAGTCTGGACTTCGGCGCCGCCCGCGCCAAATCATCACAATGGCTCAGACGTATCATCGTGGCCGCCTGATTGATCACGTGCATTTGCGCGTCACCGATCTTGCCGCCGCCAAGACATTCTATCGCGCCGTGCTCAGCGAGCTGGGACGGGAACCGACCCATGAGAGCGATGAGGCGATCAGTTTCGACGAGCTCTGGATCGACGCGGCTGATGACGCCAGCGCAAGCCGCGTGCACCTCGCATTCCAGGCCGAAGATCAAGACGCAGTTGCGCGCTTCTACGAAGCCGGCCTCGCCGCCGGCGGGCGCGACAACGGTGCACCGGGCGAACGCAGCTATCATCCCGGATACTTCGCCGCGTTCCTACTGGACCCGGACGGACACAATATCGAAGCCGTGTTCCACGGACCGAACACGCGGAGCGCGGAGTCCGTGGTGGTGACGGCGAGTTAGCAGCCGACGTTCAATCAGTGCGCAGCGCCCCAGGTTGCGCCGGCTTTTGCTTCAACGGTGAGCGGCACGCTCAGGGACGCGGCTGGCATGGGCGCGGCTTCCATCACGTCTTTGGCGAGTTTGCAGAGCGCCTCGGCTTCATCCTTCGGCGCTTCGAAAACGAGTTCGTCGTGGACTTGCAGCAGCATGCGCGCTTTTAGACCCGATAGCGCCAGCGCGTCCGGCAAGCGCACCATAGCGCGGCGGATGATATCGGCGGCGGCGCCTTGGAGCGGCGCGTTGATGGCTTGGCGTTCGCCGGCTTGCCGCTCTTGACCGTTCTTCGATTGCACGCCTCGGACCCAGATGCGGCGGCCGAAAATTGTTTGCACGTAGCCGTGGGCGCGCGCGAAGGTTTTGGTCTCTTCCATGTAGTCGCGGATGCCGGGGAAGCGTTCGAAATACATCTTGATGTACGCGCCCGCCTCTTCGCGCTCGATACCGAGATTGCGCGCGAGACCGAACGCCGAAATGCCGTAGATGATACCAAAATTGATCGCCTTGGCGTTGTTGCGGATTTCTTTCGGCATGCCTTCCACCGGCACGCCGAACATTTCCGACGCCGTGCGCGCGTGAATATCGACGCCGTCCGCGAAGGCCTGCTTTAGCTGCGGAATGTCAGCGACGTGCGCCAGCAGGCGAAGCTCGATTTGCGAATAATCCGCCGAGACGAGGAGGTTTCCCGGCTCAGCGATGAACGCCTCGCGGATGCGCCTGCCTTCCTCAGTGCGGATCGGGATGTTCTGCAGGTTTGGATCGTTTGAGGAGAGACGCCCTGTCGTCGTTGATGCGAGCGCGTAGCTCGTGTGCACGCGGCCAGTCTGCGCGTTGATCGCTTGGCCCAAAGCTTCGGTATAGGTCGAGCGCAGTTTGGAGAGCTGGCGCCAGTCCAATAGTTTGCGCGGCAGATCGTGCTGCTCGGCCAATTCTTCGAGGATGGTCGCATCCGTGGACCAGGCGCCGGTTTTGGTTTTTGAGCCGCCCTGCAGCTTCATCTCGTCGAAGAGAATTTCGCCAAGCTGCTTGGGCGAGCCCATGTTGAACTCGCGGCCGGCGAGGCCGTACGCTTCCTGCTCATACTGCAACATGCGCTGCGCGAAATCACCCGAGAGCCGCGACAGCATGTGCGGATCGATCTTGATCCCCTCTCGCTCCATTGCCGCCAGCACCGTTGGCAGCGGACGCTCCAGTGTTTCGTACACGGTCGCCAAGCGTTCCCGGCCGAGCTCCGGCTTCAGCTTGCGCCAGAGCCGCAACGAAGCGTCCGCCTGCTCGCACGAATAGATCGCCGCGCGGTCCACGGGCGCGAGATCGAAACTGACCTGCGTTTTGCCTTTGCCGGTGACGTCCGCCAGCGGCGTGAGGCCATGGCCGAGATGCTTTTCGACCAGAAACGTTTTGTCGTGCGGATCGAGCCCGCCATAGAGGGCGTACGAGATCAGCATCGGATCGTCGTATGGCGCGAGTGCGATTTTGTGTTTGGCGAAGAGCGCGATGTCCCACTTTATGTTGAGGCCGATCTTCAACACCGAAGGGTCCTGCAATAGCTCGTGTAGCGCCGCGAGCGCTTCGCTGAGCGGAATCTGCGTGCCGGTATCTGGCGCGGCGCTCGCTTCCGGGACCTCACTCGCAAACAATTCGCCGGCGCGCGGATCGGCGCCGCGGTGCGCCAGCGGTACATAGATCGCATCGTTGGCGGCGACCGATAAAGAAATTCCGACCAGCTGCGCCCGCGTCGCATCGGTTGAATCCGCTTCCGTGTCGATGCCGACGACGCCTTCACGGCGCGCGCGTGTGACGTAGTCTTTCAGCGCCGCGACATCGCGCACGACTTTGTAAGCATCGCGCTTAAACTCGCGCTCGACTTCTTCGATCACAGCGTTTGAAGGCGCGCCAGCGACCGGCTCAACCGTCGCCGCGCCGCCGCCAGCGGCGTAGGATGCAACGATCTGCACGCCCTTTTCCTTAGCGTAGTGTTCGCGCACGCGGCGGCTCAGGGTGCGGAATTCCATCGTGTCGAGGAATTGCAGCAGCATGGCAGGGTCGGGCTCGCGCACGGCGAAATCCTCCCACTTCTCCTCCACGGCGACATCGTCCTTCAGCGTCACCAATACTCTGGAGAGACGGATTTGGTCGGCGTTGTTGATCAGCGTCTCGCGCCGTTTTGGTTGTTTGATCTCGTTTGCGCGTTCGAGGATGGCGTCGAGCGAACCGAATTGGGTGATGAGTTCGGCGGCGGTTTTTGGGCCGATGCCAGGGGCGCCTGGAACGTTATCGGTGCTGTCGCCAATCAGCGCTTGCGCGTCGATGACTTTGTCCGGCGTCACGCCGAATTTTTCCATCACGGCTTCTGGACCGAGCAGACGGTTCTTCATCGGATCGTAGAGTTGGATCACGCCATCCACGATCAGTTGCATCAGATCTTTGTCGGACGACACGATGCGCACGCTCGCGCCGGTCGCGGCCGCTTGGCGCGCGTACGTCGCGATCAGATCGTCCGCCTCGAAGCCGCCCATCTCGATGCACGGCAGATTGAAGGCGCGCGTGGCGTCACGGATCAGCGGAAATTGCGGCGCGAGATCTTCCGGCGTCGGCGGGCGATGGGCTTTGTATTCGGGATAGAGTTCGTTGCGGAACGTGATTTCGCTCTTGTCGAAGATCACGGCGAGGTGCGTCGGCGCCTCGCTGCCCTTCATCTCCTCCAAGAACTTCCACAGCATGTTGCAAAAGCCAGCCACGGCGCCGACAGAGAGCCCGTCCGACGCGCGCGTCAGCGGCGGTAATGCGTGATAGGCGCGGAAAATGTAGCCCGAGCCGTCGATGAGGTAGAGGCGGGGCGCAGAGGATTTTGCCATCGCGCCTATCTAGGCGCTTCGCCGCGTCCCGTCAGCACTCAACCGGCGAACAGCTTGTTATAATCGGGCGGTGTGCCGCGCCGCGCCCACAGCTTTTCCGAATCGCCGCCGTTGAGGAATTCCGCCGCGGCGTCATGCGTGGCCGCCATGGCGGCATTGAAGAGCCCGGTCGCCGCACTCAGGCGTTTGACGCCCATCGCTTTAAGCTCGGCAGCCGGGGCGATGCCTGGCCGCGCCATCACGTTGAGCGGCAACCCCGCTTCGCGCGCAATTGTTTCGATCATCGCGCTATCGGCAATTCCCGGCACGAACAGACCGCTTGCGCCGGCGCCTTTGATCGCGCGCGCGCGGCGCAGCGTCTCCGCCACGGCCTCTTCCGGGGCAACCAATTGCTTCAAGATCACATCGGTGCGCGCATTGATGAAGAGATCGACGCCAGCCTGCACACCTGCTTCACGCGCCGCTTCGATCTTGCGCAAATGCAGTTCGTGCGGCCACTTTCCGTCTTCCAGATTTATGCCGACCGCGCCTGCATCAATAAGCGCGCGCACGTTCTCGCGCACCCGCGCCGGGTCATCATCATAGCCGCCTTCCGCATCGGTGGTGACCGGCACGTTCACTGCACGCGCAATCGCCTCCACGACCGCGATCAGTTTATCGATCGGAAAATGGTGCCCATCCGCGTACCCATGCGCCCAGGCAACAGCGGCGCTCGACGTCGCAATCGCTTTTGCCCCCGCATCCTGTGTGATCCGCGCACTGGCGGCGTCCCAGGCGTTCGGCAGGATCAGAAAATCCATGTGCAGGGCATGGAATTCGGCGGCGGATTGTGGGCGTGCGGGCATAGAGGGCTCCTTCTTGTACGGCAATGTAGGCGCCAGCTTGCAACGCCGCACGCCGAAATCGGACCCCACCGTCTTCCCGCGTTGTCGGCGCCCGCCTTTGCCGCTAAGGAACTTGAGCGGCGGGACACATGGATCAGGAACATATTGCGTATCGCGAGATCACGCCCGGCGCACGGGTGGCGGCGCCGCCGGCGTGGGCCGATCTATCGCCTTATGACATTCCCGCCGAAGCCAACCCGCATTTCATCGCCAATGGCGTCTGCGTTCTGCTGGACGATTCTCAGATCGACCTCAGTGAGGAACGCGCCTGGTACTATCGCCGCGCCGAGCTTGTAACCGCCTCGGTCGGCGCCGAGCGCGTCGCGCAGTTCAGCGTCAGCTTCGATCCGGCGTTTGAACGGCTCGACGTACACTCGATCGCAGTGATCCGCGCGGGCCAGCGCATCGAACACACGACGACGGCGTTCTTCGAGGTGCTGCGCCGCGAACGCAACATGGAGCGGCTGCAATTCGATGGCCGGCTCACCATTCACGTCACGCTCCCGGATGTGCGTCAAGGCGATGTGGTTGAGACGTCGTACACGCTCTTTGGCATGCGCAAATCACTGGGCGGGCGCCACGCTTCGTGGGTGCCGTTTGAGTGGGGCGTTGGGATTTGCGAAACGCGGCTGCGCCAGCGCACGCCAACAACGCGCACCGTGGCGGAACGCGCCTTCTCCAATACGCCGGAGCCGACGCAAACCGAGGCCAACGGCATCATTGATCGGCGTTGGCACACGAAGGAGCGCCCCGGCGTGCGCTTCGAAGCGCTCACGCCACCCTGGACGATCCAAAGCGCAGGCATTCAGTTTTCCGAATGGCGCAATTGGGCCGAAGTCGCTGACACGTTCACGCCGCTCTATGAAGATGCGGGGCCGCTTCCTGATGATGTGGAAGCGGAAATCCAGCGCATCGCCGCGGAAGAAAAAACAGCAGCGGGCCGCGCCGCAGCAGTGCTGCGCTTTGCGCAAAACGCCGTGCGCTATCTTGCAATCTCGATCGGTGAAGGCGGCTTCACGCCGCGCACGCTCGAGCAAATCTGCGCGACGCGCTATGGCGACTGCAAGGACAAGTCGAAGCTCTACGTACACATGGCGCGCAAGCTGGGGCTCGATGCTTGCCCTGCGTTGGTCAACACGCGTGACGGCTACGGGCTGAACACGTGGCTGCCCAGCGGCGTGGTGTTCGACCATTGCATCGTGCGCGTCGTGGCCGATGGCACTGTCTATTGGCTCGATCCGACGCGGCTGATGCAGCCAAGCCCGCTTGGCGCCCTCAACAAATGCCATTTCGGCTGGGCGCTGCCGCTTAAGCCCGGCGCGGTGGCGCTTGAGCGCATGTCCGATCCGGCGCCCGCGCACACGTTGGAGGCAGAGGAAAACATCACGCTCGGCAAATCGCCGGAGCATCCGGTGCGCTATGAGTGGAAACTCACGTCACGCCGCGGCCGCGCCGAATGGGTGCGCGAGCATATTGCGCGCGAAGGTTTGGTCGGCTTGTTCAAACTTTACGCCGAAGACATCGCTCGCCGTTACGCGGGCGCGCAGCCGGTGCGCCAGGACATCCTGAGCGACAATGCCGAACTCAACGAAATTTCAGCTATCGAAGTTTATGAGATCGCCGGCGCCTGGTCGCCCGGGCAAAACAAGACGCGTATCTTCAGCACGTACGATCTCACAATCCGCTCGCAGTTGACGCCGCTCGACGCCGGGCCCCGTATTCATCCGATTTATCTCGGCCAGATGGGCACGGTCTCTCGCAAGGTGACGATCGACACCGCCTACCCGATCAAGTTCAGCGGCTGGAAGCGCACGGTGGAAAGCTCAGCGCTCGTTTATCGTAACGAATTGCGTAAGGAAGGCCCGCGCACCTTTGTTTTGGAACAGCGCGTCGAGTTTCGCGCGCTGATGCTGCCGGCGTCGGAAGCGGATCAGTATCGCGCCATCCTTGCTGAAATGGATCAGTCCGATCTCGTCATCACCGGACAGGTCGGCAAACGCGGCATGTTCATTGGCGCCGAAAGCAACGGCGAAACCAGCGACTGGGCCGATCGCGGCGATTGGTTCTGGCGGCTGCTGCCTTGGGCGTTGTTCGCCGGTTATGTGTTTTGGCAGAATGGCGGCGCCGCGCTTTAGTGGCCGCCGGCGCCTTCGGCCAAAACGAACCGGCGGTCGCAATAGCCGCACTCGACGAAGCTTTCTTCGCCCATGTCGTAATAGACAACCGGGTGCCCGAGCGCGCCGCCGCCGCCATCGCACTTCACCCGTGTCGACGTCACGATGATCACTTCCGGCGCCGGCAACGCGTCGGGGTGCCCCGGCGTCGACTGATCGGTCTTCGGATTGTCGGGAAGTTTCGCCATTTCTGGTGCGGTCCGGGTTGAAGCGTAGAACGAGCGCCCGTACCTAAAGCGCATCGCTCAGCCGCGCAATGCGGCCTCCAGGTTCTCCATGCTCGCACCCCAGACAGAGCCCCAGTTCGCCATCGAGGCGCGGGGCCTCGACAAAACCTATAGCGCCCAAGGCAAGGGCAAGGCCACGCACGCGCTGAAGAGCGTCGATCTGGTCGTGCCGCGCGGATCTTTTTTTGGCCTGCTTGGCCCCAACGGCGCCGGCAAGTCGACGTTCATCAACATTCTTGGCGGCTTGGTCGTGAAGAGCGGCGGCACGGCGAAGATTTGGGGTCACGACATCACGACCGATCCGATGAACGCGCGCGGCGCCATCGGCATCGTGCCGCAAGAACTCAACATGGACCCGTTCTTCACGCCAGGCGAAGCGTTGGAGATCCAAGCCGGCTATTATGGCGTGCCGAAAGCTGAGCGGCGCACAGAAGAGATTCTGAAAGCTGTCGGGCTTTGGGATAAGCGAGACGCTTATGCACGCACGCTCTCTGGCGGCATGAAGCGCCGGCTGTTGGTGGCGAAAGCCATGGTGCATGCGCCGCCGGTCTTGGTGCTGGATGAGCCGACCGCCGGTGTTGACGTCGAGCTGCGCCGTCAGCTTTGGGACTATGTGCGCTCCCTCCACGCGAGCGGCGTCACCATTGTGCTGACGACGCACTATCTCGAAGAAGCGCAAGAACTCTGCGACACAATCGCGATTATCAACCACGGCAACGTCATCGCGTGCGAGCCGACACATAAACTGATCTCGCGCCTCGATCAGAAAACCTTGGTCGTCACGCCGCAAACGCCGGTCGCACCCCCGCTCAAGGGCTTTGAAGACTTCACTTTCGCCATGCGCCCGACCGGCGCGTTCGCCATCACCTATCGCACCGGCGAGCACTCGGTCGAAGAAATGCTCGATCGCGTGCGTAATGCCGGCATCTCGATCAAGGATCTTTCGATCGAAGAGCCGGATCTGGAAGACGTGTTCGTGCAACTGACTGCCTGACGGAGCCAAAGATGAAGTACGTCAATCTCGGCAAGAGCGGGCTCAAAGTTTCGCGCATCTGCCTCGGCACCATGGCCTATGCCGACGGAACCAAAGGCAACCACCCGTGGGCGTTGAACGAGGAAGCGGCGCAGCCGTTCTTCAAGCGCGCGATCGAAGCCGGGATCAATTTCTTCGACACGGCGAACGTCTATTCCTCCGGCACCAGTGAAGAATTCCTCGGGCGCGCCATCAAGCAATACGCCAAGCGCGACGAGATCGTCATCGCCACCAAAGTGCACGGCGAAATGCGGCCGAACGATCCCAACGGCAAAGGCCTTTCGCGTAAACATATCTTCGGCGAGATCGACGCGAGCTTACAGCGGCTCGGCACAGACTACGTCGACCTCTACCAAATCCACCGCCTCGATCCGGAAACGCCGATCGAGGAAACGCTGGAGGCGCTGCACGACGTCGTGAAGTCCGGCAAGGCGCGCTACATCGGCGCGTCCTCGATGTGGGCGTGGCAGTTCATGCAAGCCTTGGCTCTGCAGAGCGCTAATGGCTCGACGCGCTTCGTCTCGATGCAGAACCATCTAAACCTGCTCTACCGCGAAGAAGAGCGCGAGATGCTGCCGCTGTGCCGCGACCAGGGCATTGGCGTGATCCCGTGGTCGCCGCTGGCGCGCGGGCGGCTGGCGCGTCCGGCTGACGCGAAAACTGAGCGCAGCGAAACCGATCGCTTCGGACAATATCTCTATCGAAAGACCGTTGAAGCGGACACGCAAGTGATCGAACGCGTCGGCGCCATCGCAGCGACGCGCGGCGTTTCGCGCGGGCAAGTGGCGTTGGCCTGGCTCTTGGCCAAACCTGGCGTCACCGCGCCGATCGTTGGCGCGACCAAGATCGAACAGCTGAATGAATCGATCGCCGCAATCGATCTCGAGCTTAAGGCTGACGAAATTCGCCAGCTTGAGGAGCCCTACATCCCCCACCCCGTCGCCGGTTTCTGAACGAGGCCCACATGCCCTACGTGAACATCAAGATCACCAAGACTGGCGCCACGGCTGTGCAAAAAGCCGAGCTGATCGCGGGCGCGACGGAGCTGCTGCAACGCGTCCTCAACAAGAACCCAGCCACCACTGTCGTCATCATCGAAGAAGTTGAGACCGACAACTGGGGCGTCGGCGGTGAGTCCGTCACCGCCCGCAACGCCAAGCCGCGTTAGGTCAGGCACACGCGGAAATTAGCGCCGTCGTGGGCGAGGCCCGCTTCCGTGCGGCGAAACTCCCACCACACCGCTTGCTTGGGATTGCACCAATGCCGCCGCCCAGCTGCACGCTGCAGATTGGTGAGGCAGTATTTCATCGCACCGTCTTCGCGCGCAAACCAGAATTCGCGCGCGCTCTCCGGGGCCTCGGAATAGTCAGAGCTTGCACGGGCCAAGGCGCGATAGGCGTCCGCATCGGCCGGCGCTTCCGTTAAACGCCAACCTTGCGCCTCAACCGCGCCGTACGCGCAATAATCGCCCGCCACCCACTCCCCGTAGACTGGGGTAGAAGCGCAGGAGCTCGCCAGCGGCGACAACGTCAAAGCGAGACTTGGCAACAGCCAGCGCATAGCGCCCCTCCCCGCGCGAGTGTGTGCGAGCGGCGCACGACGCGAAAGACCCTCACATAAAAGTGCGCCCAAACGAAAACGGCCGGCGCTTCGTAGAACGCCGGCCGTCTCGACAACCCCGAAGGGTCATGTTTCAACAATTGCGTCGTGACGCGTCCGCTGTTAGCGGCCGCCCATCACTTGCGCCTTCATCACCGAAGATTGGCGGAACGCCAGCTTCTTCGACGCCTTGATCTTCACCGGCTCACCCGTTTGCGGGTTACGGCCCATGCGCGCCTTACGGGCGCGGATCATGATCATGCCGATATCGCCGATCTTCACTTTCGAGCCCTTCATGACGTAGGCCTTCACGACATCCGTGTAGCCTTCGACCATGGCCTTTGCTTCCGACTTCTTGACGCCGAGGTGATCGGCGACCGACTGGAGCAGCGCGCTGGCGGTGACGGTCTTGCCGGCGACGGCGGTGACCTTCACGGCCTTTGCCGGCGGAGCGGCGGCGGCGGTCTTCTTCTTCGCGGCGGTTTTCTTCTTCGCCGGGGCTTTCTTCGCGGTGGTTTTCTTAGCTGCCTTGCGGGCCATGTGTGTATTCCCTCTTCAAAGGTTGTCGTGTGTTTAACTCAACGAACCGCCGGTAAATCGCGGAATTCTGATGATCCCTTGCTCACCGCGGCCGCTGAGTGATGACACCCAATTCTTGATGGAGCGTGACCACGCCTCACTCCAACTGCGCCAAAACGCCCTAAAAATGGGGGTTTTCAGCGCTAAGGCCGGAGTCACTGACATGAGCCTTCGTGAGTCGCAATGCAAAAAAGCTGATTTACGGGGGTTTTAGCCGCAACGAAAACGGCGTGTTCCGCGAAGAACACGCCGTTTGCCTCTAAAATGCGGCTTTTCGCTTAGCGCAGGCCCATCCGGATCGCGCCGTCGATGCGTACATCCTCGCCGTTGAAGTACGGATTGCGAATCATTTCGAGAGCGAGAGATGCGTATTCTTCAGGGTTTCCGAGCCTTTTCGGGAACGGCACGCTGGCGGCCAACGCTTCCTTCACCTTCTCCGGCGCGCCCATCATCAGTGGCGTTTCAAAAATGCCCGGCAGGATCGTGTTGATGCGAATTCCCTCGCCCGAGAGGTCGCGCGCGATCGGCAACGTCATGCCGACAACGCCGCCCTTCGACGCCGAATAGGCCGCTTGGCCCATCTGCCCATCTTCTGCGGCCACAGATGCGGTCATCACGATCGCCCCGCGCTCGCCGGCTTCCAGCGGATCGAGCGTCAGCATGCCAGCGGCGCTTTTTGCAACGCAGCGGAACGTGCCGATCAGGTTCACCTGGATCGTAAGATTGAAGATTTCGAGCGGGAAATGCTTGATCTCGCCGCTCTCGCGCGAGCGGCTGGCGGTCTTGGCGGCCGAGCCAATGCCGGCGCAGGCGACCAGTATGCGCTCCTGACCATTAGCCTTGCGCGCCGCTTCGAAGCCAGCAGCGACGCTATCGTCGCTGGTGACGTCAACCTTGCAGAACGTCGCGCCAAGTTCCTTGGCTGTGACAACGCCGCGATCCTCGTCACGATCGAAGATCGCAACCTTCACGCCCTCGGCGCGCAGCTTCTCAACCGTCGCCCGGCCCAAGCCCGACGCGCCGCCAGTGACGACCGCCGCAATATCCGACGAGAGACGCATGATTTCCTCCATTGCGCGCGTGCGTAGGCGCGGCCCGCGTTTTAGCGGGCGCGCGCGCGAACGCAAACGTACGCAACGTCAGTTCGGATTGAACAGGCCGCTTGGTCGCTGCGGCTGCTCGCCCTCTTCCTCTGCCGGCGCCGGCGGTGGTGGAGGCGGAGGCGGAGGTGGCGGCGCGACCGGAGGCGGCGGCGCGACCGGAGGCGGCGGCGGCGGAGTCACCAGCGGTGGCGGTGGTGGTGGTGGTGGCGTCACCGGCGGCGCAGGCGGCGTCACTGGCGGAGACACAACTGGCGGCGGGCGCACCACGGGCGGGCGCGGCGGACGCGGCGGCGTCACTGGCGGCGGCGGCATCACCGGCGGCGACACGACCGGCGGCGGCTGCGGCGGCGGATACGATTGCGCATCGCGCAACTGGCGGATGCGCCGCTGCGCCTCGTCGCGATAATCGCCGTCTTGCTGCGTGCTGAGATAAAGATCGTAAGCATCGATGGTATCGCGCCGTGCTGCACGATCCCAAGCGGTGCGATCCTCGGCGCGGATTTGATACACCGCGCGCTCCGCATCGCGGCGATGCGCGCCATCGGGATAATCGCGCAGATAACGCTCGTACTCGCGGATGTTGTGGCGACGCCGCGCATTGTTCCAGGCGTAATCGTCTTCGCGCCGGAACTGATCGAGCGCGGCGCGCGCTTCTGTTGCGTACGGCGAACGCGGATAGGCGTAGATAAAGTCTGCATAAGCGCCCGGCGAGTTCAGCCGCCGCGTGCGCACCCAGGCGCCTTCATCCGTATTCCACAAATAGGCAAGCCGCTCGCGCGCGTCCTCGGCGTGAGCGCCACCCGGCCAGCGCTGCAAGAACGCTTCATAATGCTCGATGCGGTCAAACCCGACGGCCTCTTCCCAAGCCGCGCGCTCTTCTGCCGCGAGCCGGGGCGCCGCCAGAATATCGCGCCGCCTCACTGCTTCGACAACATTGCCGGACCAGTTATAGCGGGTGACATAGTCCTGATACGCGAACTCGGTGTCGATGCGGCGTGCCTGCGCCCACGCTTCGCGCTCTTCAACCGCCAGCGCTTCCAGACGCGAACGCGCCTGCCCAGCGAACAACCCGTTCGGATACTGCCCGAGATAGGATTGATAGAGCTGCGGCGAGTCCGCCTGCTGCGCTTGCGCCCACGCACGCGCGTCGAGCTCCTCCAGCGTCGGCGCCGTGGCGCATGCCGCCACCAGCGCGACCACCGAAGCAGCCATCATCATCCGAAAACGCCAGAAGCTCCCAGCCATCCGCTATCCTCCCGTCCCTGACTCTGCTGTAACACGCCTAGCTGAACCGTGGCAGAATGGGGGCGGAAAAAATGGGGGCGATGACGCTAGGTCCGGCGTTCTGGATTTGCGCCGCGCTCGGTGTCGCCGCCGCGATCGCGTACGGGACGTACTATTTGCGCCGGCCGCCAAGCTGGCCGCGCGCGCTGGTGAAGACGGGCTTTCTCGGCTTCATCGCCGCCGCGCTGATCATCGCCGGGGCGCCCTTCCCGCTGATCGTCGCAATCGTTGCATCCGCGTTGGGCGATTTCTTCCTGGCGTTCGACAAGAAATGGACGCTGCCGCTCGGCATTCTCTCTTTCCTGATCGCGCAGCTCGCTTACGTGCTGATCTTCTTCTTCCTCTGGTTTTTCTCCGGCGACAATTCTCCGCTGTGGCCGCGCTATCTCGGCATGGCGCTGGTGATCGCGACATCGCTGGGCTTTCTCATTTGGATGGCGCCGAAGCTGGGCTGGATGGCGCTGGCCGTGATCCCCTACGCGCTCGCGATCACACTCATGGGCGTCACCGCGATGTGGCTGCCTTGGCCGGGCTGGCCCGCAACGATTGGGGCCGTGAGCTTTTTGGTCAGCGATTTCGTGCTGGCGGCGGAGCTGTTTCGTTTACCTGCGGACTCTCGCGCGCGCCGTTGGACAGGGCCGGTGGTGTGGTGGACTTATGTCGCCGCGCAGGTTCTGATCGTGTGGGGCGTGGTGGCGCTGGTGTTTGCGAGCTGAGGAGAGTGCGATGCGGGCGATGATCTTGGCGGCGGCGTGTCTGCTCGCGGCTTGCGGGCCAAGCACTGAAAGCTCTGATGATGTGCCGGATCCAAGTGAGCGCGCGCTGCCCTATGGCGTGGTCCTTGGCCTCGGCAATAACTGGACGCTCACAGCGGATCCCGATCTGTTGGCCGTGTCGTTCAGCGTCGATGACGGCGCTGTGGAGGCATCCGGTGTTTGGACGCCGCCGCAAACAATGCAGAGCGGCTATCGTCTGATGGCGGACGAGATCACGCTCGATCTGGTCGAGACAAACTGCACGATGGACGGCGTCCCCTATCCGATGCGCGCGACGGTGAGCTATGGCGGTCAAGCCTATCCCGGTTGCGCGGCGATGCGCTGGGACCACCAACTCATTGCGCTGATGCCTCAGATCGACGCTTGCATAGCGCGCTCGCCGCAGACGCGCTGGGTCACATATGCGGGGCGGCAAGCCGACGGAAACATGCTCGTTCGGCTCAGTGGGGGCGATGCGTCCGACTGCACCGTAGCGCCTGGCAATTCGCCGGAAGTCATCAGCTTCGGCCCTCGCAGTGAGACGCTCGTGGTCGCGACGGAACACGCGGCGCTCTTCGTCCGTGGCCCGGGCGAGAATCCGGGCGGCCTATGTTACGACGCGCCGGAGGTGCGCGGCGCGGATGATGCGTTGCTCGGTTGGATGATGGACCCGATGGGCTGCTAGTCGATCGACGGCAGGTCGAGCCCCTGCTCTTTCGCGCACGCGATTGCATCTTCGTAGCCAGCATCGGCGTGACGCATCACGCCGGTGCCTGGATCATTCCAAAGCACGCGCGCGATGCGCTTCGATGCCGCTTCGGTGCCATCGCACACGATCACGACTCCCGAATGCTGCGAATAGCCCATGCCGACCCCGCCGCCATGATGCAGCGACACCCAGGTCGCGCCGCCCGCAGTGTTGAGCAAAGCGTTGAGCAACGGCCAATCGCTGACCGCGTCGGAGCCATCGCGCATTTTTTCGGTTTCGCGGTTCGGCGACGCGACTGAGCCTGAATCCAAATGATCGCGCCCGATCACCAACGGCCCGATCTCGCCGCGCGCCACCATCTCATTGAATGCGAGACCCAAGCGATGGCGCTGGCCCAAGCCCACCCAACAAATCCGCGCCGGCAAACCCTGGAACGCGATCCGCTCCTTCGCCATGTCGAGCCACCGATGCAGGTGCGCGTCGTTCGGGATCAGCTCCTTAACTTTGGCGTCGGTCTTGGCGATGTCGTCCGGATTGCCCGTCAGCGCCGCCCAGCGAAACGGCCCGACGCCGCGGCAAAACAACGGTCGCACGTACGCCGGCACAAATCCCGGATACGCGAAGGCATTCTCAACGCCGTTATCCTTCGCCACTTGGCGAATGTTGTTGCCGTAATCGACCGTGGGGATGCCCATGTTGTGGAAGTCGAGCATCGCTTTCACATGCACCACGATCGACGCAGACGCCGCTTCGCGCACCGCTTCCGGATTCTGCACGCGCGTTTGGTTCCAGCGCTCAACGCTCCAGCCGGCGGGCAGATAGCCATTGACCGTATCGTGCGCCGAAGTCTGATCCGTCACGGCGTCGGGGCGAATGCCGCGTTTGACCATCTCCGGCAAAATCTCCGCCGCGTTGCCAAGCAAGCCGACTGAGATCGCTTCGCCCTTCGCACACGCCTCGTTGATCATCGCCATCGCTTGATCGAGCGTCTCGGCGCGTTTGTCCAAATAGCGCGTCTGCAGACGCTTATCGATGCGATCGCTCTGGCATTCGATCGCCAAGCAGCAGGCGCCCGCCATCACCGCCGCCAGAGGTTGCGCGCCGCCCATGCCGCCGAGGCCGGCCGTCAAAATCCATTTGCCCTTCCAATCGCCGCCAAAATGCTTGCGGCCCATTTCGGCGAACGTCTCGTACGTACCCTGAACGATGCCTTGCGTGCCGATGTAAATCCACGAGCCGGCCGTCATCTGGCCGTACATCATCAGGCCCTTGCGATCGAGTTCGTCGAAATGCTCCCACGTCGCCCATTTCGGAACGAGGTTCGAATTGGCCAACAAGACGCGCGGCGCATCCGCATGCGTCTTGAACACGCCAACCGGCTTGCCACTCTGAATCAGCAGCGTTTCGTCTTCCTCTAGACGGCGCAGCGTCTCAACGATCTTATCGTAGCTCTTCCAATCGCGCGCCGCGCGGCCGATGCCGCCGTACACGACCAACTCTTCCGGATGCTCCGCCACATCGGGATCGAGATTGTTCATCAGCATGCGCAGCGCCGCTTCCGTCAGCCAGCTCTTGCACGTGCGGTCGTTTCCACGCGGCGCGCGGATCACGCGCGATGCATCGTGACGGGGATCCATGAGAAAGCTCCGGAAAATTTCGAGCGTTCTAGCTCAGACGACGCGCCCTGCAAACACGCGTTCACGCAACAGCGGCGCGCCCAGCCAGTAGCTCAGCTCCGCCGGTGACTTCACGTCCCAAACAGCAAGATCGCAGGCCTTGCCGACTTCGAGCGTGCCGACATCGTCCGATATCCCGAGCGCGCGCGCGCCTTCGCGCGTGATGCCGGCTAGCGCTTCTTCCGGCGTCAGCCGAAACAACGTGCACGCCATGTTGAGCGACGCCAGCGGCGAGGTCATCGGCGATGTCCCCGGATTGCAATCGCTGGCGACCGCCATATGCACGCCCGCTGCGCGCAGTTTCGCGATTGGCGGCAATTGCGTCTCGCGCAAGAAATAAAACGCGCCCGGCAGCAGAACGGCGACTGTACCGCTCGCCGCCATCGCTGCGATGCCGGCGTCGTCGAGATGCTCAAGATGATCCGCCGAGAGCGCTTGATAGCGCGCCGCCAAAGCCGCGCCGTTCTGATTGCTGAGCTGCTCGGCATGCAGTTTCACCGCGAGGCCATTCTCGAGCGCAGATGAGAACACATAGTCCACCTCCTCCGCGGTGAAGCCGATATTCTCGCAGAACGCATCGACAGCTTCCGCTAGCCCCGCCGCTGCGATCGCTGGGATCATCACGTCGGCGACGAGTTGCACGTATGCGGCGCGATCATCCTTAAACTCCGGCGGCAGCGCGTGCAGCCCCAAGAACGCGCGCTTCACGCGCACGTCGCCGCGCGCTGCCAGTTCACCCGCCGCTTCCAGCATCTTGATCTCGTTTTCGAGATCGAGCCCGTAGCCCGACTTAATCTCCACCGTCGTCACGCCCTCGCGAGTCAGCCCGGCCAGCCGCTTTGCCGCGCTTGCCACCAACTCCTCGCGCGAAGCCGCGCGTGTCGCCGCCACGGTGGAAACAATGCCGCCGCCGGCGCGTGCAATCTCTTCGTAGCTCTTGCCCTGCAAGCGCATCTCGAACTCGCGCGCCCGGTCGCCGCCGAACACCAGGTGTGTGTGGCAATCGACCAAGCCGGGCGTGATCCAGGCATTGTCGCAGCGCCGGACTTCGTGCGCGAGATCGACGGCGTGTCCCGGGAGGTCGGCCGCGAAGCCAACCCACGCAATTTTGCCGTCCTTCGCCGCCACCGCGCCGCGCTGAATCTCGCCGTACGGCTTGCCGCCGGGCGTCATGGTGGCGAGGTTCGCGTCAACCCAAAGCGTGTCCCACATGAATCTTTTATGGACCGCCGGCGTCCCGCCGGCAAACGCCAGTGCTGGCAGGCGAGACGCCGGCGGTCCATAAATCCCGCATGACCGATTCCGATTGCCGCTCCTGGTTTTCCGCCGCCGATCTGCTGACGCAGGACGCCGGCGCGCCCGTCGCACTCATCGGCGCGCCTTTGGGCCTGGGCTCGATCACGCCAGGCCGCTGCGATCTCGCGCCCGAAACGGTGCGCACCGCGATGAAGCGGATGAGCGTCTACGATCTAGAAACTGGAACCGATCTCTCAACACTGCGCATCTTCGATGACGGCGACATCGGCCTTGAGGAACTGCAGCCGGCCAACTCGCTCGCGCCGATGATCGAACGGATCAGCCGGCTCACACAGCAGCACGAACTCACCATCGTGCTCGGCGGCAATAACGCTGTCACGCGCCCCTGCGTTCACGCACTCGACCCAACGCTACAGCGCGTCGGTGTGCTGACGCTCGACGCGCACTTCGATCTCCGCGACACCGATTGCGGCCTCACCAATGGCAACCCGATTCAGGCACTGCTCGAAGACGGCTTGCCTGGAGCGCATATCGCGCAGCTGGGGCTGCTCCCTTTCGCCAACACAAAGAAGGCGCACGACAAAGCCAAAGCCGCCGGCATCACCGTCGCCACCGCCGCCGCGTGCAAAGCCGAAGGTCTCGCCGCAATCGCCGAGCACGCGCTGGCGATGCTCGCCTCACGCTGCGATGTTATCCATGTCGATTTCGATATTGATGTGGTCGAGCGCAGCGCCATGCCCGGCGCACCAGGCGCGCGGCCCGGCGGCGTTCCGGTGCAAGCCTTCTTCGATGCGACGCGCTTGATCTGCGCGCATCCGAAAGTGCGTAGTGTGGACCTTACGGAGTTCGACCCTTCACTCGATGTCGCCGCCATTAGCGCACTCACAGCAGCGCGCTGGGTGTGCGAAGTGTTGGCGGGATTTCAGCAGCGCTAACGCGCTCCCCTCCTCCCTTGCGGAGGAGGGGATGACGGGGCTACTCCGCCAAAAACGCCACAACCTCGCGGATAAAGCGCTCGCGCTGATCGATCATGATGAAGTGCCAGGCATCATCGACTTTCACGATCCGCGCATTCGGCAGGTTCGCGTACGAGATACGCACGTAGCCTTCATATTGCTCCGGCGTGATCGGCGCGCTCGGCGGGATCACGAACAACACCGTTGTCGGCGCGGTGATGTTCGCCAGCTCAGGGCGCAGATCGGTGACGATCAGCTCGTGAAACGCATTCGCCGATGTCGCGCGATCGCTGAGGCGCGAATATTCGACATGCTGGGCACGTGCGCTTTCGGTACGGATCATCGTTGCGATGGTCGCTTCAGCGACGGAGGTCTGATCGGCCGGCGCGGCCATCATGCCGGCGCGCACTTGGTCCGCCACCGGGCGCACGCTTTCGGCAGTCGCGCCGGGCGGGCCGAACATCGCGCCCATCCATGGAATCATGTCGACAACCATCAACTTACCGACGCTGTTCGGATGACGCGCCGCCAGCATCATGCCCATCGTGCCGCCCATCGAGTGGCCGATCACGGCAGGGCGTTCGAGCCCCTGCTCTGCGATATAGCGCGCGATCTCTTCGGCCACCGGCGCCGCGACCGGACCCTCAGCATTGCCCGCCGCCGGGAAGCCGCCAAAACCATTCAGCTGCACCAAATGCACAGTGTAGCGATCATCAAGCGCGTCGGCCGTCTCCGCCCACACATCGCGGTGCGAACTGAGGCCAGGAATGAAGATCACATCCGGCCCGCTGCCGCGTGTCACCACGCTGATACGGTCGGACGTGAAGCTCTGCCTCGGCGCCTCAGGCGCAGACGCGCACGCAGACGCCATCAAAGCGGCGGCCAGCACCATAAAGCCACGTCTCTTCATCAAACCCTCCACACGCCGCGGCGCGGCTCCAAACCAGTCACATCAACAAAATGATGCAACAGCGCGCACAGCGGCAGTGCGCTCGGTCAGTCCTGGCAGGTGACAAACATCACGCCCGGTCCCGCATGCCAGTCCGCCCGCTAGTCCATCGTCACAACAAGTTTCCCGGTCGCGCTGCGGTCCATCAGCGCCCGGATCGCCTTGCCGCCGTCCTTCAGCGGATAGTGCGCGGAGATACGCGGGCGAATTTTTCCTTCGGCATAAAGCGCGAAGAGATCGCGCACATTGCCTTCGTGCAGCTTCGGCTCACGCGCGACGCTCGCGCCCCAGAACACGCCGACGATGGACGAGCTCTTCAGCAGCGTCAGATTAAGCGGCGGCGTTGGGATGCCTGCCGGAAAGCCGATCACCAGATAGCGCCCGTTCCAATTCATTGCCCGCAGCGCCGGCTCGCAATAATCGCCGCCGACAGCGTCGTAAATCACGTCGGCGCCGCCGCCGGTGACTTGCTTGAAGCTTTCGGACAATGCCTTGCTCTGATCCTTCGCGAACGCGCCGGGCGGATAGATCACCGTCGCGTCCGCGCCGGCTTCCATCGCAAACGCGGCTTTGGCTTCGCTCGACACCGCGCCAACGACGCGCGCGCCCATCGCTTTGGCCAATTCGATCGCCGCGACGCCAACACCACCGGCTGCGCCAAGGATGAGCACTGTCTCACCGGCCTTCAGGTGGCCACGGTCTTTCAAGGCGTAATAAGATGTGCCGTACGTCAGAATGAACGCGCTCGCTTCATCGAACGGCATCGCATCCGGAATCGGCATGATCCGCGCCGCCGGCAGCTTGATTTTCTCAGCATAGCCGCCCCAGCCCGATGAGCCGATCACGCGCTGACCAACCTTCACGTGCGAGACGCCCGGGCCCACGCTCTCCACCACGCCGGCGACTTCGCCGCCTGGCGCAAATGGGCGCTCCGGTTTGAACTGGTATTTATCCTCGATGATCAGCGCGTCGGGAAAGTTCACACCCGCCGCCTTCACCGCAACCACCACCTCGCCTTCGCCAGCGACCGGGTCCGGCGCATCGGCGAACTCCAACTCTTCCGGCGGTCCGATTTTGGTGCTGAGCAGCGCTTTCATGTTCGTCCTCGACTTGGCTTCGCCCTCTTCTTTCGGGCATTCTCTCGCCCACGGCAACGTGCCGCGAAGGGAGCGCCCATGACCCGCACCGGCTTTTACTGGCGCTTAGCGCTCTCGATCGTCATCGACATCGCCGACTTTACTCTGGGGCGCATCCCGATCTTCGGCACGGTGACCGACGGTATCGGCACCATCGTTATGTTCGCGCTGTGGGGGCCGGCTGGCCTCGTGAACGCGTGGGAGCTGATCGACGTCACCGATCAGGCCGACGGCTTTATCCCCACCGCCACCCTGATCGCGCTCTATGTCGGCTGGCGACAAGGCATGTTCGGCCGGCGCGGCGGCGCAGAGGTCACACCGACGGAACAAACCCCTAGGTGAAACCGCGGCAAATCTAGGTATAAGCCGCCCATGACTTCGACCTGGGCGATTGCCCTTCATGGCGGCGCCGGCGCCATCGCCGAACGCGCTTATCAGCGCGAAGAAGAACATATGGCGGCGCTGCTCGACCGCGGCTCGGCGATGCTGGCTAAAGGCATGAGCGCGCTTGATGTCGTCACCGCCATGGCCGGCGCGCTGGAAGCCAGCGGCTTGCATGTCGCTGGCAAGGGCGCTGCGCCGAATGCTGATGGTGTTGTCGAACTCGATGCCTCGCTCATGGATGGCGCGACGCGTGCGGCGGGCGCGGTTGCGGCGCTGCGCGGCTTCACCTCGCCGGTGCGCGTTGCGCGCGGCGTGATGGAGAAAACGTCACACGTCCTTCTCGTCGGCGACGGCGCGGCGCAATTCGCAACGAACGAAGGCTTTGAGAAAGTCGACGATCCGAAAACCTATTACGTGCCGGCCGAGAGCGGCCTCCCCGGCGGCGGCACGATCGGCGCGGTCGCGCTCGATACCAACGGCAATCTCGCCGCGGCGACATCCACCGGCGGCCTGCATGGCAAGATGCCCGGCCGCGTCGGCGACACGCCGATCATCGGCGCCGGTTGCTGGGCCGATGAACGCGCGGCCGTTTCTTGCACCGGCCTCGGTGAATACTTCATGCGCGTGAATGCAGCGGCAGATGTTTCGGCGCGCATCGCCTATGCTCGCCAAACTCTCGAACAGGCGGCGGCCGGCGTGATCGAAGATGTGCGCAAGCTCGGCGGCTATGGCGGGCTGATCGCAGTGGATAAACACGGCAACGTCGCCGCACCGTTCGCAAGCCAAGGCATGAAACGCGGTCTCGCCAATGCGCGCGGGCTACGCGAAGTGAAAACATTCTAGCAAAGGTGATCCGATGAAGAAGTTGCTCGCACTCGCCCTCGTCGCCGCGCTCGCCGCCTGCGGCACCACCGCGCAAACCGGTGGCCCACGCACCGATTGGCGTTGCGACGGCGGCGCCGCGTACTCCGTACGCATCACCAATGCTGGCGCAGCGGAAATCTTCGCAGGCGGGCAGCTCTATACGCTTGCAGCCTCCGGCAGCGGCTACAGCAACGGCCAAGTCTCCTACGCCGACAACGGCACGCTCAACGGCGCCAATGGCGGCCCGTACACAAACTGCCGCCGGAGCTGAGCGATATGATGCGATCCATGATCCTTGGCGCGTGCTTGCTCGCACTCGGCGCCTGCCAGAGTGCGCGAGACTTGTCACAAGGTGAGCGGCTCAGCTGGTCGTGCGCGAACGACAATAGCTTTAGCCTGCGCACTGTGGGCGATTCCGTTGAAGTTTACGCCGGCGGTGAAACCAACCGACTCGCGCCCGTCGCGACCGAGAGCGGCCGCTCCTACTCCAACGGCGCGATCACACTCACCGAAGCCGGCGGCCGCGCCACGCTGAGCGGCGCGAACGGCGGCCCGTATGAAAACTGCCGGCGCCGCGGCGGCGATTGGTTGCCGGACCTCCGGTAATGCGCGGCTATTTCGGCATTGGCGCCGAGGACATTTCCAAGCCCATGAACGTCGGCGCGCTCATGCGCACCGCGCATGCGTTCGGCGCGAGCTTTTTCTTCACCGTCAACGCCCACCCGAAAGTGCGTGAAGCCTACAACGCGGACACCTCGCGCAGTTTCAAGCACGTGCCTTACTATCCGTGGAATAGCGTGGATGAAATGCGCTTACCGAAAGGTTGTGCGCTCGTCGGCGTCGAACTCACAGATGACGCGGTTGAGCTGCCACGCTTCCAGCATCCGCAGGCCGCTGCCTATGTGCTTGGCCGCGAGCGCGGCTCGATCAGCCCCGAATTGCTTTCGCGCTGCCAGCACGTGGTGAAAATCCCGACCAAGTTTTGCGTCAATGTCGGCCTCGCCGGCGCACTCGTTATGTACGACCGCCTGCTCGCGCATGGCGGCTATCCCGCGCGCCCAATCATGCCGGGCGGCCGGCCGCCGGAGATGAGCGAACGGCTCAAGCCGAAGAAGTGAGCCAGCCCGGCGGATCTGGACTTTCGCGCAATGTACGCGGCGCGCTGTGGATGCTCGGCTCCGCCGCTGCGTTCACGCTGATGACGACGCTCGTGAAATATCTGGGCGACGGCTACTCCCCCGCGCTGCAAACCTTCTACCGACAAGCCGCCGCCGTGATCGTACTGGTGCCGATCATTGCGCGCGATCCGCGCGCGGCATTCAGCACCACTCGCCCCGGGATCATGATCTACCGGGCGCTGGTCGGCACGTTCTCAGTCATTCTTGCGTTCTACGCTTATCAGGAATTGCCACTCGCCGAGGCCAACGCGCTTTCATTTACGCGCACGCTCTGGATCGTGCCGCTCGCGGTGCTGGTGCTGCGCGAAAGCATCGGCCCGTGGCGTCTTGGGGCGACGATCGTCGGCTTTCTCGGCGTGCTGCTGATCCTGCAGCCAACCATGAGCGGCCACGGCAGCTTGCCCGCCCTAGCCGCGCTCGCCTCCGCTGCTCTGTTCGCCACCACCATCACCGGCATGAAGATTATGACGCGCGACAATAGCGTGCTGGTGCTCACGACGTGGAGTGCGGTGCTCGGCCTCCTGCTCGCAGCGCCGGTCGCTGCGTTCGAGTGGCAATGGCCGACATGGCCGGACCTCGCGCTGCTCTCGATCATGGGCGTCGCCGGCCTCGTCGCACAAAGCTGCTACATCAAGGGCATGGCGATCGGCGATACGACCGCGATGGCGCCAATCGACTACAGCCGGCTGCTGTTCGCGCTCATCGTCGGCTTCGTACTGTTCCAGGACGTGCCCGATCCGCTCGCTATGGCCGGGGCAGCGATCGTCATCGCCTCCACATTGTTCATCACCTTCCGCGAAGCGCGGCTGAAGCTGCCGAAACGCCCGCCAAGCGACCAATAAAGAAGCGCCGCGCGATCAGCGCGGCGCTTCAAAATTACAAATGTCGAATTCAGCTGACGGGCGGCGTCCCGCCTCGGTTCTTCAGCGCTGGCCATTCGGCGAACGCGAACCAGCCGATGAGAGCGATCGGCACCACCCATCCAATGAGCGGAATGATCGAGGCCAAGAAGATCAAAGATAGCGCGCCGCTGTAACCGGCCTTCGAAAAGATCTTCCACCAAAACACAATGAAGAGCACCAGCATGGCCAAGCCGACGAGCAGGAAGATGCCCATCAGGCCGCTCATTGCGGCGATTGCGGCTGTCGGATCACCACCAGAATAGTCTTGCATATGTTTGCCTCCCTCCGCCTCTTGGCTGAAGCCCTGGACTTTCAAATGAGCCGGCGGCCGCGTCAACGAAGATACGGAACCTCGCCCGTTGGCGGCGTCCTATGCGGTGTTGGGGATTGCGGCGCCTGCGAAGCGTGCCCATAAACCGGGCGTGACCGCAGCCCCTCCCTCCCTCGCTGGCCTCTCCAAACCGGAGTTGGCCAAGAAGCTTGTCGCCGTCGGCGTTGAGCCGAAGAAGGCCAAGATGCGCGCCGAGCAGCTCTGGCGCTGGATTTATCATTACGGCGTCACCGATTTTGGCGCGATGACCAATGTCGCCAAGGAGCTGCGCGCCACACTAGCCGATCACTACACGTTGGCGCGCCCGGAAATCGTCACGCAGCAGATTAGCCAAGACGGCACACGCAAATGGCTGATCCGCCTCGGCCCCGGCATAGAAGCGGAAGCTGTGTTCATTCCCGGCGTCGGCAAGGCCGGCGCGCTTTGTGTTTCCAGCCAAGTTGGCTGCACGCTGAACTGCACCTTCTGCCACACTGGCACGCAGAAGCTCGTCCGCAATCTCACCGCCGCCGAGATCGTCACGCAAGTGATGATCGCGCGCGACGCGCTGGGCGAATGGCCGACAGCGGAGCGCCCGCTCAATGACGGCGACCGCCAGCTCACCAACATCGTGTTCATGGGCATGGGCGAGCCGCTCTACAATCTCGACCATGTCGACACCGCCATCGCCATCATCTCGGATGGCGACGGCATCTCCATCGGCCGCCGCCGCATCACCGTCAGCACCGCCGGCGTCGCGCCGCGCATCAAAGAGCTGGGCGATCGCACCGGCGCCATGCTCGCCATCTCGCTGCACGCCACCAACGATGAGCTGCGCAACCAGCTCGTGCCGCTGAACAAGAAATACAATCTCGAAGAATTGTTCGCCGCGATCCGCGAGTATCCGGGCCTCAACAATGCCAAGCGCGTGACGTTCGAGTACGTGATGCTGAAAGGCGTCAACGACTCCCTGCCGGAAGCTAAGGCGCTTGTGAAGTTGCTCGCCGGCATCCCGGCCAAGATCAATCTCATCCCGTTCAATCCGTGGCCCGGCACGAACTACGAGTGCTCGGACTGGGAAACGATCGAAACGTTCGCCGAAGTCTTGAACCGCGCCGGCTATTCCTCGCCCATCCGCACCCCGCGCGGCCGCGACATCCTCGCCGCCTGCGGCCAGCTGCGCAGCGAAAGCGTGAAGCTTCGCGCCAGCGAGCGGCTGAAAGCGGAAGCGGCACAGTAAAGAGCTGCGCCGTGAAAAATCCCGCTGACGCCCAAAATGAGCTAGGCATCGCCTACCTTAAACAAGGCCAGCACCAAAAGGCGCTTGAGTGCTTCAAGCGGGCGGCGAAGCTCGATCCCCGGTTCGCCGCCGCACACAACAATCTCGCCAGCACGCTTATCGAGCTTGGACGCCCGGAGAAAGCGCTCGCCAGCTTCAAATCGGCGCTGCAACTCAATCCGAGCTATGCCGAAGCGCATCAAAACCTGGGAGTCGCGTTGCGAATGCTTCGCCGCCACGACGAAGCTATTGCGCAATTCAAAAGAGCCTTGAAGCTCAAGCCGGATTACGCCGACGCGCACAACAATCTTGGCATCGCCTTCGACGAACTCAATCAGCACGATGAGGCAGCCGCATGCTACCGGCGCGCCTTGGCGCTCAAGCCAAATTTCGCTGACGCACACAACAATTTGGGCAGCGTGCTAAAAACACAGGGTCGGCTGAACGAAGCTATCCAGTGCTACATGCAGGCGCTGAAGCTCAACCCGGGCCTGGCCCCGGCGTACAACAATCTCGGCCTCGTTTTGAGGCTGCAGCGCCGCACGCCTGAAGCGGTGGAATGCTTCATCCGCGCGTTCACGCTCAATCCGCGTTTCGCCGACGCGCATCTCAATCTTGGCGTCGCATACGCGGACCTGCGCCGCCCCGAGGAGGCCGTACAAAGTTTTGACCGGGCGATCGAGCTCCAATCGGACTTGGCTCTGGCGCGCGCGCAACGCATGCATCAGCGCGCGCGACTGTGCGATTGGACAGGCCTTGAGACGGATCGGGAGTTTGTCACCACCCTGGGCGTATCCGGCGGCGTCGTGCCGCCCTTCTCCATGCTCTCTTTTGACGATCATCCGATGCGCCAGCGCATTCGGGCCGAGCGCTTTGCTTCGACGACCTACCCGCCACGGCCGCGGCCGCCCTTCCCGCGCCCGGACGCGAGGCCTGAGCGGTTACGCATTGGCTATTTCTCGGGCGACTACTGCAATCACGCTATGATGTTTCTGATGGCGGGGCTGTTCGAGCATCACGACAAGAGTCGCTTCAGCCTCACCGCTTTTTCATACGGGCCGACCGCCGACGATGCGATGCGTGCGCGCGTCAGCCGCGCATTTGACGTATTCCATGACGTCCGCTTGCAAAGCGACGAGAGCATTGCAGCCCTCGCGAAAGGCGAGGGCATCGACGTCGCAGTCGATCTCTCGGGCTATTCGGAGCGCAATCGCGCCGGCGTTTTCTGGCACGGCGCGGCGCCGGTGCAGATCAATTATCTGGGCTATCCCGGCACCATGGGCGCGCCCTTCTACGATTACATCGTCGCCGACAAAGAGTTGATCCCCGGCGACGCGCGCTCCGCCTATACGGAGAGCGTCATCTACATGCCGCACACGTACCAAGTTAACGACAGCGTACGCAAAATCTCGGATCGCATGTTCACACGTCCGGAAGCCGGACTGCCAGAGCAAGGCTTTGTTTTCTGCAGCTTCAACAATACCTACAAGATCACGCCTGCCGAGTTCGATATCTGGATGCGCCTTCTCCAACGCGTCGATGGAAGCGTTCTGTGGCTTTTGGCGAGCAACGCGCGCGTTGAGATCAACCTCGGGATCGAAGCCGCTAAACGCGGCGTCGATCCGGCGCGCATCATTTTTGCTAAGCCCCTGCCGCTAAGCGAGCATCTGGCGCGTCACCGGCTTGCCGACCTTTTTCTCGATACGTTCAACTATAACGCCCACACCACTGCGAGTGACGCGCTGTGGGCCGGGCTACCGATTGTTACCAAACTAGGTCGGTCTTTTGCGGCCAGAGTCGCCGGCAGCCTCCTTGCGGCGCTCGACATGACGGCGCTGGTGACTGCGTCTGAGGAAGAATACGAACAGCTCGCTTTTGAACTTGCCGCCGATCCTGCGCGTCTGAAAGACATTCGCCAAAGAATTCACGCGAACGGGAAGACAGCGCCTCTCTTCGACACAAAGCTGTTCACTCGCCATCTCGAAACCGCCTATGAGAGCGCGTACCAGAGATTTTTCGACGGTGAGCCGGCGGCCGATTTCGCCATAGATCCCTAAGGAAAGGGCAAACGATGACGACGCCGCGGCTTGAAGCACCGGGCGCCATCCTGCGCCCGCTTGAACTCGCTGATGCCGATGCGCTCTACGCAGCGCACAGCGATGAAGAGACTCACCATTATTGGTCGAGCCCCGCGCACAAAAGCGTCGAGCAAACGCGCGACTACATCGCCGACACGCTCGCCCTCCCGGGCGCACACGTCTGGGCCATCACCGAAAACGGCGGCGAGGCGCTCGGCCGCATCGGGCTTTTCAGCGAGCGCGACGGCGTCGGCGAAATCGGCATCATCATGCGCCGCGAAGCCACCGGCCGCGGCCTTGCCTCGAAAGCGCTGAACCTTGTCGTCGAACACGGCTTCGGCCCGCTCGGCCTCCATCGCATCGCCGCCGACATCGATCCGGATAATCTAAGCTCGATCAGCCTCTTCCTGCGCGCCGGCTTCCAACGCGAAGGGCTGCTGCGGGGCAATTGGAAAACCCATCTCGGCATCCGCGACAGCGTCATCATGGCGAAGCTGCGCGACTAAGGCGAAGCCAATGCTTCATTCGTCGCCCAGCACTTGCCGTTTGGGCAGCCTCGCCGCACATTGAGCCCTCATCAGGGTGCGTTGACATGCGAGTTCGATACTGGGGCACGAGAGGCTCGATCGCGACACCGGGTCCGGCGACGTTGCGCTATGGCGGCAACACATCTTGCGTTGAGGTCCGCTCTGACTCCGGCGCTCTTATCTTGCTCGATTGCGGCACTGGTGCGCACGCACTCGGCCAGACTCTGCAAGGCCCCTGCTCGGGCCACATCCTGATTTCGCACACGCACTGGGATCACATTCAGGGGCTGCCATTCTTCGCGCCGCTCTTCGTGCCGGGCAATGTCTGGCACATTTACGGACCGCGCGGCATCGGCCAATCGATGCGCGAAGTGCTCGCCAAGCAAATGGAGTACGATTATTTCCCCGTCGCGCTGAACGCGTTTGCGGCGGAGATCCATTATCACGACGTCGTCGAAGGCGGCTTCAGCATCGATGACGTGCGCATTAAGACGCAATATCTCAATCACCCGGCGCTCACCGTCGGCTATCGCATCGAGGCTGATGGCGCGACCGCCGTTTACGCCACCGATCACGAACCCAACAACGCCGACGCCGGCCAAGGCTGCTGCAACGGCGCCGAAGGCGGCGATATCGATCACGTCGAATTCCTGCGCGACGCTGATCTCGTCATTCATGACGCGCAATACACTGCCGCAGAATACCCCGCGAAAATCGGCTGGGGGCACAGCACGATCGAATACGTGGTCGACGTTGCGATCGCCGCCAATGTTCGCCAAGTCGCGCTCTTCCACCACGACCCATCCAGGAATGACGATGCTGTGGAAGGGCTTCTAGCCGCTGCGCGCGAGCGCGCCGAAGATGCTGGCTCGGACCTGATCATCACCGCCGCCGCAGAAGGTCAAACCATCGAACTGCGCGGCGCGGCGGATGATGCGCGGTCCGTGCCCTTCCTGCCGTCGAGCTTGGTCAAGCCGGGTGGCGACATCGAAGAAGAATTGGTGCTGATCAGCGGCGTTGGCGAAGCCGAGTGCGCGATGCTCGCAGCTGCGGCTAAGGCCGACGGCATCCCGAATTGGTCGGAGCTTTCGCCCGAAGCGCTGAAGATCACAGCGCAGGGCGGCAACCCCTCGCTCATTTTTATTGGCGACGACATCCCCGGCATCGACCCGATCGAACTTTGCCGCGAGCTGCGCGCGTCTCAGTCTGAAATCGACCGCCAAATTCCAATCATCGTCGTCACCGATCAAGCCAATGTCGATCCAGAGCGCGGCGAAGCCGCGGGCGTCACCGATTGGCTGACGCGCCCGTTCAGTATCCAGTACGCGCGTTCGCGCATGCGCGCCTGGCTGATGCGTTCGATGCTGCGCTGGCGCAAAGCGGTGCTGCCGATCAACGAGGAGGCACGGCTTGAAGCGGTGCGTAGTCTCGGCCTTCTGGACACCGAAGCCGAAGAACGCTTTGACCGTCACACCCGCATCGCCGCCGCGGCGCTCGACGCGCCAATCGCACTGGTGACGTTGGTCGATCGCGACCGGCAATGGTTCAAATCGCATTTGGGTTTCGATTTCAGCGAAACTCCGCGCGACATCGGCTTTTGCTCACATGCAATCCTCGATGACGCGCCGCTTGTCGTTACCGACGCGCTTAGCGATGACCGTTTCGCCGAGAACCCCGCTGTCGTCGGCGATCCGCACGTGCGCTTCTACGCTGGCATTCCGCTGAAGCTCGCCAACGGCGCCCGCGTCGGCGCGCTTTGCATCGTCGATCATCGCCCGCGCACCATCAGCCCGGCTCAACTCAAAATGCTGCAAGACATCGCGCGCATGGTCGAAGAAGAGCTGGAACAACCCGCAACCGACACGACACGCGCGGCGAGCTAAGCGCGGTCCCGCGCAATATAAGCGCGCGCAATCAACGGCTCACGCGTATCAACGCGCGCATCGCTCCACGCAGCGGAACAACCGATCAAACGAGGTCGTTGTTCGCGAGATCAGATGGAGCCTCACATTATGCGTACTTTGCTTTTGAGCGTTTGCGCCGTTTCACTTTTTGCCGGAACCGCAATCGCACAAACCACCGCCCCAGCCACCACCGAACAAGCGCCAGCTGCGGCAACCGCGCCCACGACACCGCCTGCCGTCCAATGCGTCGGTGCAACGGGCGTCGTTTACTTTGACCTCGGCTCAACAAACCTGAACGCAGAGAGCGAAACTTCGCTGCGCGACATCGCCAATGCCCGCCGCGCCGAATGCGCCACGCAAATCACGCTCACCGGCCACACCGATTCCAGCGGTTCAGCCGCGCGCAATCGCCAAATCGCAACGCAGCGCGCCGCCGCTGTACAAGCGCAGCTCGTCACGCTCGGCGTGCCGCGCGAGGAGATCGCAGTAGGCGTCGCCGGAGAAAACGTGCCGCAAGGCGCCGAAGATCGCCTCAACCGCCGCGTGACGATCACGCTGACGGCCAGCCCGCGCGCCCCGGCCGTCGCGCCCGCGGCGCCGCCTGCAACCAACTAGCTCCTAGAACCCGGCGTGAGCACCCGATCACGCCGGCCGTGGCGCTAGGTAAGGCCGCGCATTTGAATTGCGCTTGGGCGGCAATGGTGGCTTGCTGACCGGAAAATAAAATCCGGGAGGCGGCCATGCACGATCTGGTCATTCGCAACGGAACAATCGTCGATGGTTCAGGCGCGCCGCGCTTCGTGGCCGACGTGGCCATCGATGGCGGCCTCATCACCGCGATCGGTCCCGATCTGCCAAAGGGCAAGGAAGAGATCGACGCTGCCGGCAAGATCGTCGCGCCGGGCTGGGTCGACATTCACACGCATTATGACGGCCAGGCCACCTGGGATCAGGAAATGGCGCCGTCGTCCTGGCACGGCGTCACCACAGTCGTGATGGGCAATTGCGGCGTCGGCTTTGCGCCCGCGAAACCGGACAAGCACGATTGGCTAATCGGCTTGATGGAAGGTGTGGAGGACATCCCGGGCACCGCGCTCGCCGAAGGCATGAGCTGGAATTGGGAGAGCTTCCCAGAATATCTCGATGAACTCGAGCGCCTGCCGCGCACCGTCGATGTCGGCACGCATGTCCCGCACGGCGCTGTGCGCGCATACGTGATGGACGATCGCGGCGCCCGCGACGACACGCCAACCGAACACGAAATCGCCCGCATGTCGCAATTAGTGGAAGAAGGCCTGCGCGCCGGCGCGCTCGGTTTCTCGACCTCACGCACCATCCTGCACAAATCCGTCGATGGTGAATTAGTGCCGGGCACCAGCGCCACGAAAGAAGAATTGATCGGCATCGGCCGCGCCATGGGCCGTGTCGGCTACGGCGTCTTCGAAATGGCGTCGGACCTGAAGCGCGAATGGAACGAGTTCGAATGGATGGGAGAACTCAGCCGCGAAACCAAGCTGCCCGTGACTTTCGCAGCGCTGCAATCGATTGCCAAGGAACTGCCGCTGGATGAGCAGATCAGCGAAATGCGCGCGCAGAACGCCAAGGGCGCAAACATCGTCGCGCAGATCGCGCTGCGCGGAAATGGCATCGTCATGGCGTGGCGCGGCACCGTCCACCCCTTCCGCTTCCGCCCGGCCTGGGCGGAAATCATGAACAAAAGCTGGGACGAACAACTCGCGCATCTGCGCGATCCGGCTTTCAAGCAACGCATGATCAGCGAAGACAGCGTCTTCCCGCAGAGCGACCTCATCGGATTGATGATGGTCGTCGCCGGTGGTTGGTCCGTGCAGTACGAAATGGGCGAGGCGTTCAATTACGAGCCCAAGCAAGATGAGACCATCGCCGCGCGCGCCGCCGCCGCCGGCGTATCGCCGGCGGAGTACGCCTACGATCTCCTGATGCAGGATGACGGGACGGGCTTCATTTACTTCCCGATCCTCAACTACGCCGACGGCAATCTGAACTTCCTCGAAGCTCTGCAAACCGCCGACGATTGCGTGAACTCACTGTCCGACGGCGGCGCCCATTGCGGCACCATCTGCGACGCGGCTTCGCCCACCTTCATGCTGCAGCACTGGGTGCGCGACCGCGCTGGCCAACGCATCACGCTTGAAAACGCCGTGAAACGCCAAGCCCGCGACACAGCCGTGCTTTACGGCCTCACCGATCGCGGCCTCATCGCACCTGGCTATCTCGCCGACATCAACATCATCGATTTCGACAAGATCAAACTCGGCAAACCGTGGCTCGCCTTCGATCTCCCAGCTGGCGGCAAGCGCTTGCTGCAGAAAGCAGATGGCTACGTCGCCACCATCAAGTCGGGCCAGATCACTTTCCGCGACGGCGCCTATCTCGGCGTCCACCCCGGCAAACTCATCCGCGGCCCACAGCAAACAGCGGCGGCGTTAGCGGCGGAGTGAGCTCACATCTGCTCGATAAACGTGACGCTCTGCAAACCCTGGTGCGATGCATCGCGTGATTTGCGCGCGCGGATGTCTTGCACCATTTCGAGCGCGCTCTTCTTCGGCTTGGAGAGCGCCGCATCGCTCACACCGAGCGGGGTCACGCGATCGCCCCAGCGCACCAAGTGCGCGCACACAGTGAGCCCCGCGCCGAACGCCGGCAGCAGCACCAGCGCACCCGGCTTCATGCGGCCCTCTTCCAGAGCTTCGGCCAGCGCCACCGGCACTGTCGCCGCGCTCATATTCCCATAGCGCTCGACCGTCAGCATCACCTTATCCATCGGCACGCCGCTGCGATTCACCACCGCTTCGATGATGCGCAGGTTGGCTTGGTGCGGGACGACGAGATCGATGTCATCCGGCGTCACGCCGCACTTTTTCATCACCGCTTGGCTGGCCTGCACCATGCCGTTCACCGCCCGCTTGAAAATCTCCGGGCCGTCGAAATCCCATTCAGTATCGCCTGAAGTGACGCCGCGATTGGTGTACGCCGTGCCCATGCCGCGCACGCGCAATGTCTGGCGCGCATCGGCCAAACAGCCAAGCTGCTCGCCGAGCACGCCTTCTTCCTTGTCGCTCGCTTGCACGACGACCGCCGCGCAGCCATCGCCGAACAGAACTGCGACGTTGCGATTGTCCCAATCCATGAACGGCGAAATGATCTCGACGCCAATGACAAGAGCGGTCTTCACCACGCCGGTGCGGATCATCGCCGTCGCCGTGCTCAAACTGTAGAGAAAGCTGGTGCAGGCCGTGTTCACGTCCATCGACGCCGCACGTGTGGCGCCGAGCGCCGTCTGCACGCCGCTGGCCGAATTGGGCACCAGCTCATCGCTCGAACAACTGCCGTAAACGATGAGATCGACATCGGCCGCATCAACGCCGGCGCACGCCAAAGCTTGCTTCGATGCCACCACCGCCATCTCGATCGCGGAAACGTGGCTGACCCGCCGCTCCTTCATGCCAGTGCGGCTGACGATCCATTCGTCATTGGTGTCGAGAAAGGTCGAGAGATCGGCGTTTGTGAGCACGGCCGGCGGCATGCATTTGCCCCAGCCCGTGATTGCAGCATGTGTCATGAAAACCCTCTGGTTCCCACACCGCTAGCAAGACCGAGCGGCCGCGTCATCCGGGCAATGCCGCCGCGCGATGCTGCATTGCACAAGTTTGCCCGGTAGCCCTAGCCCGGCCTCAAATTCGTCCTAGCTCTCCCTGCATGAAACGCATTCTCGCCCTCGCGCTCACCCTTTCCTTCGCCGCCTGCACCGCCGAGCCGCCGGCCGCGCCCAGCGCGCCAGCCGCGCCGGCGCCCGCCGAGCAACCCATCGACGCCAACGCGCTCTCCGCCAATGGCTGGGGCCCGCTGCGCATCGGCATGACCATGGCCGAGATCACCGCCGCCCTCGGCCCTGACGCGAACCCCAACGCCGTTGGCGGCGCCGATCCGGCGGTGTGCACACAGTTCCGTCCTGAGCGCGCGCCTGAAGGCATGCTGCTGATGGTCGAGAACGGCGTGCTCAGCCGCATCACACTCATGCGCACCAATGTGCTGAAGACCGACCGCGGCTTCGGCCTCGGCGATAGCGCCGCCGCCATCAAGGCCGCCTACGGCGCCGACGCCATCGCGACGCCGCACAAATATATCGGCCTACCGGCGGAATACATCGCAGCGTGGGTCAATCTGCGCCCGACCGAATACGTGCAAGACGCCAACGCCCGCGGCATCGTCTACGAGACCGACGCGCAGGGCATCGTCCGCCAAATCCATGCTGGCGGGCCGAGCATTCAATTGGTCGAAGGCTGCAGCTAGGCGCTAGCGCGGCGCAAAACTAACTACCGCGCGATCCGGATCAGCCGGATCGCGCGCAAGCGTGACATCACCAGCCACGGTGCGCAGCGTGTAGGCGCCGCGCTCATCAGTACTCACAGTGAAATCCCGCACTTTTTCGCCGACCGCATATTCCTCAAGCCGAACGACGCCGCGGCCCCATCCATCAAAGCGATATTCAGCCGTGAGATCGACGGGTATCTCCACCGCCCGCCGCTCGAACACTGGTGCGTTGACATAGTCAAACGATCCCGTCGCCGGTGAAAATTGCGACCAAAGATACGGATTGAGCCGTGTCGGCGCGATGGCGGCTACCGCAGGGGATGTCCGCAATAAGCATAGGTTCTCGCGCTCACCACCGACAACGCCCGGCAAGAAGCACCACAAATCGCCGGACGCATTCACCGGCCCACCGATCGCTACGAACGTGCCGGCATAATAGCCCGGCGCGCCAGCCGGCGCCTGCACGCCCGACACCGTGATGCTAAAGCCGATCACATCTTCCGTCAGGACCGCAGTATGGCGATAGCGAAACGGGAAGCTGATGATGGCGTCACCGTCCGCGATCGGCCCCGACGCAAATGTCGCCTCACCGGCCGCTTCGATCGTATCGGAGTGCAACACGCCAGGCAGGCCCGCGCGCTCCGCCAATGTGAGCGGCGGCGCAGCGTTCGCTGGCGGCTCCGGGATCGTAGCGCACGCGCCAAGCACTGCGGCGAACGCCAACGATCCGAGCCGCGTGATGGTTTGAATATCGAATGTCATGACGCCCCCGCGCTTGCCGCCGCAGTGAACAACGCCTGATTGAACCATGCAAGCGTCAGTTCGCCGCCGAACCGACTTCGTTCGCGCTGCAAATCCCGACTCATGTTAAGCGCGCCTGATGCAAGCAGTCGCACAAGCCACCGCAATCGTTCTCGCCGGCGCATCGCTGGGCTGGATCATGCTCTTCTCGTTCGTGCTCTCGCCAGCAGCGTTCGCGACCTTCGACGCGGGGCGCGCCGAGCGGCTGGTGAAGTACGTGATGAACCGGGGCCACGGCATCCTCGGCCTGATCGCGCTGCTCTCAGGCGTCGCCGCCTTGTTCGCCGGCGCAGTCGCTGGCGCTGCGGTTGCCGCCATCGCTGGCGTGTTCGCGTTCATGTGCAAATTCGCGCTGGCGCCGCGCGAAGACAAGCCGCTGAAAGGCCATCGCGTGCTGAAGACGGCGCGCATCGTCGCCTCCGGCCTCACGGCCTTTATCGCGCCAATCCTGATCGCTTCGATCGTTTTGACGCTGATGGGTATTTAAGCCGCAGCCGTCGACTTCGCTTCTTCGAGCGCGCGCTTGGCGCGTGCGATCCACGTTGCGACATCATCGACTGTCGGCGCCGGCGCCGAGCCCCAAGCGCGCTGACCTTCGTCGGACAAGCCCCAGCGCGCGACGCCGTCGCAGAGTTCAGTCGCGTCCATCAGCGCCAGCTCTTCGATATCGCTGATGCCGCACGCCACCAGCGCCTGCGCCTCGCGTGAGCGCAGCCCCGGCACCGTGCACGCGAGCAAAGCTTGCGCCTGCCAATCGCGGATCACTTGCGCCGAGATGTGGCGCACGTCGATCTGGCTCTCGCCCTCTTCCGGCTTCAGCGCCAGCAAATCAGCAATCGTCTTGACGCCAACAGCTTCGAGGCGCTTGGCCGTCTTCGGCCCGATCGACGGCGCCTGAACAACTGGCGCGCGCTCATTCAAAGTCGCGCGCGGCAGTGTCTTGTCGACCTTCGCCAGCGGCGCGCCTTCCGGCAGCTCACGCGGCAGCGGCAGCTCTTTCGCCGGCTTCTCCGCTTTAGCTGGCTTTTCGGCTTTCACCGGCGCCGGCGCGACATCGTTTGCAGGCGGCGCAGCCGCAGCGGCCTCTACTGACGGCGGATCGAGTTCGATCACCTTTTTTGCAGGTTTGGCGGGCTTCGCAGTTGCAGGCTTTGCGGCGGTTGCAATCTTCTTCGGCTTTGCCGCAGCCGTCTTCTTCGCCACCTCGCGCGACGGCGCGCCTTCGCCGGCTTTGGCGCCCAACTCGCGCGGCCACTTCGCATCGAGCGACGAAAGCGGCGTCTTCATCACTTCAGCCGCGTACAATTCACGCACGACCTTATCGTCTTCACCGAGCGTGCTGCGCACTTTGCCGGTGCGCTGGAATTCTTCGTACTGCGCCTGCACTTCGCGTCGCGCCGCCGCATCATCCATCAGCTTCAGCACGCTTTGGATCGGCGCGCCGAGCGCAAGGAACACCGCCTCCAACGATCCGCCAACCTTCGGCGGCGCGACAGCGGCCTCGGCAAACGCACGATCCAGAATGCGCGAGAACCCAATCGCCGCATGGCCGACCAGTTTGGCGATCGCATCTTTCAGTTCTTGATCCAACCCAGCCGGCGGATCTTTCACGCCCTTAGCAAGGTCATAGTGATCGATAATCAGCTCGTACGACTTGGTCGCCTCTTTGGCGCCGGCGCGCACCATGTCGCCGAGCCAGCGATCGCCGCTCGGCACATTGACCGCCGGGTAGCCGCCGAGATCGTTTTCGAGAATGTGCTGAAACGTCTTGTACGATTTGGAAAAGCTCCACTCCACCGCGCGGTGGATGACGCCCTCTTCCTCAGTCTGGTGCGTATGGAAAGGCTGGATCGGGTCCACATAATAGTGGCTCATCACCCCGGCCGACCACGCCGCCTGCTTCCAATCCTTCGCCGCCAGCGCGCGCACCGTGCGGCGATACCATTCCTCGCACGCGTCGATGGCGCCGCCCCAATCATTGTCGCGGACGTGCAGCACGTGGTTCTTGAAGTCTTTGAACACTTCGTCAGGCGCCTTGGCGCCAGCGAGATATTCGGCGTGATAGTGCAGCAGCAGATTGCGCCACTGCTCCGCCTCAGCGCTTTGCAAGTGCCGCAGCGCGTCAACCGCCAAGCGGTGATGGTTCGAACGGCAGCGCGTCTGAAAGACGACCGCATACAACAAAGACATCTGGCCCGATCCTCGCCCCAGGCATGAATGCGAGGTTAAAGGTCTCGGGCCAGACTGGTTAGCGATCGGTTAACCCGCGCGCGTGATCCCCCAATCATCGCACAGGATGCGCACCAGCCGCTCGTGCCGCTCCTCGATCGCCTGCAGCGTCCATTCCTGGATCGGCCGGATATCTTCCGTGAGCTTGTGGATCGGCGCGTTCGGCGTCTCGAAGTAGATTTTCTTCTTCTTGTCGTACGGCTTGTTGTCCGCGTCCTTATTCTGCTCGTAGGTGATCAGCACCAAATTTCCGAGCAAATGCGCCAGCTCCGCGCGTAACGCCGGATCGGGGATGCGCTCGTTCCACCACGAACCGCCGCTCTTCGGCAGAATGTGCTCGACGGTAACATCGTCCGTCATGGTCAGCAGATTGCCGCCCGGCATCGCCGCCTCAAGCCGCATCATCAGCATCCGGCGCTGGCGATCGCGCTTGCGCGAGCGATTGAGCGTGAAGATCAGCCGATCGCTCTCCGCCGCGCTCAGCACGAGCCCGCCTTCGCTATAGAGCGCCTTGTCATCACCGACCTTCTTCACCGCCAACGCATAGCGTTTCTCGCGCACGCGGTTGTCGATCGCCGAAAGCTCGCAAGCGAAGGTGAAGCCGTCCAAGGCTTGGAAAAACTTCCGCGCCCGCTCCGGCTCGTGCGAATGCTCCGCCAGGAACGCGATCGCCGGCGGGGCCCAATCCCACTTCTCCACCTGCTTCATCAGCGCCACGCGGCGATTCACGTCGGCGCTTGCAGCGCCCACATTCACCGAGCCCGCAAAAATCGAACGCAACGCCAGCGCATACCGCGGCAATTGTTCGAACAGGAATTTGTAGACGCCGCCGGCATTATCGACGGCGCTGCGGAATGAAGCCAGATCGCCCGGCGAGCGCATCTGCTCTCCGGTGAGCAGGAACGGCATCATGTAGAGCAGCTTGGCGAAGTCCTCACGCTCGAACAGCGCTTCGGTCTCCTCCCATTTGCGCGCGGCCGCATCGGCCTCGGCGTTCGAGAGCTTCGAATTCTCGATCAGATCGCTCTTGATGATGTCGGCGCTGGAGAGCGGTGAGCCGCGCTTGTTCAAAGTGTGAAACACGGTTTGCGCGCAGCCGCGCTCGTCCGCATCGACAACGTTCAGCGTGCAGCACCGCGCCACGTACGACATGAAATTATCGAGATCGCGATCGCTTTCGATCTTCGCCAGCTCGGCTTCGATGGTGCGCGCCGCCAGCTTGAACAAATCCCGCGATTCAATCCCGGTATCCTGCTCGCGCGAGAGCGCCGCCATGTGTCCGGGCTCTTGCACTTTGCCGAGAAAATAGTTCGCGTCCTCATCGCGCAGAATGAGCCGCGGGCGATCGCCATCCATGATCAGCGTCTGATACGGTTTAGCCCTGCCAGGCATTCTGTCGCGCGCGTACGCAAACAACATCGTCAGCGTCGCCAAACGCTGCTGGCCGTCCGAAATCTCAAGCTTGCCGTGGTTCTTCACCAGCACGATCTGACCGATGAAATAGAAGGGCGCCTTGCGCTCGTGGGCATCCCACAAGTCCTGAATCAGCTCGCGCACTTCGCTGTCTGTCCAGGTGTATGGCCGCTGATAGCGCGGCACCTTGAGATCAGGCTTGCGCGTCAGCACCGCGCCGAGATTGAGAATTTGCGAGGAGAGTCCAAGCGGCGTGTTGCCAAATGCTGCTGCCATACCCGCGCTCCCATTATCTTCCTTGTGCGGAAGATCGTTACCGGGCCGGTATAGCTAGGCAATGCGGCGCACGCTGTTTGTCATCGCAGACTTTATCTTTGTCGCCGAAACGACACGCCTTGCTCACGCGGAGGCTGAGTCTGCAATCGGTGCGGCGTCGAACACAGGCGCGCCGCCGATTTGAGCAAAAGTTGCAAAGCCGCGCGCATCAAAAGCGCCGAATACGCTTTTGGCTGCGTTAGCGTCAGTGAAGCCCGCGCGCCGCATGCGCGGGTCGCCATGTTCGGCGATGAGTACGTGCGCCACCCGGCGCGCAATCGCCTCGCCCGAGTCCAACCATACCACTGCGCGCGGCGCCGCCGCAGCCAATTCCTGCGCCAGCAACGGAAAATGCGTGCACGCCAGCGCGATCACATCAATATCCGCCCCGCCCGGCACGCCGAACAGCCCCTCCATCGCCTCGCTCAGCGCTACGGGATCGAACGGCTCGCCGCGCAGCTTTTGTTCCGCAGCCTGAACCAAAGCCGCCGAGCCAAACCGCACCACGCGCTTATCCGGCGCGAATTGCTGAATGAGATCATTCGTGTACGCGCGCCGAACCGTCGCCGGCGTCGCCAACAGACCAATTACGCCCGTGCGAGTCAGCGCCGCCGCTGGTTTAATCGGCGGCACAACGCCGACCACCGGCATCGCCAGCGCCGCGCGCACGGCGTCCAGCGCAATCGTCGACGCCGTATTGCACGCCACCACGACAACGTCCGGCGCCCATTGCTCCGAAAGCCGCGCGAGCAGCGCCGGCACCCGTCCGCGCAGCTCCGCGTCAGACTTCAACCCATAGGGCAGCCACGCATTGTCCGCGACATAGTCCAGCTCAAGCGCATGCCCGGACGCTGCGATCGCGTCGAGAACCGACAAACCGCCGACGCCAGAGTCGAACACCAGCACACGCTTCATCGCGTTAACCATTTGGGCAACCGACCATCTCGCTCAGTTATTAACCAAATTGCTGATTTGCGTTTGCTTTTGTTCGTTTGCATTCGCCGCGAACCAGTCCAACACGCACCTGTGGAAACCAGTCCTTAACCCAGTTTGCCGGAATCATGGCGCGGGTTAGTGAGACTTGGTGGGGTTTACGTCAACGCGCCGTGGCGCGCGTTAACAACTGGGGTCGGAATTATGCATGCGATCGGTAAGTCGTCCGCGATTTTCGTGACGCTGTCGGGGCTGTTTTGGGGCGGCTGGGTAGTCGGCTCTCAAACGCCTGAAGGCCAAGAGGCCATCGCCCGCGCCTATGCCGCTTATGAAGAGCAGCAGAGCGCAGCCAGCGCCAACCTGTTTGATTCAACCGCTCTGCGCGCCATCGTGTGCGGCGATCCTGACAGCGTCCAGCAGCAGCCCTGCCTCGCTGTCGCCGCCGCCGGCCGCCTCTTCATCGTCGACGCCGGCTCCGGCGCCGCTTCTTCGCTCCAGCGCCGCAACATCCCGATGGAGCGCCTGAGCGCCGTCCTGTTGACCGACGCTGACCTCCCGCAAGCCGCCGATCTCAGCGCGCTCTACGGCGCCTCCAGCAATGGCGGCAACGCACTGCTTCCCGTGTACGGCCCCGCCGATACACAACGCCTGGTCGATGGCTTGAATCAAGCCGGCGGCTTCGACGGCGCCTCGCGCGGCCTGCAAGCTTGGGGCCCGTCGCCTGAACCGGGCCGCTCCGTCATCGTCTTTGAAGCGGATGGCCTCGTCGTCTCCGCCTTCACAACGGAAGAAGATTCCTTCTCTGGCCGCGTCGGCTATCGCTTCGACTATCGCGGCCGCTCGATCGTCGTCGGTGGAGATGGCCGCGTCGCCACCTCAGCCGCCGCCCGCGATGCGGATGTCGTGCTGCAGGGCGCAGAAACGCAGCGTTCGGCCGAAGTCACCGGCGGCTTCTCCGCCCGTGACGCCGCCGCCAACGCGCAATCGCTAAACACCGGCATGGTCGTGCTCACCGGCGCTGAAAATCCGCTGTCGGCGCAAACGCAAGTCGCCGAAGCCCGCGCCGCTGGTTTCGACGACGTCGTCGCCGGTCGCGTCGGCATGCTGGTCGAACTGCCGCTCGCCAACAGCGAAATCAACGTCCGCCCGCTCTAAGCGGCGCAAACACCTCAGACACGCAAAGGGGAGCCCACAAGGCTCCCCTTTTTCGTATCGGCTCACCGCAGCGCGCCGATAGACTCCCCGCCCGCCGCCGCTAAAGTCCGCGCGGAATGCGCACCCTTTTCCTGGCCCTCGCAGCTCTCGTCATGAGCGCCGGTCCCGCCGCGGCGGATCGGTTCTCGTTGACCTATGACGGTGTCGGCCTCGGCTTCGTGCCGCTCGGCGGCGTCACCGTCGATGCCGACGTCTCGGATGAGACCTACGAAATCACCGCCACACTGCAATCGCGCGGGCTGCTGAATTTGTTCGAGCGCACAAACCTTCGCGCCGAAGCGTCCGGCATCATCCATAACGGCGTCGTGCGCTGGCGCAGCTATGATCTCGATCACCGCTACAGCCGCAAACGCCGCGTCATCAACATGGTCGTCGGCGAAGATGGCGCCATCGCCTCCACCATCGAACCGAACTACCGGCTCTGGGGCGACCCCGCGACCAGCGACGAACAACGCCGCCGCTCCCGCGATCCGCTTTCCAGCGTCGTGGCGATGTCGATCGATGTCGGCCAAACCCGCCGCTGCTCCGGCGCGTATCCCACCTTCGACGGCCGCTTCCATTATTTGCTCGAACTCGCGGCCGGCGAGATCGACGATTTCGACGACGCCGGCTACGAAGGCGACGTCTTGAAGTGCTCCCTCGCCTACATCGCTGTCGCCGGCTTTGAACAACGTGACTCCGGCCGCCGCCGCATCCCGCACGGCGAAGTCTGGTTCGCGCTGATGCCGGACACCAGCTTCGCGCCGGTCGTCCGCATCGCCACGCCGCTGAGCGCTGGCGGCGCCACCATCCGCCTCGCCAGCTTCCGCCGCGCCCGCGTCGATGTGCAATTGACGTCCACGCCTTGAACGCCCGCGTCGCCGCCGCCGAATTGTTGATGACCGTGATGGATCGCGGCCGTGCGCTGGAAGACGCGCTCGATGTGGTCCCCAGCTTCAATGCGCTGCAAGGCCGCGACCGCGCCTTCGCGCGCGCATTGGCCACGGCGGGCCTGCGCCGTCTCGGCGGCGTCAACGCCGTGCTCTCGCGCTTTCTTGATCGTCCATTGCCCGACACCGCGCCGCACGCGCGCGCGCTCCTCCATATAGGCGCAACCCAATTGCTGGTGCTCGGCACGCCCGCCCACGCTGCTGTGGGCGAGACCGTGGAGGCGGCCAATTCGCTGCACGAGACCCGTGGCTTTGCGAAGCTCATGAACGCGGTGCTGCGCAAAGTCGCCAAGGACGGCGCGCCGATCCTCGCCGCGCTGCCGCCCGGCGCCGATCTGCCGCCCTGGCTCTACACACGCTGGCGCGCCACCTATGGCGAAGCCGCTCCGCGCATTGCGCAAGCGCTGCTGCAAGAACCGCCGCTCGACATCAGCGTGAAGAGCGATCCGGAAAGTTGGGCGCAGCCACTGCTCGGCGCGCTCACGCCAACTGGAAGCATTCGCCTCACTGCACCTGCGCCGATCGACTCACTCTCCGGCTTCAACGACGGCGCATGGTGGGTGCAGGATGCGGCCGCCGCGCTCCCGGCGCGCTTGCTCGGCGATGTCCGTGGCAAACGTGTGCTCGATCTCTGCGCCGCGCCCGGCGGCAAAACACTGCAGCTCGCCGCCGCCGGCGCTCACGTCACCGCCGTCGATAAGTCCGATGCGCGCCTTGAGCGTCTGCGCGAAAATCTCGCGCGCACCAAACTCAGCGCCGAAATCATCGCCGCCGACGCGCTCGAATTCCGCGCCGAACCTTTCGACGCGATCCTGCTGGACGCGCCCTGCACCTCGACCGGCACGCTGCGCCGCCATCCGGATGTCGCTTGGCTTCGCCGCCCTAGCGACATCCGCAGTCTCACCGAACTGCAATCCAAACTCCTCGCCGCGTGCGCCAAACTGCTGAAACCCGGCGCACCGCTGGTTTACGCCGTCTGCTCGCTCGAACCGGAAGAAGGCGAAGGCGTCGTCGCCGAAGCGCTGCGCACCGGCTGGCGGCGCGATCCGCTGCGCACCGAAATCCCAAGCGATTTCATCACCGCCGCTGGCGACATGCGCACCCACCCGGCCTACTGGCCCGAAATCGGCGGCCTTGACGGCTTCTACGCCGCGCGTTTGCTGCGGACTTGAAGCCCCTCGCCTTGCGCCGCGCGCGCCGCGCCGCTAGCTACCTTTCATGGCGCACACGCTTATCGCACCCTCCATTCTCGCCGCGGATTTTTCCAAGCTCGGCGAAGAAGTTCGTGCCGTCGCGGAAGCCGGCGCCGACATGATCCATGTCGATGTGATGGACGGCCATTTCGTGCCGAACATCTCCATCGGCCCCAGCGTTGTGAAATCGATCCGCCCGCACACGAAGCTGCCGTTCGACGTGCATCTGATGATCGCGCCGGTGGATCCCTACATCCAAGCTTTCCGCGACGCCGGCGCCGACATCATCACCGTTCACCCCGAAGCCGGCCCGCATCTCCACCGCACGCTGCAAGCCATTAGAGCCACGGGCGCCAAAGCCGGCGTCTCGCTCAATCCCGGCACGCCGGCTGAGGCCATCGATCCGGTGATCGATCTTATCGACCTCGTTCTGGTGATGAGCGTCAATCCCGGCTTCGGCGGTCAGAGCTTCATCGAAACCGCGCTGCCGAAGATCGAAAAGATCAGAAAGAAAATCGACGCCACTGGCCGCGACATCATTCTCGAAGTCGATGGCGGCGTGAACGCCAAGACGGCGCCGAGCGCCATCGCCGCCGGCGCGACAGCGCTCGTCGCCGGCACTGCCGTCTATGGCGGCGACGCATCGGCTTACGCCGACAACATCAAGCGGCTGCGGAGCGCAAGCTAGCGCCGATGTCCGCGCCGGCCTCCCCGCGGCCGCCCCGGCCCATCGCCGCGAGCGAACATTGGCGCGCCAATCCGTTTCACCGCATGCGCCTCGGCGACGCGACGCCGGACCGCATCCAGTATTGGGGAAACGATCCGCGCACCGGCAATCTCGAACGCGGCCGCGATATTCTCTCTGGCCGCTGGCGCATCGGCGCTGAACACATCAAAGGCGAGTTCGCGCAACCGTGGCCGCTGGCGCAGCCGTCGCGCCACTTCACCGCGCGCTTGCATTCCTTCAATTGGCTCACCGATCTCGCCGCACTGGGCCCCGTCGCTAACGCGCGCATCGCTGAACTCATCGACACATGGGTCGAGCTCTACGGCGAGTGGGACGAACTTGCCTGGGACCCCGAACTCGCAGCCGAGCGTCTCTATGCCTGGCTCTGCTGGGGCCGCGCCGCATTCGAAACTGGCGCGCCCGAACGCCGCGTTGCATTGCTCCGCTCCGCCGCCCGCCATGCGCGCTTGCTGCTGCTGGCGCAAAGCGAACTCAGCGACCGCCACCTTGGCTCGATCAAGGCCGGCGCGGCTCTCGTGCTTGCTGGCGCCGCTGGCTTTCCCGAAGCGCGCCGCCTCTCCGAGCAGGGCGAGGAGATGCTGGTCGAAGCTTGCGCCAAACAATTCTTGCCTGATGGCGGCCATCTCTCACGCTCACCCGAAGCGCTCGCGAAGGCCTTTTTCGATCTCATCACCGCAACCGAAGCGCTTGAAGAAAAACCGCAGCTGATCACCGACACATTGCCAAAGCTCGGCAACATGCTGCGCATGCTGCGTCACGGCGATGGCGGCCTCGCTTGTTTTCATGGCGGCTCCGAAGGCTCAGCCGCCTCGATCGACGCCGCGCTCGCGCGCTGCCCCGGCGAAGTGCGCGCCTTCCAGTTCGCCAACCATTCCGCCTTCCAGCGCCTCGCCATCGGCCCGATGTGCGCGATCTTCGATGTCGGCGGCGCACCGCCCCTCTCCTACGCCGAACGCGCGCACGCGAGCGCCCTCGCCTTCGAAATGTCGAGCGAGCGCGAACGTCTCATCGTCAATATCGGCGCCGGGCGCGAGCTTTCACCGGAAGCGCGCCAAGCCGCCCGCGCAACCAACGCACATTCGACGCTCTCGCTCGGCGACGCGCTCTCCGCCACGCTCGAAGATCGCCGCGGCAAAGGCAGCCCGCGTCTCGTCGGTCCGACGCTCGATGAAGTGCGCCGCTCCTCCGATGAAAGCGGCGTCACCGTGCAAGGCCGTCACGACGGCTACCGCAACAGTTTCGGCCTGCTGCATCGCCGCTACGTCTTCGTCGACAATGACGGCAAGAACCTGCGCGGCATCGACGAACTCATGCGGCCGATGAAGCAGAAGGGCCCGGCCCCGAAAGAGCACATCCCCTACGTGACGCGCTTTCACCTGCACCCAAGCGTCAGCGCGCGCGTGATCGAACACCAAATGGCGCTGCTCGAAACGCCCGGCGGCCAATCCTGGCGCCTGCGCACCGACGCGCCGGTCATCGCCATCGAAGCCTCGACCTATTGGGGCGGCCACTTCCCGCGCGACACTTTCCAGATCACGCTCTCCGGCGGCGCCGATCCGCTCGGCCACGGCCTCAGCCCGCCCAACCGCATCCGCTGGGCTCTGGCGCGCACGACCTAAGCGACGCTGATTTTCGCCCCATTGGCGCAGGCTTTACGCCGGCTCCAGACATTCGTGGCTTTGCAGCCGTCGCCTTGAAAGCTAGGTTGTCGACAATTCCACAAAACTCTGGGGATGCAGCGCAGTGCAATTTGTTCGCCCAGCTTGGCCACTCGCATTGATCATCGCGGCAATGTTCGGCGCGCAGGCGTCCGCACAAGAGCGCCCGCGTCCCTTAGCGGCGCAGCTCGGGGAGATCGTCGCGCATGCGGAGTTCGATACGCTGAGTGATCCGGTGCGGCAGCGGCTTCAACTTACCATCATCGATAACCTCGCCTCACTGGCGGCCGCGACTCCGCACCATTGCGACGATCCTTTCATCGCACGTCTGCGCAGCAGAGGCGGAGCGCAAGAGGCCTGGGTGCCCGGCTGCGGCTTTCGCTTACCGTCGGAAGATGCAGCTGCAGCGATTGCGTACTTGATCCACGCCAACGAGACCGACGACAGCGATTTTCGCGCCGAGTTGCGCGCCTCCCCGCCCATCTTCGGCGCCGCGCTCGCGGCGACGCAAGCCAACCGCACTGACGGGCACAGGTTTGCAACCGCGCTTGCCACGGGATACTCAGTCCAGGGCGCGCTCGCCGCCGCGTACGGCCCGCTGCAACCGCGCTTCATGACCTCCGGCATCTGGGGCGCGCCAGGCGCCGCCTCAGCCTCGGCGAATGCCTTCGGCTTGAACGCTGAAGAAACCAACGCCGCCATCGTACTGAGCGCATCCGCGTCGGCAGGGCCATTTCAATATTTCTACGACCAAAGCGAAGACAAACGGATCATCATCGCGCGGGCAGCGCGATCTGGCGTGGAAGCCGCTTGGCTCGCGCGTGCCGGTGAACATGGCGCAGGATCGATGCTGGAGGGCCGCGCTGGCCTCTACGCGGCGCTCGATCCAGAGCGCGCTCAGGCGCTTGATGCGCAAAGCATCATTGATACCGCAGCGCGGCTCGATGGGCCGCTCTACATCTATCCCAAATTCTTCTCGGCCTCGTCTTCGATCATACCGTTTCTCGAAGCGATCGCGCCGATTTGGGCCGAACGCGGTCTCAGTGCCGACGATGTCGCGCACTTCACGCTGTCGGCCGAGCCCGCCTGGGCGCGAGTTCTGGCCGACAAGATCATAAATTTCGAACCGCCCACCTCGGCCATCGGCGCGCAGATCAATTTCTCCTTCGTCGTCGCGCTTTATATGACCCGCGGTTCGGCGCGGCCGCAGGACTATGACGACGCGACCTTGGCTGACCCCGCCATCCTCGATCTCGCACGGCGCGCGCAGTTCGAAGAATTGCCGGTCGGCGGCGGCACGCGTCTCGACATCACGCTGCGCAGCGGCGAGGTCATCCGCATTGAGCCCAACCGCATCGACCCGCGCGCACCTGCCCCAGAAGCGGCTTTCCTCCGCGAGCGGAAGTTCGAACAGCTCACCGCGCGGCTCAGCATCCGTGCTCGCGCCGCGCTGCGCCGTTTGGGTGAGCAAGCCTTAGAGGCGCGCTCGATGCTGGAGTGGAGCCGGCAGGTCGATCGCATCCTGCGCTAGCGCAAAGTTACTCTGCGCTGAGCGCCCGGCACTCTTCCTGCACGCGCGCAGCCTCAGCTTCGGCGAACCGTTCAGGCGACGGCGCCAAGCGGCGAACCAGCGCGATCCCGCGTGCGCTTGGGCTATCCACCACCTCGAAGGCCGCTGCTCTTTGCTCATCTGTGAGCGCTTGACCGGCGGTGCGCAGGATCACGACGGCGCCGGATTGCGGCATACGGCGATCGTTGAGCGTGAAGTAATTGTCCGTGTTCGCGCCGAACAGTGAAAGCGACATGTAATCGCCCCAAGGCTGCACCGATATCCGCACCGGGCCGTCGCTCAGGTCATACACGCACGAAGAATACGCAAGATCGGGCGATGGCCGCACGATCAGGCGCGCGGTTTCGGTCATCCGCGGCGCGTGGGTCCAAATATTCTCACGCTGGCCGTTCGCAGAAAGCCGATCCATAGCGGCGTTCATCAGGATGTACGGATAGACGAACATGAACGCGACGTGGAGCGCCGCAGCAAGCAGCAGCGTGGACGCGATCCAAATGATCCAAGGCTTCTTCATTGCCCCGCTCCTTCGCAAGCTTCGCGCGTAATAGTCGGCAGCGGGACATCTTCCAGATGATCACTGATCGCGGGCTCGGGATTGTAGAGGCGAATGGAAAGGCTGAACGCGCCGCCATTGCGCGAACTGATCCAATGCGCAGCATCGCCCCGCTCTGGCGCGATGCGCGCCGTCCACGACCCATCGGGATTGGCCTGCACCGAAGTTGCATCGATCGACGGTTGATCGTCACCATTGACCGCTAAGAAGTTGTCCGGCGCATAAAGCGTGATTGACCACCACCGCGCCGCAAGCGGCCCGCCATCAATGCGATAGGTGCAGGCGCCATCGAAAGCGACGCCTGCCTCATCCTCCGTGCGGCTGAAGTACACCGTCTCCTGCCGATTGAGCCCCAGCAGGCCAATCCGCGCCACAAGCGCGCGCGTGTAAGGATCGGCGTCGACAGAGCCAACGGTGCGGCTCGTGTACCAATGATTGTTATCGACCCGCCCGATCATCGCCCCGTTGCGGATCATCAGCATGGCCGAGCCCACGCCTAAAGCTGCGCCGACCAGCAGAATGCTCAACACGAACGCGATTTTCTTCACCACCAGGCAGGCCTCGCATTAATTGTATAGATTCACAGGCGGCTCATTCGGCGCCAGCGGCGCCGCGAGACGGCGCTCGCTATCGAACGAAGGCGGCCGCATCTGTGCGCTCCACGCCTCGTAGCGGCGTTGCAGCTGCTGAACGATCTCGGGATGCTCAGCCGCGCGGTTCACGCGCTCCTGCGGATCGGCTTCCAGATTGAACAGATAGGTGATCATGCCAGCGCCATCGGCGCGTTCAGCGACAATCAGTTTCCAATCCCCTTCGCGCACCGCGTAATTGGGCGATGTCCGCCAAACGATCACGTCAGAGGATGGTTGCGGCGCTTCAATCAGGGGCAGCAGATTGACCCCATCGAGCGGCGCACCGCCGGTCTCCGCGCCAGCCGCCGCCAGAATAGTCGCAGTCCAGTCCAAGCTGACCACCGGCTCTTCATGCACGCGGCCGCGCGGTAAATGCCCGGGCCAAGACGCGATCATCGGCACGCGCACCCCGCCCTCAAGGTACGTCGCCTTCGAGCCGCGCAACGGCGCGTTCGAGCATACACCCGCGCCGATATAAGCGACGCACCCATTGTCACTGATGAAAATCACCAGAGTACGCTCGGACAAACCCTGCTCGCGCAAAGCCGCCATCACCCGCCCGACGCCATCATCCATGGCCGACACCATCGCCGCATAAAGTCGCGCGCTTGGATCTTCGATGTGAGCGTAGCGCTGCACGTAAGGCGCGGACGCCTGCAGCGGTGTGTGCGGTGCGTTGTACGCCAACGTCAGAAAGAAAGGCCGATCACGGTTTCTGCCGATGAAGCCGACCGCTTCGTCGGTGAGAATATCGGTCAAATAGCCGCCGGTGCGTTCTTCGCGCTCGTAGCCGCGTTCCAGACGCATCGGCCAGAAACCTTCTGGCGAACCCGGAAGCGGATCAGGCAACCACTCATCGCCCTCGCCAGGCTCAACCAGATATCCAGTGGCGCCCGGCGACAGGCCCACGAACTCATCAAAGCCATGGCTCATCGGATGCGTTTCGCGCGTGCGGCCTAGGTGCCACTTGCCAACCAGCGCTGTGCGATATCCGCGCTCGCGCAGATATTCCGGCAAGATGCGCACATCGGCCGGGATACCGATGCCCTCAAGATCGCGCCGCACTGGATTAAACTCATATCCGAAGCGCTGCTGGTACCGCCCGGACAGAAGCGCCGCCCGCGAAGGCGCGCACACTGCAGCTGTCACGTAGCCATTGGTGAACCGCACGCCGTCAGCCGCGAGCGCATCGATATGAGGCGTTTGAATCCGCTCGCCGCCATAAACAGCAAGATCGCCGTACCCCAGATCGTCAGCGATGATCAGGATGATGTTCGGCGGGGCGTCCGCAGAGTGCGCCGTCGGCGTGCTACTGGCGCTGACGCAAGCGCTCAACAATCCCGCTGCTGCGATGAGAACGGTGCGCTTGAAGAGCGACATCTGGACGGCCCCTTTTGCACGGGCGCTGACAAGTCAGCGAAAGACGGATGGCGGGGCTGCACATTCGCGGCCCCGCCACACATCATCTTCAGTAGCTGAAGCTCAACTCCGCGCCATAGGTGCGTGGCTCGTTGAAGTACACATTGTTAGCGATCGTCTGCACCGGATAGATCTCGTCGCCGAGGTTCTTGCCGTAGATCGAAAAGCGCCAATTATCGCCCTCGAGGCCAACGCGCGCATCGAACAGCGAGAACTCCGCGAACTCACGTGAGTTCTCGGCATTCTCGAAGCCGCCGATCTGCGTCTGGTAGCTCGTCGCCACGAAGCCCTCGAGCCCAGCGCCCAAACCATGCCGATAAAGCAGGTTCAGCGTGCCAATGAAGTCGCGCGTGCGGTTCACGCGATTGCCGGAGATATCCGTGAGCACGCCGGCCAGAATAACCGAGGTGCCGTCCTGGAACTCACCATCGTTCGACGACATGCCGACGCTGGCGTTCAGCGTGCCTCCAGCAATGTCGAAACTGCCGCGCGCCTCAAGCTCGACACCCCACACTTCAGCGCCCACGCCGTTTTGCAGGATGAAGTTGGTATTGGTAGTGCTCGCCGCGGTGACGATCTGCACATCTTCGGTCTCGGTGAAGTATGCAGCGCCTTCCAGATAGAAGCGCCCGTCCATGAAGCCGAGCTTGAAGCCGCCTTCATAAGACGTGGCCGTCTCCGGATCGTACGGAATGAGATTGCCGGCGCCTGGGATGTCCGTCGGAATGCCGACATTGAAGCCGCCCGGCCGATACCCGGTCGCAATGCGCGCATAGAGCGAAGAATTGTCCGCAAAGCTGTAGCGCAGTGTCGCCGTCGGCAGCACGCGCGTCCACGATTCTTCGAGCCGCACGCCGAGAATTTCGACAGCCGTGGATTCCGTCTGATTGCGGCGGCGGTCGAAGGCGAACGTCTTCTCATCGGTCTGGACGCGAGCTTCTAGGCCGAACGCCCACTGCTCAGTCAGGTCATATTCAATGGCGCCGAACAGCGCGACCGAGTTGAGGTCTTCCACCGACTCATCCGTTCGCAATTGCGCACGCAGCCCCGCCGGCGAGCCGGCAAAGCCCGTCGTCGACAGATCGATCGCTGAGCTATTCTCCTGAAATTCAGCGCCGATCAGCCAGCTGAAACGCTCGCCGCCGCCAGGCGACGTCAGAACACCGATCACGCCAGAGCGATGGAAATCCTCGAACTGGTTGGACACCAGATCAATCGGTTGCGCCGGTGTGGCCGGCGGAAAGATCGAAGTGATGCCCTGGAAGCCCAGATAGTGATCGAGGTCGTCATTGGTGCGACTGGCGTCGCGCAGCTTGAAGCTGCCGCGCAATTGGAAGGTCGCCCAGCCAAAATCATGCTCGATATCGAGATAGCCCGAGTTCTCAAGGATATTGGCGTAACCCACCCGGTTCATGTCACGCACGAACGGATCAGGATCGAGCGCCGTCAGATTGTTGCGGAACTGGCGATAGCCATTGATCGCGAAGCTCGGCGCACGGTTATCGTAGTACTCGTAGGTCAAGCGGATGGTCGTGGCGTTGGTCGGCGTCACTTCGAACATGGCGCGCGCGCCAGCAGTTTCTTCAGTGTCGATCGCCTCGCCTGTCGACGCGAGCGTCACGAACCCGTCTTGCTGCTCCTGCCAAAAGCCGCCGACGCGAAGCGCCGCGTCCGCCGTGATCGGCAGATTGATGATCGCCTCAAGCTCGGTGCGCTCAAGATCGTTGTAGCCGATCGAACCGCTGAAGCCGAACTCATCGTCCGGGCGCTGCGACACCGCATTGACCGCGCCGCCAACGGCGTTTCGCCCGTAAAGCGCGCCTTGCGGCCCACGCATCACTTCGATGCGCTGCAGATCGAACAGGTCGAGTGCGTTGAAGCCTCGGCCGCCAAAGCCGCCGCCGGCGATATAGTGGCCGTCGCGATAAACACCGACCGCCGATTCTGAGAAGCCGACGCGGCCGCCGCCTTGGCCGCGCAGCGAGATTTCATTGGTGTAGGCCGGGCCGCCGTTCACAAGCGCAGCGCTCGGCAACTGGCGCAGAATGTCGGAGGTGCTCTCGATCACGAAATTCTGCTGATCTGCAGCGGAAATCGACGACACCGCTCCCGGAACCTCGAACAAGGTTTCCTCACGTCGGCGCGCCGTCACGATGATCTCATCGTCAACCACGGCCTCCTCGTCGGTGGCGGTCGTCGTCTGCGCGTAGCTTGGCGCCGCAAGTGCGAAGAAGATCGGCAGAGTGGCAAGAAGAACGTTGCGCATTGTCGTGACCCCTCCCGTGGTCGCCCGTCTCAGGCTTTCGCCTCGCAGGATTGTCGACAAAATCTAGACGCGGATTGCGCCCGCTGTCCACTCCCCTGTCGAAATCGGCGAAATATTGAACAGCACGCGGCGCAAACAGCTGCCGAAAAGCGCCGGATGCAAACTTCCAGTTGACGAGATAAGGGACGCGGGCTCCAAAATGCGCGCGAGAGCCCATGCCAAAATCATCCGCCAAATCCAAAGTGCTGCCGCTGCGCACGCCCGACGCCCGCGTCTCCGCGCTCGGAATCGCACGCGCCACCGCCCGCGACATCGAACGCGGGCATTACGTCCCGGGCGCACGCTTGCGCGAACAAGAGCTGGCGGATCGCTTCCGCTGCTCGCGCGCGCCGGTACGCGAAGCGCTGCGGATCCTCGAAAGCCAAGGCAGCGTCGTCATCGAACCGATGAAGGGCGCGCGTATCGCAACGCCCGACGACGCAAACTTCTACGAAGTGTTCTTGATCCGCCGCGCTCTTGCCGGCCTTATGGCCCAGCAGGCGGCGCTTGCCGCGGACTCAAAGGCGAGAACCGACTTCATCGCCACTACACGTGCGCTTCCGGCGCGCGCGGAAGCGGCGGCCGATGGCCACGCGTTCGCAGCCGAAGTGCGCAAGGCGATCCGGGCGCTTATCGAAGTGGCGCAAACACCGCGCACCGTGCAATTGGTCCGCAGCCTCACTTTCGGCCATGAAGCATTCCAGGATGATGTCGTCGAGGTAAAGAAAAACCGCCTCGCGCAAGCGCGCCTCTGGGCCAAGATCAGCAGCGCTGTCGAGATTGGCGATGCGAACGCCGCGCGCGACGCGATGGAAGCGATCTTCGACTATTCGCGCGCCTACATCGAAGGCTCGCGCAGTCCGAAAAAGCAAAAGGATCAGCCCGCGCGAAAGCCGCGCGCCGCGTCCCAAAAATAGCGCTAAACCGCTGGAAACAGCACGTCCGGGCGCCAATCATTGACGGCGCCAAGCAAGCGCCGCCCGCCGATCTCAGCCGTCACGAACGCACCGCGCCAAGCTTCCCCGTAAATCGGAATGGTATAGCGAACCAACGCTGTCGCCTCGCCTTCCAAAAAATCGTCCGGCCCAAAATCGATGCGCAAAGCTCTCCGCTCACCCGGCGGTCCAAAGCGCACCGTGCCCGGCCGCGCCGCCTCACCAGCCCGCAGGACGTAACCTGCCGACTGATCCGGGATAGCCAGCAACGTCATCGCGATATCGTCGCCCCACAAAGACGCGAAAGCGAACGGCGTTGTGAATCGCGCGTCGGTCTGGCGCTGTTCGTGAAACTGGCCCCGCCCGTTCAAACGATAGCGCCGATTGCCGATCGCTAATTCACCCTCGACTCGCCCGAACGCCTCCATCCGCCCCGGCAGCAATCCCGAGCGCATTAGCGCCGGCGTAAATTGCAGATCGCACGCCACCGCTTCACCGCCCGAAGCATTCACACGCGCGCGCAACAGCGATTGGACCGGCGCGAGCGTCGTTCCGTGCCGCTCGAAGCGCAGCCGCGCGCCGTCGTCCTCATACACGACGTGCTCGCCCGTCTCCGGCGTTGGCTCACCGCCGCTCGGCGCCAGATGATCGACGAACGCGTAGAAGCCGTCAGGCGTGTGCGCGTGAACCCAGAGCCACGCGCTTCGGAACGCCGGATACCGGCACAAGCGCGCGCTAAAATGAACGCCGGCGTCCGCATCGGCGACCGAGATCATCACCGACTCACTCGGCGTCTGAAGACCCTGCGGCGGCACGAAATCCCCCTCCGCGTTGGACGTTGCGCAACCGGCCGCCAACGGCAACGCCGCAAGCACAGAGCGCCGCGTCATCGGCCACTTTACCGCCGTTTCGCGCATTCCGGTTCCACCACAAGATTGTCGACAGTTGGCAACATGTCGCGTTAAGCTCCGCGGATCAAGGCGGAGGATGCCGCCGGATCGGGATGGACGCGAGCGCAAAGCCAAGCGCGAACGGAATGCTTTTCCGCGTAACGAGGAGCCACACCATGCATTGGCCGCGCGCACTTATTGCCTTCCTGGCGCTGTTCGCATGCGCAACCCCCGCGGCGGCGCAATCGCTCGTGCGCGTGGAAAGCGGCCAAGTGCGCGGCGTCACCAGCGATGGTGTCCACGCCTTCAAAGGCATCCCGTTTGCAGCGCCGCCCATCGGCGCTTTGCGCTGGCGCCCGCCTGCCCCCGCAGCACACTGGGATGGCGTCCGAGACGCGTCCGACTACGGCCCCGCGTGCCCTCAGCCCGCGCGCGACAGCCGCGGCGGCGGCCGCGCCGATGTGCAGAGCGAAGATTGCCTCTCACTCAACATCTGGGCGCACGATGGCGCGCGTAATATGCCGGTCATGGTTTGGATTCATGGCGGCGGCCACCGCGTCGGCGCAGGCTCCTTTCCGCTCTATGACGGCGCAGCGCTCGCGCGCCAAGGCGTCGTGCTCGTCACCATCAATTATCGCCTCGGCCTGCTCGGCTATTTCGCGCACCCGTCGCTCACGGCTGAAGCCAGCGCAGACGCGCCGCTCGGCAATTACGGCTTCATGGACCAAATCGCCGCGCTCGAATGGGTCCAGCGCAACATTGCAGCCTTCGGCGGCGATCCTTCACGCGTCACCGTGTTCGGCGAATCCGCCGGCGGCGCCAGCATCGTGTACTTGCTCACCTCACCCCGCGCTCGCGGCCTCTTTCAGGGCGCGATCGTTCAATCCGGCGGCGGTTTGCAGCGCCCCGGCGCACTCGCCGAACACGAACGCGACGGCATCGAAGCCATGGCGCGCCTCGGCTTGCCGGCAAACGCCAGCGCCGCAGATTTGCGCGCGGCCACAACAGCGCAGGTCACCGAAGCTTTGGGCACGCTTGAGGGCCTCGGCTTCGGCGAGTTCATCGACGGGCGGCTGATCACCGAGGCGCCCGCGCGCGCCTTTGCTGAGGGCCGCGCCGCCGACGTGCCGCTGCTGATCGGCGCCAATGACAACGAAGCCAACGTGATCACATCTCTGGGCGTCACGGGATCGGCGCTCAATGTGCTGGGCCCACGCCTACCGCAGCTGCGCACTTTGTACGGCGACGTCGCCGAGGAAGAATTTACACGCCAGGCCCTGGGCGACGCGTTCTTCGTCGCGCCCGCCGCCTGGGTCGCCGCGCAAACCGCATCCGGCGCGCCGAGCTATCTCTACCACTTCACCTATGTGATCGAACGCCGCCGCGGGACGGCGCCCGGCGCCAATCACGGCACAGAGATTCCGTTCATCTTCCAAACCTGGGATCGCCTACCGATCCCGCCTGCTTTCATCACCCGCCAAGACCGCGCCTTCGGCGAGATCATTTCCTCCTGCTGGGTGTCATTCGCACGCACTGGCGCGCCAGCTTGTAACGGCGCCCCAGCTTGGCCGGCTTATTCCGCAAGTGCCGATCGCCTCATGCTGTTCGGCCCAAACACAAACGTCGCGCCGCAACCTCGCCGGCCCGCCATCGATTTCATGCTGACACAGCTCACGGAGCGCACCCGATGATCGACACTTCGCGCCGCACATTGCTCGCCGGCGGCGCTTTCGCTGCGCTCGCGCACGCTGCCGGCTGCGCCCACAGCGCCTCTCCATCCGATCCATATCTCGACGCGTACTATTACGCGTTTCCGATCTACGAGATGGCGCGCACCGCCTGGGCCGCCGCCGGCCCGACGCCGCAGCGCCCCGCGCATCGCTTCAACACCTTGCAGCAGCGACGCACGCTGACCGATCACACCGGCCGCAATGTCACGACGCCGAACAACGACACCGTCTATTGCTCCGCTCGGCTCGATCTCAGCAACGGCCCGGTGCTCGTCAGCATCCCGACGGTGCGCGATCGCTATTTCTCCGTCGCGTTCATGAACGCCTACACCGACAACTTCGCCTATGTCGGCACGCGCGCGACGGGCGGTGAAGGCGGCCCCACGCTCGTCGCTGGCTCCTCATGGCGCGGCGAGGCCCCCGCCGGCACGCGTCTCATTCGCTCCGACACAAACGATGTCTGGATGCTTGCGCGCATCCTCGTCACCGGCGTCGAGGACTTGCCCGCCGCCAACGCCGTGCAAGAGCAAATCCGCATCATCGACGCCCCCGCCCCAACGCTTCCGCCGGTCGCGCCAACCAATGCCGACGATCTGGAAAACTTCCTCGCCGTCGTGAACGCAACGCTCGCGCGCGCGTCGCTTGCCGATCCTGTCGGCAGCCGTGCTCGCAATTTCGCGGACGTGGGCCTGCGCCCCGGCGATCTCGACGCCTGGCGCTCCCTCAACCCAGCGCAACAAGGGCGTTGGCGCCAAGCGGCGGCGCAAGGCCAAGCAACGCTGCGCACCGGCTTCACCTTGCGCGGCGAAACACTTTCGGGCTGGCACTATCCGCCGCCCGGCGTCGGCTCGCAAAGCGGCGCCGATGATGTGCGCGCGGCCGTCGCCCTCTCCGGTCTCGCCGCGCTTGAAGCCGAAGAAGCAACCTACGCCCGCGCCGACACGGATTCAGCCGGTGCGCCGCTGAACGGAGCGCATCGCTACACGCTCACCATTCCGCCGAATGTGCCGGCGTCCGCGTTCTGGTCGCTCTCGATGTATCAGCTCGAGCCCGACGCGCGGCTCTTCTTCACCGAGAATCCGATCAACCGCTTCTCCATCGGCGACCGCACGCCAGGCATCGCGCGCAACGCCGACGGCAGCATGACCATCGCCATCCAAGCCGACGCGCCAACCGACACTGGCAATTGGCTGCCAGCTCCGCGCGGCCCCTTCGTCATCACCTTCCGCGCCTACCTGCCGCAACCCGCCATGCTGAACCATTCATGGCGCCTCCCCGCGGTGCAACGGGCGACCTGATGCGCCGCGCGCGTCACTGACAATTCCATCGGCGAATACCGGCTCGCCACCTTCGCACTGCTGGCGCTAGTTTTGTGAACATCCCTCCTCAACGGGAAAGATCGTGCTCGTAAGAATTTTGCAGACCAACGTGGAAAGCGGGCGTCTCAGCGACTCAGCGCTGCTTCATAAGCCAGGAGTCTGCTTTTCGCCGAGATCACCCCCCCGAGATTGCCAATTTCTCTCAGCCATAGAATCTCTCTAACGCTTGGCGTCGTTTCGAAAGGCCGGCCCATGCTCGAAGGCTCATGCGATTGCGGCGCGGTACGCTACACCGTGGATGGCGCGCTGGACGAAGTGACAGAGTGCAATTGTGGCATCTGCCGCCGCTCAGGCGGGCTTTGGGCCTACTACTCGCCGACGAAAGTAACGATGACGGGGCCGACCGACATCTACATGCGCGGCGATCGAATGTTAGAAATGCACCACTGCAAGACCTGCCGATGCCTGATGTGGTGGGCGCCGGTGGACAAAGGCTACGACCGCATGGGTGTAAACGCGCGTATGCTTCCGCTCGGCGCGTGGGATGAGACACCGGTTAAGAAGAGCGACGGGGCAAGCTGGTGACGGGGAAGATCTTTGCCCCATTTCGACGGGCCGCTAGGGGCCAATAGCGGTCGCCCCGCTCTATCCCCCACAAAACCAACACGTCGCCCAACAAAATCAAGCACCGCGCAAAAACGTATCCCACACCCAAAAAGCTGAGCGATACTGCACGCATCCCTCGCACGGGAGGCTCACCAGGCTAGCCGAGCCAAGCGAGCGCGAGGGATGTGATCGAGCGTGAAGGTGCTGTCCGTAACGCGTCCGGCTACCCGGAAGCG
>Ga0163144_10000136_pt1 | contig 166724 bp, 108 predicted proteins | sample OliLak19BULKMAT1_FD_123175 | JGI IMG/M metagenome (GOLD analysis project Ga0163144, IMG submission 123175) | Freshwater microbial mat bacterial communities from Lake Vanda, McMurdo Dry Valleys, Antarctica - Oligotrophic Lake LV.19.BULKMAT1 | ecosystem: Environmental > Aquatic > Freshwater >...
ATGGTGAGGGCGAGCGGGTTTGGCGTCATCTCGATCTCTGGCAGGCCAAGACGTTCCTCCATGCCAGCATGCCGCGGACAGACTGCCCCGAGCATGGCGTGAAGACGGTAGCCGTTCCCTGGGCGGAGCCGCACTCGCGCTTCAGCTTGGGCTTTGAGGCTCGGGTGATCCTGGCCATCCAGTCGACCAAGACCGTGGCAGGTGCGTGCGCCCTGATGAAGGTCTCGTGGGATGAGGCGCGCGGCCTCATGGAGCGGGCGGTGGCCCGCGGATTGATGCGTCGAGAGGACGTCGACCTGCACTACGTAGCGGTCGATGAGAAGTCTTACCGGAAGTGCCGCCACTTCGTGACCCTGCTGATGGATCTCGACCGTGAGCGGATTCACGGCGTCGCGCCGGGCAACAGCAAGGCCAGTCTGGAATCCATCCGCAAGAGCCTGAGTGCGCTGGAGATTTCCGGCATCACCGCCATCGCCATGCATCGCCATGGACATACACCGGCCCTATCGCGCCGCTGTTGATGCCGTCTTCCCAGTGCCACGTCCCACGATTGTGCATGACCACTTCCATGTGGTCGCTCAAATGGACGAGGCGCTCAAAGAGGTGCGTAGCGAAGAGGCTGGTGGGTTTCGCGCAACAGTGGCGCGCCAGCGCCGCGCGAAAATGCGCTGCGACAAGTAGGCTGCTGTTTTTCAGCAGCCTGAGACGCGGCGTTGCACGCAGCCGGCGCAGGTCGCGGATGGCAACCCTCAGCAATCAGATCAACGACAGTTCACCGCTCGCGAAGCTGCGCTCGCAGAAGTGGCAGCGGACGCGGAGCGGCTCGGTGGCGACCACGTCGAAGCGCGTCGGCCATTTCTCGTGGTTGGTCACGCAATTGGGGTTGGCGCAGCGGGCGATGTCCTCGAAGCGGCTGGGCATGGCGACCTGGCCCTTATGGATCACCTCGTAGTCGCGGATGATGCTCACCGTCGCCTGGGGTGCGATCAGGGCCAGGCTGGACAGCGAGCGCTCGTTCAGCTCGCGATTGGCGATCTTGACCAGGCCTTTGCGGCCGACTCGCGACGAGCGCAGGTTGACGCCGACGAAGACCTGGTCGCCAGCGGCCGCCAGCAGATGGGCGACCTTCATGGTCATTGCCGCCGGGATGTGGTCGATCACGGTGCCGTTGGCGATCGCCTCGACCTGGCGGACCTTGCTGATGCGCGAGCTGCTGCCGTCATCGGTCATGGTTCACAACCTTCCCAGCACCAGGCCGAGCAGCGCCTGGCGCACCACAACGCCGTTGGCGGCCTGCTGAAAGTAGTGGGCATGGTCGGTGCGGTCGACGTCGGGGGCGATCTCGTTGACGCGCGGCAAAGGATGCAGGATGCGCAGGTGCGGACGCGCCTCTGCCAGCATGGCGGCATTGACCTGGTAGCTGGCTTTGACGTGGTCGAACTCGAGGGGATCGGGGAAGCGCTCCTCCTGCAGCCGGGTCATGTACAGCACATCGCTGCGACGGATGGTCTCCGCCAGGGTGTCGACGACCTCGATGCGCAGGCCGGCGGCGCGGGCGTGGTCGAGATAGTGCGGTGGCATCTCCAGACCAGGCGGGGCGACGGTGAGCAGGTCGACGCCGAAGTGGCAGAGCGCCACCAGCAGGCTGTGCACCGTGCGGCCGTAGCGCAGATCGCCGGCGAAGGCGACGGTCAGGCGCTGCGAGCCGTCGGTCAGGCCGGGGAAGAGCTTGGCGATGGTGTAGAGGTCGAGAAACGTCTGGCTGGGATGCTGATTGGCGCCATCGCCGCCGTTGAGCACCGGAACCCGGCTGACCTCGCCGGCCAGACGGGCGGCACCGTCGCGGGGATGCCGCATGACCAGGACGTCGGCGTACTGCTCGATCATGCGTACGGTGTCGGCCAGGCTTTCGCCCTTCTTGGCGCTGGTCGAGGCGGCGTCGGAGAAGCCGATGACCTGGCCGCCAAGTCGCTGCATCGCCGCTTCGAAGCTCAACCGGGTTCGCGTCGACGGTTCGAAGAACATCGTCGCCATCAACTTCCCGGCGAGGAGCTGCGGCTGCGGCTGTTCTTCCAGGCGGCGGGCGACGGCGATGGTGTGGAGGATGTCGTCGCGGTCGAAGTCGGCGATCGAGATGATGTTGCGACCGGCGAAGCCCACGGGCGCGGATGATCGTCGTCGGCGGCCGATCTCAAGGAGGGGACGGCCGGCCTGGCCAGGGTGCCCGAGCGGTCGGCATGCCTTTGGGGCGCCCTGCTGGTTCGCCTGCATGCGCAGTCGGGCTCAGCGTCCGCTTAGAACCAGCCCATGCGCCAAGAGAAGATCACCGCCGCGATGATCAGCGCGCTGGCGAGGATGGCCCAGGGCAGTGGGCCGGTGCCGGCGCTGCGGTTGGGATCCTCGTCGAAAACGGCACTGCGCTGCGCAGTGGTCGTCGGCAACGGACCGCCCATGCGATCGCTCGTCGCGGCCGGGGTCTGGGCCAGGTGCGGTTCCTTGCCTGGTCGCGACGCTGAACGGCTGAGCATCTTCTCGTCATGGGCATGGGCCAGGGCCGCCACCACCTGCGCCGACACGCGATTGCTGTCGTTGCCCTTGCCGGCGACCGGATGGAGTGCGTGGTTCGTGTGGTGGGGATCGCCGACGCCCTCGCCTTCGACGACCTGGCGTTCCTGGTGCTTGCGCAGGATGCGCTCGCTGAGGTCTGCGGACGGCGCTGCGACCGGGACCCCGATGGCGGGGGGCGTCGGCACCTCACCAGGCCGGCGCACCGGCTTGCGGGCGATGACCAGCGGTTTGCGCATCAGACGGAGGTTGCCAACGCCGTCGCCTTCGCGGTCGCTGAGCTCTTCGACAGTCTGATCGCAGGCTTTGATGAAGGCGTCGAAGCTGGCGAAACGACCGGTGGACGACTTGGCCATCGCGGTCGTCACCAGTCGGCGCGCCACCGGTCCCAGGCTGGGTACGCGCTCGCCGGGATCGGGCACCGGCTCGGTGAGGTGGGCGCTCATGATCGCACCGGGACTGGTGCCGCGGAACGGCGGTTGCCCGGTGAGCAGATGGAAGGCGGTAGCGCCAAGTCCATAGATGTCGCTGCGGCAGTCGAGCTTGTCGCCACGCACCTGTTCGGGCGACATGTACAGCGGCGTGCCGATGGTCATGCCGGTCTGGGTCAGGTGCTCATCGTCGTTGGCGGCCTTGACCAGGCCGAAATCGATGAGCTTGGCGTGATCATCCTCGGGCAGTGGACCAGCGGCGCCGGCCCGGCGTTGGAGCAGGATGTTCTCCGGCTTGACATCGCGGTGCACCAGACCGGCGCTGGTGTAGACGTAGGCCAGGCAGGTGGCGACCTGGCGCAGGAGATGGATGACATAGGGCAGGGGCAGCGCGCCGTGCTCTTTCAGCAGACTTCCGGCACTGGGTCCGGAGATGAATTCCATGGCCAGGTAGTGGGTCTCGCCGGCGGTGCCGCTCTCGATGACGTTGGCGAGATGAGGATGGCGCAGGTTGATCAACGCCCGCGATTCGCGGTGGAAGCGGCTGAGGAAGTCCTGGTCGTGCGCGAGTCTCGCGCTGATCACCTTGAGCGCGCAGTCCTGGTCGCTGGCCAGGTGGCGGGCGCGGTAGACCGTGCCCATGCCGCCGGCGCCGAGTTTGCGGCTGATCTCGAAGCCGGGCAGCAGTTCCTGCTGGTGGACGATGGACTCGAACTGGGTGAGCGCTTCGACCGACAGGAAACGGTGGGCGAGCAGAGCCTTGCCCAACTGCTTCCACGAAGCGCCCGTACCGAGATCGCGGATGACCGCGCTGATCTGGGTGCGCGTCGCCCACTCGTTGGCGAGCAGGATGGCCTGGGCGAGTCGCAAGGCGACGCTGGTCGGCTTGATCTCCGGATTGCCCATGGTTGGTGTCAGGGTCATCTCCTCGCGTTCCTCTCCTGACCCGACGATCCGCGGGGTGTATCCGGCCCCAGCGAGGAATTAAAGACCAAAGCTGCGACGACGGCACGGTCGCCTGGCTCGGCGTGCTGCCCGCCTGCCCCGTGGCTTGCGCCGTCGGGCTGATTGGCTTACCGTTTGCTAGCGAGATCAGCCATGTCCCTCCAGATGAGGCAGAATCTCGGCGTGCGCATGGAGCAGCGGCTCAAGCTCACGCAGCAGATGATCCAATCGATCGAGATCCTCCTCCTCCCGCAAATGGCGTTGGAAGAAAGGATTATGAACGAGGTCGAAAGCAATCCGGTGCTTGAGATCGACGAAGGTCCGAGCCTGGACGGTCTCGACAGTCTCGAAAGCAGCGACGGCGAGGCGGATCCGAGGGTTGCGAATGACACCCCCGGTGTGATGGATGACCTCGCAGTCAGCGATCGGGACGAGCGCGATTGGCTGCTTCAGCGCAAGGCCAAGACCGCTGCCCATGACGGCGATGGCCCGGACAAGATGGAGGCGCTCAACAGCGCCCCGGACAAGCCGCCGACCCTGGCCGATTTCCTGATCGAACAGCTGCGGTTCCGCGAGATGGCGGGCGAAGTGCGCGAACTGGTCGCGGACATCGCCTGGGAGCTCGATCGCCGCGGCTATCTTCCGGTCGCCCTCAATGCGCTGTTCCCGGAGGAGAAGCTCGAGTTCGCCGAACAGGCCTGGGAGCTGGTGCGTTCCTGCGATCCCGCCGGCATTGGCGCCCGCGACCTGCGCGACTGCCTGCTGCTGCAACTGGCCCGCGAGCCGGGCGACAACAGCTTCGAGATGACCCTGGTGCGCGACCATCTCGACAACCTCCTGCGCAATCGCCTGCCCGCCATCTCCCAGGCCACCGGCGTCGAGATCGAGCGGATCAAGGAGGGGGTCGAAGTCATCGCCAAGCTCGACCCCAAGCCCGGTCTGCCCTACGCCTCGGGCATCAACCACATCGTGGTGCCCGACGCTCGGGTCGAACGTGACGAGAATGACGAGTGGGTGGTGTCGATCCCTGACGACCGCCTGCCCAAGGTGCGCATCAATGAGGCGTACTACCAGCTCTATGACGGCGCTGGCGCCGACGCGAAGGACAAGGCCTACCTGCGCGAGAAGCTGTCATCGGCGAAGTTCATCATCGATGCGGTGGCGCAGCGCAAGCGCACCCTGCTGCGCATCGTCACCGAGATCATCAAGCATCAGCAGATGTTCCTCGAACAGGGTGTCGAGCATCTGCGTCCGCTGATGCGTCAGGACATCGCCGACAAGATCGGCATGCATGTCGCCACCGTCAGCCGGGCGGTGAAGGACAAGTACATCCAGACGCCGGCCGGCATCATCCCGCTGTCCAGCTTCTTCTCGGGCGGCATCGCCACCCAGGACGGCAGCGAGGCGGAGTCATCCAAGGCGGTCAAGCTGCGCATCCAGAAGCTGATCCACGCCGAGCACGCCAAGCACCCGCTCTCCGACCAGGAGATCGCCGATCTGCTGGCCAAGGAGGGGCTCGACATCAGCCGGCGCACGGTGACCAAGTACCGCATCGCCGACGGCATCCCGTCGACGCGTCAGCGGCGATCGTTCTGATCGCCATCCTGACCGCGGTCATCCCCGCTTCGCCGATCCTGCACTGCCGCTGATCCCGCGGCGCCAGCCGTTCATCGCAACCGGCAGTCGCCATGCGCTGACGCGCTGGCCAGCGCAGGCGGCTCCGGCGTGCCGGTCAGATCGAATCGCCGACGATCGCCTGCGCCATGCCGAGCAGGCGCTGGTAGTCGGCGCGCTGCTTGGGATCCAGGCGTTCGACCACCACCCCGCTGTTCGACCGGTTGTGGTCGTCGAGGGTGTAGACCGGCCCTGCTTCGGTCAGGGCGAAGCTGTCCGCCGACCAGTTGTCGCGTTGCGGCCCGACGATGATGGCGTGGCGAGCGTCGATGTGCAGGGTGCCATCCTTGTCGAGGTAGGCGCGGGCGCGGTAAGCTACCGCCACGGCGCCGGCACTGTCATAGGTGACCACCCAGGCCGGCCGGAACGAACCGCTGCCATCGCCGACCACCACCAGGGTCTTGTAGTCGTCCCAGCCCACCCGCCAGGCGCCGGCGAGCGCTGGTGCGCGTGGCGCGTCACGACCAGGCTGCAAGTTGCCCGGCAGCGCCGGCGCCGGTTCGACCGCCAGCCGGCCGAAGTCGGGGAAGATGAAGACCGGATCCACAGCATCGCCGGCGACCACCCAGCCGGCGAGAAGCACGGCGGCCAGGCTAGCGATCAGTCGTGGCGCGCGGAACACGCGGGCATGCTAGGAGCCCGACGTTGACGGCCCAAGCGGAATGTCCAGTCGCCTCGGCAGGTGCGCCAGGACACGCACGGATCGTCCTCGTGGTTACCGCTGCTCCCACGGTCGCGAATACCACCCTGCGGGTCGTAGCGTAAGGCGGACGGCATCGCGGGCGTGGCATCGCGCGATCATGCCCGGAGCGAACCCGTCGTGGCGACCTGCAAAGAACGACGCGGTCCGGCGCCACGTCCGGGCCATTCGCAGGCGGCGGCGACGATCGCTCGACAGCAGCCGTTTGGACAGGCTGTTCAGGGAAGTGCCCCATATTGCGCTGCTTGCGTAACACGGGGTATGCTGGCCGTACTGTCGTCTGCCTCGGCAATCGACCGAGTGGTCCATGCCCTATTTGCCTGCCCTCTCCGCGCGCCGCGCCTGCCGTCGCTTCACTGGCGCCGTCGGCGCTGTCGCCGCTGCCGTGGGCGTCGCCGTCCTGATCGGGTGGGCCTTCGATCTTCCCATCCTCGCCTCGCTGCTGCCCGGCCTGGTGCGCATGAAGGCCAACGCCGCGCTTGGCCTCATCCTGAGCGGAGTCAGCTTGTGGATGCTGCGCGCCGCTGCGATGCCGCCGCGATGGCAGGCGGTCGGACGCGGCGCCGCGCTGCTCACGCTCGCCATCGGTGCGGCAACGACCTACGAGTACCTCACCGGCCACGACCTGGGCATTGACCAACTGCTGTTTCGCGAGGCGGCAGACTCCTTTGGGACGCTCGCTCCGGGTCGCATGGCGCCCGCTTCGGCGATCACCTTCGTGCTGCTCGGTCTGGCACTGTTGGCCCTGGATTGGGAACCGCGCCGGGGTTGGGCGCCGAGCCAGTGGCTAGCCTGCGGCGTCGCCACGTTCGCATGGCCGACTCTCATCGGCTATGCGTATGGCATCACCGTCTTCCAGGGCTGGTCCGCCTACAGCCAGATGGCCCTGCACGCCGCTTTGGTCTTCGCTGCATTCGCAGTGGCGCTGTTCACCGCCCGGCCTGCGCACGGCTTCATGCCCACGGTCGCCGGCGACCAGATGGGCAGCCGCATGGCGCGGCCGCTGCTGCTTGCCGCAGGGGCCATCCCCTTCCTGCTGGGCTGGGGGATGTTCACGGGATTGCACGCGCAACTCTACGGGATCGAGTTCGGCATCGCCGTCCACGTCATCCTGTGCGCGGCCTTTCTGGTTGCCGCGATCTGGTGGAACGCCGAAACGATCAACGCCGCCGATCATCGGCGCCGCACCGCTGACCAACTGCTCTGCGACAGCCTCGATCGCTATCGGTTCCTCGCCGAAGCCATGCCGCAGATGGTGTGGACCGGGCGACCCGATGGCGCCATCGACTACGTCAACCGTCAATGGTCGGACTACACCGGCATGGGCGTTGAGCAGGCCCGAGCCGAGGGCTGGCAGCCGGCGCTGCACCCTGACGACCGTGCGGGATGCCGCGAGCGCTGGATCCAGGCGGTGCGCAGCGGCGAGGTCTTCGAGGTCGAGTGCCGGCTGGTGCGCGTTGCCGACAGCGCCCCGCGCTGGCACCTCGCCCGCGCCCTGCCCCTGCGCGATCCCGCCGGGGCGATCATCCAGTGGGTGGGCGTCGCCACCGATATCGACGATCACAAGCAAGCGCAGGAGCGTCTGCGACGCAGCAATGACGACCTCGAGGAACGCGTGCGCACGCGCACCGCCGATCTCGGCGCTGCAAACGACGGGCTCACCCGTGAGATCGTCGCCCGCGAGAACGCCACCCATGCACTGGTCGAATCCGAAGCACGCTTCCGTTCGGTAGTGCAGTCGACCAGCGCCGCCATCCTCATCGCCGATCGCGACGGGCGCATCAGATTCTGGAACCAGGCCGCCGAGACCATATTCGGCTACACTGCCGCGGAGATCATCGGGCAACCGCTGACCCGGTTGATGCCCGCACGCTTCCATGCCGAGCACGAACGTGGGATGGCGCGATATCTTGCTGGTGGCCCCACGCGGGTGATGGGACGTACCGTCGAGCTGATCGGCCTGCGCCGTGACGGCGCCGAGTTTCCGCTCGAGCTGTCGCTGGCGGCCTGGACCGCGGACGAGGGCATCTGCTTCAGCGGCATCATCCTCGACATCAGCGAGCGTCAGCGAGCCCAGGACCGCTTCCGGCTGCTCCTCGATTCCACCGCCGAGGGCATCTACGGCATCGACCTGGAGGGCAACTGCACCTTCGCCAACCAGGCTTGTGCCAACATTCTCGGCTACGCCGCGGTGGATGCGCTGCTTGGGCGCAACATGCACACGCTCATCCACCACTCGCACGTCGACCGCTCACCGCACCCGGTGGGCGATTGCCGCATCCACCGTGCCCTGGGCGATGGCCAGGGAGTACACGTCGATGACGAGGTGTTCTGGCGCGCCGACGGCAGCAGTTTCTGCGCCGAATACTGGGCCTATCCCATGCTCAGCGCCGGCCGCCGGATCGGCGGCGTCGTCACCTTCCTCGACATCGGTGAGCGCAAGCGGGCCGAACGTGAGCTGACCCAGGCGAAAGAGGCGGCCGAGGCGGCGGTGCAGGCCAAATCAGCCTTCCTCGCCAATATGAGCCACGAGATCCGGACACCGATGAACGGCATCATCGGCATGACCGGGCTGCTCGCCGACACCCCGCTCGACGAGGAGCAGCGGCCGATGGTTGACACGGTGCGTACCTGCGCTGACAGCCTGCTCGGCATCATCAACGACATCCTGGACTTCTCGAAGATCGAGGCTGGCCGGCTCGAGCTCGAACACATCGACTTCGATCTGCGCGAGGTGGTCGAGGACGCGGTGGCGCTGGTTGCCGGTGCCGCCCAGGCCAAGGGGCTCGAGCTCAACTGCGTGGTGGTCGCCGAAGCGCCGGTAGAGGTGCGCGGAGACCCGGGGAGGTTGCGCCAGGTTCTGGTGAATCTCGTGAGCAACGCCGTCAAGTTCACCGTAAGGGGCGAAGTGACGGTGCGGGTCAGCTTGGATTCGCCGGACTCCACCGGGCTGCGCCGAGCCATACGTGGCGTGTCGCCGGCGCCAGGGATGCCCGAACCCGATGCCGTCCAGATCGCATTCGCGGTCGAGGACACCGGCGTCGGCATTCCGCTTGGGGTCCAGGGCCGGCTGTTTACCGCCTTCAGCCAAGCCGACAGCTCGACCACTCGCCGCTTCGGCGGCACCGGCCTGGGTCTGGCGATCAGCAAGCGCCTGGTCGAACTCATGGGTGGCGAGATCGCCGTGAGCAGCATGGTCGGCCAGGGCAGCGTCTTCCGTTTCACCGTAAGGCTCATCCCGCGCACCGCCGCGCCGCCGGTCCAACTGCGCCGCCTGGCCGGGCTGTCCGCCCTGGTCGTTGACGACAACGCCACCAATCGGCTTATCCTGCACGCGCAACTCCGCGAGTACGGGATGTCCTGCACCACTCTCGCCGACCCCCGAGAGGCCATCGCCGCGCTGCACGCGGCGCACGCCGCCGGGCGCGCCTTCGATCTGGTCATCGTCGACATGCAGATGCCGGATATGGACGGGATCGAACTGGCCGGCGCCATCCGGGCTGCGTCCGGCTTGCCAGCGCCGCGCATCGTCATGCTCACGTCGTTGGGCGGTCAGCGGCGCATGCCCGCGCACGCCGCAGCCAGACTGGACGCCTGCCTGGTCAAGCCGGTGCGTCACCGCCAGCTGGTCGAGGTGCTCGAACGCGTGCTCGGGCGTGCTGTGGTCACGGTTGCGAAGGCTCCGGCTGCGGCGCTGCGCCTGTCCGGACGCGTGCTGGTGGTTGAAGATAACCCCACCAACCAGCGCGTGACCATCGGCCAACTTGCCAAGCTGGGCTGCCGAGCGGATACCGCGGGCAACGGCTATGAGGCTCTCGCCGCCCTCGCCCAGATCCCCTACGATCTCGTGCTGATGGACTGTCAGATGCCGGAGATGGACGGATTCGAAGCCACCCGCGAGCTGCGGCGACGCGAACTCCAGCGCGGTCGCGGCGAGCACATGGCGATCGTGGCAATGACCGCCAACGCCATGAACGGCGACCGCGAGCGCTGCCTCGACGCCGGGATGGACGATTTCCTGTCCAAGCCGGTACGCAACGAACTGCTCGCCGAAAAGCTGATCCGTTGGTTGCCGACCGCCTGCACCGGACCCAGCCGCCCGGCGACGGCCGAAATCGACGCCCAGGCCTTGCCCGCGCTCTCCGCCCCGCCCGCAGCGCAGGTCCTCGTCGATGCCCTGGGCCAGGACGCCATCGACCTGGAGAGCTTCCGCAACCTGCGCAAGGACCTCGGCGACGACGCAACGCTGCTTCAGGTCATCGACGAGTTTCCGGTTCAGGCGGTCACGCAGATAACGGCGCTTTCCGCCGCAGTTGCCGCCGGAGACGCGCTGGCGGTCGAGCATGCGGCCCACCGTCTCAAGGGGAGCTGCCTCCTGCTTGCCGTTGTCTCCATGGCCGCGGCCTGCGCGCACCTCGAACGCGACGCGCACGAGATGCGCCTCGACGCCGCCGCTGACCTGGTAGCCGGACTGGACCGGCTGCTGCCGGCGGCGGCCGCGGGCCTGCGCCGCGCCTACGCCATCACCGCATAACACGGAAGGAGCCCGCCAGGGGCGGAGCCGGCCTTCGTTCGAGCAGACCCTGCGGATAGCGGTGTATGCTCATCCCGTCACCATGACTCCCATCACGCCCATCACGCCCATCACGCCCGGCGATCCTTCTGACCGGCCCCGCATCCTGATTGTCGATGACGACGCCCTGGTGCGGCGCATCTACCTCAGCAAATTCTCGGCCGAGGGTTTCGATGTCGCCACCGCTGAGAGCGGCGAGCGGGCGTTGCGCGAGCTTGATGGGCTGCGTGCCGATGTCGTTCTGCTCGATCTCATGCTGCCTGGCATCGGCGGCGCGGCGGTGATCAAGGCGATCCGTGCGCGTGCCGAGACCCGTGAGCTGCCGGTGGTGGTGTTCTCCAACGCCTACCTCGACGAGGAGGTGCACGCCGCCCGCGATGCCGGCGCCAGCCTGGTCCTGGGCAAGTCCAACCATGGGCCGCGGCAGGTGGTCGACGCGGTGCGCGGCGTGCTAGTTGCGCGGACGGCGCCCCGGGAATGGCGGTTGCCGCTGATGGCACCGGTCACGCCGGCCGCGTCCGCGAGCGAGAGCACCGCAGTCTCGACCGCCAGGCGGCGCCGCAGTGTGTCGCAGCTGCCCGCCAATGCCTTCGCTGAGCGCGCCGGTGAGCTGCTCCGCAGCATTGCCGACCGCCACACCGCTCTGACGTCCTCGCGTCACGACGGTCTCGGCCTGCTCGAATTGGCGCACCGCCTGCGCAGCCTGGCGGGTATCGCAGCCATCGCCGGCCACCGCACCATGGCATGTCTGGCCGAGGCGACCGAATCGCTGACCCGGCAGGTTGCCGAGCAGCCGCGCTGCCACACGACGTCGACGCTTCGCACCATCGGCCAAGCCGTGGCGTGCCTGCATCGCCTGACCGGTACACACGCCGTGGGCGATCTGCCCGCTGACGCCGCCGCTCTGGTCGTCGACGACGACCAATTGGTGCGTGCCCTGGTCAAGGCGGCGCTCGGCAAGGTCGGCTTGGCCACCGTACCGGCCGGCGACGCAGCGACGGCACTGCGCCTCGCCGCCGAGCGGAACTTCGCCATTGTGCTCAGTGACGTGATGATGCTGGGGATGAATGGCCTGCAGTTCGCGGCTCGGGTCCGCGCCCTGCCCGGCTATCAGGCCACGCCGATCATCTTCGTCACCGGCCTGGTCGATCTCCCTACGTTCAGCGATCCTGCCGGCAGCCAGGCCAGCGACGTCATCGCCAAGCCCTTCCTCGCTCTCGAACTGGCTACCAAAGCCCTCGCCCACCTGCTGCGGACTGGCGGCAGGCAGGTCGTCGACCCATGGGCGAACGTGAACTGAGCCAGCGCCCATTGGCGGCGCGCTGGCTCAGCGGCGGCGGTATCAGCAGTAGCTGTTGAACAGGTTCTCGAGGTATTCCTGCCTCGCGCTGGCGTTCGGCGCACACTCGCCCTTGGCCAGGATGTACTTCTGCAGGCTGAGGAAGTCCTCCTTGCCGGTCTCGATGCGCTTGCCGATGCCGGTCCCCCAGCTGGCATAGCGGGCCTTGACGAAATCGTCGAGCTTGCCATCGGCGACGATCTTGGCCGCGATGCGCAGTCCACGCGCCCAGCTGTCGGCGCCGCAGATGTGGCCATGGAACATGTCCTCGACGTCGTAGCTGTCGCGGCGCACCTTGGCGTCGAAGTTCAGCCCGCCGCCGCTGAAGCCCTTGTTCTTGATCAGCGTCAGCATCGCCTGCGCGCATTCCTTGTAGTCGTTGGGAAACTGGTCGGTGTCCCAGCCGTTCATCGGATCGCCGCGGTTGGCGTCGACCGATCCGAGCACGCCGTTGGCGCGACAGACCTCCAGTTCATGCACGAAGTCATGACCGGCGAGCAGCGCGTGGTTCTGTTCGATGTTGAGCTTGAAGTGATCGAGCAGGTCGTACTTGCGCAGGAAGCCGCACACCGTCGCAGCGTCGAAGTCGTACTGGTGCTTGGTCGGCTCGAAGGCCTTCGGCTCGATCAGGAACTGGCCGCGGTAGCCCACCGACTTGGCGTAAGCGACGGCCATGTGGAAGAAGGCGCCGTTGTGATCGGCCTCGCGGCCGAGGTCGGTGTTGAGCAGGCTGTTGTAGCCCTCGCGACCGCCCCAGAACACGTAGCCATCACCGCCCAGGAATTTGGTGACGTCGATCATCTCCTTCACCGAGTTGGCGGCGAAGGCGAAGGCGTCAGCGTTCGGGCTGGTCGAGGCGCCCTGGCTGAAGCGAGTATGGCTGAACAGGTTGGCGGTGCCCCAGAGCAGCTTGATGCCCGAGGCCTTCTGCAGTTCCTTCAGACGCTTGGCGACCGCCCAGAGGTTGGAGTTGGTCTCGGCGACATTGGCGCCTTCGGGCGAGACATCGCGGTCGTGGAAGCAGTAAAAGTTGAAGCCGAGCTTGCTCACGAAATCCATCACCACTTCGGTGCGCTTGATCGCCATGTCGAGGCTGTTGGTGCCGTCCTCCCATGGCCGCACCAGCGTGCCCGGTCCGAAGATGTCGAGGGCGGTGCCGCGGAAGGTATGCCAGTAGCACACCCCCATGCGCAGCCAGTCCTTCATCTTCTTGCCGGCGACAACCTCATCGGCGTTGTACCAGCGGTACGAGAGGGGGTTGTCCGAATCGGGACCCTCGTACGCGATCTGGGGGATGTGGTCGAAATACTTGGTGAACGCCATGGTGCGGGCTCCGGTCGGGGATGGCGCGGCGCGCACTGTCGGCGCCGCGGAGGGCGGGATGCTAGAGAGCAAGCCGGTAGCTGCCAGCCCCATGGCGGGCGTCGCGCAACCGCGGTGCACACCGGCTATCCCGCGCGACGCCTGTGTTCCGCATGGAATGCGCGCGAAGCGGTCGCCGCCGGCGTGAACGCGGTTGGCGGTGATGGCGGCGGCAAAAGAACCGGCGCCCGCGGCACCTCCGGTTGCCGGACTGCTGACCACTCCTAGCCTCGTCCCGCGAGGTCAGCCGATCATGCCGAATTACATGGAACTGCCCACCGGCAGCGATGTCCCCAACGTGATCAATGCGATCATCGAGATCCCCAAGGGCTCGTCGAACAAGTACGAATACGACAAGGAACTGAACATCTTCCGGCTCGACCGTGCGCTCTACAGCCCGGTGCACTATCCCGGCGCGTATGGCTTCATTCCGCAGACGCACGCCGAAGACGGTGATCCGCTCGACGTCGTGGTCATCGTCGACAACCCGACCTTCGTCGGTTGCCTGATCGAGGTGCGCCCGCTCGGCGTGCTGGTCATGCGCGACGATATGGGCCTCGACCATAAGATCCTGGCCGTCCCGGTCGGCGACCCGCGCATGCGCGAGGTCAGCGGCCTGCAGCACCTGCCCAGCCACTACCTCGCGGAGGTGGACTACTTCTTCAACATCTACAAGGACCTCGAAGGCAAGAAATCGGACACCTACGGTTGGGAGGACCGCGCCACCGCGCAGAAGGTCATTCTCGAGTGCGTGCAGCGTTACCAGGATCTCAAGGCCGGGTTGATCGACCGCTGGGGCAAGCCGGTCAAAGGCGCCAAGAGCAAGGCCAAGTCGCTGACGCCATCGGTGGCCGGCGCCGGCATGACGCAGGGCTGGGCCAAGGACCAGCCGAAGAGCGGGCGGTGGACGAAGAAGAGCGGCAAACGGTGAGGCGAGCTGCCCAGGCTTTTTCCCGTCGACATCACCTTCACCGCCTCGGTCCGCCAAGAGAGCGAGAGCAGCGGACGGATCGTCGCCAGTCAGTCTTGCGACGCGAAATCCTGAACGCTGCCGGCGAGCATTCCTGATCGTTTCCACCTGTTGGAATAAGGATTCCCATGGCCGTCCTCGGCATCGACCTCGGCACTTCCGGCTGCAAGACCATCCTGGTCGCGCGTGACGGAACCATCCTCGCCACCGCCACCGCCAGCTACCCGCTCTCGACTCCGCGACCGCTGTGGTCGGAGCAAGATCCCGAGGACTGGTGGAACGGACTGGTCGCCGCGGTGCGCGCGGTGGTCGCCAAGCGTCCCGGCGAACCCATCGACGGCATCGGCATCGGCGGCCAGATGCACGGCGCCACGCTGATCGACGGCCAGGGTCGGGTGGTGCGGCCGGCCATCCTGTGGAACGACGGGCGCTGCCAGGAGGAATGCGATCTTCTCCACCAGAAGGTCCGCAACCTCATCCGCGAGACCGGCAACCGCGCCCTGGTCGGTTTCACCGCGCCCAAGCTGCTGTGGGTGCAGCGCCACGAACCGAAGCTGTGGAAGCAGGTGCGCAGCGTGCTGCTGCCCAAGGACTGGCTGCGCTGGCGGCTGACCGGCGAGCAGGTCGCCGAGATGTCGGACGGCGCCGGCATGCTGCTCATGGACGTGGCCAAGCGCCGCTGGTCGCCGGCGATGCTCAAGGCCTGCAACATCGACGAGTCGTACCTCGGCCGGTTGATCGAGGGCAGCGCCGTCGGCAGCACGGTCACCGCGACGGCGGCGGCCGAACTGGGCATCCCGGTCGGCACGCCGGTGGTGGGCGGGGCCGGTGACCAGGCGGCCGGCGCGATCGGCGCCGGCTGCGTCAAACCCGGGCAGTGCACCATCGCCATCGGCACCTCGGGAGTGGTCTTCACCACCACCAAGGGCTATCGGGCGGAGAAGGACGGCCGTCTGCACACCTTCTGCCACGCCCTGCCCGGACTGTGGCACCAGATGGGCGTGATGCTGTCGGCGGCCGGTTCGTTGCAGTGGTACCGCGACACCATCGCCCCGGGCGAGGACTTCGGTGCGCTGTGCAGCGCCGCCGCGACCGCCCCGATCGGTGCCGAGGGTCTGTACTTCCTGCCCTATCTCACCGGCGAACGCACGCCGCTCTGCGACGCCCAGGCGCGCGGCGGCTTCGTCGGCCTCACCCGCCTGCATGAGCGCCGCCATCTCACCCGCGCCGTGCTGGAAGGCATCTGCTTCGGTCTGAGCGACAGCCTGCGTCTGATCCGCGCCGCTGGCACCACCGTCGCCGAGGCCACGGTCACCGGTGGCGGCACGCGCAGCGCCGAGTGGATGCAGATGCTCGCCGACATCGGTGATGTGCGCGTCGTGCTGCGCACCGGCGCCGACGCTGGTCCTGCCCTTGGTGCCGCCCGTCTCGCCCTGATCGGCTGCTGCGGCGTGTCGGTGGCGCAGGCCTGCGCTCCCGGACCGGTGGAGCGCACCTTCGCGCCCGACCGCGCGGCGGTGCGCAGCTACGCCGCCATCGGCGAGCGTTTCCGCGCCATCTATCCCGCTCTGCGGGCGACCTTCCATGCCGGCGCTGAGCGGCCGGCAACGACCCGGTCGACGAAATCCGCCCGCGCACGGCGTTGATGCCAGGCAGCGGTCTGCGACCGGCGATGCCGGGACACGAGGCGTGATGGCCTCCCGCCACTGCGCGCAGGCCGCGGACCGATCAGCGTAACCACAGTGCTTAGCTGAATTTTCCTGGGGATGGATGCGTTCCTGGCGGCGTCCCACCGTTGCCGGCTGACGGCAAACGCCACAAGAGTGCGCCACTCCGGCGTAGTACCTTGCGCGTGGAGATCGCCATGCGACCAGGGCAGTGGATCTTCCCCTTCATCGCTGGGCTGCTCGGCCTGGTGGCGCCACTCACGGCCTCCGTCGGCGTTGATGAACTGCTGCGATTCGGCAAGGCCATTGATCAGGCCGTCGACGCCGGATTGCGCGATCACGATATCCGCCCACGGCCAGTCACCGACGACGCCACCTTCGCCCGTCGGGTGCATCTCGACATCATCGGACGCATCCCCACGGTCATCGAACTCGACGCCTTTCTCACCGGCGGTAGCGCCGATCGCCGGGTCGCGCTGATCGAGCAGTTGCTCGCCAGTCCCGGCGCGGTGCACCACCAGTTCACTTGGTGGGCCGACCTGCTGCGCATGCAGAACCGGTCGATGGGCGGCAACGGCGATCCCTACATCGACTGGATCAAGCAGGCGATCCGCGAGAACAAGCCCTTCGATCAGATGGCCCGCGAACTGCTCACCGCCGAAGGCGCGGTGTACCAGCGCGGCAATGGCGCCACCGGCTACTACGTGCGCGATCGCGGCATGCCGCTCGACAACTACGCCGCCACCACCCAGGTCTTCCTGGCCACGCGCATGGGTTGCGCGCAGTGCCACAACCATCCCTTCGACACCTGGACGCGTCACCAGTTCATGCAGATGGCGGCGTTCACCGGCAACGTCACGGTCGGCGCCGATCCGGCGGTGGCCAAGGTGCTCAAGGAATTCAAAGGCGACCGCGACGATCCCGACGTCAAAGCGGTGATCCAGGATCTCGGGCTCAACGGCAACAACGCAGTGCTCGATAAGGACAAGGCCACGTTGGCCGTGCCCAAGGACTACCAGTACCCCGACCTCAAGAAGGGCGGCTCGATCGCGGCCTGCACGGTCATGGGCGAGACGGTCAATGTCGCCAAGGGCGAGCGTCCGCGCCAGGTCTACGCGACCTGGATGACCTCACCCGACAACCCGCGCTTCACCCGCACCGTCGCCAACCGGCTGTGGAAGCGCGCCATGGGCATCGGCGTGTTCGAGCCGGTCGACGACCTGCGCGAGGACACCGTCATCGCGCAGCCCGCGCTGATGAAGGCGCTGGAAGACGCCATGCGCGCGGTGCGCTTCGATCTCCGCGCCTTCCAGTCCATCCTCTATGCGACCAAGGCCTATCAGCGCCAAGCCGCGGTGCAGGGTCCCAAGCCGGGCGAGGGGTGGTGGTTTCCCGGTCCGGTCCTGCGCCGGCTGACGGCGGAGCAGATCTGGGACTCGCTGCTCACCCTGGTCATCCCCGAACCCGACGCCCGGCTGGGCGTCAACGAATCCGAGAAGCTCTATGTCCGCTACGAGGACCTGCTCGGCATGGGCGCCGATGAACTGGTCGAGTACGTGAAGGAGCAGGTCGATCTGCGCAAGCGCCGCAAGGAATTGCAGGACCAGCTCGCCGCCCTGCGCAAGGAGAAGGGCGTTGAGGCGGTCCAGGATCCGGCCTTCAAGCCGGCTCAGGCCGCGCTCAACGAACTCAACGCCCAGGCCGGCGCCATGGTCGGCCTGAGCAAGAAGCGCCGCGGAGCCAGCACCGAGCCGCGCGGCATCGAGCAGGATCCGAACTCGCAGTGGAAGGGCTTCCCGCGCAACCTGGTGCGCGCCGCAGAGCTGCCTTCGCCGGCACCGCTGGGCCACTTCCTGCGCGACTTCGGCCAGTCCGACCGCATGGCCATCGAGAACGGCTCGCTCGACCCCGGCATCACCCAATGCCTCAACCTGCTCAATGGACTGGTCGACGCCGAGGTGCTGCAACCCCGCTCGGTCCTGCTCAAGGCGCTGGCCGCCCTGGTGCCGCCCCCGACGAAACCGGTGCCGTTAGCCAAGCCGACGCCCCCGGCGAAGCCGGCAGCGAAGCCGGTGCCGGCCGCGAAGCCGGCACCTGGCGCCGCGGTGGTCGTGATCAGCAAGCCTTCCCCTGCGGAGGCTGCCGCGGCCGCTGATCAGGCTGCGCGCGCCGCCATCGTGGCCGCCGACCAGGCCGCGCGTGCTGCCACCGCGGCTGCAGACCAGGCCAAGCGTGCGGCGGACGTGGTCGCCGACCAGGCCGCGCGCGCAGCCACCGCGATCGCCAAGGAGCAGATCGCGCTGATCTTCCGCAGCCTGCTCGGACGCCCGCCCACGGCACGCGAACTGACGATCCTCAAGCCGGAGACCCGCACCACGCCGGCGGCCATCGCCGATGCGGTGTGGGCGGTGTTCAACACCGGCGAGTTCCTGTTCATCCGCTGAGTCGACCGACCTCCGACCCAAGGACCGTCCATGCTCCGTGATCTCCTCCAGCGCGCCGACGAACTCGATCGCCGCAACTTCCTGTGCCGCAGCGTGGTCGCCGCTCTCGGCGTCAGCCTGATCCCGGGCCTGTCCGCTGACGAGCCGGTACTGGCGACTGCTGCCGCCACGCCGGTGCGGCCGCGCACCGCCAAGCGGTTGATCTACCTCTACATGTCCGGCGGCATGAGCCACCTCGACACCTTCGATCCCAAGCCCGGCACGCCCGAGGGCGGTCCGGTCAAGGCCATCGCCGCCGGCAGCGACGGTCTGATGCTCAGCGAGTACCTGCCCGAACTGGCCAAGCACGGCCGGCACTGCGTGGCGGTGCGTTCGATGACCTCGACCCAGGGGGCCCATGGCCAGGGCAACTACTACGTCCACACCAGCTACGGCCCGCGCGGCAACATGCGCCATCCCTGCCTGGGCGCGTGGATAAGCCGCCTGGGCGGTCGTGCCAATGGCACCCTGCCCGGCAGCGTGGTCATCGGTGGGGGCAGCCAGCATCCCGGTGCCGGCTTCATGGAATCCGTGTACTCGCCCTTGCCGCTGGGCCGCGCCGGCAGCGGTCTGCCCTACAGCCGGCCGGCACGCGGCATCACCGATGACCGTTTCGCCCAGCGTCTGGCCACCGCCGACGCCCTGGCCGACGAGTTCGCCGCCGCCCACGACACCAAGGCGGTGCACGACTACCGCAGCTTCTATGACGAAGCCACCACGCTGATGAAGTCGAGTGACCTCGCCGCCTTCGACCTGAGCAAGGAGCCCGAAGGCCTGCGCGACGCCTATGGCGAAGGCGCTTTCGGTCAGGGCGTGCTGCTGGCGCGTCGGCTGATCGAACACGATGTGCGCTACATCGAGGTCGACCTCGGCGGCTGGGACACCCACAACGATAATTTCGTCAAGGTGCCCGAGCGCGCCGGCGAGCTCGACCAGGCGCTGGGCGCGCTCATCCCCGATCTGGAGAGCCGCGGTCTGCTCGACGAGACGCTGATCGTGGTCACCACCGAATTCGGCCGCACCCCGACCATCAACAAGAACCAGGGCCGCGACCACTATCCCAAGGCGTTCAGTTCGCTGCTGGTGGGCGGTGGGATCAAAGGCGGCCAATCCTGGGGCGCCACCAACGAGAAGGGCACCGTGGTCGCCGACAAGCCGGTCGAGATCCCCGACTTCAACGCCACCATCGCCTACGCCCTCGGCCTGCCCTTCGAACAAGTGGTGACCTCGTCCCAAGGCCGGCCATTCACCGTGGCGGACAAGGGCCGGCCGATCCTCGACATCTTCTGACCGCGCGGCACCGACCGGCTGTCGACCGCTCGGGGCGCGATCATTTCGCGAGTTGCAGGGTCCCGTCGACGACGCTGACGGTCTGTCCGCCGAGGATCAGCTTGCCGTCCACGACGGTGGCCTCCTTGGCCTTGGCCGCCGGAGCGGTGAGCACGGCGAACGGTCCGACCATGGTGCCGCCCTTGGCTCCGGGGCCGTGCATGACCAGCAGCGCCGTACAGCCCGCGGTGCCGCTGAAGTCGACGGCCAGCGATGTCCCCTTGGCGCTGAGCACGCTTGAGCCGTCGGGCTTGGTGCTGTAGGCGTCGGCGCTGGTGCCGGCGAGGGTGCCGAAGCCCTGCACCTTCCCATCGGCGATGACCATGACCGGTCCGCCCGGGCATTTGTGGTAGCCCTTGGGTCCATAGCCGAGCAGCGCGGTGACGATGACGTCCTGATCATCGCGCCAGTGGTTGCGGAAGACGTAGTAGCCGTGGGTGGTGTCGACGATGGCGTGCGGCAGCACCGTGCCGGGATCCTTCGGCGTCTCGCCGATCGGCCAGAACACCAGCGACCACACGGCGTGGTGCGGATAGATCCAGGTGTCCCAGGGGTTCTTCAACTTGGCGCCGAGGTACGGCTCGACCGAGGTCTTCCACACCGCATGCATCGCCGCGCGTTCATCCGGCCGCGTCGCCAGCGCGCCGAAGCCGATCGCGAACTCGCCGGTGTGGCTGATGATGCCGGAGCGCGCCCAGAAGATGTTGTCGCCGTAGGGGCCGCGCGACGGCACCGTCGGTACGCCGCCGAGCGTGATCAGTTCGTGCAGTACGCGCAGCGACAGGTAGCGCGCATGTGTGCAGCCGGCCGCCCAGTCCTGGCCGGCGGCGTTGCGCAGCGCCGGCAGCAGCATGGCGGCGCCGCTTTGCGACGCGATCCGTCCGGTGTGCAGACCTTCGGCGAACCAGCCATGGTCGCCGAAGCCTTTGGTGAGCAGTTCGATCAGCGAACGGTCGAGGCTCTCAAGCACCTTGCCCAGGCGCGCGTCGTCGGCGCCGGGATCACCGCGCATGGCCAGCGCGGCGAAGCCGGCACCGGGCAGGGCGGCGCCGAAATGGTTGCTGCCGGCCGGGTATTTCACGCCGCCGGCCACCGCCTCCAGGGTCAGCTCCAGAGCGCCATTGCCGGTCAGCGAGCGCTCCTTGGCGTTGTGGAACTCGGCCACCACCTGGCGGCGGAAGGTCTCATCCCAGCCGTCGTAGGCGAGGTCGTAGGCGAGGGCGACCGCCATCCACACTACGCCCAGCCGGAAGCCGGTGCCCGGCCCGCGCCAGTTGTAGCGCAGGTCCCGGTCAGGGGTGCCGGCGACGACGCGTTCGACGCAGGTGCGCGCGAGGTCGGCGTAACGGCGCTCGCCGGTGAGCAGCCAGAGCATCGCGAACCCGGCGCCGTGGCTCACCGTCCAGGTCTGCACATCGAAGTTGGGTTCGGTGGTCAGGGTGTTGGCGGTCTTGGCCGGATTGAAGCGCGTCGGCATCGTTTCGCCGCCGCCGAGGACCTCGCGCAGGCGGGCGACGATGGCCTTGCCTTCGGGAGTCTCGGCGCGGGCCTTGAGCGCGGGCACGTCCGCCTTGCGCAGCAGCAGGCGCGGGTGTTCACCCGCGGCTGGCGCCACCCAGCCCGGAACCGGCAGTGCCTTGGGCACCTCGCCGGCGGTGAGCGCCAGGGACAGCAGGAACGTGATCAGCAGGCGCTGGGGCATGGTCGGTTCCTCGGCAGGGGCGACGGTCCATCGTCCGTGGGCCACGATGACCGCGGCTGACGATGGCCGGCACGCGGATCGGGACAACGGCAGCGACGGGTGATGCTAGGTCATCCCGATGCCGAAAAGCCGGCGTCCTCGTTCGTACCTGCGTCTGGGGTCGATCGACCACGGCGGGCTACTCGAACACCACCAGCGCGTGGCCAACGACCTCGGGAACGGTGAGATGGACGCGGCCGTTGTTCCAGGCGAAATGCAGATCTTTCACCTCCGGCGCCAGGTAGCAGCGCCGCGGTTTTTTTGCCAGCGCCAGCGACAGGTCGAGATCATGCAGCGGCACCACGTCCTCGACGATGTCGAGCTTCTCGGTGCGGCGCTCCGGGCTGTAGTGCAGGAGGTGCACGACGGTGCGCGCCGCGTGATCCGGACCGCGCTTCTGGCGCATGACCGTCACCTCGGTGCCGGTGGGCGCGACGATGCGCACCAGCGGATCGGGCAGCAGGTGGTCGAGCAGGTTGCGCACCAGCAGGCGGTACGGGTAGTTGCCGTGGGAATTGAAGGCCGAGAAGACCGCGAACGGGATGTAGCCGATGCATCCCTTGCCGAGGGTGCGCAGCGTGGCGATCGGCCACCGCGTGACCGTTGCGCCCGGCGTCTGCTGGTGCGAGCAGAAATGATCCCAGCGGCGATCGAAATAGGGTTCGATCACCCGACCAAAAGCGCGCGTGCCTGGCCGCGGCCGCACCTGCCAGCCCTTGTCGTAGAGGATGTGGTCGGACGGCGGCACCTCGCGGTCGATGCCGGGGCCGAAGCGCAGGTAGGTGTGCTGGAAGGGTGACAGTCCGACCAGTCCTACGCCGAGCGCGTCCCAGGCGCCGGCCCCGTCCACCGCCAAGCCGCTGCTGCCGGTGGCGAGCACGCAGCCGCCCGCGCGTACATAGGCGGCCAGTCGTTTGCCGAGCGCAGCGTCGATGCGGATGCAATCGGGCAGGATGATCAGCCGGTAGCGTTCCAGTGCCGAGCTCGCGACGACGACATCGAACTGCAATTTGAGCTGAGCGAGCATGCGCACCGCACCTTCGTCGGTGCCCGACGTGCGTGCGATCCCGACCTCGGGCCCGGTCGGGACCTGGAACAATCCGATCTCGGCGACGCTGGTCGCGTCCAGGCACCAGGGCTCGCGCGCGGCGACGCGATCGTAGACGCCACCGATGAGCTGATAGGCTCCGCGATCGAGCGTGCCGCGGGGATGGAGCTGGTCGCCGATCGAACAGCGGGCGCCGTGCGCCAGCATCTGCGCGGTCTCGTATTCCAGCGCCGCCTGCGGTTTGAGCCCGCCGAAGTCGGCCCAGCTCTTGTGGAAGCGCGCGGTCATGCCCAGGTAGGGTTTGGCGAAGGTGCGCGCGAAGCGCACGTTCTTGGGGAAGAACAGATAGCCCCAGCCACCGGTGGGCAGCGCCTCGATCTCGATCTGCTCCTGGAAGCGAACCTCCTCGGCGAGGTCGTGCAGCTTGCGGCCGTTGAAATACACCGAGGCGTTGCGGCTGGCCGCCTTGACCATCTGGGAGAAGCGCCGCATATAGGCGTGGGCGACGGTGCGGGCGTGACGCTGGCGCTGCGCAGCGTCCTCGGGGTCGAGGCCGGCGCTGCGCATCCCGTCGATGAATGGACGGGTGGTCGACGGCTGGTCCCAGCACATGTCGAAGAAAATGCCATCGACCGGCTTGAAGCGGCGCAGCACCTCGGCGGTCTGATCGGCAAGGTAATCCTGGTAGGCCGTCGACATGTCGAGGATCTGCCAGCCCGGCTTGAACACGCCGTCACCCCACTTCACCTGGCCGCTGTCAGCCTTGCGCGCCACCCACTCGGGATGGGTGTTGGCGGCGTACTCGTCGCACTGCACTGAGAGATAGATGGGAGCGCGGATCCCTTCAACGTGCAACGCCTCGATCTGATCGCCGAGCAGGTCGAGAGCGGGCTTCAGGCCGGGATGATGCTCCGCACGCTTGGTCGGGTAGTAGAGCAGGCCGTGGTGGCACTTGGCGAAGACGGTGACGCTGTTGACGTTGGCGCGCTTCATGGTGCGCGCGAAGGCGCGGGCATCGAAGTCGCGGCCGACATCCGGCACGTCGGGACCGGTGTGGAAGTCGAGGTGGATCTGGCGCGAGGCGACGATGACGGGCATACGGGCTCCGGGCTCCCCGCTTAGCGCCCTCCCCGGCGCACGCCAGCGCGACGCTTCAGCGCGCGCCGCCGGTCTCGCGCACAGCGGCGCCACCGCCAGCCTGTCGCCACACCTCCAGCGCCTCAGGCATCTGGGCTTCGAGCGCGCTGATGCGCGTCCCGTGACTGGGATGCGTCGACGCGAACTCGGCCTGCTTCTTGCCGCCTTGCGATCCCATGCGCTGCCAGAAGGCGATGGCGGCGCGCGGATCGTATCCGGCACGCGCCATGTAGATCACGCCGATGCGGTCGGCCTCGCTCTCGTGGTCGCGGCTGAAGGGCAGCAGCACGCCGTACTGCGCGCCGGCGCCGAGCACGCCCATCACCGCGCGCTGCGAGTTGTAGTCGAGATCCCCCAGCGAGAAGGACGCCCCGGTCATCAGCGCCTGGGTCTGCTGCTGCTGGAACAGACGCTGGGCCCCGTGGCGGGCGGTGGCGTGGGCCATTTCATGGCCAAGCACGGCAGCGAGGCCGGCATCGTCGGCGCACACCGGCAGGATGCCGGTGAACACGGCGATCTTCCCCCCCGGTAGGCAGAAGGCGTTGGCCTGTGCGTCGCGGATCACCGCCGCCTTCCATTCCATCTTGGACCCGCCCTCGCCGGTCACTTTGGTCAGGCGGGCGGCGACGCGACGGACCTGGTCGACTTCGGGGCCGGAGGCCACCACCTGCGATTGCCGCAGCACGTCCTGGAAAGCCTGCGCGCCCAGCGCCAGCTCCTGCTCGGTGGACAGGGCGACGCGATGGCGCTCACCGGTCTCGGGATTGGTGAACTGGTTGGCAGGGGAGACGTAGCGCCAGAGCACGAACGCGCCGGCGAGGGCGAACGGGACCAGGCGCAGGAGCCAGCGGCGGTTCATGCCAGGGGCTTAGCGTCGACCTTGCCAATCGCCAGTCGCACACCGGTGCGGTCGCGGCTGCGGTCGCGCTGCCGCCAGTTCCATCACTCGATCGCCAGCAGTCCACGCCCATCCTCGATCCGCTGCTCGCGTGCCAGCAGCCGGCGCGGCTGGCGGCCGTGGTCCATGGCCAGCTTATGCACGCGCTGTCGGCTGACGCCGGCCTGGCGGGCGATGTCGCCGATCGAGAGGCCGCGATCGTAGAGCGCCAGGATGGTCGCGGACGCGATGCGACTGCGATTGGGCGCGGCGTCAGCGGGCGCACGTCGGGTCCGCGCTGGAGCCGGCGCGCTGGCCGGTTCCTCACCGCGCAGGGGTCGCCAATCGCCGGGTGGGCACAGGCCGATGGCGATGGCGGCGGTGCCGAGGCGGACGGTGATGCGCGCGCTCAATGCTGACAGCAGGCGATGCAGCGTCGCCAGCCGTCCATCGTGATCGTCGCCAAGCACGAGTTGCGCCGCGCCCAGGCTCACTCCGGCGAGCAGTGCCAGTTCCTCGGCTTTCAGCGCCGCCTTTCCGGCGATGGCCTGCACCGCCTCGCGCAGTCCTCCGACGCGGTGGATGCCGGCGAGTTGGCGTAGTTCCGCGCGCAACTGGACGAGGCGGTCGCGCAACCGCGCCTCCTCGTTACCGACGTAGCCAGCCACCTTGGCTTCGCGCGCGCTGCGCTTCATCCCAGGTTCTGCACTGTCGAGATGGTTCAGCGCGCTGACCTGGCGGCGATGCCGCCATTGCACCCACTCGCGTGTCTGGAGAGGGGCCGCGGGTCGCGGCACGGTGACGGCCCAGGCGCGGCCTTGGCATTCGATGGCCAGCGTCGCGCCGACGCCGCCGAGCAGGCGTAGCCAGGTGGTGATCTGCTGCGGGGTGCGTTCGCACAGCGCCGCCACCGATCCCGGGCTGACGCCGGCGCGTATGGCCGCCTCCTGCACACTCAGGCCGTTGAGCAGCACCAGCCCGCGGGTGACGGAGTGGATCGGAAGCGGGCGTGTTGACATGGTTGCCGCAGGGTGGCGACGAGGGTGGGAATGCCAGCGGGTGGCCTGCATCCATGCGCCTGATCCTGCACGCGATGTTTGTATTGACACAAATAGTATAAGAGGTATTTACAGACCATGCGCCTGTCGCCCCTCAACCGTCCATGCAGCTACCAGGGTAATCACCGGGAATTTCCCGGGATTCCTGGGGCTCCTCGCGGAGTGATGACCGGCTAGAGCGCAGCTCGAATCCGGTGACCGCGCGAGGAACCCCTGGGCGAACCCCAGGGGTTCCGGCGTTTCAGACCCTGCTCTCACATTTTCTCTCTGACAACTCCATACCGGTGCATTCACCGTCCCCTGCGTCCGGCCGACTGGCCGCGCGCAGCGGGGCGGATTCTTGGCCCGTAGCTCAGCGGAAGAGCGCCTCCCTGCGAAGGAGGAGGCCGGCGGTTCGAATCCGTCCGGGCCAGTTCGCGCGCGTAGCTCAGTGGCAGAGCGTCCGTCTGATACGCGGAAGGCCGGAGGTCCGATCCCTCCCGCGCGCACTCACCCTGAGTGGATCAGTGTATCAGTGCTGGATCACCCGCATGACCGGCGGGAAAGGACTGGTTCGATTCCAGTCTCGTGGATTGCATGCGGAGGCTGGGCATGAGCGAGCCCCGGGTGCTGTAGACGCCCCGCCTTCGGGCAGTGGGAGTGCGAATCTCTCCCTGCGCATCATCGGATCGTAGCTCAGTCTGGCAGAGCGCCTGGTTTGGGACCAGGAGGTCGCGCGTTCGAATCGCGCCGATCCGAGTCGTTCTCGTCGTCAGCGGATCGTAGCTCAACTTGGTAGGGCGCCTGGTTCGGGTCCAGGAGGCTGCGTGTTCGAATCACGCCGGTCCGAGTCGCACGTGGGAGCTGGTGCAGTGGCAGCACGCAGGTCTGTGAATCCTGAGACGCCGGTTCGATTCCGACGCACCCACCCACCCTTATGGCGCGATGGAGCCCCGCGCCCCTGCAATCGGCAGGGGACGCGGGCCACGCCGGATGAATTCCTCGGACTAGGCGACCACTCTGGAATCTCCCAAAATACCCGACTGGTTTGAAATCGCAGCCTGCGTACATGATGTCCCAGTCAGGAACCAACGCGCAGCTCTACCTCGGCTGAGTTCAGGGATACCTTGGCCCGGTTCGTGCTCTGTCACCTGAGCCGATGATGGCTCAGGCCGCAGTACTTCGTGATCACGCTGATGCGGCCATGCGGCCCGGACGATGTCCGATGAAGGAACGAGGACCAGCGCGGTTGACACCGGTCGTCTCAGTCACCCCGAAGATCGCGAACGTGACCAACGCTGATAACCCAACGCTGATAACCCAACGCTGATAACCTAACGTTCTTAATGCCGCGTCACTCGCTTAAACAAAGGCACCGAATGATTGAACCTTCCAAGACAACGACAACTCCGAATCACAATCAACTGCTCAGGTGCCCGACTGGAATCACAGGCCTTGACCAGATTACTGAAGGCGGACTTCCGCGAAATATGGCAACCTTGGTCTGTGGCGCAGCTGGCTCCGGGAAAACCATTTTATGCATAGATTTTTTAATTAATGGCGCGATAACATACGACGAGCCTGGGATATTCATATCCTTTGAGGAGACTGAAGACGAACTGTATCGAGACGTTTCTTCACTCAATCTTGATTTAAGAAGTTTAGTCTCACAAAAGAAAATAGCTATACATTATGTTCCGTTGGAGCGTAGGGATATACAAGGGCCCAATTTCAACCTTGAAGGGCTATTCGTGCTCTTGGATCAGACCATCCACTCCATTGGCGCCAAACGCGTTGTCATCGATTCCGTAGAATCGCTATTTGCGGACGTCGCCGATCCAGGAACTCTTCGTTTGGAAATTAAGAGATTGTTTCGGTGGCTCAAAGAGAGGAGTGTCACCGCATTCATAACGGGCGAACCGGGTGATGGCACCTATACCCGTCGTGGTCTGGAGGAATATATCTCTGATTGCATCGTCTTCATTGATAACAGGGTTTTCGAGCAAATCGCCACGCGTAGAATTCGCATCATTAAATATCGCGGATCCAATCATGGAACAAACGAATACCAGTTCATAATTTCCAACGATGGTCTTTCGGTAATCCCCATCACCTCTGCAGGTCTTGATTATCCAGGAACAGCCGAAAGAGTTTCAACGGGAATACCTGCGTTAGATAAAATGTTTCAAGGAGGAGGATATACCAAAGGCAGCACGGTTCTCGTATCGGGCACGGCGGGAACTGGGAAAACAAGTCTCGCGACCGCTTTCGCCTTAGAAAGGTGCCGTCGTGGAGAACGCAGTTTATTCTTGTCGTATGAGGAGTCTTCTGGGCAACTCGTTCAAAACATGAGCTCTATCGGTTATCATTGTGATCCATTTATAAAACAAGGGCTTTTGAAAATAGTGTCTACGAGGCCTTCGTTTTTCGGTTTAGAGAAGCATTTGCTTGATTTACACAAAACTATCGAAGAGTTCAGTCCGCAATCCGTTGTCATTGATCCGCTGACAAGCCTACTCAGCGAGGGTAGCGCGCATGACATCCAATCCATGGTCACTCGCATGATTGATCTGCTGAAATCTCGCGGAATAACTGGATTTTTTACCAGTCTCGTCTCCTCAGGAGATTCGAATATCTCTAGTGGAGAAATCGGCGTCTCATCCTTGATAGATACCTGGATCGTAGTGAGAGAGTTAGAGGCAGAAGCGGTTGGAATGAGCAAAAAACGCATTCGTGGATTGTACATAGTCAAGTCTCGCGGCATGGGCCACTCCAGTGACGTATACAAATTGATTTTAAGCGATGACGGAATAAATTTAACGGCCACGGACGCTTCGGCAGGAACTACTATTTTAAAGTAAATATACAGAATTCCACTGAGAGACAATGAGTCACCAAAAATTATTGCGCAGTAACCAAGGTAAGTTCTGTGAGCCATGACAGCAGCGCGCCCAAATTACATCGTCGGTATTGGCGGCTCAGCCGGAGGTCTTAGCGCGTATAAGGCGCTCCTCGATGTTCTTCCATCTCATACCGACATGGCATTTGTCATAATTGCTCATCTTCTGCCCACCGCCAATACCAAATTGGCGGAAATTCTATCGCGGCACACGACGATGGAGGTCGTGATGGCGTCCAATGCGATGTCGATCCAGGCGAATTTCGTCTACATTATCCCATCGAATTCCGATCTCACTATCATTGAGAATGCAATATTCAAAGTCGTCTATCCGCGTATTCGCGGTAATAACCAGATAGATTCGTTTTTGACGTCGCTGGCAGAGACTATGGGTCCACATGCGATCGCCATTATCCTATCTGGGTATGGCAGTGATGGAACCAAAGGATGCATGAACATAAAGAAACATGGGGGAACCACCTTTGCTCAGGATCTGTCTGCCGAAGTCGGCGTCATGCCTCTCTCTGCTCTGGCTTCCGGTTGTGTAGATTTCGTTATGCCACCGGGAAAAATTTCCGAAGCATTACAAAACTGTTGTGATTCATCGCGTCGACAGCAGGCGGTCCATACGCATCGTCTGCCCGCATGAACCTCCCCCTGTCTCAGCCAGGGCGACAATCCGAAAAACCGTGAGCGCCCAAACACGTCTCTCTAGGTGAGCGTCGCTGGATCTTAACGAATCAGGACGAATTCGCCACCTGTCGCAGCACCCAAGCCTTGGGCCGCAGGTTGTGATAGTCAGTCCGCCACGTATGCAGCTGGGCAAAGCTCTCAATCAGGTATTTGAAGGGATCCAGTCCGACGAGCCGACAGCCCTGACAGATCGTGAACATCGTTGCCGCCCAGGTCCCCCATGGCCCCTGCATCCCACGAGGTCGGGCCGAACCTTCCTCCGCGCACGCCGGACGATTCACGACCAGCCGCTCACGGGTAGTTCAACGGCAGAACGCCTGGCTCTGGACCAGGAGGCTCCAGGTTCGAATCCTGGCCCGTGAATCCATTCCCGGTCGTCCAACGGCAGGACACGAGATTTTGGATTTCGTCATCGTGGTTCGAATCCACGCCGGGGGATCCTGGTCGGCTCGCTCAGTGGCAGGGCGCTGGTTTGAAATACCGGAGATCGTGGTTCGATTCCACGGCCGACCATCAGGTTCACGTTGTTCATTGGCAGGTAGCTCAATCGGTCGAGCGTCCGGCTGTTAACCGGGACGATGCGGGTCCGAATCCCGCCCTGCCAGCGTGCTCGCTTCGACGAGCGGGCCTCCGACCTGCCCGATGGGCATTGTCGGTCGTCGGCCCCGCAAGCCGGAAACGCGGGTTCGACTCCCGCTGCCAGCAGTCCGCTCCAGTCGTCCAGCGGTTCAGGACGCCGGGCTTTCAATCCGGAAAGCAGGGTTCGAGTCCCTGCTGGAGCAGTTCATGGGATTCAATATTGACATACACATGTAATAGAGTATTCAAAGACCCCAGCAGGGTGGAGAAGAGCATCTCGCTGGCTTCATGCGCCGGAGACCGCCGGATCGAACCGGCCCCTGCGACCATCGTTCACCGTCAACTCAGGATGCCGTCTGCCATGTTCCCAAACGCATCATCCAGACCCGATTGTGCGCCCACGCTGTGGCCGCAGCGACTGGGATCGTTGAGGACATGGCTGGTCGGCACCGCGGCAGGCGGTGGTGATAGTGCGCGCAAGCTTATCGCTTGCCGGTGGTTCCCGCTGCGACGGTAGTGCTCTGGCACTGATCTGACCAACGGACGAACCCCGGCCTCACCCGCCGGGGTTTTTCGTTTCCGGGTTCATTGACAACTGGGGCTGGCTGCGATCCGGCCCCGCCATCACCGTGGAGAGACATCATCGGCCGGCGTTCGCGCCGGTCCTTGGGGTTGTGGCTCAATGGCACAGCGTCCCGTTCGCACCGGGAAGATTGTCGGTTCGACTCCGACCAACTCCATTTCGTGGGGGAGCGGCATCAGGCCGCTTTCGTGGGGGAGAGCGGCATCAGGCCGCCTCCCCCACGTAACGCGCCTTAGGCGCTGCCCCCTTGGAAGGCAGGGATTGGCCGGCTGGCGCCGGGCGTGACGAAGGGCAGATCTCCGCCGTGACCGACCTCCCAAGATTTCGATCACATTCTGGCTGCTGCAGGAACGCACCGCGTTCTGACCAATCCGTCTCAAGTCTGGTAGTCCCCTGATCCGGGCGCGAGCGGGCAATGGGTTCTCGCGCGACTGACTGAATCCAGACCGTCGGCCTTGCCGACCAGCAGCCTTTTTTCCCCGGCCATCGTTCACGGGCACGACTCCGGTTCCGGCCCGGTCGGGCGGAGATTCGAATCCACCTGGCAGCAGGTCATTGAATTGAAATGCCGCCATCGTCCAGCAGCCAGGACACCAGGTTGTCGACCTGGGGACACGGGTGCGATTCCCGTTGGCGGCTCCATTCGCACGGAGATCCGATCGGATCGGGGACTGCCTGCAACGCAGCCTGTCGCGGGTTCGACTCCCGCCTCCGTGTTCGCAGGCCGATCGCGCCGGAGCAATCACGGCGGGACTGGTCAGCTACCAGCTACCAGCTACCAGGGTCGCAAGCATAGCAGCGATGCTCCCGCCTTTTAAGCGGGGGAGCGGGGTGCGATTCCCCGGTGACTCACCAGCAGCGGCGTGGAAGCGGCCGACGTGCCCTTCGCAGACCCTTCCAATGCGCCCTCTCCCGGAGTTCCGGGATGCAAGTATATCAGGCAGATGCACCCACTTCACCTTTGACGCCGCATCGCGGCTGCGATGTGCAGCCGCGACACGGCGTCACGGTGCGGGAGATCAAGGTTCGATTCCTTGGCGTCCTATCCGCCACCATGACCGCGGTGGCTAAGCGATCAGGCGACCGGCAGGCCGGCGTCCGCGTGCAACATCAGCACGATCGCAGCGGTCTTTCTACGACTGTCGTCCAGCAGTCAGGACCTCGGATTCCAAATCCGACGACGCAGGTGCGAGTCCTGCCGGTCGTGCATCCCGGTGTCGTCCATAGGAAGGGTTTCGCAGCCCGGCTCCGCCGGAAGCGAAGCGATTATTCCGGCTCCGCCGGTCTACTTGCTGTTGTTTGCAGGTGCTTCGCCCCCGCACTCCCGCCACTGTGGCGACCCGGGTTCAACTCCCGGCGCCGGGTCAACGTCGTGTCGTCGCAGGTTCTCGCAAATCGGGATAGCTCAGTCGGAAGAGCGGCGCGCTTCGAACGCGCAGGCCGGCGGTTCGAACCCGCCTCCCGATGCCATGTCCTGGCAGCACGGATGGACGTGCGCCGGCCTTCTAAACCGGAGGATGCTGGTTCGAGTCCAGCCCAGGACGCGTCCGCTGACGCAGCTCGACCGGCACGAGCGTCGGCCTCATAAGCCGAAGGTTGGTGGTTCGAGTCCACCCGTCAGCATCACCCACTTTGGAGTCACCATGGTCATCAGGATCACTTGGCCGCACGGCGTCGAGTTCGACGTCGTCCGGATGCGGGCGCACGCCGACTGGTACAAACGCCAGGTTGCGCGCTGGCCCGATTACGGAACCCGCCGCTTCGCCCGCCGCGCCCAGCTTCGTGCGCATTCCCGGGTCCATCGGGAAGGTCGTACGACCCCGACGCGAGTCGGCAACGCCTTGGTGTCCGCCGCCAATGGCTGACCGCAGCCACGGCGTCGGGCACCGCGCTCGGCCTCCTTGCGCTGTCGTAGCTCAACGCAGAGCAGCTCCCTCGTAACGAGCCGGTCGCTGGTTCGACTCCAGCCGACAGCATTCATCCGTGCTTGGCCGAGCGGTTCAGGCGCCAGCCTTCCAAGCTGGCGAGGCGGGTTCGACTCCCGCAGCACGGTCCATGCCCGGATAGCTCATGAGGACGAGCACCCGCCTTGTAAGCGGGAGGTGGCGGTTCGACTCCGCCGCCGGGCAGCATCACGGCGACTAGCTCAGCAGGCAGAGCGTCCGGCTCACATCCGGAAGGTCGGAGGTTCGATTCCTTCGTCGCCGACCACAGACCCTGTGGGGACCGCTGCCCAACCGGAGGTCCCTTCACCACCCACCACCCACCCGAGGAGACGTCATGACTCGCTGCATGGTGCTGAATGCCAGCTATGAATTCCTGACCATCGAGGAGCGTTGGATCGACGCGCTCTCGCTGGTGCTGGCCGGTAAGGCGCTGGCCATCGAGCACTACCCCGAGGTGGTGCGCAGCGAGCGCGCGCAGTTCCGTCTGCCGGCGGTGGTGGTCATGCGCCATCAGGTGCGCACGCTGCGCCGCCGTCGTCTGTTCGACTCGCCGACGCGCAAGGCGGTGTTCATCCGTGACGGCTTCCGCTGCCAGTACTGCGGCGTGCGCATCAGCATGACCAGCGGCACGCGCGATCACGTGGTGCCGCGCAGCCGAGGTGGTGCCGACAATCTCGGCAATGTCGTCGCCGCCTGCGTCCCGTGCAACACGCACAAGGACGCGCGCACGCCCGACGAGGCCGGCATGCCGCTGCTCAGCCGCCCGCGCGCGCTGAGCGAGGACGAGAAGCTGCGCTGCGTGCTCCGCGTCGTGCGCACGCGCGAGCGATCGACGTGGATGGATTGCCTGCAGCGGCACGGCATCACGCTGTGGGCGAAGTGATGGGGATGGAGAACGGTTTGTTGGGGGCGCTCGACGCAGGCCTGCGCCCCCTTTCTGTTGGGGGCGCGGCATCAGGCACGCGCCCCCAACGAACGCGCCTTCGGCGCTGCCCCCTTGGAGGCAAGACGAGGCAAGACAGGGATCATTGCGATTCGCGTGCGTAGCCCAACTGGCAGAGGCACGGCTGGTGTTGGGTGCGCCGGCATCAGGCCTGCGCCCCCAACGAACGCGCCTTTGGCGCTGCCCCCTTGGAGGCAAGACAGGGATCATTGCGATTCGCGTGCGTAGCCCAACTGGCAGAGGCACGGCTGGTGTTGGGTGCGCCGGCATCAGGCCTGCGCCCCCAACGAACGCGCCTTCGGCGCTGCCCCCTTGGAGGCAAGACAGGGATCATTGCGATTCGCGTGCGTAGCCCAACTGGCAGAGGCACGTCGCTCAGAACGACGAGGTTGGGGGTTCGAATCCCTCCGCGCGCATTGGGTTCATTGGATTAGGCGGACATAGCCCAACCGGTAGAGGCGTCACGTCGAGAGCGTGGCCAGCGCAGGTTCGAATCCTGCTGTCCGCATTCATGGCAGGGCAAGCCGATTGGTGACGGCACTCGGTTGCTACCTGAGCGTGCGGCGTCGTTGCTGCCTTGCGGGTTCGACTCCCGCCCCTGCCGATGCATCCGAGAGCAGCCCACGAGAAGAGGCGCCCGGCTCAAACCCGAAACTGTTGTTGGGGGCGCTCGACGGCCGGCTCGCGCCCCCAACGAACGGGCCGTACGGCACTGCCCCCGGTGAGGAGGGGGTGGGTCGTACGGCCTCGTGCACGATGCGTTCATCTGGAAGGGCAAGCCGAAGGGCGACGGCAGCGGTCCCGAAACTGTTGTTGGGTGCGCTCGACTCCGGCTCGCGCCCCCAACGAACGGGCCGTACGGCCCTGCCCCCTTTGAAAAGAGGGGATGGGTCGTACGGCCTTCCGTGGTTTCAGGGGGCGGTCTTGGCGGTCAGGCCGGGGACCGGCTTGCCATCCTTGTCCAGGAAGCGCAGGGCGGCGGCCCAGTCGTTCTGCTCGTTGATGACCTTGAAGACGACGACGTTGACGCCCTTCACGAGGGCCACCGCCACCTTGTCCTGGTCCTTGTCGATGGAGCGGGTGTCGACGCACTTGTCGACCTCCTTGCCATTCAGCCAGACCTTGCCCTGGTCATTGGTGGAGATCGCCATGGTCAGACCGGGCAGATCCTTGTCGGCGGTGATGTAGGTCACCAGATAGGCGAGCACGTCGCTGTGTTGGCCGGCGAGCGCGAGGTTGATGTCGAGGTTGTAGTCCTTGGCGGCGACCGCCTTCCACGCCACTTCCTTGGTGCCGACCTTCTGCTTGTCGCCGGCCTTCGGCTTGAGGTCGCCCTCGCGCTCGATCTGGACCTTGTCGATCTCGGTGCCGCCTGAACCAGCCTCGACGTCGATGGGTGCGAGCAGGAGCCAGTCGCGCACGAATCCCTCGCCATCGACGCCGGCGTCGCCGGCAGGCAGGGTGGCGATCAGGGCGCAGCAGAGCAGGCCGGCCGACAGGACGAGCGACTTGGACATGATTCCTCCGAAGTGGGTGGGTGATCGCGCGGGATGTTGAGAGGGCCACCTGTGTGGACAAGGCCTGAACCGGAAGCTGATCGGAACCGTCAGCGCCACCACACAGCGGGCCTTGCCAGCAGCGAATGCGCGTAGCGACGTGATGACCCCGACTCCGTCACTGACCGCGTCGTCGGGTGCGCTGGCGCGGTATCTGCACCTGGTGCGGACGACGGAGTCCTTCCAGTGACCGATGCCAGGTGCGATGGCGGGCAACATCGCCTTGCGCTGGGCGGTCACAGCGGGAGCGTGGAAGCGCTTTCAGCCAGCCAGCTCACCACGAGATCTCACCATGCGCCCTTCAGTGCTTCGTTCCGTCACCCGTGTCCTGCTTGCCGTGGTTCCGCTGGTCGGACTTGGCGCCGTCGAGCTGGTTCCCGGATTGGTGGGCGAGTACTTCAGCATCAATGACCCGAGCACGTTCCCGACCATCCCCGCCGAGCGCAAGCCGGCCTTCGTGCGTGTCGATGCGCGCGTCGCCTTCGATGAGGTCACCGATGGCCCATTCCACGGCAGCAAGCTGACCAGCAATTTCTACGTGCGCTGGACCGGCGTGCTGAAGGTCGCCACCGCCGGAAGCCATGGGTTCGCGCTCAACTCCGATGACGGCTCGCGCCTGACCATCGATGGCAAGGTGGTGGTCGACAACGGCGGCACCCACGCGATGACGAACAAGGCCGGGCAGGTCGAACTGACCGCCGGTGAGCACCAGATCCTGATCGAGTTCGTGCAAGGCGGTGGCGGCGCCGGCATCATCGCCTCGTGGACGCCACCGGGCGGGCGCGAAAGCGTGCTGTCGGCCGGATCGCTGTTCCACGCCAAGGGCGCCGAGAACGTCAGTTGGGACAAGGCTGCATGGGGCAAGCTGCCTGGTGATGCGCCAACCACCATGGCCAGCGACTATGGACCCTTCGTCACCCACACCATCGAGGCGGCTTTCCCGCAACCGCAGAACTACGCCTACAAGGGCGTGGTGGTGAAGTTGGCCAAGGACGGCGTCGCCAATCTCTGCTTCGATACCGAACTGCTGCGCGTGTCCTGCGCGTGGGATGGCGGCTATCTCAAGCTGCCGCGCTCTCGCGACGGCCTCGAAGGCCATCCCACCGTCGCCGGCACGCCAGCCTTCGGCAGCAAGCGTGGGCCGGGCTGGGCCAAAGGCGGCAGCTTCGCCGATCCGCGCACCAAGGGTCAGGGCCCGCTGCCTGCCGACTGGGCGAAATGGAAGGGTCTACACCTCGACGGCACGCGCGTCGTGCTGTCCTATTCGGTGGGCAAGGCCGCGGTGCTCGAAGCGCCGGCCTATCAGGAGGCCGGTGCGGTGTTCAAGCGGGCGCTCACCATCGGCGCGACCAGCGAAGCGCTGACCATGCTGGTCTGCGAGGAGGACGGCGCGGCGGTCGCCGTCGCTGGCGCTTCGGCAAACGTCGGCAGCGAGGCCTCATTCACTGCGGTCGCGCTGATCGGCGCACCTGAAGGCGTCGCCTTGACCGAGGCACCGGGTGGACGTCTGCATCTGACGCTGGCGCCGTCGGCCAAGCCGCGTTCGTTCACGCTCGCCCTGGCGCGTGGCGCCAAGGCCGCCGCGACGGCCGCGGTGGCGGGGGTCACGGACAAGCCGGTCGATCTCGCTGCGCTTCCCTGCCTGACCGCTGGCGGCGCGCCGCGCTGGGGCCAGCCGCTGGTCAGCGCGCTCACGCTGGGAAGCGGCGATGGTCCCTATGTCGTCGACACCGTGACGGTGCCGCTGGAGAACCCGTGGAAGTCGTACATGCGCCTGACCGGGCATGACTTCTTCGCCGACGGCCGCATGGCGGTGTCGACCATCGATGGCGACGTATGGATCGTCGCGGGCACCGGAACAGGACAGACCCCAACCTGGCAGCGCTACGCCACCGGCCTGTTCCAAGCGCTGGGGCTGAAGATCGTCGACGGCCTGGTGCATGTGATCGGACGCGACCAGCTCACCGTGCTGCACGATCTCAACAAGGACGGCGAAGCGGACTTCTACCAGAACCTCAACAACGACTGCATCGTCACCGAGAACTACCACGAATTCGCGCTCGACCTCCAGACCGACAAGGCCGGCAACTTCTATTTCGCCAAGGGCTCGCCCTGGCCGCCGAACGTCACCTCTCCGCACCAGGGCACGATGATGAAGGTGAGCAAGGATGGTTCGAAGCTTGAGATCATCGCCACCGGCATCCGCGCGCCCAATGGCCTGGGCATGGGTCCCAATGACGAACTGACCTTCAGCGACAACCAGGGCCACTGGATCCCGGCGTGCAAGATCAGCTTGGTCAACCTGAACAAACCCGGTGCGTTCTTCGGTATGACGCCCGCTGCCCACCGCACTCCCGCGCCCACCACCTTTGAGCAGCCGCTGTGCTGGCTGCCGATGAGCATGGACAATTCCAGCGGTGGCGAGGGCTGGGTGACGGGCGACAAGTGGGGTCCCTTCGCCGGGCAGATGCTGCACACCGCGTACGGTAAGGGCACATTCTTCATCGTCATGCACGAGATCGTCGGCGGCATCCCGCAAGGGGGCGTGGTCAAGCTGCCGCTGACTTTCCAATCCGGCGTCATGCGCATCCGCCAGAGCCCGACCGACGGCCAGATCTGGGTCAGCGGCATGCGTGGCTGGCAGACTGACGGCAGCCGGGCCGGCGCCCTGCACCGCGTGCGCTGGACCGGCAAGCCGGCCAACCTGCCCAAGCGCTTCCACGTGGTGAAGGACGCCCTGGAGATCGGCTTCAGCGATCCGCTCGATCCCGCCACCGCCAACAACGCCGAGAACTACGCGCTGGAGCGGTGGAACTATCGCTGGACCGGCAACTATGGTTCCGCCGAGGTCAACCCGAGCACCAACAAGGACGGCCACGAGAAGATCGACCTGACCAGCGCCAAGCTCTCATCCGACGGCCGCACGGTGACGCTCAGCATCCCCGGGCTCAAGCCGGTGAACCAGATCAAGATCAAGTACAAGCTCCAGGGCGCCGACGGCAGTCCGGCGGTGAACGAGATCTACGCGACGGTCAATGTCGTGCCCTGACAGGCGGGGCAGACATCGTTCGGCGTACGCGGAGAGGTCCGGCCGAGCATCGGGCTGACGGTCACGTCTCCGGACTGGCCGTGGGCCGCTGTCAGCCCAAGCGCACCTTTCTTGGGGTGAGCTTATCTCAGAGAACCGCTTGGCGTTTTCGGCGCGACGCTACAGCACTGACGGGCCGTCGTCCTCGTCCTCGGGATCGGTGCCAAGGATGGTTTCGCGGATCCGTTCTATGGAACCGCCGAGGATGCCGGAGGTGCGGCCAGTCTAGACATGGAGAAGGTCCCAGCGTAAACCATCTACGCTCCAGCGCTCAGGCTGGGGGAAAGGTGCTGCCGACTGCCTCCCCCCGGACTATCTTGGACCGCCTTCCTTGACGGCTGCCCTGAAGAGTGCCTGCCGCCGCCGGGGAGCGATGATCGGTGGCAAACGGTTGTGCTAATGTGTGGCCAGCCGCATCTCCACGCTTCGCTTGCGGACGAACTCTCTCATCGCGATCGCCTATTTCACGCGAGGAAATGGTGCACGCACGGGAAGCGCGGCGACATGCCTTATCGGAAGCGTTTTGCGCGGCTGATCGGACCAGCCTTGGCAGAAGCCAACCTCGCCGCGCTGGCTTGGTCCTTCAGGTCGAGCACGGCCTATGCGTTGTGGGACAAGCTTGTCGACCAATTCGCACTTGGAGGAGATGCGCTTGAGCGTTTTGCGGATGCCCGCAACAGGGTGCGGATACGGGAGACGAAGCACCCCAGCTACCAAGCCCTGCTGGAGCGCGAATTTCTCATGGTGCTGATGCTGGCCGACTGCGTCTGGAGTGATTACCGCCGACTCCGGGATGCCATCACGACAAACGAGAAGACGCGGCAGATGCACTTGGAGTGCAACCTGGAGACGGACTACATCGCTGGTGACGAACGCGGGAGCGATCCTCGCGGCAGTCTCCTGCGAAGGCTTCTGGCTCGCATCAGCAATGGGCGAATTCGCACCTGCTTTCATGAGCCAGGCGATCACAGTCCGAGCCTGCTGCTGGCCGACAATTTGGCCGGAATGCTGGATGCCGTGCTCACCAAGAAGAGCCATTCACTCTGCGAAATTTTCTGGCAGACCAATTTCGCCCACACCCTCAGCTGGCAGATTACCCAGCCTGATTTCAGGGCACTCAATGGATTGGAGCTTCTTAAACCAAAGGACCCCGCGACTACTGCCGCGGGGTCCGGTTGAAGGGCGACGGACTGTCAAGCTCAGGGGGCGACTTGCATCGCGGATCCTCACGGATCACCAACCCCGTCGTAGCGACCCCAGACCCTTTGAGAGTCCAGCTGTCCGTCGCGATTGGGTATACTCGGAAAGTTTCTCAATGCGCAAGGCGTCCGTTCAGATCCTTCCACCAGCCAAAGCCTAGCCACAGCCGCCGGCCGTTCCTGGATGCAGAGGCGGTCAGATGACAAACGCTCTTCTTTTACCGTCGTAGCCAAGGTGGGACTCGAACCCACAAAACCCGGAGGTCGGCGGATTTTGAATCCGCTGCGTCTGCCAATTCCGCCACTCGGCCCGATGGTCTGGACGCTAGGCGCGATGACCGATCGGGCAATGGGCGTGCTGCCGGATGCCTGGGAGCACGGAGGTGACGGTGCGTGCGCTGGACGACGACGCGCGTGCTGGTGCGCTCAGCCGCGCCGGCGCACGGTGCCCGACTTGCGAGGGGGCGGGCGCGGCGCCTCATTGGACACCTTGGCCTCGGAATCGGCGAGCTGGTCCAACCAGGTGCTGGCGTCGCTGGTCAGCGGCGCCGAACCGCCGACCGGCGTCATCGAGTCCAGCACCGGCCGGGCTACGCGTGGCGCTTCGACCAGCTTGGCCGCTAGGTGGGAGCGCGGTGCGCCAGCGCTCGGGCGTGCGGGTGCCGGCGGCGTGGGCACCGTCACCGCGGGTCTGGCGGCGGACCCCTTGGCCGCGGCGCGCAGGTTGCGCAACTCGGTCACCAACTGCTCGAAGGTGTCACGTTCGACGATGACATAGGACTTGCCGGGATCGAGGGTGAGGGCGGCACTGCCGGCGACGGCGATGATCCCGGGATGATGGCGGTCCATGCCGCAAGGTACCCCGGGAACGGTGATGCTGCAAATCTGCTTCGTGCAGCTGGTTGCCGACCGGCGGAGGATTCGCGGCGATGCGGCCCAGCAGGCTGCTGAAAGACAGCAGCCCGCGCATCGCAGCGCGTTTTCGCGCGGCGCTGGCGCGTCAAGGTTGCGCGAAACCACGATGCTTCAGCGTTTGCTTCTGCGGCCAATGACCCCCAAATCCCCGCAGGCTGCTTTTTCAGCAGCCGGCTCGGCCCGCTGAGCCAGTCGGCGGTGATAGCCACCGTCAACCACCAGCACGGGCCGGTCGAGGTCGATCCGGTCGCCGGTGTGATCGACGTTGCTGCGGTTGAGCAAGCTTGACCGGAATGTCGCCTTGCTTTCGCGTGGACGGTCCTATCCACATCTGCCATGCCCGCCTCGCAACCCGACCCGACCCATGACGAGCAGGATGAGGTGGTCCTGGCCATCGGCGGCGACGACGACGGCGATGGGTCCGGCGACGACGAGATCAGCCCGCAAGGCTTCGCGACCATGGTCGAGGGGGGTGTGGCGGGCAAGTTGTGGAGCCACGATCAGGCGATGCGCATGATCCTCGGCCACTGGAAGCAGTACCGCGTGCGTCATCCCGACGCTGGCGCTCCGCCCGTGCTGCGCAGGTGACCGACGGGTCCGGCGCTACGCCGAGCCACTGCCGACGGCTTCGTCGAGCAGCGCCGCCAACGGTGGTGGCAGCGGCAGCGTGGCAGTCAGGCTGCGCGCACGCGGGCTCATCTTGGCTGCGGTCTTGCGCAGGATGTCGATGAATTTCTCGCGCGGGTAGTCGCCATGGGCGGCGGCGAAGCGGGCCAGTTCGTGTTCCAGGAAGACCAGGCAGGCGGCGTCCTCCAGAGCCTGCGCTCCAGCGTCATCGTGAGGCGCCAGCTTGCCGACCAGGACGGCGACGCGCTCGGCCAATTCGCCGGTACAGCCCGCCATGGTCAGCAGCTCGCGCGCGCAACGGGCCTGGCGTGCCTGCACGGCGCGGCGCCAGCGGAGATAGCCGGGCTTGTCCTGCGGGTAGTCCGCGCGCGCAATGACCCAGCGTTCGAGGTGCTGGCAACGCGCCGCCAGTTCGAGCGCCGCTCCCGGTGTCGGCACCAGGCGTCTCACCCAGGCGAGCACGGCCTCGGCGTAGAGCGCCTCGCCGGGTTGACCGTTGCGGCGTTCCGGATCGCGGGCATGCGCCTCGGCGATGGCGGCGCGCGCGCGTTCCAGGGCATCGGTGGAAGCGTCCATGTCTGGGATGCTGGCGGCCATCCCGCGAGGGGAAGCGGACGGCAGCTCTTCAAAGCTCTTCAGAGCGCTTCAGGGGAACTCAGCCCGATGGCGCGTTGATGGACTGCCGCAAGCTGCGCAGACCATCGGCGGCGGCCTGGGCGATGGTGTCGACCATGGCGGACGTGGGCACCATGCCGGCGCGACCGGCAGTCTCCATGGCCTTGGCCATGTCGCGCGGTTCGACCAGGCCGAGGTAGGCCGAAGACGACTTGAGCATGTGCGCGGTGTCGACCACCTCCACGGCGTTGCCGGTGGCGACCGCGGCGCGCAGGCGATCGACGAGGCCCGGGTACTGTTGCTCGTAGTCGCCGGCCAATTCGATGACGAAATCGGTGCCGAGATCGAGCAGGCCGGCCAGGGCGGCGGCATCGACGGAAGGGGAATGGGCGGGCATGCGCCACCATACCCCGCGAATGACGCGGCTGCCTCGGCGATCCCGGTGCGCTGACACGCGGTCGGGCGCAACCACGCTGTCCCGAAACCCGCCGTCAGGGCCGGCCGTGGTCTGCCGGCGTTGCGGTGCCGGTCTGCCAGCGGCGCAGCATCGCGCGCAGGCTTTCGGCGGTGACCGGCTTGGCGAGATGGTCATCCATCCCGGCGACCAGGCATTCCTCGCGGTCCCCAGCCGAGGCATTGGCGGTCAAGGCGATGATCGGCGTCTCCCGGTTGGGGCTGGTGCCGCCGCGGATCGCCTGGGTCGCCGCGAAGCCGTCCATCTCGGGCATGCGGCAGTCCATGAGGATGAGATCGAAGCGGTCGCCACCGGCACTTGCCACCGCCTGCACGCCGTTCATCGCCAGCACCACCTGACAGCCCAGGCGTTCGAGCAAACGGGTCGCCACCTTCTGGTTGACCGCCTGGTCCTCGGCCAGCAGCACGCGCAGTCCGAGGGCGGCGAAGTCGGCGGTGGCCGGGCCCTTGGCCGGCTGCGGACGCGCGGGCACGCCCAGGCCGAGGGCGTCGGCGCAGACTTTGCGCAGGGCTTCGGCGCGGAGCGGGCGCGACACCGTGAAGGTGAAACCGGCCGCCGCCTCGCTGCGATCGCCACCGCCACCCTGAGCGGCGAGCAGCACCAGCGGTACCGAACTGCCGGCTGCGCGCAGCCGTACGGCGAAAGCCGCCGCCCCACCCGGGATGTCGCGTTCGATCACCATCAGCCGCACCGGATCGTCGCCGCCGGCGGCCAGGGTGGCGAGAGCGACGGCGGCGTCAGCGGTCGGCTCGGCGCGCGCGCCCCAACGCGCGGCCAGCTCGACGATGATGCCGCGGTGCAGCCCCTGGTGGCTGAACACCAGCAGGCGCGGGCTGTCCGGCAGCACCGCCGGAGCCGCAACGTCGACGGCCTCTGCGGTCGGCAGGCGCAGGGACAGCGTGAAGGTCGAACCCTGACCAGGCGCGCTGACCAGGCCGATGCCACCACCCATCAGCTCGGCCAGACGCTTGCTGATCGCCAGCCCCAGTCCGGTGCCACCGAAACGCCGGGTGGTGCTGGCATCGGCCTGGATGAAGGGGGAGAACAGCCGGCCCTGCTGCGCCGCGGTCAGGCCGATGCCGCTGTCGTTGACGTCCACGCGCAGAGCCCAGGCGTCGCCGTCCTGGTCGCCATCGATGGCAAGCAGGACCTGTCCGGCGGCGGTGAACTTGACGGCGTTGCCGAGCAGATTCAGCAGGATCTGGCGCAACCGCGCCGGATCGCCGACCAGTCGTGCGGGTACCGCGGCAGCGACGCGCAGGGCGAGTTCGAGCCCTTTCTCGTGCGCGGGCATGGCGAACAGGCCGATGGCGTCCTCGGCCAGGGTGCGCAGATCGAAGGGGATGTGCTCGATCTCCAGGCGGCCGGCCTCGATCTTCGAGAAGTCGAGGATGTCGTTGAGCAGGGTGAGCAGGGCTTCGCCCGACGACCTGATGGTGGCGACGTAGTCCTGCTGTTCGGGATTCAGCGGCGTGTTGACCAGCAGCGAAGCGATGCCGATCACCCCGTTCATCGGTGTGCGCAGTTCGTGGCTCATGGTGGCCAGGAAGCTGCTCTTGGCGTTGGCTGCGGCCTCGGCCGCGCTGCGTGCGCGGCGCAGCTCCTCCAGGCGTTCGGCGCGCGCCACCTCGCCGCCGAGCAGACGGGCGAGCAGGCCGAGCAGATCGAGGTGGGCAGGGTCGAAGGGTTCGCTGCGGGCGGTCTCCGAGGCGAACACCAGCACGCCCCAGGGCTGGCCCTCCACCATGATGCGCTGCGCCAGCACCGCCTGCACCGGCCGCCCATGCTGATTGGCGAGCAGGTCGCGATCGGCGCCGGTGATCTGGTGCAGGGCCACGGGTTCATCGCCGACCAGGGCGAGGTCGCTGGCCACACGCAGCAGCGGGAAGACGGTGTCGGGCGGACAGTCGGTAGCCAGGCTGGCGGTGAGCGCGATCGCCCCGTCGCCATCGCGGCGAACCAGGTAGGCGTCATCGAGGCCGAAGCGTTCGCGGCCGAGCGCCAGGGCGCCCTGCACGCGATCGGCATGCTCAAGGTACTGCGCCGAGGCCAGCTCGTGCATCTGGCGGATGCCTTCGGCCAGGCCGGTGGCGCGCGCGCGCATGCGCTGTTCGGCGGTGAGATCGCGCAGCATGGCGACGTAACGCAGGCCGCCATGCACGCGGGTCGGATTGATGGCGATGGCGATCGCCACCGGACTGCCGTCATCGCGCCTGACGCTGACCTCGGCGTGCAGGCCGGGCCAGGCGGCGCCCTGCGCGACGGCGCGCAGGAATCCGTTCTCCATCACGCCCCGGCGTTCGGGTGGCACCAGGGTGCCGATCAGACGGCCGACCAGGCGGCGATCATGGCAGGCGAACAGCCGTTCGGCGGCGGGATTGGCGCTCTCGATACGGCCGATGGTGTCGACCACCAGGATGCCGTCGGTGGTGGCGTCGAACAGGCTGCGCAGATGCGCCTCGCGATCGGCGACCTCGCGGCGACGTTCGGCAAGCTGGCCATGCACGCGATCGAAGGCGGCGGCGACCCGGCCGACGTCATCGTCGTCGAGGCCGGCGGCGACCGGATCGCTTTCCTCGCGGTCGGAATCGAGGCGGCGGCGCATGGTGCGCAAGGGACGGATGATGCGCAGTTCGACCGCGATCGCCGCCGTCACCACCACTGCGCCCAGGCCAAGCGCCAGCAACAGGGCGCTGAAGGCCGCCGACGCACGCGCCTCGCCGGCGATGACATCGCTGCGCAGGGTCACCGCCACGAGCGCGCCCGCGGCCCTGACGCCGGCAGCACTGGTGACCGGTAGCGCCACTGCCAGGCGCTGCGCCTCGGACTGCATGACCGCCACGTGCTGCTCGGCAGCAGTGGCGAGCACGCGGCCGAGCACGCCGGCGAGCAGGTTGGCCGGACGGCCGATCAGCGCGCCGTTGTTGCTGGCGATGATGCGCTGGTGCTCGATGACCACGATCAGGTCGACGTCGCGGGCGGCGGAGTAGGCATTGACCTGGCGGGCGAGATCACCGTCGCGGCTGCCGGCGGCCAGGCCGACCAGCCGGGCCAGCTCGCCGGCGCGGGTGGCGAGCTGCTGGCCGAGCATGCGGTTGGCGAAAACGAAGGTGGCGACGCTCGACAGCGCGATCAGCACCACGCCGACGCCGACCAGCGGCAGCAACAGGCGCCAGCGCAGTGAACGCTGGTTGAAGCCGTGATCTCGGTCAGCGGGCATGGCGCCGACGCGGTGGCTTGGCGATGACGGAATGCATGCGTCCCCGGCGGCCTCGGGCGGGGCGCCGGAAGCCGGGGCCAGGATACCCCGGTCATACGCATCGGGTCAAGGCGGCGCGCGGTGCGGACGGCGGCGCCGACGTCGGTCACTTCGCGGCGTAGTCCGGAACCCGCGCGCTGAGCTGCGAGAAGTCGAGATAGCGGTAGATCGATTTCTCGAACGGATTCACGCATTTGGCCATGGTGTCGAGGTATTCGGCCCGGGTCGGGATGCGGCCGAGGATCGAGACCACGGCGGCGAGTTCGGCGCTGCCCAGGTAGACCTGGGCGTCGCGGCCCATGCGGCCGTCGAAGTTGCGGGTCGAGGTCGAGAACACCTGCGCGCCAGGACGGGTGCGCGCCTGGTTGCCCATGCACAGCGAGCAGCCGGGAATCTCGCGGCGCGCGCCGAGCTGGCCGAACAGCGCGTAATGGCCTTCGCTGGCAAGCACCGCCTCATCCATGCGCGTCGGCGGACAGATCCAGGTCACCGCGTTCAGGTATTCGGTCTGGCTGTGCTTGTAGACGTTGGCGAGGGCGCGGAAGTGGCCGATGTTGGTCATGCACGAGCCGACGAAGACCTCGTCGATCCGGCTGCCGGCGATCTCGCTGAGCGACTTGATGCGGTCGGGATCGTTGGGGCAGGCGATCAGCGGCTCCGCGATCGCGTGGAGGTCGATGGAGAAGACCTTGGCGTAGCGGCCGTCGCCGGCATCGGCGACCGAGCCGATGCGCTTGCCGTTGGCGAGCACGTCGCGTTCGCCGGTGAGCACCAGGCCGCCATCGGCGCGCAGCAGTGCCGGCTTGGCCAGCCACGATTCCATGGCGGCGATGCGCCGTTCGATGGTGCTGCGCGATCCGTAGCCGTCGGCGAGCATGTCCTTGAGCAGGGCGACATTCGAACGCAGGTAGCCGGCGACCGACGCTTCGCTGAGATTGATCGCGCAGGCGGCGGCGCTGCGCTCGGCCGAGGCGTCGGAGAGTTCGAAGGCCTGCTCGGGGGTGAGGTGCTCGACGCCCTCGATCTCGAGGATGCGGCCGTTGAAGACGTTCTTCTTGCCCTTCTTTTCCAGGGTCAGGTCACCGGACTGCAAGGCGATCCAGGGAATCGCATTGACCAGATCGCGCAGCGTGACGCCGGGTTGGAGCGTGCCGGTGAAGCGCACCAGCACCGATTCCGGGATGTCGAGCGGCATGTAGCCGATGGCGGCGGCGAAGGCGACCAGGCCGCTGCCGCCGGGAAAACTGATGCCGATGGGGAAGCGGGTGTGGCTGTCGCCACCGGTGCCGACGGTGTCGGGCAGGCACAGGCGGTTGAGCCAGGTATGGATGATGCCGTCACCCGGGCGCAGGCTGACGCCGTTGCGCTCGACGATGAATTCCGGCAGCCAGCGATGCATCTTGGCATCCTTGGCGGTCGGGTAGGCGGCGGTGTGGCAGAAGCTCTGCATCACCAGATCGGCGGAGAAGCTCAGGCAGGCGAGATCCTTGAGCTCGTCGGCGGTCATCGGGCCGGTGGTATCCTGGCTGCCGACGGTGGTCACCCTCGGCTCGCAGCTCATGCCCGCGCGCACGCCCTGCACGCCGCAGGCGCGGCCGATCATCTTCTGGGCCAGGGTGTAGCCCTGGCCATCGTCCTGCGGCAGCAGCGGCTTGGCGAACAGCGGCGAATCGCCCAGCCCGAGGTGCGCTCGCGCCTTCCAGGTCAAGGCCCGGCCGATGATCAGGTTGGTGCGTCCGCCGGCGCGGTACTCGTCGAAGACGGTCGACGATTTGACCGTGCCGGTGGCGATCACCGCGCCGTTCTTGAGCACCTCGCCGGTGCGCGTGCGGATGGTGATGGTGTCGCCGCTGGCGAGCTGGTTGACGTCGCAGGTCCACGCCATGCCGCCGGCGTCGCGGAAGGTGTCGAGGAAGATCGGCGCGATGATCCCGGCCAGGACCACGGCGGCGGCGCGTTTGTTGGGGACGCCAGGGATGTCGCGACCGGTATACCACATCACCGAGTTGGTCGCCGATTTGCGCGATGAGCCGGTGCCGTAGACATCGCCGACGATGATCACCCGGGTTCCGCGGCGGCGCAGATCGGAAAGCGTGCGGATCGCGCCGGGATCCTTGACCTTGTACATGTCGAGGGCGTGCAGCGGGATGTCCGGCCGCGAGGTCGCCGATTGCGCCGGGCTGAGATCGTCGGTGTTGGTCTCGCCGGGGACCTTGTAGACCACGCCGGTGATCTCGGGCTCGAGTTCCACCCGGTTGGTGAACCATTCGCCCTCGGCCCACGACTTCAGCACCGCCCGGGCGAAGGCGTTGCCGCCGGCGGCGATCTTGGCCACCACCGCGAAGTTGTCGAAGACCAGCACGGTGCGCTTGAGCGCCTCGGCGGCGAGCGCGGCGGTGGTCGCCAGCGGCGATTCCAGGGCGCGCAGCAGGAAGGGCACGTTGTAGCCACCGAGCATGGCACCGAGCAGGCGCACGGCATCGTCGCGGCCGATCACCGGCGAGGTGCGCTCGCCGGCGGCGATGGCGCCCAGCCACTCGGCCTTGACCTTGGCGGCGGGATCGACTCCCGGGCTGACGCGGTCGGCCAGCAGCCCACACAGCACCGCCGCCTCACCGACCGGCGGATGTTCCAGAAGCGCGCAGACCTCGGTGCATTGCTGCGCGGTCAGTGGCAGCGGAGGAATGCCGAGCGTCTCGCGTTCGGCGACGTGGGCGCGGTAGGCGGCGAGCATGGCGGTTCCCTGTGGGGGGCGGATGCTACGCGCACTGCTGGACGGGCAAAGGGCGGGGTTGGGCGCTGACGACCGAGGTTTTCCGGTGCCGCTGCGGAGCCTCGCTAGACCGTGCGTCGCGCGTGCTCAGTACCACAGCCTCGAACCGACAGGGGCAGCCAAAGCGAAGGGCACGGCTATCGCGCGAGACTCCTCCATGTCCGGCCGAGCGGAAGCTAGGCGAGCGGTCGAATAGCAGTGAGCAAAGCCGCTGTCAGTTACATTCTCTGCCATGACGTATCCACGCCCCCTATTCGGTCACGGCGAGATCAAAGAACAGCGCGTTTACCTGAGCAAACGCACCGCCGTTCACCGGTATCACCAGACCACAGGCCCTGATTGTGACTGTAGAATCCATTGATTGGGTATCGACCCAGGCAACGCCAGTTGTCCGATCGTAGCCATGTTCGGTACCCACCGTGCTATTGAGCCCGGCGCCATATTGTGCGCGCTGAGCAAGCACGTAGCCGGTGCGACCAGCGGCAGCATAGAACTCGAACTCGACGTGACGCCCCGGGCCTACGAATATTTCGTAACGCGTCGCATCGCTCGCGGCGCTGGAGAAGTTGACTGAGGTGATGCGGAACCCTTGATTCGCCTGCGGCAGGATCGTGGGCGCGCCGTCGGTCCCAGCTTGGGAATTGGCTGACTTCCGGTAACTGCGCCACTGCCCGCTCTGATTCGGCGTGACCGTGACGCGAATGCCGCCGGCGAAGCGTTCAGTCCACAGGTACCGTTGCGGCGGCTGGCCCACGAGTCTGGCCCACTGCGCCCCATCGCACATGACCACCAGTGACTGATTCGCGCGCAAGGTGCAGGTGGGGAGACCATCGATGACTTGACTCGCCGTCGCAGCAACGGTGTAGGTGAACGAAGCGGCGCTGGGATCGCTTACGCGAAAGCCGATCAGGCGGCCGGCATTACCGGCCACGGAGGGAAGAGTGATCGAATAGCTGGCTGTCGTACCGCTGACCACGAACCAGTGGCCGAAGGCGCTGCCGGTGAGCGTCGTCGCTGTAGAGATCGCCGCAGGAGCTTGAGCGGAAAGGACATTGTCAGCGACAACCTGTCCGCCGATCCGCAGGATCTCTGGTCCGGCAACGGTCGGGCCGATCGCGACCGACCCATCCGCGTTGACGACCATCGCATCCCCGGCGTGGAGTTGCATGGAACCGACGATCAGCAGTACAAGGGCTTGTCTTGGCCGAAGGAGCCTGCGAATGAGAGGTAGGGTCGGTGACATCGCAATTTCCTCAAGGTGGCGGGAAGTTCCCTGCTAGTAATCCACCTCCGGAGTTGCGCAAGCAGCCATCAGGCGACAGTCCATCGCAGTTGCGCCGACGCGTCAGACCAACCGAGGATGAGCGGAGAGGCGGACCCGCGATTTCACCCGTCGGCGACGGCGATGCCCGGATCGATCTCGCTGCGCAGCAGTGCTTCCAACTCGCCCAGGCGCGTGCGTCTGGCATCGGCGTCGTCGGAGAGCGTGCCCGAACAGCGCACGCGTACGGTGCGGCCGTCGAAGTCCCATAGTTCGAGGTCGCCGCCGGCGGCGCGCACGGCGGGCAGGAACGCGGAGTCGACGGCGCTCTGGATGCGCATCAGGGTGGGGATGCGACCGGCGGCGCGGGTGGCGTTGGTGGCCCCGTCCGCGGCCGCCCCGCCGGCGCGCGCGCCGGTGGTGGCAGGAGTCTTGCGTTCTTCCAGCAGCCGGGCGATGTCGACGCGGCAACTGCCGCAGCCGCTGCCGGCCTTGGTGGCGGCGACCACGGCGTCGACCTGGTCGAACTGGTTGACGATGATCGCCTGGCGCACGGTCTCTTCGGCGATGTTGTGGCAGCGGCAGAGCAGCGGATCGCCCTCGCGGTCGTAGTCGACGCTGCCGCCCTCGTAGGCGGCGATGGCGGTGCGCAGCGCCTCGATGCCCCACACCTGCACCGGCAGCGCCATCCAGTCGAGCCCGCCGAGGTGATCGGCGACCTGCCGCGCGGTCAGACGCTTGGCGTCGGCCAGGGTCTTTCCGGCGACCAGTTCAGTCAGCGCGGAGGTCGCGGCGATCTGATCCTGGCAGTTGAAGACCTGGAAGCGCGCCTGGCTGACGCGCCCCTTGTCGACGCCGATGTAGAAGCGCAGGGCATCGCCGATGACGATCGAGCCGACGTCGCCGGCCGCTGCCGCCGGACTGAGCTTGCCGAGATTGCGCGGCCGGCGGCGGTGGTCGTCGTAGAGCTCGGCCGGGGTCATGGCCGGAACCTTGGGGTGGACGGGGAGGGGGGCAAGGGTGCGCGGGTCGCAGGACACCACGGTGCGCAGGTCCGCGGGTCGCCGGTACCCGCTGTCGCAGAGCGTCCGACGTCAGGTGCCGCTGCGGTCGACAACCAGCGGGAACGCTGCTCATCCCGCGTGCGCCAGCCGGCGTGGCCTCATGCCGGCTCGGCCCTATCCTCCGTGCGTGGGCGCCATCCGACGACATGGGGACAGGGCATCGACGGTCGCTCCGTCGCGCTTACACCACGGACTTTCGCACCTTCGGGGCCGCGGACCTGCGCACCTTCGCCACCTCCTTCCCGCCCTCGTCCTCACCGCCTTGGCGATACGCCTTCCCTCCGAGGAACCCGCCTTCCTCATCCACCGTCAGGCCGAGGTCGCGGCGGTGCGCGATGCGCTGATCGCGCTCAGCCGTGGCGAAGTCGAGACCCTGGAGGCGCTCCCCGCGCGGCTGTTCACCGCTGCGGTGCCGTGGCCGGACGAACGCGACAGCGACTGCCAGCGGCGCTGGACGCAGATGCTGCCCAGCGCCCTGGCGCGGTTGGATGCGGCGGCACGCGCGCGGGCTCTGGCCGCGCTCGACCGCTTGTGGCGGGCGCAGGTCGACGGCGTCGAGGACGCCGAGCTGCGGGCGCAACTGGCGGTGCACTTCCTGCCGGCGCCGGCGGCCAGCGCCGAACTGCGCCGCGCCGGCAACCGCGCCTTCGACCACGGCCGCTTCCAGCGCTTCCTCGCCATCGACCGCCTGCTCGTCCGCGGCGGACTGGCGGTCAACGATCACGGTCGCCGCGGCTACGCGCTCGCCCGCGGTGGCCGTGCTGTGGTGGTCGATGCCGACCTGGCGCTGCTCCCGCCCGGTCTGCCGGTGGCCGAAACCGCCGGGGTTCCGTCCGATCCCGTTGGGGACGATCCTGGCGATGACGGGCTGACGGTGTCCTGGGCGGTGGTCCCGGGCTGGCTGACCGCGCGCGATCCCTGGGGCGCCGTGCTGTGGCAGCGCAGCCTTGGTCCGCGCACGCTGGTGCATGCCGGTGCCGGTGCCGCGCTGCTGCGCGACGGTGCCGGCGGGCGGCTGATCGACGAGGACGGCGCCGTCACCGCCTTGCCGCCCATGCCCGAGGCCGCGCGCGTTGCCGCCATCGCCGGCGGCGCGGTGTGGTTCACCGTCGTGGCCGAGGTGCATCGCCTGGGCCTGGCCGACGGCCGGCTGCGCTCGTGGCGTCTGCCGGGTGTGCCGCTCGGTCCGCCGGTGGTGCGCGGTGGCGACAGCCTGTGGCTGTGCGCGAACGCGTTGGCGACCATCGATGCCCAGGGCGGCCTGACCGAACTGCGTCATGGCCTGCCGGCGCGCGCGGGTTGGCGGCTACTCGCGGCCGGGGCGTGGCTGGGAGTGGTCGGCGATGGCGCGCGCTGCTACCGCCTTGAGACCTTCGCCGGGCAGCTGGCGCACGCCGGAACGCTGCCGCGCGCGGCCCTGCTGCGCGCCGTCGGGCGCGACCGCGATGCCCTGGCGGTGCTGGAGGGCGATGCCCTGGCGGCGGCGACGGAGGCCGGTGCCGGGATGCTCATCCGCCTGCTGGTGTCCGGTTCCGCGCCTGGCGATCCCGGCGCCGTGCTCGCGCGTGCCAACGCCGCCGCGATCACGCCGGCGCAGCGGGCTCTGGTGGGATGGTGGGCGCATCATGCCGGACCCGTGCTGGCCAGCGCTGCGCGCGGCGCCGCGCTGGCAGCGCTGCGCGCGGCGTGCACCGCCGAGCCGGGCCTGGAACTGGCCCGTGACCCGCGTCGCCTCGCTGACGATGCCGCGAGCTGGGAGCATGTGATCAGCGGCGCTGCCATCCTGGCTGCGCTCGACCTGCGCTCCCCACAGCCGGATGCGCGCCATCCGCTGCACGATCAGCCGGTTCAGCCGACGCTGCCCTGGGACGATGGCGCCCGCACCGCCCAGGGCCTGCTGTACCGCGGCCGCCTGCTGGTGCTCAGCGACGACGGTCCCGATCGCGTGCTGCGCTGCACCACCGGTGATGGCCGCCGGCTGTGGTGGCGACGCTGGCAGCCGCCGCCGTCCACCGCCGCGCCGGGCACCAGCCTGGATGGCCGCGACGACCACCTGCTGGTCGGAGAGGGTACGCGCGTCCAGGTCATCGGTCTGGCGCTGGGCGACCTGCTGCTCGCACAGGGAGGCGGTTCGCTGGCGCTCTCCGGCGCCCGCATCGCCGGTGGCCGGTTGATGGCGCTGACCGCCTTTGGCGCCGACCGCGACCTTGTCCTCACCGGCGGTGATGGCGTCGAGCACCACGCCCTGCCGGCGTCGGCGCGCTGGCTGGCGCCGTGCGGCGATGGCGTCGTGGTGGCGTTGCTCGACGGCCGCTGCCTGCGCTATCCCGGTGGCACGCCGGTCGAATTGCCGGCGGCAGTGACGGCCGGGGATGCACCGGCCGCGACCGCGGAGGGGCTGATCAGCGGTGGCAAGCTGTGGCGCTGGCGGGAGCGGTAGGACGGAGCTGCTGGCTGCTGGCTGCTGGCTGCTGGCTGCTGGCTGCGCGCCGACGCTTTTGCCGTGCCGCCGTGCCGCCGCTCACGCCGCCGGCATCCACGCCAGCAGACCGCTGCCGTAGTCGGGCACGGTGACCTCCCAGGCCGGCAGCAGCGTGCCCGACGTCAGCATGCGGCGCACGGCCTGCGGCAGGTCGCCGGGCAGCCAGTGGACGGCAGCCAGGAAGTAGTGCTCGCTGGCGAAGGCGACGGCGAGGACGTTGAACACCTCCTGGCAGCCATCGAGGAGGTTCCCGGACAGGCGGCCCGCGCGCGCCTGCTCCTGCGCGACCTGCATGGGGATCATCAGCGGCGCGGCGCCGAACAGCGCAGCCAGGCCGAGTTCGCACACCGCCACGGCTCCGGGGCGCCCGTCGCGCCGGGCGTAGACGGCGACCGCGCCGCGCATGCCATCGGCGATCGCCAGCGCGGCGCCGGCGCGCAGGCTTACGGTCTGGCCGAAGAGCTGCGTCAGCAGGTCGCTGAACAGCGTCGCCAGGCCGGGCGGGCCTCCGTCGTGCAGGCGTTCCTCGCGCTCGGCGGCGGCGGTGGCGGTGGCGCCGATGGCCGGACCAAGCAGGGCGCAGCGGCCGTTGCCGAGCCCGGACACGGCCATGCTGAAATCGATGCGGTAAGCGCCCGCCTCGGTGAGGTCGAGATCGGCCGTGGCCAGGCTCAGGCCGGTGAATTTGAGCGGACGGGGTTGGCTCGAATTCAGCAGCGCGGCGATGACGTTGCCGGTCTCGGCCAGGGCGTCATAGGCATCGCGGTCGAGGTGGCCGGCCATGACCACCTTGGCGGCAGGTGACGGTGCCGTGCCGAGCAGGCCGCCGGCGATGATCAGGGCGAGGTGGAGATCGAACACGGCGATGGCGGCGGTGGTGCCGTCGTGCCATCCGAACAGCACCACCACCACCGGGCGGTCGCCCAGGGTGGGTGGATTGACCAGACGGGTAAGCACCGTTTCGCGGTCGAGCAACTGTCCGCAGTGTCCGGCGAGCAGGCGTGCGAGCGCATCGCGCGGATCGCAGGCAGCGGTGACGGTCATGTTCCGGGCCGGTCAGGCGGCGGCGATGCCGGCCTGTTGCAAGGCCGATTGCATGGCTTCCGGCGTGAACGGCTTGCCGACCAGGAATAGCGCGCCGGCGTCCTTGGCGCGCTTGCGCATCTCATCCGAGGTCTCAGTGGTGACGAAGCCGAACTTCACCTTGATGCCGGCGGTCTTGAGCTTCTCGGCGAGGTCGATGCCGTTGAGATCGGGCATATTCCAGTCCAGCAGCATGAGATCCGGGCTGCCCTCGCGCATGGCGCGCAGCGCTTCTATGCCGTTGCCCGCCTCGACATAGGAGACGGCGCCGTAGCCCGCCTGCTTCAGCGTACGGATGATGATGGTGCGCATGACCTTGCTGTCGTCGACGATGAGGAAACGCATGGTGGTGATTCCGCAGACGCGGCGCGGGAGGGGACCGACGGGAAGACATACTCCAGGAGCGGAAGCCGGGCAATCTCCGGTGTCGCGGGAATGGGCCGTGCGCGATTGACGCGGGCGCCGCTGTCGAAGTACGCTGCCCTGGACTGCCCACTGCAATGAACGATCTGTTCAACGAATTCATCAGCGAGGCCCGCCAGCAGATCGAGGCGGCCGAGGCCAGCCTGTTGGCCATGGCGCAGGCGCCCGCGTCGGCCGACGTGCAGGCCTGCTTCCGCGCACTGCACACGCTCAAAGGCAATTCGGGATTCTTCGACCTCCCCCGCCTGCACGCCCTGGCCCACACCGCTGAACAGCTCCTCGACGCTATCCGCGGTGAGCGCGTCGTCTGCGACCAGGAACGCATCGACGCCCTGCTCGCCGCCGTCTCGCAGCTCGGTGAGCTGATCGATGGCCTGGCTGCCGACGGCGCCGAACCGGCAGTCGCTGGCGAGGCGCTGGTCGAACGCCTGGGTCGCCTGAGCGGCTCCATGCAGGCGCCGGCGTCGGCTCCCACAAGTGGCAGCGGCAATCCGGTCGCGGCCGTGCCCACCACCCCACTGCCCCTGGCGCCGAGGGTCGGCGGCAGCGGGCGCCCGGTGCAGACGTGCCTGGTCGAGTTCCGTGGTCTGGCGGTGGGCGATATCGCCGGGGCGGTGCGTCTGGGTGGCGAACTGCGTCGCCTGGCACAGGCCGATAGCTGGAGCGCCGTCGCCTTGGAGGCGGTCGACGCGATCAGCGACGAGGTCGATGGCCTGGTGCTCGCCGGCCCGGCCGCCATCGCCAGCGGCTTTGCCCGGCTGGCAGCACGCCTGGGCGATCTTGCGACGATCCTGCCGGCGGCGGCGTTGACGCTCGATCCGGCCGTGCTCGCCGAATTCGTCGACGAGTCCGCCGACCTGCTCGCCGATGCCGAGCGTCCGGTCCTGGTCGGCGATGGTCTCGACGCTGCCGGCGTGACGACAGTGCTGGGCGCGCTCGGTACCCTCAAGGATCTTGCCGGGTATCTCGAACTGCCGCGCCTCGCCGCGCTCATCCAGGCGGTCGAGGATCGGCTGCTGCCGCTGCATGGCGGCGGCCGCCCGGCTACCGCCGGCGATGGCCGGCTGGTGCTGCAAGCGGTCGAGGCCCTGCGCGCGGTGGTCTACGACATCGTGCTGCGCCATGGCGATCACGGGCCGTTGGCGGTGACCGCCGTCGTCCTCGCCAGCGAACTCGGCGTCACCCTCGACGCGGTGTCGCCTACCGCGGCGCCAGCCGCAGCGGCGGCGGTCACGGCGCTGGCCGCGCCACCATCGGCAGCGGTCAACGTCGGCGTCCCTGGCCGATCGGCCGGCGACGGCACCGCCCGGGTCAGCACCAGCCGGCTCGACGAGCTGATGAACCTGATGGGCGAGCTGCTCATCGCCCACTCGATGGTCGCCCAGGGTGGTGACGGTGTCGCTGGCGCAGCGATCGTGCGCCAGGGCCGCATCATCCGCGAGCTTCAGACCATCGCGCTGGGTCTACGCATGGTGCCGCTGCGCGGCACTTGCCAGAAAATGGCGCGGGCGGTGCACGACACCGCGCGCAAGCTCGGCAAGCAGGTCGCCTTCCGCCTGGTCGGCGAGGACACCGAGATCGACCGCTCGCTGGCCGAGACCATCAGCGATCCCCTGCTGCACATGGTGCGCAATGCCGTCGACCATGGCATCGAGTCGGGAGACGCGCGGACCACCGCCGGCAAGCCGGTCACCGGCACGGTGCGCCTGACCGCACGGCAGACGGCGGACTATGTCGAGATCATCCTCGCCGACGACGGGCGCGGGCTCGATCCGGTGCGGCTGCGCGCCAAGGCGGTCGAGAAGGGCCTGATCGCCGCCGCCCAACCGCTCAGCGACGCCGAGGCTTTCGAGCTGATCTTTCTGCCCGGCTTCACCACTGCGGTTGCGGTCACCGAGGTCAGCGGGCGCGGTGTCGGCATGGACGTCGTGCGCCGCAATCTGGCGCAAGTCAGCGGGCGCATCGACATCCGCAGCGTGCTCGGCCAGGGCACCACCTTCACCATCCGTCTGCCGCTGACCACCGCGATCATCGACGCCATGCTGGTCGGCGTCGCCGGCGAACGCTTCCTGGTGCCCATCGGCGCCGTCATCGAACTGGTCGCCCCGCGTCCGGGACAGGTGCAGGCCATGCTCGGCAGCGGCCGGGTGATCGAGCGCCGTGGTCGCCTGCTGCCGGTCATCGCGCTGGCCGAGCTCTTCGCGGTGGCGCCATCCCCAGCAGCAGTGTCCAGCCGCGTGCTGCTGGTGGTCGCAGCCGGCGACCAGCTCATCGCGCTTGAGGTCGACACCGTGATCGGCCAGCAGCAGGTGGTGGTCAAGCCGCTCGACCGCCGCCTCGGCCACGCCTCCGGACTGTCCGGTTCCGCCATCCTCGGCGACGGCTGCGTCGGCCTGATCATCGATCCCGCCCGTCTCCTCAGCGCAGGGAAGGCAGCATGGGCCCCACCGACACCAGTGCGGCGGCCTGCGCCGGCGCCTACCTCACCTTCCAGCTCGGTGACGAGATCTATGGCATCGAGATCCTGCGCGTCCGCGAGATCATCGGCACGCTGCCGCTCACCCGCCTGCCCGGGGCGCCGCCCGAGGTGCTCGGGGTGATCAATCTGCGCGGCCGGGTCACGCCGGTGGTGTCGCTGCGCGCGCGTTTCGGTCTGCCGGTGGCCGAGCCGCATCCTCACAACGTCACCATCGTCGTCGAACGCGGCGCCGAACGCCTCGGCCTGGCGGTCGATCGGGTGCGTGAGGTGACGCTCTTCCCAGCCGACCACATCGAAGCGCCACCGGAGTTCGGCGTCGGTGGGGCGGGCGGCGCCGCCTTGGCGGTCAACCGGCGTTTCCTGCGTGCGCTGGGCAAGCAGGCCGACCGCATCTGCCTGCTTCTCGACATCGATCGCGTCGCCTCCGCCCTCGACCTCGCCCCGGCCTGACCTCCGCTGCCGCTGCTGTAACCCAAGGTACGTGCCATGAGCCTCCGCCTCCGCCTGCTGCTGCTGCACGCGACCGTGCTGCTCGCCCTCGGCATCCTGCTCGCAATCACTGTGCGCCAGATGCACGGCCAGTACGAATTCAACCGCAAGGAGCAGGTCGGCACCAGCGTGCTGCGACCGCTGGTCGGCGCGCTTACCAGCGCTGCCCGTCATCAGGCGCTGAGCGCCGAGGGCCGCCAGACTGAAGCCACCTCCGCCGCCCGCGAGGTCGACACCCGCATCGAGGAACTGCGCCGTGCCAGCGCCGAGCATGGCGCGATGCTCGACTACACCGCTGCCGGCCTGGAGTCGCGCGGGCGCAGTGCCGCGCATCCCGACCGCATCAGCGCGCTGTGGCGCGACGGCCTTGGCAGCGGCGGCGGTGCCGGCAGCGCCGCTGCTGCTCACAGCGCCAGCATCGCCGCCCTGCGCCTGGCCATCACCCATGTCGGTGACACCTCGAACCTGATCCTCGATCCCGATCTCGATAGTTACTACCTGATGGACGTGGTGCTGTGCGCCCTGCCGCAGGTGCAAGACCGCCTGGGCGCGGTGGGTGCCGGGCTGGCGGCGATGCGCGCCAAGCCGGTGCTGACTGCCGCCGACCGCAACCAGCTTGCGGTATGGGCGGCGCATCTTGCCGACAGCGACCTGGCACGGGTGGTCGGCGACCAGGACACCGTGATCAAGGAGGACGCCAACTTCATGGGCCGCAGCGAGACCGTGCAGCAGCGTCTACCGCCCGCCCTGGCGGCCTGGTGCGCACCGCTCGAGAAGCTGATTGCCGACCTGCGCACCGCCGCCCAAGGCGGCGCGCTGCCTGCCGCCTCCGGGGTGGTCGAGTGCCTCGATCAGGGCCTGCGTTACTGGCTGGTCGGCGACGAGGAATTGGCTGCGCTGATCGCACCGCGCGCCTCCGACTACCGCTGGTTGCGCAATGTCTGCCTGGCTGTCGGCCTGATCGCCCTGGCGCTGATCGCCTTGGCCAGCCTTGCCCTGGAGCGCTTCATGGCGCGGCTGGCACGCGCCTCGCGGCCGTTGTCGGCAGCCGGCGGTCAGATCCAGGTGGCGGCCCGGCTGGTGGCGGAACAGGTGGCGGCACAGGCTGAGCGCAGCGCGCGCAGCGCCGCCACCCTCGAACAGAGTAGCGGCAATCTCCATCTGATCGGCAGCACGCTCAAGCACACCGCTGACAACTCGCAGGCCGCCGACAGCCTGTCGACCCACGCGCGCGCCAGCGCCGAGTCCGGCACCAAGGCCATGGACGAGCTGCGCACCGCGATCAGCGAGATCAAAATGGTCGCCGATCAGACCGCTCGTATCGTCAAGACCATCGACGAGATCGCCTTCCAGACCAACCTGCTGGCGCTCAATGCCGCGGTCGAGGCGGCGCGTGCCGGCGACGCCGGCAAGGGCTTCGCGGTGGTCGCCGAGGAGGTGCGCAACCTGGCGCAGCGCGCCGGCGAGGCGGCGCGCAATTCCGCGCAGCTCATCGACACCAGCGTGCAGAAGGCGGCCAAGGGCGTGGCGCTGAGCGAGAACGCCAATCGCATCCTCGCCGATCTCGCCGGTGCCAACCGCAAGGTCAGCGATCTGATCGGCGAGATCGCCGCCGCCACCCGCGAACAAGCCAGGGGTGTCGATCAGCTGCTGGTCTCGGTCAGCGAACTCGACCACCTGTCGCAGGAGAACGCCGCCGCCACCGAGGAGAATGCCAGCGCCGCCGAAGAACTGTCGGCGCAGGCCATGGCCGTCAACGGTATGCTCGACGAAGTGGGCAGGGCGGTGCACGGCAGTGGCGTGGCGGATCCTCCCGGAACGATGGCAGCCAAAATGGTGGCGCCGGCGGCAGCCGTGGGTCACGTCACCCGCCACCGGCAGCCGCGCCCGCCGACCGCCAACGGCCATCTCGCCAACGGCCACGGCCTGGGTACCGGCAGCAGCAAGTCGAAGGCGGCGATCCCCTTCCCCGATGACGATCATCAGGCCCTGTCGCGCTTCTGAAGATCGCATGCCCAGTACCGTCGATCCTGCCCAGGCCATCGCTGACCTCGTCCACCGCGAGGCCGGCCTGGCCTTCGACGCCGACCGCTTCTATCTGATCCGCGCCCGGCTCAGCCGGCGCCTGCAGGCGATCGGCTGCGATCTCACCGCCTACGCGCAGCGCTGCCGCTGCGACCCTGACGAGCGTGGGCTGCTCCTCGATCTGCTCACCACCAACCACACGGCGTGGTGGCGCGACGGCGAACATTTCGCCGATCTCATCGCCACCGTGCTGCCGGCGCTGAAATCCCGGCGCCTGCGCGTGTGGTGCGCCGCCGCGGCCAGTGGTGAGGAGCCATACTCGGTCGCGCTGGCCCTGGTCAAGGCGCTGCCCGACCGCGCGGCCTGGGACATCGCCATCCTCGCCACCGACATCTCGACCCGCGCCCTCGCCAAGCTGCGCGCTGGCGAATACGCCAGCGCTGGGCTGGCCGTGCTGTCGGCCGAGGACCGCGCCCTCGCGGTCGAACCGGCGCCGGGGCGGCCGGGACAGGTGCGCGTGCGCCCGGCGCTGCGCGATCTGGTGCACATCGCCCGGCTGAACCTGATGGCGGAGTGGCCGATGCGCGAATGCTTCGACGTCATCTTCTGCCGCAACGTGATGATCTATTTCGATCCCCCGACCCAGGAGCGGCTGGTCCACCGCTTGGTCGCCCGGTTGGTGCCGGGGGGTACGCTCTACATCGGCATGGGCGAGGGCCTGGCCGGATTCCCCCACCCCTTGAGGCAGCATGGCCCGGCGATCTTCCGGCACTGAGCGCGCGATCGCTGACCGCCGGCACGTCCTCGCCCCGCCGAGGATCCGCAGGTGATCCGCGTCCTCGTCGTCGATGATTCGCTGATCGTCCGCATGGTCACCCGCGCCGTGCTGGCACGGATCAGCGACATCGCCGTGGTTGGCGAGGCCGGCGACGCCTACGAGGCGCGCGAGCGCATCGTCGAACTCGACCTCGACGTCATCACTCTCGATATCGAGATGCCGCGCATGGATGGGCTGACCTTCCTGCGTCTGTTGATGCAGCACCATCCCAAGCCGGTGGTGGTCATCTCCAGCCTGACCAGCGCGGGCAGCGCCAAGGCCATCGAGGCGTTGCACTGCGGAGCCGTTGAGGTGCTGGGCAAGCCTGGCCCCGGCTTCAGCAACCAGGAATACGCCCTGCGGCTGGTGGCGGCGATTCGCGGCGCCACCCGGGCGCGCTTGGTGCGCCACGCGACGCCGCCGCCATCGCCACTGGGGTCGCAGATCATCGCCCCGGTCGGCACGGTGCTGGCCATCGGCGCCTCGACCGGTGGGCCGGAGGCGGTGCGTATCCTGCTCGCCGGGCTGCCGGCGGGAGGACCGGCGGCGGTGATCGTCCAGCACATGCCGGCCGGTTTCACGCACGGCTTCGCCGCCCGACTCGATCTCGGCACCAGCTACCGCGTCACCGAGGCGTGCGGTGGCGAAGAATTGCGCCCGGGCCACGCCTTCGTCGCTCCGGGTGGGCATCACCTCGAAGTGGTGCGCGCGGGCGATCGCCTGCTCCTGCACCTGAGCGCGGCGCCGGCCGAACACTTCCAGCGTCCAGCGGTGGACGTCACCTTCCGTTCGCTGGCCGCTGCCTGCGGACCGGAAGCGATCGGCGTGCTGCTCACCGGCATGGGCGAGGACGGCGCGGTCGGTCTGCTCGCCATGCGTCGCGCCGGGGCGCATACCATCGCCCAGGACGAAGCATCGTCCGCCGTATTCGGGATGCCGCGGGCCGCCATGGAGATCGCAGCCGCGGTCGAGGTGTTGCCACTGCTGGTCATGGCGCCGGCGATCGTGGCGCGCTGTTCCGTGATCGGGGCGAAGCGAGGGTGATGTTCCGGCGGGAAGGACGATGGTGGCGCGGCAGACCGCCGGAAGCCCCGCCCTGCCTGATCGCCCTTCACGCTTTGGGTCGGAACGCCTTGATCACCGCTTCATCGGTCTCCAGGTACGCCGCGCCGATCAGATCCAGGCAGTAGGGGATGGCGGGGAAGACCGCGTCCAGGCATTGGCGGATCGAACGTGGCCGACCGGGGAGGTTGACGATCAGCGTGCGGCCGCGAATGCCGGCGATCTGACGCGAGAGGATGGCGGTAGGCACGTGCTGCAACGAGGTGGCGCGCATCAATTCGCCGAAGCCCGGCAGCAGGCGCGAGCACACGGCCGCAGTCGCCTCGGGGGTGACGTCGCGCGCAGCCGGGCCGGTGCCGCCGGTGGTGACCACCAGGTCGCAGCCGTCGTCGTCACAGCAGGCGCGCAGCACGCGTTCGATGGCCTGCTGATCGTCGGCGATGCAGTGGTAGCGATGCTCCCACGGCGGCAGCAGGTACTGCGTGAGCGTGTCGATGATCGCCGGTCCGCTCTCATCGCGGTAGACGCCCTGCGACGCGCGATCGCTGGCGGTGATCACGCCGATGCGCGCCGGTCTGCGCGTGGAGGCGGCCGGCGTCGGTTCGTTGCTGCCACTGGCCATGGTGTCCCTCCGGCGCCAGCTTGGCGTTTTGGCCGCGTCAGCTTCGGCGGCAAGCCCTGGTCGGTGACTTTCCGCTTGTCAGCCGGCGATCCTCGCAAGCCTCGCCCGCGCCCGACACGACGACGGGTTCACCACAACTGCCCCCTGGCGTCCGATTTCTCGGTCGCTAGGTATGCCACGACAAGGAGGCCCCATGGCCCTGGAAGACGACATCATCAAGCTGCTCAAGGCCGAGGGCTACCGGATGAACGAGACCATCCGCGATGCGCTGGACGAGTTCATCGAGATCGTGAACGAAGAGACCGAGGACATGGAGGACGACATCACTGACGAGGACGAGGCCACCCCGGAAGTCGATGACGATTGAGGTCGACTGCGGTCGGCGGTCGGCGGCCCGCGTGTGTGCGCCGGGCGCCGGCACGTCGCAGGCTGCTGAAACAGCAGCCTGCGGTCTTTTTGGGGGGCCGTAGGCCCCCTGAAGCAAAAGCTGAAGCACCGTTTGGACATAGCCGGCCAGCTGACTCAGGGCTCACGCACTGGCGTACGTTCTGCCGCCCGCTTCGCGGGCTTCACCGGTCGACGCCCCGCGGCGCAACCAAGCGCGTCGGGTGGTCGTCGCTCGCGCCGCGGCTTGCAGCAACGCCATGCATTTTCGCGCAACCGTGGCGCGCCAACGCCGCGCGAACATGCGCTGCGCCGGTCGGATCCTCAGCCGCGAGCCCCTGCGGTCGCCCTCACGGCGCTGGCGGGGGCTCGATGCTTTCCGGGGGCAGGCGGTCGAGCAGGTGGCGCGCCAGTGGCGTCGGCCAGTCGTTGGCGGCTGAGCCGTTCACCAGCGCGGTCAGCCGTTCGCGGTAGAGCGCATCCTGGCCGTGCAGCAGGGCGAGGCGGGCGTTGAAGTAGTTGAAGTCGTTGGCGAGCAGGGCACGCGGCTCGACCAGGACGCGGTAGCCGGGCGCCTTGTCGTGGTGCAGCTTGTCGAACAGGGCGCGGTCGGTGAACGGCTGCAGCGGGCTGGTGGGCGGCGTACGGTCCTCTTTATAGCTGTCGATGAGATGACGCATGATGTCGCCGGCGAGGCCGCGGAAGTCGCTACGCTTGCCGTTGGCTTCCTGTCCCCAGATCAGGCGCGCCTGCGCGACATCGCCCTGTTCGAGCAGCAGATCCCCCAGCCAGAGCCGCGCCCAGGCCATCTCCTCACGGCTGCGGGCGCCACGCTTCTCGAAGGCCTCCTGGTACTGCTTGGCGGCCTCGTCCAGGCGGCCAAGCAGGCGTTCGGTGTCGGCGCCGCGGATGAGCGCGCGCAGGCGCTTGTCGTCGCTGACGCCGCCCTGGCTGGCGGCCCGGCCGAAGCTCAGTCGCGCGCTGTCGTACTGCTGCAAGCCAAGTTGGAGATTGCCGGCGGCGAAGGCGTCAGCGTAGGCGTTCTGGCCCTTGCCGAGGTAGTTGGCGAGATCGAAGGCGGTGGTGTACAGGCGAGCCGCGCGCTGCGGCTCGCCGGTGGCCAGCAATTCGCCGCGCACTTCGTAGTCGAGCATGATCTTCTCGACCTCATCCTGCGCCACGGTGACCAGCAGCGTCGACAGCGTGTGGTCGTTGCGGATGGCGTCGAGGTACTGCTCAGCCTCCTGGTAGCGGCGCAGGCGCAGGGCGCAGATCCAGGCGCGGAAGGTGCTGTAGCCGACGTAGCGGGACTGGTCGCGGTTCTCGCGCGCGACCTCCAGATAGGTGGCCAGCGCCGGCTCATGGGCGCCGTTCTCCTCCAGGCAGATGGCCAAGCGCAGTTTGGCGTCGCGGGCCAGGCGATCGTTGGGATTGTCGCGCAGGAAGTCCTGATAGGCGTCGATGGCACGCACGAAGAGGCGGTCCTGGCGCAGGTTGTCGGCGGTGACCAGGCCGTTGATCAGACTCGCCACCTTATGGCGGAAGAGCTGGATGCCCGACACCGTCACCTGGGCGGGAACGAAGGCGATGTGCACCGCCGACGAATCGCGGTTCTGGTGGTCGCGGCCCTCGATCGGCACCAGGTCTTCGAAGAAGATCTCCAGGCGGTTGGCGCCGCGCACCAGGGCGGTGGTGGTGACCTCGCCCTCGGCCAGGGCGGCCTGCACGGCGGGGCCTTCGATGCTGGCGGTGAGCAGCGCGCTGACCCCGGTGATGCTGTCGTTGACGCGTTCGAGCGAGACGGTGAAGCGGCCCTTGAGGTGGGGGATGGTGTGGCTCGCCACCACCTTGTCCTCACGCAGCAGCGCCACCTGGTCGTTGTCCGCGTCGAGCGTGCGCAGGCGCAGGCGGTAGCCCTTGCCGACGTCGCGGTCACCGACCATGAGATCGAGGGTGGAGACGTCGCCTTTGGACTCGATGGTCAGCTTGGCGCGCACCGCGCCCGGCACCTGGCTGCCCAGCGTCGCCAGCACCATGTCCTTGCCCAGGCCGCCACCTGGACGCAGGCGCACGCCCGGAGTGGTGGCATCGAGGACGCCGTCCGAGCGCCATTCCTCGGTCCACGCCGGGACGCTGGCCTTGAGCGGCTTGGCCACCTCGACCACCGGGACGCGCTCATCGATCAGGCGCAGCACCTGCCGCGCCGCCACGCCGACCAGCGCCAGCACCACGAACACCACCAGGCCGACGCTGGCGACTGCGCGGCGGTGGTGCCAGGCGCCACGCAGCAACGGCACCAGCCGGCTCGGTCGGCGCGACTTGATGCGCAGCCCGCGACGGAAGGCGCGCAGATCCGCGGCCATCGCCTCGGCGTTGGCGTAGCGGTCGGCGGGGTGCTTGCACATCGCCTTGAGCACGATGGTTTCGAGATCGCGCGACAGCCCTGGTCGCCAGTGCGAGGGCGGCACCAGCGGCTCGTCGAGGATCTTGCGCAGCACTGCCACCGAGGTCTCGGCGACGAAGGGCTGGTGGCCGGTGAGCAGTTCGTAGCAGCAGGCGCCGAGGCTGTAGACGTCGCTGCGGCGGCCGAGACCGTGGCGTTCGCCCGAGGCCTGCTCGGGGCTCATGTAGGCGGGGGTGCCGATCACGGTGCCGGTGGCGGTCAGCGTCGAGGCGGCATCCATGCGTTGGGCGAGGCCGAAGTCGACCAGCTTCACCGCTCCGTCAGCGCTGATCATGATGTTCGACGGCTTGACATCGCGGTGGACGATGCCGGCGAGGTGGGCAACGTGCAGCGCCTCGAGCGCACGCACGCCGATATCGGCGACCTGCGCCTCGTCGAGGCGGCCGCCACCGGCGATGAGATGGTTAAGCGGCTGGCCCTCGACCAGCTCCATGACCAGGTAGGGCTGGCCGTGGTGCTCGCCGACGTCGAGCACGCGCACGATGCCGGTGTGACGCAGCGCTTGCAGATAACTGGCCTCGCGGCCGAAGCGCAGGCGTTCGCCGCGGTCGGCGATCTGGCGCAGCAGCTTGATCGCCACCGTCCTGCCCACCGGGATGGCGCACGATTCCACCACCTCGGAGCGGTACACCGTGCCCATGCCGCCGCGACCGATGACGCCGAGGATGCGGTACGGCCCGATCTGGAGCGGCTCGCGCGAGATGGCGATCTGGGTCAGGGCCTCGGTGTCGTCCTTGCGGCGGGCGAGGGCGGCGGTGCCCGTCCGGGGCGCGTCGTCGGTGGGTGCCGGCACGGCCTCCGCTTCGGCCTCCTCGAAAGCGTCGTCGACGGTGCTGACGGCTGGCTGCACGGGCGCTGGCTGCGGTCGCCGCAGGCGGCCGACCCCGGCCACCGGGACGGTGGGCGAGGAATCGTCGCCGGGCGGCGCGCGCTCGTCGCGGGCGGCCTGTCCGAGCCGTCTGGTCGCCGCCTTCGGCACCGCGACGCGCAGATTGGTGGTCGAGTCTTCGAGCCGGGTCATGCCGTGGGTGGAACGGTTGTCGCCATCGTCAGGTGACGGCTGCCCGGCGTCAGCGTCGACCGGTCCCGGCACCGACCCGGAACGGCCAGTGGCTCCAGCGGCATCAGCGGCATCAGCGGCATCAGTGGATAAGGGATCGGTGCTGGCCACGACAGGTTCAGGTCATGGATACCAGCCGCGCGACCATGCCACAACCACTGCCTGGACAGGTCGGTACGCGCTGCTCACCAGGGAGCGGCGGGTGCGCGGCGATGGCCGCTCACGGCGGGCGCCGCAGGCGACCGCACGCCAGCGTCAGCCGCCTTCAGCCTTGCCCGCGTCGCGTCCTGCTTCGCGGCGCAGGCGATCCAGCCATTGGCCGCGATCGGCGAGCTCGCGGGCGGCGATGTCGGCGTCGAAACGCGCGATCAGGTCCTTGACCAGGGGATGGTGCAGGGCCTCAGCGTAGCGCACGGCGCGGGCGGCTGCGGCTGCGGCGGCGATGGGATCGGCGGGCAGCACGCTGGCCTCCCAACGTACGCCAGCGCCAGCCCAATCGCGCAGCAGGCGGCCGACCAGGGCGGCCAGTTCTCCGCCGGCCGCGAAGACGCCGCCACGCGCCAGTGCCGCCGCCGGGACCTGGATGCGCAGGACGTCACCTGCGACCTCGACCAGCCGGCTGGCGGCGAAGGCGTCCGCCACCAGCGGCAGTCCGCCCTGGCGGGCGCGTCCAGGCAGCTCAGCCCAGCGGGCGGCGAGCGCGGCGGCAGACAGCTGGGAAGGCACGGCCACAGGCTGGGCCGGGTCCGGAGGACGCTCCGGGCCCGGCCCTACCGAGGGAGGGCGGCAGCGCTCCCGGCCACCGGCCGCACGGTTTCCAGGCGCTCGATGCGGCGCAGCAGGGTTTCGAGATCGGCGATCTGGCCAAGCCCGGCGATGCGCACGCAGCACAGTTCGATCTGCAGGCGCGCATCGACGCCCTGGCGCAGCGCGACCTGGGCGGCGATGAGGATCTGGCACATGCGCAAGAGCTTGTCGGCGGTCACAGCTTTCGCCTGCGCTTCGCCCGCTGGGCTGAGCGTGCCCAGACGCGCCACCGCGGGCGAGGCCGGCCCGCAGGTTTGCACCAGCAGCAGCAGGCGCAGGTGGTCGACCAGTTGGTCGAGGAACGTCGCCGGCGCCACGCCGCTGCCGAGCACGCGGTCGAGGCTGGCGAGCGCCCCCGGCCCGTCGCCGGCGATGAGCTGGCCGGCCAGGGCGTGCAGGTCATCGCCGCGGGCGGCGCCGAGCAGCAGGTTGAGATCCTCTTCCCGCACCTCACCGCCGGAGACGGCGATGAGCTGGTCGAGCAGGGTCTGGGCATCGCGCATGCCACCGCCGGCGGCGCGGGCGATGCGCTGGAGCAAGGCGTCGCCGAGCTGGACCTGCTCGCCGACGCAGACCTCGCGCAGGCGTTTGACGATGTCGTCGAGCTCGATGGCGCGGAAGTCGAAGCGTTGGCAGCGCGACAACACGGTCGGCAGCACCTTCTCGACCTCGGTGGTGGCGAAGATGAAGCGCACGTGTGGCGGCGGTTCCTCAAGCACCTTGAGCAGGGCGTTCCATGCCGCCGTCGACAGCATGTGCACCTCGTCGAGGACGTAGATGCGTAGCCGGGCCAGGGTCGGAGCGAAATTGACCCCGTCGGACAGCTCGCGGATGTTGTCGACGCCGTTGAAGCGCGCCGCGTCGATCTCGACGATGTCGGGATGGGTACCGTCGGTGATCATCCGGCAGTGCTGGCAGATCCCGCAAGGCGTCGGCGTCGGCCCGGATTCGCAGGCCAGCGCCTTGGCCAGGATGCGCGCCGTCGACGTCTTGCCGACGCCACGCGGCCCGGTGAACAGGTAGGCATGGGCGACCCGGTTCGAGGTGATGGCATTGGCCAGCGTGCGCGCGACCACCCCTTGGCCGGCGACCTCGGCAAAGGTCTGCGGCCGATACTTGCGGGCGATGACGAGGTAGTCCATGGCGGGGCGGGATTACATGGCGCCGACGGGGGTAGGCAACGGGGGAGGGGGTCGCTTCGCTTCACCCCCGGCTACGGGCTATCGCCCCGCTAGGGCGCTCGAAGCTGCGTCAATTCGCTGACCGTCTGCGAACCCTGAGTGCCGGCGTGAGGTCCGAGATGTGGGCGCTGAACAGCGCGTCAGCCCGGTTCAGCGTCCTTCGCGCCCTCGGACCTTTCTCCATCCCCCACCCGCCCTACCGTCCCGCCCATGTCTGAGCGCGCCGCTTCCGAAGATCCCGCCATGGGCAGCGTTGATCCGCTCCTGCATCCGCGCATCGCCTTTCCCGACGCGGACTGGACGTGGTTCCTCGGTCGTTGCCTGGCGCTGGGCATCGACGGTGCGGCCGAGCGACGGGCGACGCTGGAGGCGCTCTACGGCCATCTCGTCGGCGTGAACCGCTGGTTGAACCTCACCCGGCTGACCGGGCCGCGTGACTACCTCAAGCTGCACGTGCTCGACAGCCTGAGCGCCGAGGGCGATCCGCGGCTGCGCCACCTCGCCGAGGGCGCGCCCTGCGTCGATCTCGGATCCGGGGGCGGCTATCCCGGCCTGCCGCTGGCGTTGTGGCACCCGCGCATCCCCTGGGTGCTGATCGACGCGCGGCGCAAGAAGGCCGATTTCCTCGCCGCCGCCTGTGCGCTCACCGGCAACCCGTTGGCCAGCGCCCGCCACCTGCGCGGAGGCGAGACCGCGGTGCTGGCCGAGGACCTGCGCCGCCGCTGTCAACTAGTCACCTGCCGCGCCATGGGCCAGGCCGAGGCCGTGCTCGTCGAATCCGCGGACCTGCTGCGCAAATCGGGGCATTGCCTGATCTGGAAGGGTCCGGGTTTCGCCGGCGATGAGCGCAGCGTCGTCCTCGCCGCCGCCGGTCGGCTCGGCTATCGCTTCGTGGCCGAACGCCGCAGCGTGCTCGACGACGGCGATCCGGAGCGCGTGCTGGTGGTGTTCCAGCGTACGCGTTGAGCGGGTCGGGCCGGAGATCCCAGAGGGTGGAAGGGAACGCCCGCGACCGCCCGCCGTACCGCATGTGTGAACCGAGCCGGCGCCGTGGCGGTCTTGACGGTTGAACCGCGCTGCCTTCCGGAAGCGTCGCAACGCAGGGCATCCCGCCCTGGACATCCCCATCGAGGTGCCACGTGAACCACGCCGTCCCCGTCGGTCGTTTCGCCAGTGGTCCGCTACCGCTCCTGGCCGTGGTCGTCGGCCTTGCTGGCAGCCTCGCCGCCGGCGAGACGTGGGCGCGCTTTCGTGGTGACAATGGTGGTGGAACGGTTGCCGCCGGCCTCGCTGCGGAGTGGTCACCGCAGACGGTGGCGTGGAAGACAACGCTGCCGGCGCGCGGCCACTCCTCGCCCGTCATCGCCGGCGGCAAGGTCTTCACCACCGCCGCCGACCAGCAGTCCGGCCGCGGGCACGTGCTCTGCCTCGATGCCGCCAGCGGTGCGATGCTCTGGAACCGCGAACGCCCCGGCAAAGCCTTCCGCCAGCACGCCGACAACAGCTACGCATCGGCGACGCCGGCGGTCGACGGCGAACGCGTCTACGTCGCCTGGTTCACCCCGGCAGGGTCGACCCTGGAAGCCTTCGATCACGCTGGCACGCCGGTGTGGTCGGTCGACCTGGGAGGCTTCACCGCCACCCACGGCGGCGGCGCCTCGCCGATCGTGGTCGCCGACCTGGTGGTGCTGGCCTTCGAACAGGATGGTCCGGGAGCCAGCTACGTACTGGCGGTCGACGCGCGCACCGGCAAGCAGCGTTGGCGCCTGCCGCGCACCACCGGCAAGATGGCGTGCTCGACGCCCTGCCTGTTCGAGCCAGCCGGCGCGGCGCCCCAACTGCTGTGCAGCAGCAGCACGCACGGACTGTACGCGGTCGACCTGGCCACCGGCAAGCCGCAGTGGGATGTCGTCGACGCCTTCAAGGAGCGCTGCGTCGGCTCGCCGGTGATCTGCGGCGGCGTGGTCATCGCGGCGGCTGGTTCCGGCAACGGCGGCAAGCAATTGGTCGCGGTCCGTCCACCGGCGAAGGCGGGCGAGAAGCCGCAGATTGCCTGGCAGGCCGTTCGCGGCATCCCCTACGTGCCGTGCCCGGTGGGCCGCGGCGATCTCGCCTTCCTGCTTAATGACGACGGTTCGCTGGCCTGCGTGCGCGCCGCCAGTGGCGAAGAGGTCTGGCGGCAGCGCCTCGACGTCGGCGGCTTCTACGCCTCACCGGTGCTGGCCGGCGACCGCCTGTATCTGGTCTCGAAGCGCGGCGATCTGCTGGTGCTTGCCGCCAGCGAGCAGTTCAAGATCCACGCCCGCGCCAGCCTCGGCGAAGGCTCCTTCGCCACCCCCGCGATCGCCGACGGCCGGCTCTACGTGCGCACGTTCACCGCGCTGGTGGCAATCGGAAAGTGACCGCGGACGAAGCTGCTGGCTGCTGGCTGGCGGCTGATCGCTGCTGGCCGGTTGCTCGGGACGGTTAGGGAAACGGACGGCTTCACCGCCAGGTGATCGATCGTGCTGCGGCACGTCGCAGGAACGTCGGGCTATCAGCTATCAGCTCTACTTCCGCTCGCAGCGCACCAGGTCTTTGCCGAACGCCGTGGTCGCTTCGCCGCCATCGAGGTAGGCGCGCGCCTTGGCATCGGCCTTGAGCCAGGTGTCCCAGAAGGCCAGGCCGGTGGACATCACGCAGGCCACGGCGCGCGGGTCGCTGTCGGGGTCGCTGTTGAACTGGGCGCCGATCGAGTTGTTGAAGGTGCTGTGGTAGGCGCCTTCGATCCAGACCAGGTATTTGTCGCCGGGCGGCATCAGCGCGAACGTCCGCGCCCGCCAGGTGCCGGGGCGGGCGGCCTCGCCGGGAGGATTCAGCCAGGCGGCCTGATTGTCGTTGCTGCCGGTCATCACCATCAGCGGCCTGGTGATGCCCGCCCACGCCTTCTCGTCGTGGACGGTATTGATGCCCTGCGGTGACAGCGCCAGGAAAGCGCTGACGCGCGGGTCAGTGAAGGTGGCGTCGGCACGACCAGGCAGGTCGACGGTGATGCCAGCCAGCGCCATCACGGTGTAGGCGCCGAAGGAGTGTCCGCCGACGCCGATGCGCTTGGCGTCGATCAGGCCGGCCAGTCCGGGCAGTTGCGTGGGCAGTTCGCCGAGGACGTCGATCAGCCGTGAGACGTCTTTGGGCCGGGCCTCGTAATTGGCGGCATCCTCCAGTGCGGCCTTCAGGATCGGGCGCATCTCGAGGATGGTCTTGCCGGGCAGGAACAGCGAGCGGTCGCTGCCGGCGTGGGTGGGGTGGATAGCCACATAGCCGCGCATCGCCCACCAGCCACACAGCCACTCATAGCTGTCCTTCGAGCCACCCAGGCCGTGCGAGAAGATGATCACCGGGAAGGGGCCGTCGCCGACGGGATAGTGCACGGTCGCGGCAATGGTGCGCGAACGCGCAGGATCGGCGACCTGGAGATCGCCGCGTTTGACCGTGAAGCGGGCCGCTGGCGCCCAGGCGGCCTCGGGCAGCGATCCCGGAGCTGGCGCCGGAGCCGGTGGCGCCACCGGCGGGGCGTCGCCGGCGATCGCCAGGGCGGCGACGAGGAAGAGAGTGCAGGGACGGACGGCGTGCATCGGGCGATCTCCGCGACTTCAGTTCAATGGGATCAATGGGAGTTGAATGGTCCCGTCTTGGTGACGTGACCGCGTGGGGGGCATGCTGGCGGGCCATGGAGCGCGCGGGCATCCTGGCCGGTGGGGGCGGTCGCGGGCGGCTTACACACGTGGCGGTCGCGGGAAGCGAGTCGGCGCGGCACCGCCCGGCGCCTGCACAGCATCACCCGGCGATGGTGGGGTATACTCAACCGATGCCCGGTTCCGACCCGCGTGACGCTGGTCCGCTGCGGCCCGCACGGCAACCCGCCGGCGCGCGGGGTCGGCGATGAGTTCCTGTCCCTACTGCCTGGCCGAGCTGCCGGGCACGGTGGTCACCGTCGGCGAGGTAGCGATCTGCCCGAGTTGCGGCCAGGCCATCGGTCGACCCGACGCGGCGCGGCCGCCGACCGTGCGCGTCAAACGCGAGGCGCCGACGGTGATGCTGCGCGTCGACGGCGATAGCGGCAGCGGGTCGCATTCGGCAGTGGGCAGCGGCAGCGGATCGCGCACCGGCGTGGGCGGCGGCAGCGGATCGCACCCGGCAGTGGGCAGTGGCAGCGGATCGCGCACCGGTGTGGGCAGTGGGCCGTCGACCAATGGCAGCGACCACCCGCCGTCGACGCATGATAGCGAGGTGCGAGCGGTGCCACGCGATCCCGGCTCGGGTGCGCAGAACATCGATCTCGCCCGCCTCCAGGTCAACCGCCGCGTGATCGTGCGCACTGCGCATGGCGGTGCCGAGCCGGCGGACTATCAACTGCTGGGTGTGCTGGGCGAGGGCGGCATGGGCGTGGTGCACGCCGCCCGGCAGAACTCGATCGGTCGGATCATCGCGCTGAAGACCATCCGAGCCGAGGCCGATTCGAGCGAGGTCAGCGCCAAGTTCCTGGTCGAAGCGGCGGTCACCGGCGACCTCGACCATCCCAACATCGTGCCGGTCTATGAACTTGGCCGCGACCAGGAGGGCCGGCTGTTCTACGCCATGAAGCGCGTGCAGGGCCGGCCGTGGAGCACAGAGATCCGCGCCATGAGCCTGGCCGACAATATCGAGGTGCTGTTGCGCGCCGCCGATGCGCTCGCCTTCGCGCACGCACGCGGCGTCATCCATCGCGACTTCAAGCCCGACAACGTGATGCTCGGCGATTTCGGCGAGGTGCTGGTCATGGACTGGGGTCTGGCGGTGGCGGTGCAGCCCGAAGCCAAGGCCGAGCAGCTCGGCCCCGACAGCGTCATCGCCGGCACCCCCAGCTACATGGCGCCGGAGATGGCGCGCATGCAGTACCGGAGCATCGGGGTCGCCAGCGACATCTACCTGCTCGGCGCCGTGCTCTACGAGATCCTGGTCGGTCGGCCGCCGCATGGTGGCGGCAAGCTGGCCAAGGTGATCCGGGCGGCGGCGGCCAACGAGATCCCGCCCATCGCCAAGCCGAGCGAATTCACAGAGATCGCGCTCATCGCTATGGCCGAGAAGCCCGAGGACCGCTATCCCAACGTCAAGGCCTTCCAAGCGGCGCTGCGTCTGTGCCAGGCCCATGGCCAGAGCCTGGTGCTGTCCGCTCGCGCCCAGGACGTGCTGGATGCCGCGCGCGGTGCCAGCGACTACGCCGGCTTCAGCAAGGCGGTGTTCGGCTTTGAGGAGGCGCTGGCGCTGTGGTCGGGCAATGGCGCGGCGCGCCGTTGCCTGGCGGCGGCGCGCCTGGCGTATGCCACCTGCGCCTTCGACAAGGGCGACCTCGACCTCTCCGCCTCGCTGGTCGATGCCGAGAACCCGGCGTTCGCCAGCCTCACCGAACGCCTGACCGAGGCGCGGCGGACGCGCGCCGCCGCCGCCGCCGCCGCCGCCCGCCTGGCCGACGAGCAGGTCGCCCGCCGCCGTGCCGAACACGAACGCCAGACCCTGGAGGCGCGCGTCGCGTCAGAAGGGCGGCGCGAGTGGCATGAGGTCTTCCGCGAGGACTTCTCCGCCGACGGCTTCGCCAGCCGCTGGCAGGTGCTGGGCGGGACCTGGGAACTGTCCGCCGGCGAGCTGCGCGTGCAGGGCGGCACCCCGCAACTGGTGCTGTGCCGCCACCATTTCAGTGGCGATCTGCGACTGGAATTCACCTGCCACCTGGAATCGGCGTACCTCAACGACATCAGCTGCTTCCTCGCCGCGGTGCCCTCTCGCGACGAGATCACCACCAGCCACAACGCCTACGAATTCAAGTACGGCGGCTATGACAACACCCGCATCGTGCTCAACCGTGCCGGCAAGCAGCTCTACGGCACCTCGGCCTCGCCACTGCAACGCGGACGGCGCTTCCGCGTGCGCGCCGAGCGCGTCGGCGCCCACCTGACCCTGCACGTCGATGACGAACTGGTCTTCGACGTCATCGACCCCGACCCGCTGCAGGGCGGCGACCGCTGCGTGCTCGGCCTGTTCGGCTGGGTCGCCGACACCTGGTACAGCGACCTGCGCATCGCCAAGCTCGGAGTGCCGCGCAAGGCCGACCTGCTCGATACCGCCGAACTGCATCTGTCGCGTGGCCATTACACCACCGCCTACGACCTCTTCTCGGATGTGCTCGATGCCGGTGGCGACCGTCATCGCCTGGCTCGCGCCGGCGGCGGGCTGCAGCGCGCCGCCCGCCAGCGCGACCTCAGCCGGCGCCTCAACGATGTGCAGGCGCGCATCCTCGCGGCCTGGCCCAGCGCCGGCATCGAGATCGGCGATGACGGTCTGGCGGTCACCCTGGCTGGCGTCGGCGCCACCAGCCTCGACGCCCTCAAGGGCATGCCGATCTGCGAACTGGACTGCTCGGACAACCGCATCGTCAGCCTCGAGCCGCTGCGCGGCATGGCGCTGAGCAGCCTGCGCTGCTCGGACAACCGCATCGTCAGCCTCGAGCCGCTGCGCGGCATGCCGCTGAAACTGCTGACCTGCGCCCGCAACCGCATCGAGGACATCACTCCGCTGCGTGGTTCGGCCCTGACCTTCCTGGGCGCCAGCGGCAACGGCATCGCCAATCTCGAGCCGCTGCGCGGCATGCCGCTGACCGAGCTCTACCTCGACTTCAATGCCATCGTCGACCTGGCGGCCCTGGCCGGCATGCCGCTCTACCGCCTGCACATCGGCCGCAATCCGCTGAACAGTCTCGAACCCCTGCGCGGGATGAGCACGCTGTTCTCGCTCAGCATGACCGCCACCGGCGTGAGCGATCTCGATCCCCTGAGCGGTCAGCCGATCATCATCCTGTCCATGCAGGGTTGTCCCGTCCGCGATCTCGAACCGCTGCGCGGCATGCGCCTGACCCGACTTTTCTTCGACTCCTGCCAGGTCGAGAGCATCGCTGCGCTGCACGGCATGCCGCTGATCTACCTCAGCATGGCCGACAATGCCGTCGCCTCGCTCGAACCGCTGCGCGGCGCCTGCACGCTCAGCGAACTCGACTGCGCCAACAACCGCCTGGCCAGCCTGGCCCCGCTGCACGGTCTCGATCTCACTACGCTGAACTGCTCGGGGAACGCCATCGGCAGCCTCGACCCCCTGGCCGGCATGCCGCTGCGCGAACTGAGCTGCAACCGCAACCACATCGACAGCCTCGGCGTGCTCGCCGGCCTTCCTCTGGAACGCCTGGAGTGCTGCGAGAATCCCCTGGTCGACCTGTCGCCGATCGCCGCGCTGCCGCTGCGCCTGCTGTTCTGCGCCGGCACCGCCGCCGCGGCCGGGCAGCTCGCCGCCCTGGCTGCTGGCCTGCGTGCGCGCGCCAGCATGGCCGCGGACCTGGTCGCGGCCGCCGGCGATCTCGCCGCACTGCGCGCCGTCGCCGTCCCCCTGGGCGTTGGCCGCGCCGCCCTGGTGCCCTGGCCGCTGCCGCGCGTGGATGCCGAGGCGCTGTGCCGCCGCCTCGGTGGCCGCCTGGTCGAGGTCGGCGACCTGGCTGGGGAAGCTGCCCTCGCCGCGTTGCTGCCAGCGCACCAGCGCATCTGGGCTGGGGTGCGCATCGGCGATGACGGCGACTACCACGCCCTGCGTCACCTGCGCGATCACCGGGCGACCTTGGCCTTCGATCATGACCCGAGCGAGGAGGCGCTGCGCGCGCCCACCGGCGCCGAGCGTCCGGGAACACTCGGACGGACCGTTCCGCGCCAGCTGTTGAACTGGGGCGAGGTGCAGTCCGAGCGCGCTTTCCTGCCCACGGTGGTGGTCTGGGACCTCTGACGTGGCGTCAGGTTCGGTCGTTCGATTGTTCAGGCACCCGGCCGGACGGCGGTTCAATGCGGTCGCCCGGTCCGATTGACAACCCCGGCTGTCACCTAGCATCCGCCTCCCGCCTGCCGGGCGGTCAGCGCCTCAGGAACGGGCAAGGAATCGGTCATGGATCTCGCCAAGCTCAACGCCGTCACCGATGCCTGCCTACGCAAGGAGCCGCTCGGCGACTTCGCGGTCGGCGATTCGGTCGACGTGCACACCCGCATCCGTGAAGGCGACAAGGAGCGCGTGCAGGTGTTCAACGGCACGGTGATCTCCAAGTGTGCCGGCCAGGGTGCGCCCAACGCCACCTTCACGGTGCGCCGCGTGGTCTCCGGCGAGGGCGTCGAGCGCACCTTCCCGGTGCACAGCCCCAAGGTGGTGCGCGTCGAGGTGGTCCGTCGCGGCCGCGTCCGCCGCGCCAAGCTCTACTACCTGCGCGACCGCGTCGGCAAGGCCACCAAGGTCAAGGAGCACGTCGGCGGCGACGAGCCCAAGGAAAAGGCCGCCGCGGCGACCTGAGGCCAGCCATCGGCATGCGATCGCACAGCGAGCCGGGCACCTGCCCGGCTCGCGTCATGTCCGGGGACCACCCACCGGGACGTTCGTGCTCGCTGCCGTGGTGGCATCCGTAACAGATCGGTGCCGCCAGGCCCACCATCCCAGGACGGCTCCCAGCACGAGCAGCGCCAGGCTCAGCCCTTGGCTGACGCTGAGGTCGACGCCGGTCAGACGGGCGCCGGGATGGTGATCCCCGCGCAGGAACTCGGCGACGAAGCGCCAGGCGGCGTAGCCGCTGATCGCCAGTGCGGTGACCAGACCGACGGGAAGACGCGCGCCGACCAGGGCGGCGGCGAGCGCGGCGGTGACTGCCGACTCGTAGAGCTGCACCGGGTGGACGCGCTGGAGGCGGCCATCGGCGGCGAGGTGGTCCACCGCCCAGGGCACGTCGCAGACCGTACCCCAGCAGCAGCCGTTGAGGAAGCAGCCGACGCGACCGACCGCCAGGGCGGCCAGCGCGCACGGCAGCAGGGCATCGGCGGTGACCGCCAGCGGCCAGCGTCGCCAACGCGCCCAGACGATGATCAGCAGCGCCGCCGGTAGCGCGCCGCCGTACCACACCATGCCGCCGGCGTCGATGTCGGCGATGGTGGCCAGGTCCCACGGTCGCGGTGAACCGTCCGCAGCAGCCGGGGCGCGGTTCTGCAGCACGAACAGCAAGCGCGCGCCGACCAGTCCGGAACCCAGCGCGAGGGCAGCGAGATCGACGGCGGTACGTCCATCGCCGAGCGCGGCGGCGCGCAGGCGTTGACGCGCCAATACGAGGGCCACCAGCACCGCCACCACCAGACAGGAGGCGAAGGCGGTGACGCGGTACGTACTCAGCCACGGGGTCAGACCGAGCGCGCCTGCGGCGACGGTGGCAGCCACCGAGGCCATCAAGGCGGCGGCGATCCGGCCGGCCGGCCAGAACCGGCGCACCACGGCGAAGCCGACACCGGCGACGAGCAGCAGGGGCAGGCTCAAGAAGGGAAAAGACAGCGCGGACATGGTGGGTTCGAAGGGGCGAGGGTCCGATGGTCAGCGCTGTTCCCCACCACCGCTGCCAGTCGTAGGTCTGCGCACAGTGTGCCGTGTCGCATGATTCGAGAGACTGCGGGCGGCTGGTGGCCGATGGCTGCTCGCTGAGAGACGGTCGACCCTGGGACTGGCGGCTGTTCGAGCGATCACGTGGCAGGTGAAGGCGTCGGCTTCACTCACCAACCCGAGCAACTGGCCATCAGCCGCCAGCCATCAGCTCCGTTCAGAATGATGCGGGCCAGGCGACCACGCCTGGCCCGCATCCATTACTCTCTCTCGTCGACCTCACTGCGCCGGCGGCGGCGGCGGGCCGGCCAGTTCGCCCAGGGACAGGGTGTCGAGGATGTCGTTGAGGATGGTGCCGCCGAGCGACAGCTCGTTGATCACCTGCTTGCCGATATCGTTCGACAACTCGTTGAACACCACGGCAGCGGCGGTCGAGGCCAGGTTCGCGTCATTGACGGCGGCGGCGCTGGCCGTGTCGGAATTGCCCCCGGATGAGGGATCCTGGCCTGGATTGCTGCCCGGGTTCTGGGCGTTGACGATCTGATCCTTGAGGATGTCACCGCTGGTGTCGCTCGGGCTCATGATGCCGGGAAGGGTGGCGTCGAGGGCGAGGTCCTTGTCCCAGCTGCCGTCGCCTTCGGGCGCTCCCAGGGTCTTGTCCTGCACGCTGCTGGTGGCGGCAGCCACGGCGGTGGTGGGGACCACCGGCCGGTTGTTCAGTGCGGTCACCGCGCCGAAGCCATTGGCGCCGACGACCACGCCCTGGCGCGGGCTGAGCTCGATCTCCTCATGGTTGTTGAGCACCCCGGCCACCGACTTGCGCAGGCCGACCTTGAGCTTGCCCTTGACCAGGGCGACGAAGTCGGCGTCGCGCTGCACGCGCTCGACCACGAACAGCGTTCCGGTCATGCGCACATCCGCGGCGGCACCGCGCACATGCACGCTCTCGAAGGTGCGCAGCTCCTCGCCGTCGACCTGCACGGCACCGTACTCGAGGTTGACCACCAGCCGGCGGGTCTCCGGTTTGGTGCCGGGTTCGACCGACAGGAACATGCGCCCACCGGCGCCGAGGATCAGCCGCGCGGTGCGCAGCCCGGTCAGCTCGATGCGTACCGGGTTGCGCGACGAGGCGATGACCGTCTGACCAGTATAGACGAAGGTTCCGATCGGGGCGGCACGCCCATCGAGGGCGCCGTCGCCAAATACCCACTTACCGAGGGCGGTGGCCTCCTTGCCTTCGCCAGCGGCGAGAGTGGCGGCGGCGAAGAGCAGGGCGATGAGCATGGGACGCATGGTGTTTTCCTTACCAGGTCAGGGTGGAGCGGATGCCCACCTGGAAGCGGTCGTAATCGTTGGCGTCGACGTCGGATTGGTTGGCGGTGTAGCGCACGTAGGCGCCGGCGGTGAGGTTGCGCATCAGCCAAGCATCGGCTGACACCTGGGTGATGAATATGCCCAGCTTTTCTCCACCGCCATAGCCGCCACCGGCATCCTCGTACTGGCGAAAGTCGTAGTGGGCGCGGGCGGTGAGATCCCACGAGCCGAACGTGCCGGCCTCGCCGAGGCGGTAGACCGCACCGACTGCCGGGCGCAGGGTCTGGTAGTTCTCCTGATCGGCATCGGCGAAGTACTGGCCGACCCGCAGTCCGGCTTCGAGGCGGCTGTGCGCCTTGCCCGGAACGAACAGCCACCACAGGCGGTAGTGGGCGGCGAGCAGGGTGCCGCTGGCGCCCTCATCGTCGTCGTAGTCGAACCAGTAGAGGTCGATCGACGGGATGTGTACCCAGCGTGCATCGACGACCTTGTTGAGGCTCACCGAGGCGTTGACCACGGTGGCGGCGTTCTCGCCATCGATGGCGAAGCGGTTGATGCCGGCGGCGAAGCCGGGATCGAAGCCCTGCCACTTGAACAGCGCGGTGCCGAGCAGGCCGTAACGCAGGAGATCCTGGTCGTCGATGTCGGGGAAGTGGTTGTATTCCGCCGCGCCGATGATGTTCACCTGCCGGTTGGAGTCCTTGAGCGCTCGCCAGATCAGCCGGGCGTCGATCGACAGCACGCTGCTGTCGGCGGCATCCGCGCCCGGGTCTTCCTCGGGCAGCAGCAGGATGTTGCTGTCGTAGCCGGCGCCCAGGGTGACGCTGCCGCTGAACCGCCCGTCGGATGCCTGCGATGACTGCGATGCCTGCCGCTCGACCCGTCCGCCAGCGCCTGGACCAGGCTCGATCTTGACCGTCGAGGCGGCGGGCGACTCAGGGGTCGGCGGCGTGACCGGCGGGGGTGCCGGGGTCGGGGCCGGCGGTGTGGTGGTCGGCTCCTCACCCATGGCGAATGCCGCCATCATGGCGAGGAGGAGGGGGACGAGAGGACGGTCAGTCACGGGAGCTCCACGAGGATACGGAAACCGATGGGGGGATAGACGCCGCTGCCTTGGACGTTTTCGTAGTACGAGCAGCGGAAGGTGTCGGGCTTGTTGTCGCTGTAGGCTGCACCGGCGATGGTGGCATCGAGTTGGCCTACGGGGCCGTAGCGGTCGGCCAGCCATTCGCGCACGTTCCCAGCGAGTCCGATGTGACCGAAGGGTCCGAGATCGGTTGGTCGGTTGCGGACGGGCATGGCGGCTTGGTTGTTGGGAAGGGCGGACACCGTCAAGGCGTGATCGAAGAATTCGCCCCAGGGATAAAGGCGTTCACGATCGCCGCCATCGGCGGCGAACTGCCATTCGGCCTGCGTCGGCAGCCGCACCTTCGCCTTCAAGCGTTCCGACAGCCAGGCGCAAAACGCTTCGGCGTCAGCCCGGCTGATGCTGGTGACCGGAAGGTCGGGATGGAGATCGCCAAGGCGGACGCGCTCCAGGCCCTCCAGACCCTCGGGTTCCTTGACCCAGAGCAGATTCGGCGCGGTTGGCGAAAGCCGCGGTAAATACAGCAGTGCCGTACCTTCCTTGGCGCCGCCTTCGGTGATGGAGCGATAGCTCTTCACCACCTTCGCCCAGATCGCCTTATCGGTGACGAAGCGCAGATACTGACCGTGCGTCACCTCGGTCTGGGCGAGCAGGAACGCCTTCCTGTTCGCACCAAGTGCCGGCACATAGCGCAGGGCGAGATCCGGATCCTTGATCACCGGCAGCGCACCCGGCCAGGCGAGGTCGATGGTGGCACCGGCGTCGAGCACCACGCTGACCACCACGTCGCCGGCGCTGAGCTGGTAACGACCCTTCGGCAGCACGGTGGGTTGCGCGGGCAGGGCCAGGCGCGCGACCGGATCGCCGCTGGCGACCAGGCGGGTGTCGGCGCCGGGCGCGACGCGGTGGACGGCGACGGTGGCACCGGCCGGCCCGTTGACGGCGAGGGTGCCGGTGTTGCCGAGATCCTTGAGGAAGCGTTTCTCCAGGTCATAGCGGCCCACCAGCACGGTGTAGGCGGCGACCTCGGACAGCAGGTTCTGCTCGCGCACTTCGAGCAGGCGATCGTAATAGAGTTGGGCGAGCAGCTGCCGCGCTTCGACCGCGACCGGGTGGGTTGGCTCCTCGGTGAGGTTCGTCACCGCGCGGTGCGCCTGGTTCTCGGTGTCGGTCCAGCGCTGGGTGATCTCGCTTTGCGTCGCCTTCGCCTTGAGCCGGGCGGCGAACAGCGGCTGCTTCTTGTCGTAGCTGGCGTTCTTGAGCGCCTCCTCCAGGCGGACGGTCTCGCTGGCGAGCGCGGCGATCTGCGCGCGCAACTGGCCGATGTCGGCGTACCCGTCCTTGGCCTTGGCCAGGGCTTGCGAGGCGCCCGAGCGGGCGTTGGCGAGGCGGGTCTGCTTCTCCTCCTCGGTGCGCTTCACCGCCAACGCAGCCAGGATCTCATCGCGCAGGGCCACCGCTGCCGGATCACCAGGCATGCGTTTCAATGCGGCGACGACGGCGTCGCGGGCGCCGTCCAGGTCCTTGGCGGCGACCTTGGCCTTGGCGTCGGCGACGCCGCTCTGCAAGGCGGCCTCATCGGCCAACCGGGCCTGCGCTGCTTTGACCGCCTGGCGCAGGACGGTCGCCTCCTGCACCATCGTCTTCAATTCAGCAGGCGCCCGCTTGGTCTCGACCGACTTGGCGAAGGCGACATCGGCATCGCGCAGGGCGGCTTCGACGCCGGGATCGTGGGCGGGCAATGTCCGTGCCGCTGCGAGATGCTTGGCACCCACGGCGAAGGCATCACGGGCGGTGCGCTGAAGCTCGGCCTCGATCTGGTCGGCGCGCAGTTTCTGGATCTCGCTGCGCAGGGCATCGATGGCCTTGTCGGCGGGATCGGACTCACGGGCTGATTCGACCTTGGTTGCCGCGTCGGCGAGGTTGCCCGTGGTCATCAGCGCCTGCGCCTCCTTGAGCAGCCGCTGCGCATCGGCCCGTTTTTCGGCCAGGCGGCGCGCGGCCTCGGCGTCGGTGTCGAGCTTGGCGGCACGGGCGATCAGCGCATCGATCCCCGCGGGTGTTTCGCCGGTCTTGATCGCATCCTCGAAACGCTTGAGCGCGGTGCGCACGGGCGGCGAGACGCCGGGATCGTGCAAGGGCAGTTTCTCGGCCTCGGCCAGGGCGGTAGCGCCTTCGTCGCGTAGCCGGTTCGCGGTCGCCTGGTTGCGGCGCTTGTTCGCGTCAGCGAGCAGCTTCTGAAGTTCGCTGCGCAAGGCATCGATGGCCTGGTCCGAAGGATCGAACTCGCGCGCGGATTCGACCTTGGTCGCGGCCTCAGCGAGTTTCTCGGCGGTCACCAGCGCCTGTGCCTCTTTGAGCAGCTTCTGAGCATCGGCCCGCTTGCTGGCGGCCTCGCGTTCGGCCTGGGCGCGCGCTTCGAGCTTGCCGTGACGCTCGCCCAGCGCGCCAAGATCGGCTGGGCCTTCCTTGGTGTCGGCCGCCTGCTTGAAGGCGAGTTGGGCAGCGCTCAGCAGCTTGGGTACGGCCGGATCGCTGAGCGGCAGCTTCTCGGCTTCGGCCAGCTTGGCGGCGCCGAGATCGCGCAGAGCCGCTGCGGCCTTCTGTGCGGTGCGTTTGGAGGCGCTGCCGACGGCGGCGATGATTTGATCGCGCTCAGCGCGGATCGCGGCGTCCTGGGGATCGAGGTCGTTGGCCGTGTCGATGAGCTTCTGCGCCTCACCGAGCAGACGCGTTTCGATCTCCAGCGCCTGATCGCCGATCGCAGCCGCGGCGATGCTGGCGCGCTTGGCGCGGGCGTCGACGAGACGTTTTTGCGCCTCCTCACGCCGATTCGCAGCGGCACGCTTCTCGACGATCTTGGAGAGGTGGACGTTGAGCGGATCGCGAAGGGGACGCAGTCCGGGATGCGCGGGATCCAAACCCTCGGCCTTGGCCAAAGTCTCGCCGATGACGGTCAGTGCCTTCTCGTCGGAAAAATCGTTGGCGCTCTGCGCCTGGAGCGCGTCGCGCGCCTGCATCACCAGCGCATCCGCCTGCCGGCGGCTCTGCGCCCGCTGCCACATCACCGTCCCGCCCACCGCCCCCGCTACCAGCACCACCGCCGCAGCGCCCGCCTGCACGGCGCGCTTGTTGCGCCCGTACCACGCTCCGATGCGCTCGATCAGGTTGCGACGGCGCGCCGACACCGCTGCGCCGGCCATGAAGCTGCGGATATCGGCGGCGAATTCAGCGCAGGACTGGTAGCGCTGTTCGGAATTGTAGGCCATCGACTTGCGCACGATGGCGGTGAGATCCTGGTGGGCGCCGGGCATCGCCTGCTCGAAGGGGATGCCGTCGCCGGCGATGCACTTGGTGACCAGCTCCTGGGCGGTCCTGCCTTCGAGGTAGCGCTTGTGCGAGAGCAGTTCGTACAGGGTGGCGCCAAGCGCGTAGATGTCCGAGCGCTGGTCCATGCGCTCTTTGTCGCCCGCTGCCTGTTCGGGCGGCATGTAGGTCGGCGTGCCCATGGCCGCGCCGTCCAAGGTCGCCGAGACGCTCTGTTCGTCGCGGATGCTCTTGACCAGTTCGTCGGCGATCTCGGCCTTGCCGAGGATCTTGGCGATGCCCCAGTCGACCACGGTGACTTCGCCGTTGGCACCGACCATGACGTTGTCGGGCTTGATATCGCGGTGCACCACGCCGCGCTCGTTGGCGTAGCCGACGCCGTCGAGCACCTTGAGGAAGGTGTGCAGCTTGTAGTCGACGGTCCAGCGGGCGATCGCAGCCAGTTCATCGGCGGTGGGCGGCTCCTGCGGTCTGGCCGGAGCGGGCTTGGCAGCCTCGGTCGAGCCCGGCTTGGGCGGTTCCGGCGGCTTGGTCTTCTTGTCGTAGGACTTCAGCAGCTTCAGCACATCGCCCAGGCTGCGACCGCGCAGCAGGCCCATGGTGTAGTAGAGGCTGCCGTCGGCCATCGCGCCGAGATCGTGGATGGGGACGATGTTGGGGTGTTCGAGCTGGGCGGTGACCTGGGCTTCCTGCAGGAAGCGTTCGAGCGCAGCCGGATCCTTGGCGTACTTGCCGTGGATCACCTTCATCGCGGCGGCGCGCTGGAAATCGCCGTCGGTGATGTGCAGCACGGCGCCCATGCCGCCGGCCGCCAGCGGACGGTTGATGGCGTAGCGCCCGCCAGTGCCCTGGGCCGCCACCAGCTTGGCCAGGCCGGCGGGCATCTGCTCGCCGGTGGCGGCCGCCATGTCGACCAGGACGGACGGCCGCGACAGTTGCAGCTTCTGATCGAGGATCTGGGTGTCGGGCGCCAGCCGGGTGTTGACCCGGGTGCGGTTGTAGCGCCGTGAGGATGGCTGTCCGTCGCGCGTCACCGCCTCGGTGTCGATGCCGCCGGTGCGCGTCGCGCGCGGATCCTGGGCAGTGGGGAACTCTTCGAGCTGGGCGCCTTCGGTGGCGCGCGTGCGGTTGGCGACGGTGCCCTGGCCACCGCCAGCGCCCGCACCGGCCGCGGGCTCGGTGAGGATGGTGTGCGAACCGGACAGCGTATGCGGAGCAGCGGGCTCGCTGGCCGTGAAGCGTTCGGTGCTCGGGCGGGGACGCGCAGGTTCGGTGAGAATGGTGTGGGCCCCGGACAGCGTGTGCACGCTGTCATCACCGCTTGGGAGTGGGGCGGTGTGGCGCTGGGTGCCTGGCCGGGTCGCGCGTGCCGCCGGTTCGGTGAGAATGGTGTGGGAGCCGGACAGGGTGTGCGCCGGGCCATCGCCGGCGGGCGGCGCGGGTGGTGTGGCCAGGGCGGTGAGGATGGTGTGGGCCCCGGACAGGGTCAGCGGCTGGTCATCGCTGGCAGCGGGCGGCGGCGCGGTGGCTGGATTCGGCGGACGCGCGGGTGGCGCAGTCCGGTTCGGCGGAGCGGCGGGGACGCCCGGCACCGGCCGGGTCACCGCGGTCATCATGGTCTGCTCCCCCGACAAGGTCATCGCCGTGGCGTCCGCGTCCGCCGATGGGGCGGGCATGGTAAGCGGATCGACGCCCGTGGAAGCGGTGTCGAAGCGGTATTCATCGCTCGACGGACGCGCCGGGGGTACGCCGGCGGCCGCGGGCTTGGCCGGCTTCTTGCCAGGATCCGGAGGGGGAGATGTCGGGGGCACAGCCATCAGTGCAGGCGCCACCGCCGCAGTGCGAAGAAGGCCAGGGCCAGCACCAGTGCCGCGAAGCCACCGCCATGGCCGCAGCCACCGCTGCCGCTGGTGGCCCTGGCCGCAGCGTTGGTCGGCGGCGGCGGCGGATCGCCGAGTTTGCGCACGCTGGCGGCGGTGCCGCCCTTGGTCAGCACCTGGCCGATAAAGTCGCGGATGAGCACGATCGAATCCGCCGTGTTGTTCTTGATCCACACGCCCTGTCCGGAGCTGATCGTGGTGACCTCGCCGTAGGCGACGCCGTTCCACAGGAAGGCGGTGTTGGCGCCACCGGCACCGGTGCCGAGCACGGCGTCGACCTCGGCCTGGGTGGTGAGGCCCTCGCCACCGAGCCGGGTGAGGCGGAAGTCGTTGACGAAGGCGTGCGACGTGCGCGTGACCTCACCATCGAACAGCGGCGGCACTCCGACGAAGTTGAAGCCCGGCCGAAGCAACAAGCTGAAGGGAAGCGGTGACTGCGTGCCGCTGAAATTGAACGTGACCGGATCGCGGGTGGCGATGAACACCGCGTGCGCCGGCGTGAGGCCCCCGACCGGTTCCTGTGGCAGCTGCACATAGGCCTGCACGCTGGCGTCCCACGCGAAGGCCTTGACCTGGGTCGCGTCCTTGCCGACCAGGAATGCCTTGAGCTGGGCCAGACCCTCTTCGGTGCCCGGGCATACCGCGGTGTAGAGCGTGAGATCGCCGACAGTTGGGAGAGCGGGCTGGATGATGGCTTCCTGGCTCGGACCCTCGCTGCCGGCGGCAGCGATGTCGATGGGGGTGACGGTGTCCCCGAGGGCGTCGGTGACGGCGAACCGGGCGCCGGCCAGCGGTGACACCACGCTGACCAGGAAGAACTGCGCGGGGTCGAGGTCGCCGTTCTCGAAGATGAAGTTGACCGGCTCGATGCGCACGTCGTCGGGTACGAAGCGCACGTTGTCGGCGGTGACCACGCGGTAGGGGGGCACGCCATCGAAGACGCGGACAGCGATGGTCTGTCCTGCGCTGGCGGTACGGACGACAGCGCCCAAGCCGAAGTTGCTGCTGTTGGTGGCATTGCCGACGACGAAATCAATCTGCCTATCCTGGCCCACGATGGCAGCGGAGAACTGCGTGGTGAGGCCGAGGGTCACGCCCTGGCTGGCCGGACTGATCTCCAGGATGAGCGTCTCGTCCAGTTCGGCATTGGCACCGACGAAGCCGTCCGCGAGCGCGGTGATGGTCACCGTCTTGAACGTCTGGCCGGGCTGGAAGACCAGATCGGTGGCGCTGACCGTGAGATCGTCGCCCGTCTCGGCCACAGTCAGCGAGTCGCCGGTGATGAGCGTGACCCCGCTCTGCACCCCGCGCACGAGTTGAACGGTGACCGGAACGGTGGTCGGCGTGCTCAGCCGCACAGTGGCCGTGACCGCATCGCCTTCGAGGAGGCGGCCGAAATTCGGGGCGTCGAAGGTGGCGACGGGGATGACGACCCTCTCGACGGGAACCACCTGGACGTCGATACCGGTGGCGGTCTCGATCAGGGTGACGTCGAAGAGGCCGGCCGGCGCAGAACGTGCGGTGACGCGGTCGCCCAGCTTGCGCAAGTTTGTGGACCGCGGGCGCGTATTGGACCCCTCAAACCAAGAGGACTCGGGCGCCGGCTTGCGGGTGTCAGCAGAAACGAAACCGCCATTGTCTGTAACCCTGAGATCAAGCGGGAGACCACCGAGAAGCGTCCCGAAGGTAACCACGCCTATCGCGGTGCCGCTGCGTCCGCTCGCGAGTTCCGTGAGATCGAGGAACAACGAAGCGCGCGACGGATCGAGGGTCAACTGGTTGGCAACAGCTACGCGGGTGAAATCGGCCCCGGCTTGGCCGAAGCCCCGCAGGGCCAGGAAAAAGGCGCCGGTGCTGCTGGCCTGGGGACCGGGCGTGAGATCAGCGGAATCGATGGTCATGATGCCGAACTGGGGAGCGCCACCCTGAAAACGGGCCGCATTCGGAGCCAATCCGATGTTGCCCGAGCCTTGCGCCGCCACTGAGCGGATTACGCAGTCAACTCCGAAGAGCGGTTGGTCGGTCCCGGTAGCCACCACCCCGGGACACGCGCCGCTCGGAACCCGGAGCGAGGTGCTTCTGTCGACCAGGGTGATGGTGCCGAAGGCGGTGTTTTTGAACCCGGTCGCTGCGCTGAAGCTGGAGAAATTGTGCTGCAAGCCGCCGGCTAGGCGCAATTGTCCACCCGTCGTCTTAGCAGGGTCGGAGACGAAGTCCCACGGGGCATCAGCGATAAAGGTCGTAGTGGATATGGTGAGCGTGCGTGGCGTGAGTGTGGTGGGATCGCCGAGAAAAAGTGTGCCGATGAAGCTAGCTCCTTGGATTTCGACCTGGCCGCAGGTGAGATCTTTGGCCAGGAAGCCGTCTCCGGACGCGCCAGAAAATCTGAGCACGGCATCCGGAGGGATGACCGTGGCCCGCAGCCCACTCGATGCCCTCCAGTTCGCAGGTTCGTCCATTGCTGACCGAAGCCCCCCGCCGTTGAGCGGGCTCCAGACCAGGGTTTCGCCACCAGCGACCCCACTCAGTAAGGACACCAGCAACAGCAGCGACGACGCCAACGAGATGCGAAGCGAGCCCATGGATTCTCTTTCGGCGATGACTGTGAGACGGGCGCGGAGCTTGGCAGCCGTCCCGGCCCGGCAATGGAAATGATCCGGTGCTTCACGCTGCACCAACCTCTGGCACATACGTGATGAGCAGCAAAAAGCGGAAGTGAAGACCCGGTCAACGCCAGCGGCGCAGCGCCAGCGACAATCCGATCAGGCCGAGTGCCAGCGCCGCGAAGCCGCTCCCGTGACCGCAACCACCACCACCACTGGTGGCCCTGGCGGCAGCGTTGGTCGGCGGCGGCGGCGGATCGCCGAGTTTGCGCACGCTGGTCGGCATCCCTGCCGAGGCGGCCTTGGTCAAGGGAGGGAGGCCCACGTCGCGGCGCACCAGCACCGAGTCGCTGGACTGGTTCTTGATCCACACGCCTTGTCCCGAATTGATCACGGTGACCTCGGCATAGGCGACACCGTTCCACAGGAAGGCCACCGGCTCGCCATTGGCGCCGACGCCGACGATGGCATCGCGCGCGGCCTGCGGCTCGATGGGCGTCTCGTCGAGGGTGAGCAGCCGCAGGTCATCGGTGGTGTGGCTGGTCAGCGTGCGACCGGCATCCGCCAGCGGCGGGATGCCGACGAAGTTGAATCCCGGCCGCAGCAGCAGAGTGAAGGGCAGTGGCGATTGCGTGCCGGTGAAGTTGAAGGTCACGGGATCGCGGGTGGCGATGAAGACGGCATGCGCCGGCGTCAGCCCGCCGACCGGCTCCTGCGGCAACTGCACGTAGGCCTGTGCCGTGGCATCCCAGGCGAACGCCCTGACCTGGGTGGCGTCCTTGCCGACCAGGAAGGCCTTGAGCTGGGCCAGGCCCTCTTCGGTGCCCGGGCACACCGCGGTGTAGAGCGTGAGATCGCCGATGGTGGGGAGAGCAGGCTGGATGATAGCGACCTCGCTGGGGCCGGGCGAGAGGACGCCATCGCCGATGTTGATCAGGATCGGAGAGATGCTGGCGCCAGCGGCGTCGGTCACCGTGAAGTCGGTGGCCACCCCGGCAGCGATCACGCTGACCAGGAAGAACTGCGACGGGTCGAGGTCGCTGTCCTCCTGCAAAGTGTCGAGGTTCTGATCGCAGCGCAGGCCATCGGGCACGAAGCGCACGTTGGCCGCCGTGGTCACCCGGTAGGGCGGGATGCCGTCGAAGATGCGTACCGCGAAGGTCTGCCCGGCGCTGGCGCTGAGCAGCTCCTGACCGCTGAGCTGGCCGTCGAGCACGACGTCGATCTGGGTCTCTTGGCCGACCACAGTGGCGGTGAAGCGGTTGATCACACCGATGGTCACGCCCTGGCTGTCGGGGCTGATCACCAGGATGAGGTCTTCGTCGCCTTCCTGGATCTCGCCACCGAAGCCATCGTCCACAGCGGTGATGGTGACGGTCTTGACCGTCTCGCCGGGTTGGAAGACCAGGGTGCTGGCGCTGATCGCCGCGTCATCGCCGGTATCGATCGCGGTCAGGCTTTGGCCAGTGACGGCATTGTTGTTCCTGGCGTCGGCGAACTCCTGGGTGAGTTGGACGGTGACCGGCACCGTGGTCGCCTGATCAAGGCGTACGGTGGCGGTGCGCGTTTCGCCTTCGAGCAGGCAGACGGAGGTGGCGTCGAAGGAGGCGACGGGGATGACCGCGGCCGCGGCCTGCGCCGGAATGGTCACGACGAAGAAACTGTTCGCTCCGACATCGACCGAACCTGCGAATCCGCCACTGCCCGAAACTTCGGCAATCCTGATCACCTGGGTCTCATCAGTCTCGACCACAGCGTCGGCGAGCGCAGTGACCGTTACCGTGATGCGGGTCTGGCCAGGAGCGAACTGCAGCGGCTGAGCGTTCCCAGCCGGAATCACGGTGACGTCATCACCGGTCTCGATCGTCTCCAGGCTCAGCCCGGCCTGCGCTGTGCCGTCGATCGAGCTTCCCAAGAACACGTTGACCGTTTCGGTACTGGCACGGCTCAGCACCAGATCGATGGTCGCGCTGGCGCCCTCGGCCACGGTCAGGGCAGTGGCCGAGAAGCTCACCTGAGGCTTACCTGGCCTGACCACGAACGAGATTTCATCGGCGTAGCCGTCGTTCGACGACCCTTCGGCCCGGGTCATCGACAGGGTCACCCGTGCTGAACGCACACCGGCGGGGATCGCTGCCTCCGCCGAGCGCAGGAGCAGGCCGGTCACGTTGCCGCGGTCAGCGGCGGTGACCGCACCGATGGTGAGCGTGGCCACGGTGGCCCCGGCAGCGTTGCGCAGGTCGGCGTTGACCACGGCCCGGTCATCCTGAGCTAGAAAGCCGCCAAGAAACCCCGACAGCTCGGCACGGGTCTGCCCCTGATCGATGATCGCGGCCAGAGCGGAGAGGTCGACGTCCTGAGTCAGCGTCGAAAAGGCGACGTTGCCGCCAGCGAAGAACTGTTTGCCGCGATTGACCGGACCTGGCGAGTCCACCGCTGGAAATCCGCCATTGCCGTAAGCAATCACCGTCGGCGTACCCGTGCCGGTGGTCCAGGCTGGGATCGCCACGATGACGTTCTCGTTCGCCGCCGCGGCGCCCGCTTCGGCGCCGGGATTGACGATGAGGTTGGTATCGAGGGCGGCCGCCCCGACCGCGCTGATCACCAGGTCGGCTTGCCCTTTGGCGACGTCGACCACGGCCGACGCCGTGAAGGCGGAGTTGCCCACCGTGACCACGTCGAGCGCGCCATAGAACTGTCCGGCAAGCAGGCTGCCGAAGCGGATGGCTCCGATGACCGTGCCGCCCACAGCAAGAGAGGACGGCAGTACGACGATCAGGCGGGAGCGCCCGGGCTGCAGCGCCAATTGGCCAGCGACCTCGAAACGGCTGGCCTGACCGGCGAGGAAGCCAAAGACGCTCATGCGCAGATCGGCGGTGCCGGTGGTCAGGTCTCCCGGGCGCAGATCGGCGGTGTCCGCGCGGCAGGTACCATTCACGGCGATCTCGCCGCTGCCGGATGGTCCGTAATCCAGTCCGGCGAAGTTCGACTGACCGCCCAGGAGTCGTACCTGGGTATCATCCAGGCTGACGGTGGGATTGGCGCCTGCCGGCACGGTGAGGGTGGTGCTTGCGCCCTCGACCTGGAAACGACCGAAGCTGGTGTTCAGGAAGGTGGCCCTGGTGAAGTCATGAGAGCCGCCGCCGCGCACGACGATCCGGCCGCCAGTGCCCTTGGCGACGTCCGATACCCAGTCGACATTCGCGTCGAAGATCCGCGTGGTGGCGGTGATGGTCAGCGTGCTTGGCGTGCCGGCCGGTGCCGGACCGCTGCCCAGGAAGATAGTCTTCCCGAAGCCGGCGGCCTCGGAGAAGACCTCGGCACAGGTCAGGTCGGCCGCGATCGCGCAGTCGACATCGCCCTGCGCGCTCCAACGCAGCAGTTCATCGCCCAGCAGGACGGTCGCGCGCGGTTCGATCCCCCCTTGAGTGATCCAGTTCCCGGCGACGTTGGCTGAGCTGAGCACCGGCTCGGGTGGCTGCCAGACCAACTGGTCGCCCCCGGCAAGCCACCCGGCCAGGCCACTGATGATCAGAGCGAAACGGATGATGCGCAGCATGGCAGACCCCGGGGCGCGGCAGTGTGCTATGCATGGGAATCTATCAAGCGGGGAACGGCCAAGCCTGCCGCCGCTTTACCCCTGGTCCGTCCCGATGCGCCCACCACACGGGGAAAATCGCTGGCTGCTGAAGCCGCGCGACCCCGTCGGCTCAGAGCCAGCGCCGCCGCGCCAGCGCCAGCAATCCCAGCGCCAGCGCCGCGAAGCCGCTGCCGTGGCCGCAGCCACCTCCACCGGAGCCGCCGCCGGCACCTGCCGCGTTCGCCGTGGGCGGTGGCGGCGGGGCGCCGAGCTTGCGCACGGTCACCGATTTGCCCAGCGGGGCGATCACGTCGCCGGCGAAATTGTCGAGGCGCTTCAGCAGCAGGCTCTCGCCGTCGATTGAATTGTTGACCAACCAGAAGCCGGCGCCGGAGGTGAGTGCGGTGCGCGCCTCGTAGGCGCTGCCGTTCCACAGGAAGGCGCTCGGCGAGGCCGCGCCCTGCGGGGTGAGCACCAGGGCCTGGTTGGTCACCGGCGTGCCCAGCATATCAGTGAGCAGAAAGTCGGTCGCGAGGTCATGGCTTACCACCCCGATGCTGCCGCTGACCAGGGCGGGCAGGCCGATGAAATTGAACCCGGGGTGCAGCACCACGGTGTAGGGGGCCGGCGGGTTGGTACCGCTGACGTCGAGATTGAACGCGCTGCGCGTGGCCAAGAAGACGGCGTGCGTCGGGGTCAGTCCGCCGGTGGGTTCGGTGGGCAGTTGGACGTAGGCCTGGGTGGCGCCGTCCCAGACGAAGGCCTTGGCCTGGGTGGCGTCCTTGCCGGCGAGGAAAGCCTTCAGCCGCGCCAGGCCCTCGCTGGTGCCCGGGCAGACGGCTTCGTACAGCGTGCTGCCGCCTGGCGAAGGCGGCACGCCGGCGGCGGCGACCGGGATGGGCGGCAGCGTGGCGGCGATGATGGTCAGCGAGATGGAGAATGCCGTGCCGTTGGCGTCGCTGATGGTCAGCGTGCTGGTGCCGGGAGTGACCGCCTCGACCACGAAGGCCTGGAAGGGATCGAAGTCGCCACTGGCGGTCGCGATCTCCTTGCAGTCGAGCCGCGCGGGCGAAACCCGGCAGGCGCCGCCCGCGACCTGATAGAGCGGCGCGCCGTCGAAGAGCGCCACCACCGCGGTCTGTCCGGCCTGCAGGGTCAGCCCGCCGATGACCAGGCTGGCTGCGGGGGCGCCGCCGACGGTGGCGGAGAGCGCCTCGTTCTGGCCGACCACGATGCCCAGGAAGGAGACGTCCCGACCGGGCACCGCGTTGCCTTCGATGGTTCCCAGACTCAGGCGCACCGCCTCGTCGGGCTCGTTGTGGTTGCCGTCCTGGAAAATGGTGAAGGTGATGGTCTTTTCGATCTCGCCGGGTGCGAACACCACCACGTCGGCGTCGACCACGAAGTCGTCGCCGGCCTCGACCACAGTCGGATTGCCGAAGGTCATCGGCGCCAGCGCGCCGATGTCAGGCGTGCCGGTGAGGAACAGCAGCGGTACCCGGACGGTCGCCGCCTGCGGTGCGCTCAGCCGGATGCGTGAGGTCTGCGTGCTGCCTTCCAGCCCGCAGTCGACGCCGCCGTTGCGGCCGATGTCGAGGTCGACCGTCGATGGCCCTCCCCCGGCACTGCCGCCGCTGGTGATGGTGCCGGTGAAGGTGGAGATCGGCCCGCTTCCCTCGGTGGTGCCGGCAATCGTGCCGATGGTGGCGACGATGGTCTCGTCACCCTCGGTCAGGGAATCGGTGAGGACCTGGATGGCCAGCGCGCGCTGGGTCTGGCCGGGGTTGAACACCAGCGGCAGCGAATCGAGGACGACGTAGTCGACATCCTTGAGCGCACTGCCCGCGAAATCGACGTTGACGGTGACGGTGCTGCCGGAGGCCGCGGCGAGATTGACCACCAGGGCGATCAGCGTCCCCTCGCCGAAGGAATCGGTGGCCAGGGAGAACTCGACGGCGGCCAGCGGTGTCCAACCCGCCAGAACAGTGAGCAGGCAGGGGACGATGCGATGGCTGGAGGGCATGATCGTTTCCCGAGGAGGCAGCCGGTGGAGGCGGTACCGGTTGATATACCTTGGGATCGGAGCCGCCGCCGAAGGCAGTGCCGCGCGATTGCGACGTGCAGCCCTGGTCAAGCGGTGCGCAGTGGTGCCGCCACCAGTCGCTCTGGAAACGCGCCTGGGGATCGTGTTGGTGCTTCAGCTTCAGGCGCAGGAACTCGCCCAACCGCGGATGCGCGTGGCGCGCCTGGTCGGCGCTGGCCCAGGTCAGGTAGTCGCTGCCACCGTGGGGCGCGGCAGACACCGGCGACCTCACCTCACGGCGAACTGCCGCAAGTGCCAGTCGAGGTGCCGCGCCGCCAGGCGCGGCCACCAGTACGGGCCGAGCTGGCTGCTGAAAAGCAGCCTGCGGGGGTTTGGGGGGCCAAAGGCCCCCTGAAGCAAAAGTTGAAGCATCGTATTTTCGCGCAAAATTGGCGCGCCAGCGCCGCGCGAAAATGCGCTGCGACGAGCAGGATGCTGTTCTTCAGCAGCCTGAGAGGTCGCCGAAAACGGGATGGATGCCCCAGCGGGGGGTCGCCTCCGGACCGGTGCAGCGCGCGATCAGGTCATGCACGGCGACACGATCACGTTCGAAGGCGCCGGGCTCGGCAGGGGTGACCATGAACGCCTCGCCGGTCTTCAGCCCTTTCGGCCACGGCAGCGGGCTGGCGATGACCACCCAGCGCACCACGCCACTGCGCAGAAAAGCCGGCCCCTGCAGCGGCCCTGCGGAATGTTCACCGAACATGATGCGCAGAGCGTCGGCCAGATGGCAGAGCGCACGCTGAGCATTCATGGTGCCCCAGCGCGGTCGCGTCACTGGGGTCAGATGGTCGATGCGAACGCGCAAGCGGTCGCGGACGACGTGGTCGAAGAGCGAGCGCACGCGAAGGTCTCAGCAGCTCTGAGGCGCCCAGCGTAGCGCCGGGACGCACATGTGCAGACGCGGGGTCAGACCGCTGCCGTCCGCTCGGACGACGTCCGGCCGGTTCACGCCAGTTGCGGCTTGAGCTGCCCCAGTCCCGGCTCGGACTCGCCGCCCTTGGGGGCGTCCTTGGGCTCGGGCTTGGTCAGGATCACGGTCGGGCGGCGTGGGGGCAGTTCTTCGCCGTCCATCACGCGATGCACCTGCTTGGCATCCAGGGTCTCATGTTCGAGCAGGGCGCGGGCGATGCGTTCGACCTTGTCGCGGTTGGCGGTGATGGTGTCGAGCGCGCGCTGGTACTGCGCGTCGATGACCACGCGCACTTCCTCGTCGAGTTCGCGGCGGGTCTGGGCGCTGGCGGTGACCACCGATTCCTCGCCCATCAGGCCGTCGCGGTCTTCGGTGTACTTGATCGGACCCATCTTGGTCGACATGCCCCACTCGTAGACCATGCCGCGGGCGAGGTGGGTGGCGCGGGCAATGTCGTTGGAGGCCCCGGTGGTGATGTCGCCGCAGAACATCGCCTCGGCGACGCGACCACCGAAGAGGATGCAGATGTCGGACTGGATCTTGCGCAGGCTGTGGGTGTGGCGGTCCTGGTTGGGCAGGTGCATGGTGGCGCCGAGGGAGCGTCCGCGCGGGATGATGGTGACCTTGTGCAGGTCGTCAGCCTCTTCGACCAGCACCTGGAGCAGGGCGTGGCCGGCCTCGTGGTAGGCGGTGACGCGGCGTTCCTCTTCAGGCATGGCGCGCGAGCCGGCCTTCTTCTCGCGTCCGAACGCGACGCGGTCGCGGGCGTATTCCATGTCGACCTGCGCGATCGACTCCTGGTCGACGCGGGCGGCGTGCAGGGCCGCCTCGTTGATCAGCGATTCGAGATCGGCGCCGCTGAAGCCGGGGGTGCCGCGGGCGATCAGGGCGAGATCGACGTCAGCGCCAAGCTTCACCTTCTGGGCATGCACATGCAGGATCTGCTCGCGGCCGGCGATGTCGGGCAGATCGACGTTGATGTGGCGATCGAAACGGCCAGGGCGCAGCAGGGCGGGATCGAGGACGTCGACGCGGTTGGTGGCGGCGATGACGATGACCTTGTCGTGCGAGGCGAAGCCATCCATCTCGACCAGGATGGCGTTGAGCGTCTGCTCGCGTTCGTCATGGCCACCCGAGGACATGCCGCTGCCGCGACGGCGGCCGACAGCGTCGATCTCGTCGATGAAGATGATGCAGGGCGAATTCTCCTTGGCCTGGTTGAACAGGTCGCGGACGCGGCTGGCGCCGACGCCCACGAACATCTCCACGAAGTCCGAACCGGAGATCGAATAGAAGGGCACGTCGGCCTCGCCGGCGATGGCCTTGGCGAGCAGCGTCTTGCCGGTTCCGGGCGGGCCGACCAGCATCACGCCCTTGGGGATGCGCCCGCCAAGCTTCTGGAACTTCTTGGGATTGCGCAGGAAGGCGACGAGTTCCTCGACCTCCTCCTTGGCCTCATCGATGCCGGCCACGTCCTTGAAGGTCTTGGCGGTCTTGCCCTTGGTGATGAGCACGGCGCGGCTCTTGCCGAAGGACAGGACGCCACCGCCCTGGCCCATGCGGCGCAGGAAGAAGAAGTAGAGCGCGGCGAGGAACAGGCCGATGAGCAAGAGCTGCGGCAGCAGGCTGGAGAGGATCCCGGCCGGAGCGGCGCCTTCCCAGCGGATCGGGGTCTGGTCCTTGGCTTGGCCGTCCTTCTGCTGCGCGGCCAATTTGGCGTTGAAGCTGGTGATCGCGTCGACCACTTCCTTCTTGTCCGAGTCCTGAGGCCGGCCACCGAGATAGTTGACCCGCGCGGTGCCGCCGGACGCACCGGCGCTGCGCGAGTACTCGTAGATCAGTTGTTCGGAGTCGAAGACGACCTTGGCCACCCGGCCCTCGTTGATGTCGCGCAGGAAGTCGCTCCACAGCACCGCCGGCTTGCTGAAATTCTGCACCATGAGCACGGTGAGGGTCATCACCGCCAGCATGACCAACAGGATCACGAACATGTTGCGCGGCTTCTGCGGAGTCGGCTGATTCTCGCCGGACATGGTCGGTCCTCGGGGTACGGACGGGCATACCGTCCGAAAACGGCTGCGGCGATGGTAGGCCAGCGCCAAGGGACGCCAGCGGGCATCCGTGCGCGCTTGCTGGCCGCCCTAAAGATCAACGCAAAGGCAGGAGCAACCAACCGCAGATTTCGCAGATCGCGCAGATCGCGCAGATGCGACGTGAGGACTCTGCGTTCATCTGCGAGATCTGCGGCTGATGGTTCTTCCCGTCCGTGGCGGCAACGGCTTGCGCTCTTCTCTGGGGCGCCCTGTGCGCGCTTGCTGGTCGCGCGGCGTCCCGATCGGGTGGCGTGGTCAGGGTTCCCCGACCCCCGAGGAGCCAGCCGGCGCCGCGGTTCAGTGCCGACGTCGGCCGGCTTTGCGTCGCCCACTGGCCGCGGCGGCGCGATCGGAGGCGGACGTCGGCGGCGGCAGCTGGGCGGGATCAATCGACTTGCCGATGTCCTCGGTGCCGATGCCATCGAGGACCTGGAAGGTGCGCTCCTGGTTGACCTGGCGTTCGGCGCGCAGGTTCGCTGCCGGGGGCGCCGCCAAGCTGGGATCGGCTCCCAAGCCGAGCAGCTTGCGGATGGCGGCGATCTCGGCATCGAGATAGGCGAGATGCTCCTTGCGCGTGCGCCATTCCTCGAATGCAGCGATGGCCAGATCCTGCAAGCGCAGCGTGACCGCCTGGCCCTGGAACAACGGCGACAAGCAGCCGTCGGTGAGGCCGAAGCCGCCAGTCTCGGCGAGCGCGCTGCGCCCCGCCGCCGCCAGCAGTTCGCCGCGCTCGTGCTCGAGCACTTCGAGCCGCCGGCGTTCATCCCGCTGGGCGAAGACCTGGCTGACCTTCTGCAGCAGGTTGGGCCGGCCCGGCGTCTTGGTCGCGCTGACCTGGGTCTGTTGCGAGGCGCTGATGCGGCGGATGCGGCGCTGGCGATCGCTGTCCGATTCGGGACGCGCTGGTGCCGGCGCGGTGGCGGTCTGGGAGTCGTCGCTGCGCGACGCGGGAAGGACCACCTCGATCTCGGCGTGTGGCTGCGCCTGGCGCACCGGCGGCGGACGTCGACCGGAGTCAGCCGGTGGCGACCGTGGACGTGCCAGGTGCTCGGGCTGCACGCCTTTGCCTAGGCACGACCGGCAGATGCGCTGATCGCCGCGGCTCCAACCGACGGCGGGATCGAAGCGGCCATCACAGGCCGAGCACGGCACCATCGTCTCGGCCGGCTCATGGTGGATGCGCTGGGTGGTATCGTCGTCGCCGCTGCTGAGCCGGGTCGGGATCTCCAGGTCAGGCCCGGCATCGACCACCACCGGGCGGGCTCGAGGCGGCCCGGCTTTCGCCGCCGCGGCGCTGACCAGCCGGAAGTGCTGCTTGCCGACGGTGATCTCGTCGCCGTCCGTCAGCACCTGGCGACGCTGCTGCTGGCCGTTGACCAGGCAGATCATCCGGCTGTGGTTGGTGAGCACGATGCCTTCGTCGGTGAGTTCGACGCGCACCTCGCCGACATCCTGATCCGACTTCTGCGTCTTGATCACCGCCGCCCGCTCCGCCGTCACCGGCAGATGCCGGCCGCGATGCGGATCGAACAGGCAGTCGAGGTAGATGGTCATGACGGCTGGTTCATAGGGTCGAGCCGCTCGGCATTCAAGCAAGCCACGGGTGGGTGGCGCCAGGGCGTCCTAAAAGGCAGGAACAACCAAGCGCCGAGTGCGCAGATCACTCTGCGGCGAGCCCCGCCGTCAGCGCCCCGTCCCCGAACACCACCGGGAAACCGTCGCCGTTGGTGCGCCGTCGCGTGCGCGCGTCGAGGTAGCACACGCTGAAGGCGCGCCGTGGCCGTTCGGTGCGGTTGACGTCACTGCGATGGAGCAGCCAGTTGTGCAGCAGCACGGCCTCGCCAGCGGCGAGTTCGAGGAAGTCGACGCGGTCGGCAGGGCAGTGATCGGCTTCATGGGCGGGCGAGATGGTGTGGCCGCGCTTGGACAGCAGACCAAGCCGGTGGCTGCCGGAGATGACCTGGACGCAGCCGTTGGCGATGGTGGCCGGGTCGAGCGCCGTCCACACCGTCACCAGGGGATCGCGGTCGAGACCCCAGATGTCGCCGCCGTCCTGGTGCCAGGGCAGCACGGTGCCCTTCTGCGCCGGCTTGTTCATGAACATGGCGCGGAAGCAGCCGATGTCGGCGTGGGCGCCGTAGATCTCGGCGGCGATGCGGCGGAAGAGCGGGTGCTGCAGGTAGGTGAGGAACAGCGCGTCGCGTTCGAGGTTCTCGATCTTGCGATAGTCCAGGCGCGGACCCTTGAAGCCGGCGGTCTGCGCCGGCAGGGCGTCGTAGGCACCGCCGCCGTCGAGCTGCATCATCAGGCCGGGCACGTCGACCTGCCCGAGCATGATCGCGTCGATGCGTGCCGACAGTGCGGCCAGCGCGGCGTTGTCGAGCACGCGGCCGAGGCGGAGGAAACCGTGCCGGCGGAAGCGTTCCCATCCCGCTTCGTCGATGGTCGGCGCCGGCGTGGATGTCGTGGCCGTGGGCATGACGCGCTCCGGTGGTGAGGATGGCGCGGGTGCGCGCTCGGCAATGGAACCGGCCCACGGTCGCGTCGATTGCATTCCTGGCCATTGCCGCCAAGCAGCAAAGCACACCCGCACCCTGCACCGCCGACTCCGCACTCCGCACTCCGCACTCAGGACTCCCATGCCCCGTCTCGCCGCCCGCGTCAGCCGCATCGATTCGAGCGGCATCCGCAAGATCTTCGATCTCGCCCGGTCGCTGAAGGATCCGATCAACCTGTCGATCGGTCAGCCCGATTTCGATGTCCCGCCCGAATTGAAGCGGGCCGCCCACGCCGCCATCGACGCCGGCCGCAACACCTACACCCTCACTCAGGGCATCCCCGAACTGCGCGAGCAGGTGCGCGGCGAGGAGCGCGCCGTCACCGGTCGCGACTGGACCGGCGAGCAGACCCTGATCACCAGCGGCGTCAGCGGCGGATTGTTTCTCGCCCAGCTCGCCCTGGTCGATGACGGCGACGAGGTGATCATCCCCGATCCCTACTTCGTCATGTACAAGCATCTGGTGCGGCTGTTCGGCGGCACGCCGGTGTACCTCGACACCTACGCCAGCGGCTTCGGCATCGATCCCGCCGCGCTCGAGCGCGCGATCACACCGCGCACCAAGCTGCTGCTGATCAACAGCCCGGCCAATCCCACCGGCCGCATCCTCTCGCGCGCCGAACTGGAAGCCGTTGCGGCGGTGTGTGCGCGCCGCGGCGTGCTCTGCGTGTCGGACGAGATCTACCGCCACTTCGCCTACGTGCCGATGACCTCGATGGCGGCGGTCAACTCCGACACCCTGGTGCTGGTCGGCCACAGCAAGTCGTTCGGCATGACCGGCTGGCGACTCGGCTACGCCTGCGGCCCGACCGAGGTGGTGCAGGCGATGACCAAGGTGCAGCAGTACAGCTTCGTGTGCGCGCCGTCGATCACCCAGTACGCCGCCCTCGCCTGCCCGCAGGTCGACCTGCATCCCCACATCGACGCCTACCGCGCCAAGCGCGACCTGATGGTCGGCATCCTCTCCAAGCGCTTCGAACTCGCCCCGCCAGACGGCGCCTTCTACCTGTGGGCCAAGGCGCCCGACGGTTGGACCGGCGCGCGCTTCGTCGAGCACTGCATCGCAAACAACCTGCTGGTCATCCCCGGCAACGTCTTCAGCGAACGCGATACGCACTTCCGCATCTGCTACACGGTGCCCGATGAAAAACTGCGCCAGGGGGCGGAACTGCTGTGCCGGTTGGCGGAGGCGAAGCCGGGGTAGCGGCCAGGTGGTCGGCAGCCGCTCGCTGTGCCCTGGTAGCAAGCCTTACGGCCGCGGCCGTATCCCGGGCGGGAAGCGCGGCCGAGTGGTGCCCGTGCCCGGCGGCCGGTTCCCCGGAGTGTTCCCCGGCGGCGGATTCGGCGGCAGCTTGTCTTTGATCTCCAGCCACGTCACCAGCGCTTCGGCGTGGGCCACGCCCAGACGCGTGCGCAGGTCGCGAACGCCAAGGGCGAAGGCGGCGGCGAGCTGTTCGGGGGTGATCGCGGTCTTGGCCGCATCGCCGTCGGCGCGGGTGTGCCATTCCACCACTGTCGCCAGATCGATCACCGGCAGGGCCGGACAGTTGTCGCGCGCGATCTGGATCCACGTCCGCCACTCGTTGCGTTTGCGCGCTTTCAGGCAGCCCTCGTCGCAGACCAGCACCGGCCAACTGCCCGAGCGTACGGCAGCGGTGTGCAGGGCGCCGGCGATGACGTCAAAGCTCTGCGCCGGAGAACGCGCGGTGGGCAGCACCACCACCAGCAGGGCCGAGCCGGCACTGACCGCCTGGTCGAGCGGCGGGCGCATCACCTCGGGCGCGCCGTACCAGGAGATGGCGCCGTCACCGGGCTTGCCGTCACCGCCCCACGCGGTGGTGAACGCGGCCAGGGTGCGGCGCGCCTGGGCGAGGTCGCCGGTGGTGCCGATGCCGGGCGCGAGCAGGCGCAGGCCGGTGAGTTCGGGAAAGGCTTCGCGCACGCGCATCATGCGCAGCAGGGTCTCGCGCAGGCCGCGGGTGTCGGCGTAGCCGATCGGCAGCAGCGGGTTGGGCAGCGTCGGCAGATCGCTGACCTGCGCCTGCTGGTCGCCATGCACCATGCCGCCGGCGCAGTAGAACGGCGCCGGGCCGCTGGCGACCAGGGCGAGGGCGGTGACCGCGGACCCGTTGAACAGGGTGGGCACCTCCACGGCCAGGCAGCGCCAGCCCGGCGATTCGAACAGCAGCTTGCCGACCACCTTGTTCTGCTTCGCCTCGTTGAGCGCCAACAGGCTGATCTCGCGGCCGGAGCGCGGCACCACCAACCCGCTGTTGACCAGCACCAGCAGGCGGGTGGCGCGCAGCAGGCTGTCGGGCAGCAGCCGTGAGGTGGCGCCGCCGGCCGGGGCTTCCGCTTTGGCCGCCACCGCGGTCGTCGGCAACAGCAGCGTGATGATCTGGAGCGCGCCATCGCGGCTGCTGCGCACCACCGCACCCGCGCCAGGAGTCTGGCCGGGCACCTCCGGATCCTCGGCTTTGAGCACCGGGCCGACCACGTGGGTGCCCAAGGCGAGCGCGATGTAGCCGGGATCGGCCGGCGTCTCACCGCCGTGGACGCTGGCGATCAGCGCGGCCAGGCCGGTGAGGAAGTCCCACGCCGAGCGGCGCTTTCCACGCGGCAGATCAACGCCGCCGTCATGCACGCGTGCGACCATGTCCTGCTGCTTGGACAGCGGCGTTCCAGGTCGCGGCAGCGCGCAGCGTGATCACTTGCCGGAGGCCGGGGCCGCCGGCTTGACCGCGGGCTTGTCGGCCGCTGCCGGTTTCTCCGGTGCAGCGGGAGCTGCGGGAGCCAGGGTGTCGGGTGCCTTCTCTACTGCCGCCGGCTTGGCCGCCGCCTCGTCCGCCAATCCGCGCAGGTGCGGGATGAGCAGGCCATCGGCGGGGAATTCGGGGATCTTGGCGAGGATCGCCCGAGTCAGGCCTTCCTTGATCTTGATCTGGTTGGGCTCGGCGAAGTCCTTGGCCGGCAGCGCCTGCAAGTAGCCGAGCACGGCGTCGCGCAGCAGCGGCACTTTGGCGGCGACGCGGTCGACCGTCGCCTGATCGGGCCAGTTGACCCACATCTCGACTTCCAGGACGCGCTTGCCGTAGGTGGGCAGCGTGCGCGGCAGTACCAGAGGTGGCAGCATCTCGGGCTGCGGGAAGGTGCGCGGCGCGGCGGCGGGTGCGGTCGGGGCTGTGGGCGTGAGCACCCCCGTGGCGGCCTTGTCGGCCACGGCCGGGGCAGGCGTCAGCGGCGATGCTGCGGCCGGCGCGGGCGCGGCCGGTACGGCGACGGCAGGAAGCGCGGCGGCAGGCGACGCCGTCGCCGGCGTGGCCGGCGTCGGCCCTTTGACCGGGTCGGCCTGGTAGTCGATCAGATCGAGCGCGATGGCGTCGCGCCCTTTGACCACCGCCACCGGCAACTGGTTGAGCACCGCCACGAACGGTTCGCGCGCGACCAGGGCCTGGAGCAGGACGGCGCGCAACTGGTCCTCGTCGGTCTTGCTGAGCTTGGTCTTGGCGTGGCGCTGGGTGATCAGCACCAAGGCGTCGAGATCGCGCTGGCGGTAGACCGAGCGGCCTTCGGCGACCACCGTTGCCGAAGGATCGGCACGCGGGGCGGCCACGGGCGCGGGGATCGGCTCCTTGGGCTTCTCGGTGGGCGGCGCGACGTCGACCGCCGCGATCAGCGAGGGCACCAGCAGCAGGCCGGCAAAAGGCAGACGACGGACCATGGGACCTCCAGGAAGGTGGCGCGATGCTCGCCCCGCACCCGGTGGGCACCACGGAAAACACCGTCGACTGGCGATGGCGTCTCAGCCGTCGGCAATACCGGCGGACACCAGCGTTTATGGCGATGGCCGGCCATTCAGTGGCGACGCGAGGATGGGATTTTCACCGCGCGCCGCTGACGCGCGCTCTGCTGACGCGCTCGGCGCTGTCCGTCGGCGACCGCCCTGCGTCCGCCGCCTAGGCGTCTACTGCCGCGTACGGCCCCTTGCCGGCAGTGGCGAGCGTGCCGTCCGGGGCGACGTCGCCGAATTTGACGCTGATCTTGGTCGAGACGCCGGGTTCGTTCTGGGTGATGCCGTAGAGCGCGTCGGCGTGCTTCATCGTGTTCTTGTTGTGGGTGATTACGATGAACTGCGAGTCCTGCACGAAGTCGCGCAGCATGGTGCAGTAGATGTCGGTGTTGCTGTCGTCGAGCGGCGCGTCGACCTCGTCGAGGATGCAGAACGGACTGGGCTTGGTGCGGTAGACCGCGAACAGCAGGGCGATGGCGGTGAGCGCCTTCTCGCCGCCGGAGAGCTGGGTGATGATCTTGGGATGCTTGCCCGGAGGCTGGGCGACGATCTCGATGCCGGCTTCGAGGATGTCGACCGGCTTCTCGGTGCCGTCGGGCAGCGTCTCGACCTGCTCCAGGATGAGATCGGCCTTGCCGCCGCCGAAGAGCTTGCGGAACAGCTCCTGGAAATTCTTGCGCACGTCGCGGTAGGTGGTCACGAACAGCTTGCGGCTGACCTCGTTGATGTGGTCGATGATCTCGCCGAGCTTGTTTCCGGCATGGTCGAGGTCGCGGTACTGGCGGTCGAGGAAGGTCTCGCGCGCTTTCACCTCGTCGAGTTCATCGATGGCGGCGAGGTTGACCGGACCGATGGCGTTCAGTTCCTTTTCGACATCGCCAAGCTGCTGACGCAGTGCCGGCCAGTCGAGATCGGCAGGGCGCTGGTAGTTGGTGAAGGCGATGGCGAGGTCCATCTGGTATTCCTCGGCGACGCGCTGGACGATGCCTTCCAGCCGTACTTTTCCTTCGCCGGCCTTGACCTCGATGGCCTGGCGTTCCTGGTCGGTGGCACGTTGGCGGGTCGATAGCGCGCGCGCCTCCTGGCGGTTGCCTTCGCTGTCGTTGCGCAGGCGGTCGCGCTCCTTGATGGCGGCGTCGAGGCGTGCCGCCAGGTCGTTCACCTGCGCCGCGGCCTCGCCATGCACGCTGGTCGACTGCTCGGCGACGGCGCGCAGTTCGTCGCGCTTGGCGGTGTGGCCGGCCAGGCGGCGTTCGCGCTCGCCCTGGGCGTCCTCCTGCTCCTGCAAGGAGCGCACCAGGTGGCCGAGGTGGTTGCGCAACGCCTCCTGGCGTTCCTGGGTGGTGGCGAGATCGACGCGTAGGTTGTTGACCTCGTCCTGGACGCGGTTGCGCTGCGTCGCCTTGGCGTGCAGGTGACCGCTGAGCAGGGCGATCTCGTCGGACAGCGTGCGATTGAGGGCGCCGAACCAGTCGTCCTGTCCGGCCAGCTCGCGTGCCTCGGCTTCGATGCGCGCCAATTCGCTGGCGATCTCGGAAAGCTCGGCGCCGAAGGACGACGTGGCCTCCTCCAGGTGCAGGCGATCGCGCTCGGTCTTCATCAGTTGAGCCTTGGCCTCGCCGACGGCGCGGTCGGCGTGCTGGATGGCGCGGCGGGTCTCTTCGACGTGCAGGCTGAGTTCGAACGCCTGCTTCTTGGCGGCATCGCGGGCGCTGCCGACGGTGGCCTTGCGGGTGTGCAGGTCGGCGACCTGTTCGTCGAATTTGCGGATCTCGCTCTTGCGGCTGACCAGGCCGCCGTCGCCGCCCTGCTGGCGGCCGCCGGTCATGGCGCCGCCGCTGTTGATCACGTCGCCGTCGAGGGTGACCAGACGGCAGCCCAGGCGCTGGTTGCGGCGCAGGGCGATGGCGTGGTCGAGGGTCTCCACCACCAGCACGTTGCCGAGCAGGTATTCGAAGGCGCCGGCGAAGCGGCGGTCGTGTTCGACCAGGCGCGAGGCCAGGCCGACCACGCCGGGCTCTTTGAGCAGGCGCTCATCGATGCGCTCGCCGCCGCGGATGTCATCGAGCGGCAGGAAGGTGGCGCGGCCGCGGCGTTCGCGTTTGAGGAAGGCGATGGCGTCGCGCGCCGCTGCCTGCGTCTCGGTGACGATGTTCTGGGCCTGGCCGCCGAGTGCGGTCTCGATCGCCACCACGTAGTCGTCGGGCACCCGGCAGAGGTCGGCGACCATGCCGAGCACGCCGGGGAAGCGGTCCATCTGCTGGAGCACGTCGCGCACGCCCTTGAACACGCCTTCGGCGCGGCGTTCCTGGTCCTGGAGCAGGCGCAGGCTGGTCTCGGCGCGCGCCTCATGGTGGCGGATGTCGTTGAGTTCGGCGTCGAGCCGGCTGCCTTCGGCGAGGGCGGTCTCACGGGCGCGGATGCCGTCGTCGAGCCGGCGGTGCGCGTCGACCGCGGAGGTCAGCAACTGGTCGAGGTGGGTGCGCGCCGCGGTCTCGGCGATGCTGGCGGCGGCGAGCGCATCGGTCTGCCCGCCCGAGCGTTCTTCGAGCCGGCGCCGGCGCTCGCTGGTGGCGGTGCGGGTGCTGTCGATGCGGCTCTTCTCGGCGGCGATGCGCGCGAGATCGCGCAGGCATTCGATCTGCTTGGCCTTGCGCGTCTCGACCTCGGCGATCAGGCCGTCGGCCTCGGCGAGGACACGGTCGAGCGTCTCGCGGTGGGCGCGGTAGGCCTGGGCCAGGGTGCTGTCGCCCTCGCTGCCGCCGGTGTTGCCGGCGACGGTGGCGGCGGTGCGCGCGTGCTCGTCACGCAGGGCGGCGATGCGGCCGGCGATGATGCCCAGCGCCTTCTGGTCGTCGGCCTCCTGCTGGTCGATCTCGACCAGGCGGTAGCGCGCGTCGCGGCCCTGCGATTCGGCGACGTCGCGGCGGCTCTGGGCGTCGGCGCGGCCCTGTTCGAGCGCGCGCGCGCTGTCCTCAAGCGCGACCAGCCGGCTGTCGGCCTCGGCGAGCACGGCTTCCAACGCGCCCAGGCGGGCAGCGATCTCGGCGCCGGTGGCGGTGAGCACATCGCTGCGCCCGGCGAGATCCTTGAGTTCGCTGCTCAGGCGGCCGAACTCCTCCAACGCGAAGGCCAGGCGCAGTTCGCGCAGTTGCGCCGACAGGTCGCGCCAGCGCAGCGCCGCCGCCGCCTGCCGGGTCACCGCCTTGACCCGGCGGCGCACCTCGGCGAGCACCTCGCCGATGCGCTGGAGATCGAGCTGCACACGTTCGAGCTTGCGCAGCGCCAGCTTGCGGCGCGCCTTGTAGCGCGAGATGCCGGCCGCTTCTTCCAGGATGGCGCGGCGGTCCTTGGTGTTGGCGTCGACGATGAAGCCGACCCGGCCCTGCTCGATCACGCTGTACGCCGAGGTGCCGATGCCGGTGTCCATGAACAGTTCTTTGATGTCCTTCAAGCGGCACGGCTTGCCGTTGAGGAAATAGGTCGAGACGCCGTCGCGGGTGAGGCGGCGGGTGATGGCGACCTCATCAGCGGCGGTGGCGCCGTCGGCGGCCTGCGCCGATTCGGTGAGGCGGCCACCCAGGCTGCCGATCTGGTCGAGGATCAAGGTGACCTCGGCCATGGCCATGGCCCGGCGCGAGGAACAGCCGTTGAAGATGACGTCGGTCATCTCGTCGCCACGCAGCGCCTTGGCCGATTGCTCGCCGATCACCCACTTGATCGAGTCGACGATGTTGGACTTGCCGCAGCCGTTGGGCCCGATCACCGCCGTGATCCCGTCCTCGAACTCGAAGCTCATGCGATCGGCGAAGGACTTGAATCCGAAGGTCTCGAGCCGCTTGAGTCGCATGGTCGCGTCGTCTCCGCCGTGGGTCAGGGCGCAGAGGGTAGGGGGGTGGGATGCTTGGCAACGGGGCGGTGGGTTGGACCGCGTGAGGGAAGGGGACCCAGGGAGCGAAGAGAATGGCGGGCGCGAGGGAATCCTGTGGCAACCCGCCTGTTCAACGGCGGATCGTTACCTGCGCAAGGCTCCGCGCCCGGCAGTCGTCCGCCCATCTCGGTGGCATCCTGCGGAATCCCCAGTCCCTGATACCGGTCGCCACCCCGAACCGCCCACCGCCCAGGGTCACCTCACTTCGCGTACTTCGGCCACGTCGGTGCCGCCTCCCAGCCCTGGCCACCGAAGAGGGCATTCCAGGCCGGAGCTTCGCCGGTCCACGGCGCGCTGCGCACCTCGCCATCAGGGGTCAGTGCGAACATCGTCGCGCCCTGGCCGGCGGCGCTGGGCCAGGCGTAGATGACGAAGCGGCGTTCCTGGGCGTTGGCGGCGGCAGGCTTGGCGGGACGCGGGTCGCCGCCGGCCGGTTCGCCGACCGCGCCGCCGGCGCCGTCGGGCAGCCAGACGGCGAAGCGGTAGCCATTGGCCTCGTCGCCGCGGGCCAGCGGACCGGCGACGAAGCTCAGTTCACCAGGCTTGATCTGGCCGGCGCCACGACGACCGCTGATCTCGCTGAGCAGGCCGAACTCGCCGACGTTGTCGCCATCGGCGTCGTGATAGGCGCCGCTCTGGAACAGGATCTCAGCCGGGAACAGCCCGGACTTCAAACTGGCGGCGGCGGCGGCCTCGTTGGCTGAGTTGCGGCTTTCGAGCAGGCTGGGGATGGCGATGGCGGCGATGATCGCCGGCATTGCGGCGAAGCCGACCAGGCCGCGCATCTCGGTGATCTGGGCACCGTCGCGGGTGCCGCCGACCACGTAACCGGTGCCGGCGATCGCGGCCAGGCGGGTGGTGAGTTGGACGATGGCATTGCGCTGTTCGGGCGTGAGATCCTTGGCGAAGGTCAGGCCCATGCCCAGGTAGGGCAGCAGATTGCGCAGCACCGCCGGGGTGTCGCTGGCGCCGATCACGAAGGCGTCGGTCGGCGCCTTCGCCAGCGCCAGCGCGCCAGCGGGGGCGGTGCTCCAACCGCCGGGCTTGGCGCCGATCCAGGTCGTGGCCAGGACCGGATCGCTGGTCAGCACCCAATGCTTGGGCGCGCGCAGGACCTGGACGGCGATGCCGATATTGGGGATGATCACCGAGGCGGCGGCGCCCTCGGCCGGCAGTGCCGTCTTCATCTGGCCCAGCAGCATGCCGATCACCTGATCGAGGGCGGGCGAACGCGGCACGGCGATGGTCGCTGCCGGGAAGGGCATGCTGGGCGTGATCGCCAGCAGCATGGTGCCGGTCAGCCCGCTGATCAGTTCCTTGACCGTGCAGGTCAACCCGAAGGACTTGAGTCCGGAATCCATCGCCAATTGGGCCTGCTCCTCGGTCATCTCGCCGCCGGCGGCGGTGGCCTGCCGGCGCATGGCGTTGAGGATGGCCGGACGCAGCAGTTTCCAGTATTCGGCTCCGTCCAGCGCCGTGGCACCGGCGATCAGCGCGGTGGCGGGCAGGCGGTCGAGCAGGGCGCGATCGACGGGCAGCATCCACGGCTGACGCGGTGCGGTGTTTGCAAAGGTCTCGAGCACGCCTTCAGGAACGAGATTGGCGCGGTAACTGATCCGGCCCTGGTACCAGGAACGCATCAGGGCGAGGTTGGATTCGAATTCGGCGCGCTGCTCGGGCGGCAGCAGCGGACGCACCGCATCGATCACACCCAAGGCGTCGCCGCTGGCGGAGATGTCGTCGGTGGCCGCCGGGAAGGGCACCGGGGCCGGCGTGGTTCCGGTGGGTGCGATCACCAGGGTGCTGCCGAAGCGCGCGACCACCGCGTCGGCGTCGCCGAGCGCGGCGTCGGCGCCGGCCACGGTCACTGGCTTCACCCGCGCTGCGGCGTTCTTGGTGGCAAGCGCGAAAAGGGTGGCGGCCTGGGCGCCGAGGTCGGCTTGGGCGAAGCCGCCCAACTTCGGCTTGCCGTCGGGGCCGGCCACGAGGCTGTCGAGACGGGCGTAGATGCGCAGCACGGAGATCACGGAGGTGATGTCGACGCCGCTGGTGGTCTTGGCGGCGGCCATGCCATCATCCCACTGCTTGCGGAACGGCGCGAAGGCTGGGTCGTTCCATAGCTTGGCGTAGATGCTCGCCGGCCAGTGCTCGGCCAGGCGCGGCCCGTCGATGCGCAGGTCGACCAGCGGCGCCGCCTCGCCGGCGAAAGCGACCAGACTGCACGTGGCGATGGCGAACGGGCGCAGGAAGGGACGCATGGCAGCTCCTGGAATGGTGGACGGGACTATACCCCGTCCCCGATGCGTCGGCACCCTACGACGCATACCGCTGGCCTCAACGACGGGGAGGCGCGGCAGTTGGTGGGGTGCGCGCTGTTGGTGGGGGGCGCGGCATCAGGCCGCGCCCCCACCGAACGGCGCTTCGCGTTGTTGGTGGTGAGCGCGGCATCAGGCCGCGCCCCCCACCGAACGGCGCTTCGCGCCTGCCCCCCTTCGAGGCAAGGCATGGCATGGCAAGACAGGGGCGAACTTAGAGACCGCGGTGGAGCAGGCCGGTGGTTTCCGGGTGGCCGGCTTTTGGTGGGGTGCGCGGCATCAGGCCGCGCCCCCCACCGAACGGCGCTTCGCGCCTGCCCCCCTTCGAGGGAGGGCAAGGCAATGCAGGGGGGCCTCAGAGACCGCGGTGGAGCAGGCCGGTGGTTTCCGGGTGGCCGAACATCAGGTTCAGATTCTGCACGGCTTGGCCGCTGGCGCCCTTGAGCAGATTGTCGAGGGCGCTGGTGATGATCAGGGTCGGGCCATCGCAGATGCCGGCGAAGTCGGCGAAGTTGCTGCCGGCGACGTTGGCGACCTCGACGTCCTTGGGATGGCTGCGCACGCGCACGAAGGGGCGACCGGCATAGGTCTCGCGCCAGGCGACCTGCACCTGTTCGAGCGAGACGCCGGCGGCGAGCGTGGCGGTGATGGTGGTGTGGATGCCGCGGGTGATCGGCGCCAGGTGCGGGACGAACGAGCAGTGCGCGCGCGCACCGGCGGCGGCGGACAGTTCCTGATCGACTTCGCCGGTGTGCTGGTGGCCGACCGGCTTGTAGCAGCGCAGGTTCTCGTTCACCGCCCAGAACAGGTTGTTGGTGCTGTCGCTGTATTTCTTCCCGGCGCCGGAGAGTCCGGAATAGCCGACGGCGACGATCGGCGACTCGACCACGAGCAACCGGCGGCGCAGCAGCGGCACCAGCGGCAGCAGCATGCTGGTGGCATAGCAGCCGGGATTGCCGACCACGCGGGCGGTGCGGATGGCGTCGGTGTGCAACTCGCTGAGGCCGTAGACCGCGGCCGGCATCACCTGCGGGCAGGCATGGTCCTCGCCGTACCAGCGCCGGTAGTCGGCGGCATCGCGCAGGCGGAACTCGGCGCCGATGTCGACCAGGCGCAGCCCGCGCGCCAGCAGGTCGGGCACCACGGTGGTGACCTCGGGGCTCTTCTTCGCCAGAATCACGGCGCGCGCACCGCTGGCGGCGATCGCCTCCGGGGTGTCGGCTGCAAGCACCAGGCTGGTCAGCCCGGCAAAGGCCGGCACGGCCTGCGCGACCGGCGTGCCGGCGAGACGGTCCGAACCGGCATGGACGACCCGGAAGCCGGGATGGTCGAGCAGGATGCGCAAGGCCAGTTCACCGGCATAGCCGGTGGCGCCGAGGATGGCGATGGGGACCGCGTCGGGCATGGTCACCCCTCCGGCTTGGCATCACAGCGCGCCGGCGGCGACGGGCAAGACGGGGGCGCCTCCGGGCGCACCCCGTCCCGCTCGGCGATGCGTCAGACCGTCCAGGTCAGGCCGTAGCGGCTCTTGAACTGGTTGAGCAACCGCTTGGTCATCTGCGGTGAGTCCTTGTCGGTCTCGACCACGACGGTCTCACGGCCCGGCCCCTTGGCGATGAGCATGCGTGCCTTCAGCGGGTTCAACTCCTTGGCGGCCATGAAGGCGTCATGGGTCGCCTTGGTCCCGAACAGGTAGATGCGCTTCTCGTGCAGGATCTCGGCGTAGAAGGGCGCGAATCCGCCGCCCTCGACGTGGTTGCCCGGAACCGGCTTGGCGCCGTTGACGGCAGCGGCCTCGGGGCGCTGGTCGCCGCAACCGGCGGCGAACACGAGCAGGGTGGCGATGAAGGCGAGGGAGAGACGGGGCATGCAGGCTCCTTGGTTCGGTCGCGGATGCTGTCGGTAGCGATGAAGGACCGGTGAATCGAGGATGAAGAGGTGGCCAGGGCCGCGTCTGCCACGGACGCTGCCGGCAACAAAAAAATCCCCGCGGCCAAGAGGCCGCGGGGCCGAGTGCCGGCGGTGGTGTGGACACCGCCGGTTCGCTGCGTGTCGTTACACCGCGGCCGTGAAGCCGGCGTGAAGCGGGCGTGAATCCTTGCACGAGGACTGCGGTGAAGTCCGGGTGCGATCCCCGATCACGGTCTGCCGGTGAACAACAGCACCAGGTCGAGGACGAAGAGCAGGACGATGATCAGCTCGAGCGTGATCATGGTACGGTCGAAGCGGTCGTGCTTGAGCACCTGATGCAGTTCGTCCAGGGTCTTCAGCTTCTCATCGACCACGCGGTGCCAGTCGGCGAGGTGAAAACGCCCGGCGCAGGCCTGGTAGACCCGGGCGAGGTACCACTCGCCGAAGAACTTGGTGGTGTTCGACAGTTCGTCGCTGAACAGCGCCAGATCCATGCGCAGTTCGCCCAGTTCGCGCAGGGCGTGACGGCGCGCCCGACGACCGCCCGTGCCATCGGGATGGCCGCGTTCGATCGCCTCGTCGAGGATACGGTCGTAGGCCTCCAGTTCGGTGAGCTGGAGATTGGCCAACTCCATGACGTCGAGGGCGTCCTCGGCCGGCCGTGGCTCATCGATGACCAGGGCGGCGTCCCAGTCGACCACCGCGAGGTCGTCGCGGTAGTAGCTGATGCGCACGGCGGTCGATTCCTCGACCTCCTGCTCGGACAGGCGGTCGACATCCAGTTCCTGGGTGAGCAGCGCCGCGATGGCACGGCGATGGGTGCGGAACCAGGCCTCGGCATCTGGGCCGCCCGCCGGTGGGTGCAGGCAGAAGACGGTATAGCCCTCCTCTTCATGCAGACGGCTGTAGGGACGCACGCAGACCGCCGCCAGCGCCTGGCGGACACGTTCGGCGAAGGCGTGGATGGCGTCGTGGACGAGTTGACCGTCGAGGGTCGCCTGGTGATAGCTGACCAGGTCGGCGAGCGCAGCGACGCGGAAGGGTACGCGCACGCTGATCGAGATGGCGCCCACCGGCAGCAGCTTGACTGCCCAGCGGGTGGGAACCGGGCCTTGCGGACCGGTCTGCTCGCGAACGGGGAAGCGGGCGACCTTGGGCCGCTGCATCATCGCCAGGCGTGGATTGCGCGGGATGGGTTCGACCGCGCTGGTCGCGATCGCCTCCCCCATCAATTCACGCAGGGCATGGAAGGCCTCGCGATTCATGTCGTAAGCGATGTCGAATGCGTGGAGGTAGACCACTTCGCCGGTCAGTTCCACGGCAGATTCCGTGTCAGGCATGGGCACCAGCGCACGGACGCGGATTCGGCCTGCAAGGGGAAGGAGGCGGGCGCAAACCCGTGCCCACGGGCAGCAGTTCCTCTGTCCCATCGACACACCAACTTCATTGATCCTTCATGAACGACCGGATGCTCCCGCCCAACCAACAGGAGCATCCATGTCAGCTTTTCCCCGTCTGGTGGCAGCAGTCGCCACCCTGGCCCTCGTCGCCGGACCGGTCAATGCCGTCGACGTCGACCCCAAGCTTCCCGCCTATGAGCAGGTCAGCGGCATCTCGGGCAATCTCAGCAGCATCGGTTCCGACACCCTCAACAACCTGATGACCTTCTGGGCCGAGGCCTTCCAGGCCGTCTATCCCAGCGTCAACATCCAGATCTCCGGCCCGGGCTCCTCGACCGCGCCGCCGGCGCTGATCGAAGGCACCGCCCAGTTCGGCCCGATGAGCCGGCAGATGAAGCCGGGCGAGATCGATCAATTCGAGAAGAAGTACGGCTACAAACCCACCGAGATCAAGGTGTGCATCGACGCCCTGGCGGTCTTCGTGCACAAGGACAACCCGGTCGCCGGCCTGACCATGACCCAGGTCGACGCGATGTTCTCGTCCACCGCCAAACGCGGTGGCAAGTCGATCGCCACCTGGGGTGAAGCCGGACTGACCGGGGAATGGGCGACCAAGCCGCTGTCCATCTACGGCCGCAACAGCGCCTCGGGCACCTACGGCTTCTTCAAGGAATTGATGCTCAAGGGCGGTGACTATAAGAACACGGTCAAGGAGCAGCCGGGTTCGTCGGCGGTGGTCGCCGGTGTGGCCAGCGAGACCGGTGGCATCGGCTACTCGGGCATCGGCTACAAGACCAGCGGCGTGCGCGCCATCCCCCTGGGTGAGAAGCCGGGCGCCTTCGCCGAACCCACCCACGAGAACTGCCTCAATGGCAGCTATCCGCTCGCGCGCTTCCTCTACGTCTACGTCAACAAGAAGCCTGACGCCAAACTCAGCCCGTTGGTGAACGAGTTCATCAAGTTCGTGATCTCGAAGCAGGGCCAGGAGATCGTGGTCAAGGACGGCTACTTCCCCTTGACTGCCGACATCGCCGCCAAGGTGGCGAGCCAGATCGAGAAGTGACGCTCGTACCGGTGCGGGCGCGTGGCGCCCGCACCGGTGGTTTTGCGCCTCCCACTGCCGACGGGACACCGTGGACAACGCTCCTGCCCTGCCGGCGGACTCCTCCGCCCCACCGCGTACCGGCCGCAACGCCAGCCCGGAGCGGTTCGTCACCGCGCGCACGACCCTGTACACCGATCGCTTCATGACCGGATTCATCCGGGTCGGTGGTGGAATGGTGATCGTCGCGGTCGCGCTGATCTTCGTCTTCATCATCAGCGAGGTCATCCCGCTATTCGCCTCGCCCAAGGTCACCCACGGCGGCAGCATCGCGCTGCCCAGCGGTGAATGGTTGGCCGTGGGCAGCGATGCGGCGGGCAAGCAGGTCTTCCTGGTCGACCGCGCCGGCAGCTTGGCGGTGGTCACTGCCAAGGCGGTCGATCCCAAAGCGGCAAAGGCCGCAGCGCCAGCGACGCCGGCCAGCACTGAGACGCGCATTCCACTTGGATTGGCCGATGGTCAGCGCGCCAGCGTGGCGCGTTTCGACCTCAAGACGCGCAGCCTGGTGGTTGGCGGCGAAGCAGGACGCCTGGCAGCGTGGACGGTGCCGGATCGCATCGGGTCTGACACCACCCTGACCCCCTTGTTCGACACGCCTATCGGGGCGGCCGGTGGCGCCGGCAAGGCGATCATCGCCGCCGATTTCAAGGACCACGGCAGCGCCAAGCTCGCCGCCGCCATCCAGGATCTCGGCAACGGCCGCCGCGCGGTCTACGCCGTGGTGCTGAAGCAGAAGATGGTGCTTGGCGAAGTGGCCGGCGGCCTTGAGGCCGGCGACCCCATCGACCTGGGCGCGCACCTGGGCAAGGCACAACCCGAGCGCGTGCTGGTCGGCGACTCCGCCGATTCGGTGATCGTGGTCGGCGTTGATGGTGAGGTTTCTTACCTGGCCATGGACAACGACAGCCTGGCCCTGCGCCAGCGTTTCACGCCCTTTGCTGGCGCCGGCGATGGTGGCCTCGCCATGATCGACTTCCTGTTCGGCGGTGTCTCGCTGGTGTGCCTGTCCAAGCAGGGCGCCAACACGGTGTACAGCCTGTACCGCCACCAGGACGAGCAGCAGCGGCGCTTCGGTGCGATCAACCGCCTCGACCCCCTGGCTGGAGAAGGTCCCGCCTGGTTCGCGCGCAGCATCCGCAACAAGGCCTACCTCATCGGGCGCGGCAACCAGGTGTCGCTGCGCTTCGCCACCACCGGAGCAGAGCGCTGGACGACCACGCTCGAACGCCCGGCGACCATGGGCACGCTGAATGCGAAGTTCGATCGCGCCTTCCTGGTCGATGACCGCAACCAGTTGCACAGCTTCAATCTCGCCGACCACCATCCCGATGCCGGGTTGGCCGCCTTCTTCGCTCCCATCTGGTACGAGGGCTACAGCAAGCCGCAGACCGAGTGGCAATCCTCAGGCGCCACCGATGACAACGAGCCCAAGCTGTCCCTGATCCCGCTCCTGGTCGGCACCCTGAAAGGGACCATCTACGCCCTGCTCTTCGCGGTGCCGTTGGCGCTGCTCGCCGCCATCTACACCGCCGAGTTCATGCACCCGCGCTTCAAGCTCTATGTCAAGCCGACCATGGAACTGATGGCATCGCTGCCGTCGGTGGTGCTCGGCTTCATCGCCGCGTTGTTCCTCGCCCCCCTGATCGACACCCGCGTCCCCGCCATCCTGGTCGCCATCATCGTGGTGCCGGCGGCGGTCGCCTTCACCGGCTGGGCGTTCACCCGTCTGCCGCCGGCGATGCGCAGCCGACTGCGTCCGGGCAGCGAGTTCATCGCCCTGCTGCCGGTGGTGGCCCTGGCACTGTACACCGCCGGCTGGCTGGGTCCGGTGCTGGAAGCGCTGATCTGCCAGGTGCGGGATCCGGCCACCGGAAAAGTGGTCAGCGCGGACTTCCGCCAGTGGTGGCCGCAGTTCACCGGTGCCAGCTACACCCAGCGCAATTCGCTGGTGGTCGGCTTCGTGATGGGCTTCGCTGTCATCCCCATCATCTTCACCATCGCCGAGGACTCGCTGTCTGGGGTGCCGCCGGCGCTGCGGTCAGGGTCATTGGCGTTGGGCGCCAGCCGCTGGCAGACCGCCATCCGGGTGGTGGTGCCCACCGCCTCGGCGGGCATCTTCTCGGCGTCCATGATCGGCCTCGGCCGCGCCGTCGGTGAGACCATGATCGTGGTCATGGCCACCGGCAACACGGCGGTGAAGGACCTCAATCCGTTCTCCGGGATGCGTACGCTGTCGGCCACCATCGCGGTCGAACTGCCCGAGGCGCCGCACCACAGCACGCTCTATCGCACCCTGTTCCTCTGCGCCCTGGTGCTGTTCATCCTCACGTTCGTGGTCAACACCGGCGCTGAACTGCTGCGCCAGTGGCTGCGGGAAAGGTATCGCACGGTATGAGCGCGAATACCGATGATGCGGGGAACGGTTCGCAGCCGGCAGGCCGGCCCGACTCGGACAAGGGCGCGGCCTGGCGGGTGCGTCCCGCCACCTCCGACCGGCCCAGCGGTGAATCCTGGGTGTGGGTGACCGGACTCGGCCTGACTGCCGGCCTGGTCATGGTGGTGCTCCTGCTCGGGCTGGTGGTCTACGAGGGCGTGGCGGTGTTCTGGCCCAAGCGGGTCGAGTTGATCACCCTGCATCCCGAGAAAGGCGCCGCCGCTGATAGCGGCGCCCGGCTCGCCGGCGAGATCGTCCAGTCCCGCACCCGCCGCGATCTCACCCGTGGCCGCGACGTGCGCGAACTCCAGATGTTCGTCGGCAACCGCGAAGCCTACGCGCAGTCGATGAATTTCCGCTGGGTCGACGAGGACAGCATCGCTGCCCGTGAGCAACCGGCCGACATCGTCGTAGTCGAGCGCTTGGCTGGTGGCGACGCCTTCGGCTTCCCGGTCGAAGTGCGCTTGGCCGCCGGGGGCAAGAAGGAGACCATCGCCGCCAGTGATCCCCGCTTCTTCGGCGAGTTGGACAAGCTCATTGCGGCCGCGGTGATGGTGCAGGCGAATATGGACCAGGTGCGTCGCGACCACCTGAATCCCCTCAATCGGCGCATCAAGGCGGAGGAGATGAGCGTCAGGCGCGCCAAGGAGGACAACGATGCCGCCACCGTCGCCGCGCTCGAGGCATCGCTGGCCGCTGACAACAAGGCGGTGGTGGGGCATGAAGCCAAGCTCGCCGAGATCGCTGGTGGACTGACCGGAAACGCCCTGGTCATCCGTCGTGCCGAAGGCGGCAAGACCGAGATCCGCGCCGCCGACCTGGTCGACTGGCATCGGCCCAACGACGCGGGGGTGGTCGGCCGCACCTGGCATTTCCTCGGCAACATGGGCAATTTCATGTGGCAGAACCCACGCGATGCCAACACCGAGGGTGGCATCTTTCCGGCCATCGTCAGCACCTTCTTCCTCACCCTGCTGATGAGCGTCGCGGTGGTGCCGTTTGGCGTCCTCGCCGCGATCTACCTGCGTGAATACGCCAAGCAGGGCCTGTTCGTGCGCGCCGTGCGCATCGCGGTCAACAACCTCGCCGGTGTGCCCTCGATCGTCTTCGGGGTCTTCGGCTTCGGCTTCTTCGTCTACTTCGTCGGTGGCGGCATCGACCGCTGGTTCTTCTCCGACCGTCTAGCCATCAATGAGCCGACCTTCGGCACTGGCGGCGTGCTCTGGGCGGCTTTCACCCTGGCGCTGATGACCGTTCCGGTGGTGATCGTCGCCACCGAGGAGGCGATCGCCGCGGTGCCGCGTGGCATGCGTGAAGGCAGCCTGGCCACCGGCGCCTCGAAGTGGCAGACCATGCAGCGCATCGTGCTGCCGGCCTCGGCACCGGGCATCCTCACCGGCATGATCCTGGCGATGGCGCGCGGTGCCGGCGAGGTCGCGCCGCTGATGCTGGTGGGCGTCATCAAGCTCGCCGAACTGCCCTTGGGCGGGGTGTGGAAGGACACCGATCTCATCCCCTTCGTCCACCTCGATCAGAAATTCATGCACCTCGGTTTCCACATCTACGACCTCGGCTTCCAGTCGCCCGACTCGGAGGCGGCCAAGCCGATGGTCTTCGCCACCACCCTGTTCCTCATCGGCCTGGTCGTCCTCCTCAACCTTGGCGCCATCCGCATCCGCGAGCGGTTGCGCCGCAAGTACCAGACATCGGCCTTCTGACATGCCCTCCGCAACCGCCCCCGCCCGCTCACCTGCCGTCGCGCAGCCCAGCGCTGACCTGCCCAGCGCTCCGCCGCCGGTCAGCGGGGGTCAGCCCGCCCGGGTGGCCGAGGCCCAGCCCTCGGCGCCGGAGCGGCCAGCCACTGCGCCCGGCTACATCAGCGTCAAGGATTACGATTTCTTCTACGGCCAGTCGCAGGCGCTGCATGGCATCAACGTCGAGATCCCCGAGCGCCAGGTCACCGCCTTCATCGGCCCATCCGGCTGTGGCAAGTCGACCCTGCTGCGCAACTTCAACCGCATGAACGATCTCATCGAAGGCTGCTGGCACAAAGGTGACATCCTCATCGCCGGCAAGACCATCTACGACCGCCGTCTCGAGGTCACCGGTCTGCGCAAGCGCGTGGGCATGGTGTTCCAGAAATCGAACCCCTTCCCCAAGACGATCTACGAGAACGTGGTCTACGGCCTGCGCATCGCCGGCGGCTATCGCAAGCACGAACTCGACGCCGCCTGCGAATACGCCCTGCGCGCCTCGGCGCTGTGGGAGGAAGCCAAGGACCGGCTGCACACCAGCGCGCTCGGCCTGTCCGGCGGACAGCAGCAGCGCCTGTGCATCGCCCGCGCCATCGCCGTGCAGCCCGAAGTCCTGCTCATGGACGAGCCGTGTTCGGCGCTCGATCCGCTCGCCACCAGCAAGATCGAGGAGCTGATCCTTGAGCTGAAGCGCGACTTCACCGTGGTCATCGTCACCCACAGCATGCACCAGGCCGGCCGCGTCTCCGACCGCACCGCCTTCTTCTACCTCGGCAAGCTGATCGAATACGACACCACGAAGAAGATCTTTACCAACCCTGGACACAAGCAGACCGAGAATTACATCACCGGTCGCTTCGGCTGAACCTGTCCGCCGACCGCCTTCGTCCGCACCCCGCCACCTACCGCCGCCAGGCAGCCTGCATGAACCAGCACCGTCATTTCGACCTCGATCTCGCTGAGTTGAAGCGCTCGCTGGTGACCATGGGCAACCTGGTCGCCGAGATGTTGCGCCTGGGGGTCGACACCCTCCTGCAGCCGCGGGTGGCCGCACGCGAGGAGGCGCGCGCTTTCGAGGAGCGCCTCGACCAGCTCGACAACCAGATCGAGGAGCGCTGCCACCAGCTCATCGCCCTGCAATCGCCATTGGCCGGCGACCTGCGCTTCCTGATCTCGGCCATGCGCATCACCGCCGATCTCGAACAGATCGGCGATCTCGCCGAGGGCCTGTGCAAGCGCGCGACCTTCATCGCCCGCCACCAGGTGGTGCGCAACCCGTCGATGCTGCCCACCCTGGGCGCCCTGGCCGCGGACATGGTGCGTCGCGCCATGGAATCGTTCATCACCGGAGACCTCGACGCCGCGCGCAGCGTGCTCGGCAGCGAGCGCGAGGCCGATGCTGCCACCAAGCTGGCGTACGAGGCGGTGCAGGCGTTCATGATGCAGGAATCCGCCTGCATCCGCGAGTACACCCATCTGTTGCGCGCGATCAGCCACCTCGAACACATCGCCGACATCGCCGTATCGATCGCCGAGGAGGCCGTGTACATCCACCGCGGTACCTTGATCCGGCATCACCACTCAGAATTTTAGAGGTTGGGCATGAATCATCCGACGCGCGCGAAAAGGCTTCGACCCAACCTCGGGGGGTGCGGGGGGCTCGTCCCCCCGCGCGGCCGGCCGCGAGCCGCGCCGAGAGCGGTAGCACCGCGCGCCCCTCTCGACGCCATGCTCGACGCTGCGCGTCTGCGCGTGGCGCCTGCCGGGCTCCGTCGCTGGGTCCCTGCCCATCGACTGGGGAACGCGCGCGGCGTTCCGGGCTTTGCCCGGCACGGGTCGCCGTCGTCGGCGACCTGCGTAAGCGGTCCACGGCAGCGATCGCTCAACTGTGCCGCCAGCCGCATCCAACCGTCTTTTTCGCCAGCAGTTTAGCCGCCATGCCACGCATCCTGGTCATCGACGACGAACCCGACATCCAGACTCTGCTGCGCTACAACCTTGAGCGCGACGGTCACCAGGTGGTGATCGCGGCCACCGGCAACGACGGTCTGCATGAACTGCGCCGGGGGCGATTCGACCTCGTCCTGCTCGATCTCATGCTGCCCGACCGCGACGGCCTGGAAGTCTGTCGGGTGCTGCGCGCCGATCCGCGGCTGGCCGGTCTGCCGGTGATCATGGTCACTGCCAAAGGCGAGGAGTCCGACGTGGTCATCGGGCTCGGACTGGGCGCTGACGACTACGTGACCAAGCCCTTCCGGGTCAAGGAACTGCTCGCGCGCATCAAGGTGCGCCTGGCACGGGCACGCGAGGCGCGGCAGGACGGCGATCGCAAGCCGGTGCAGGTGCAGGGGCTGACCATCGACCCGGTCGGCCACCGGGTGCTGGTCGATGGCACCCAGGCGCAGGTGACGCTCACCGAGTTTCGGCTGCTGCATGTCCTCGCCAGCCATCCCGGGGTGGCCTTCGCGCGCTACGACCTGCTCGAACGCATCGGTGACGGCGAGACCGTGGTCACTGACCGCACCATCGACGTGCACGTGCGCAATCTGCGCGCCAAGATCCGGCCCTACGACCAGCTGGTCGAGACGGTGCGCGGTATCGGCTATCGCTTCAGCGACGCCAATGCGGCCTGAGCGACCGGCGACGGCGAGTACGCACGCCTGGTCCACCGTCGCCCCGGCAAGCGCATGGCGTCGGCGCCGCGCCGCGGCTCGCGAGCCGGTGACCTGCTGCCACTCACGAAAGCGGTCGGGCGATCCCTGAGCGCGGGGATGCCGGCTCTTCGACCGTTCGACTTCCGCGTTCCGCCAGCACACTGCACATCGCATGTCCGTCCGTTGGTCGCGTCTGCCCCTCGCTCGCCTCGCCGCCTTGCTGGCCATCGCCCTCGCCTGCTGGGCGGTGCTGTCCTACCAGCAGGGCGCCATCGGCGGCATCCTCGAAGGCGGCCTTTCCGATCAGGTGAGCGAGCAGGCGCGCCTGGCCAGCGATTTCATCACCGCGGGTGGCGTACCCGCCGGCTTGTGCCTGGGAGGTGAGCGCCGGTTGACGGTGATCGCGCCTGACGGCCGGGTGCTCTACGATTCCACCGCCCGCGTCGAGGAGATGGACAACCATAACGGCAGGCCCGAGGTGATTGAGGCGCGCGCACAGGGCAGCGGCGTGCGGCGGCGGCACAGCGACACGGCGAACGACGATCGTGTCTACGCCGCCCGGCTCCTTCCGGACGCCCGGGTGGTGCGGGTCAGTGCCCCGCTCCAGGTCGAGTCGGCATTCAAAGCTCCGATCATGTCCGCGATCAGGCGTTCGAGCGCGCTGGTGCTGCTGCTGGCGGTGCTGCTGATGATGGTGCAATACGCCCGCAACCGCGCCCGCACCCTCGACCTGGTCGAGGTGGCACGCGCCTTCGCCCGTCGCGCCTTCGAGCACCGTGCCCGGGCCGGCAGCGGGTTCTTCGGCCGCCTCGGCGGTGAGCTCAACGCCCTCGGCGAGCGCCTGCATGCCACCCACGATGATCTCGACCGTCAGCGCGCCCTGCTCGATGGCGCCCTCGGCGTGCTCAGCGAAGGGGTCGCCTGCGTCGACCGCGTCGACCGCGTGCTGTTCGCCAACCAGGCCTGGCGCCACCTCGCCGCTGGCGGCGTCGAGGTGGTCGGTCGCGCCTTCTATGAGCACCTACCCACCGCCGACCTTGGCGAGGCGTTGACCGCGGCCCGTGGCGGCCACAGCTCGCCGCCGTGCGAGATCACCCACCGTGATCGTGTGCTGGCGGTGACCGTGGCGCCGTGCGGTCAGGACGTGGTGGCGGTGGTGCTGCACGACCTCAGCGAGTTGCGCCGTCTCGAACGCGCGCGCCGCGACTTCATGGCCGCGGTCAGCCACGAATTCAAGACGCCGCTCACCGCCATCGTCGGCTTCACCGACACCCTGCTCGACGGCGCCATCGATGACCCCGGCGTGGCCCGTGACTTCACCTCCCGCATCTCAGCGCACGCCGGACGTCTCTCGACCCTGGTGCGTGATGTGCTCACCGTCTCGCGCCTCGACCGCGGTGAGTGGGAGTCCGCCCCGCGTCCGGTGGACGTCGCTGATCTCGCCCGCCAGGTGCGCGACGATCACCAGGCCGCCGCGGCCGAGAAGCCGGTGCGCCTGATCGTCGACGCCCCTGACCACCTCGATCACGTCAGCGACGACGAGATGCTGCGCCAGGTGATGGGCAACCTGGTGTCCAACGCCATCCGCTACAACCGTCCGGCCGGCACCGTCTGGTTGCGCCTGTCGGGTCTTCCTGCCGGCGGCCTGCGGGTGGTGGTCGAGGATACCGGCATCGGTATCGCGCCTGAACACCAGGCGCGCGTCTTCGAGCGCTTCTACCGCATCGATACCCACCGCAGCCGCGCCACCGGCGGCACCGGTCTGGGCCTGTCCATCGTCAAGCACCTGGTCGGCGTGCTCGGCGGCCGCATCGAGATGGCCAGCTCCGCGAAGGGCACGCGCTTCACCGTCGAACTGCCCGGCCAGCCGATTGCTGATAGCCGATAGCGGCTGGATCGTCGTCCCTGGGAGTTGCTGCCGATCGAACGGTCACCTGGTCAGTGACGTCGTCCGTTCCCCTGACCAGTCCGAGCAACAGGCCATCAGCCAGCAGCCAGCAGCCCGCGTAGCGGGCGCTACGCCTCGACCGTCACCACCACGTTCTTGAACGCCGGCGTGCCCGACTCGGGATCGACCGCGCGTTCGACCAGGACATTGGCCTCGGGGTAGTACATCAGCGCGTTGCCGGGACGGATGGCGAACTCGCGCACGCGTACCGCCATGGCGCCGACGCTGCTGCGCACGGTGATGCGCTGGTCGACGGTCAGGCCGAGACGGACGCGGTCCTCAGCGCTGATCAGGATGACATCGCGGCGGTCGGTCGACCGGTAGCGGTCGTGGTCCTCGTAGACCACGGTGTTGAACTGGCCTTCGCTGCGCACGGTCATGACGCGCAACTGGCGTTCGCCGAGCGTCGGCGCTGGCGGCAGCGGGACCACCGCAAGTTGGGCGCGGCCGTCGGCGGTGGCGAAGCGGGCGTCGTGGACGGCGCGGCCAGGGATGTGGAACTCCTGACGGGTGCGGTCGATGGTGGCCAGGGCTTCCAGCCCGGGCACCACGGCGGCGATGGCCGCGCGGATCTGGCCATGCGCCTCCAGCGCCGCCCAGTCGATCGGTCCGCGGTCGCCGAGAACGCGCCGCGCCAGCGCGGCGATGACTTGCACCTCGCTCTTCGGGCCGAGGTGGCGCGGCGGGCCGCCGTCGGACAGGCGTACGAAGCTGAACATCGACTCCTGGGTGGTCGGCTGCGGTTCCTCGTCGCGCGCCAATACCGGGAGTATCCAGGTCTCCTGGCCGCGACCGTGGACGTGACCGGTGTTGAGCGTGGTGTTGAGGTAGACCACCTGCCCAATGCGACCGAGCGCGCGCTTGGCGAAGACGGCGTCGGGATTCGAGCCGAAGAGATTGCCGCCCAGGCACCAGGCGACAGCGATGCCGCCGGCATGCGCGCGTTCCATCGACTGCATGGTGTCGAGACCCTTGGCGGTGGGCACGCTGATGCCGAAATGCGATTCGAGGCGCGCCAGCACGGCTTCCTTGAGCTGCGGAGCGACCCCGACCGTGCCCAGGCCCTGGATGTTGGAATGGCCGCGCAGCGGCAGCAGCCCGGCGCCCGGGCGTCCGGTCATGCCGCGCAGCAGCGACAGATCGGCGATCAGCTTGACGTTGCCGACGCCGTGCAGGTGGTGGGTGATGCCCATGGCCCAGACGAAGATGGTGGCCTTGGACTGCGCATACCACGCCGCCACCTCGTCGACCACGGTCGCCGACACGCCCGAGCGGCGCTCCAGATCGGCGTCGTCCTGGGCGGCGAGATGCGCCTCCAATGCGGGCCAGCCGGTGGTGTGCTCGGCGAGAAACCCGCGGTCGACGGCGCCCAGCGCGATGATCCGGCGCGCCACCGCGGTGAGGAAGGCGATGTCACCGCCGATGTGCGGTTGCACATAGCGATCGGCGATGGTGCTGCCGAAGAGCAGGCTGCGCACGTCGGACGGCACGCTGAAGCGTTCCAGGCCGAGTTCGCGCGCCGGGTTGACCACCACCACGCGGCCGCCACGGCGCTTGAGCTGCATCAGCGAACGCATCAGCCGGGGATGGTTCGACGCCGGGTTGGCGCCGATCAGCAGCACCAGATCGGCGTGATCGATATCGTCGAGCTGCACCGTCGCCGTACCCGAGCCGAGCACGCTGCCCAGTCCGACGCCGGAGGCCTGGTGGCAGTAGAACGAGCAGTTGTTGACGTTGTTGGTGCCGTAGACGCGGGCGAACAACTGCAGCAGGAAGCCGGCCTCGTTGGATGAACGCCCGCTGAAATAGAAGAACGAACGCTCGGGCGTGGTCGCGGTCAGGCCGGCACCGAGACGGTCGATCGCCTCGTCCCAGCTCACCGCACGGTAGCCGCTGTCCTCAGGTCCGGCGACCAGCGGCACGGTCAGCCGGCCGAGGTGTTCGAGCTGGCGGGAGGACAGCCCTTCCAGCCAGGCGAAGCCGGCGCCGGCGAGGTGGTCGGCGGGCAGCGCTGGCTGCAAGTCGGCCGCCATCGCCTGCACCGACTTCTTGCACACCTCGGGAAAGTGGCCGGCCTCGTTGACCATGCCGCCGGCCTGCCCACCCATGCCCAGCGCGCAGGTCTTGCAGGCGTTGCGCGTACGCAGCGCCTGCCACATGCGCAGGAAGCCGCCGGACTGGCGGGCTTTCTGCAACGAGTACGCGACGGCGTGCCAGCCGCCGCCGGCTGTCGGGCGCATGGCGGCTGGTGTAGGGGGTGCACCCGGGCGCGCCAGCAGGCACGTCGGCTGCGGGTGGTGCCGGTTGCGCCCGCGTGCAGCGCGCGAGAACCCGCTCATGCCCAGCGCAGAGGATCCTGACCTGGTCGTCCTCGCCGGTGGCCGCAGCACGCGCATGGGCGCCGACAAGACCGAGCTTCCCATCGCCGGCGCTCCGCTGCTGGCGCGCCTGGCCCAGGTCGGGCTCGATCTCGGCATGAGCGTGCGCGTGGTCGGACGCGAACGCCCGCCGTGGTGGACGCTCAGCGCCGTTGGTTTTGCCGTCGACGACACGCCGGGCGACGGTCCGCTCGGTGGGCTGGCCACCGCCCTACGCGGCGCGGCGCGGCCGCTGTTGCTGGTGGCCTGCGACATGCCCGCGATCGATGCCGCCGCGCTGCGTTGGTTGATCGCCTGCTGGCGCGGCACATCCCAGCCGCATGGCTGCGTCGCCACGCTTGCCGGCGCGCTCGAACCGCTGTTCGCCATCTACGCCCCCGCCTGTCTGCCGCTGGTCGACGCCGGCCTGGCCTCCGGCCGCCGCGCCCTGCACGGGGTGATCGCCGATGGCGACTTCGCGCGCTGCGCGGTGCCGCCCTCGCTGATCCTGGCGCTGACCAATCTCAATACACCGGACGATCTGGCGACGTGGCGTCAGCCGCTGGGGTGAGGGCAGTTCGCTGAGAGCTGATGCCATCAGCCATCAGCCATCCACTCCGTCCAGTCAGGGTTATTTCTGATCGCGGAACAACGACGGGATGTCCGTCCCGCGCAGCGCCGCCGTCGCCGCCAGCGCCGTGGCCAGGAAGACCATGGCCCAGGTCGCGAAGGCGCAGGCGATGGCCGGGCCGGGGCCGAGGATGGCGAGCAGGTCGTAGATCACCTTGGTGACGGGATAGAATTCGCGCTTCTGCGCCAGCACCAGCGAGTCCGAGACCTCCAGCATCGACGACGAGAACACCAGCATGGCGCCGGCGCCGATGGCCCCGGCGATCAACGGCAGGGTGATGCGGCGCAGCCGGGTGAATGGTCCCGCGCCCAGCGACGCGGCGGCCTCCTCGAAGACCACCGGCGCCTGCGCGAAGCCGGCCGCCGCCGCGCGCACCACCTGCGGCAGGCGGCGCACGCCATAGGCGATGATCAGGATCAGCGTCGGATTCTCGACCGGATCGAGCCAGCGCTTCCAGCCCGGCAGGTTGGCCAGGCCGAGATAACCGAAGGCCATGATCACCCCGGGCACGGCCAGCGGCAGCATGGCCACGGCGTCGAGCGCGCGCCAGCCCGGCGGCTTCCAGCGCGTGCCCACCCAGGCGATGAACACCCCGAGCACGACGCCGAGGACGCTGGCGGCGCCGGCATAGCGCAGGCTGTTGACGATCGCCGGCACCACCTGCTCATGGCCGAGCGCATCGCGGTAGTGCTGCGCGGTCCATCCGCTCGGCAGCACCGACCGGTACCACTCGCCCGCGACCGCGGTGAGCAGCACCGCCAGGTGCGGCGCCACCGCCATGGCGATCACCAGCGCGAAGGGCAGCCAGGCAAGGGCGGCGCGCCAGCCGGTGAGCCGCCGTGGCGGCACCTGGGCGCCGCCCTTGGCGGCACCGGCATCGATGCGGCGCAGCACCAGCAGGCGGGCGCCCAGGTACAGGCCGGTGGCGACGGTGAGCATGATCACCACCTGGGCGAAGGGCAGGCGGTTGCTGCTCACCTCGTTGAGGCCGGCGAAGATCTGCACCGGCAGCGCACGCTGATAGCCGAGCACCAGCGGCGTGCCCAGTTCGGTGAAGGCGCCGACGAAGACGATGATGCCGCCGGCGAACAGGCCCGGCGTGATCAGCGGCAGCACGATGCGGCGCAGGCGCGTCCATGGTCCGGCGCCGAGGCCGGCGGCGGCCTCGATCAGCGAGCCGTCGAGGCGCGCCAGATTGGCGGCGGTGTTGAGGTAGAGGATGGGGAACAGACCGAGCGCCTCGACCACGCAGACCAGGGCGAAGCGATGGTCGCCGAGCCAGTCCGGCGCCGCGTCGATGGCGCACAGGCCGAGTCGGGCGAGGGCGGCGTTGATGACGCCGTACTGGCCGAAGATCTGGAAGACGCCGATGGCGCCGACGAAGGACGGCAGGATGAGCGGCGCCAGCAGCAGCGACTCGGCGATGGCCTGCCCGCGGAAGCGCACGCGCGCGCCCAGCCACGCCAGCGGCACCGCCAGCGCCAGGGCGATCGCCGTCACCACCACGGCGATGCCTAGCGAGTTGACCAGGCCGGCGCGGTAGACCGGGTGGGCGAGCGCCTCGTAGAGCAGGGTGCGGTCGAGGCCCTGGTGCAGGATCACCCCGACCGGCAGCAGCAGGAAGGCGGCCAGGAACGTCGCGGCGGCGACGTAGCCCGCCCAGGCGGCGATGCGCGCGCCGGTCATCGGCCCTCCCGGGCCAGGCGCGCGGCCAGGCGGTAGCGCTCCTGCGCAGTCACCGTCCAGCCGCGCAGCGTCGCCAAGCGCTGCGCGTCGTCGCCCAGCGTCTTCGCCGCCTCGCCAGCGCTGGCGTAGTCCACCGGCAGCCAGGCGAAGGCGGCGGCGGCTTTCGGTACCCGTGCCGGTCCGCCGGCGGCGATGATGGCGCGCCAGGCCGCCGTCAGTTCGTCCTGCGGATCGAGCGCCACCGCCTTGACCAGCGCGCCGAGCAGACGGTAGTACGGCCCGGTCCACTTCGGACGGTAGGTGAAAGCGGCGGCCTCGGCGAAGGGATCGACGCCGGGATCGCTCATCATCGCGCGGTCGTCGGTGCTGTAGACATCGCGGCGGATGGGCAGCCGGCGCAGGTTGTAGCGCACCGGCCCATGGCTGGTGCCGACGCGGTGGTTCCACACCCGCTGGCCCTCGGGCGAGAGCACGAAACGCATGAAGGCGACGGCGACCTGGCGGCGCAGCGCGGCGGTCTCCGGCGGCTCGCTGCGCGCGCGCCGACCGGCCCCGCGCAGCAGCGCGATCGGATCGGCGGAATACGACGAGCCGCCCACCGGGGTCAGGTAGGACAGCCGTTCGCCACCGTCGCTCGCGCGCGACCACTCGGATTCCGCGCGGCCATGGAAGTCGATCGCCATGCCGACCGCGACATCGCCATGCGCCACCGCGCGCACCGCCAGCGAGGCGCCATCGCTGACGAAGCCGGCGTTGGCGGTGATGCGCTTGATCAGATTGACGCCGTCGCTCCACCCCGCCGCCAGCGCCGCCGGTTCGGCCACGCCGCGCTGCACGGCACGTGCCATGGCCTGCTGCACGATGCGTTCGAGGCAGGCGAGCACGGCGCCGGAACGGGTGGGATCGGCGATGATGGTGGCGCCGAGCAGGCGCGGATCGGCGAGATCGTCCCACTGCCGCGGTGCCAGCAGGCCGAGCGCGCTCAGGCGGTCGACGTTGGCGCAGATGCCGAAAGACGACAGGCAGGCGCCGTAGTAGCGGCCCTTGGCGTCGTACATGGTCTCGCCGCTGAGCGTCGGCGGGATCGCCCGGCCCTCACCGAACCAGGTCGGCTCGGCGGTGAGCAGGCCGGCATCGACCAGATAGCCCTTCTCGGCCTGTTGGCGATGGGGGATCTCGCCGCCGCCCCAGAACAGGTCGATGCCGATGCCGACGTCGCTGGCCAGGAAGGCGGCACGCGCGGCGAGGCGGGCCGGCCGCCCGGCATCGGGCTTGCTGGGGTCCTCGGGGCGGTCGAGGGCGGTGCTGGCGATCGACCCGGCATGGACGCGGTGGGCGGGAAAGGCCTCGGCGAAGCCGAGCACGTACTGGCTGTCGAGGTAGCGCACGATGTCGCCGGTGCCGCCCAGGCTGCGCCAGTCGAAGTCGACCTCGACGTGCAGTTCGCGCCGCGCCCAGACCTGGAAGCGCCGGCCGAATTCGCCGCGGGTCATCTCGCTGTGCGGGCTGACCACGGTCACCTGCACCGCTTTCTCGGCCGGCGGCGGCAGGGTCGGACGCAGCGCCACCGGCACCGCCACCACCAGCAGCGGCAGCAGGGCGATCACGGCGCGGCGCCAGCGAGCGGGCCGCTGGACTGCCGCGCTCATGGCGTGTCGGGCAGCACGGCGACATCGCCGGGCGCGATGTGCACGGTGACCAGGTCGCCGGCCTGGCGCTCGGGCGGCGCCGCCTCGCTGGCGAGCACGGACACCTCGCCGACCACGAGCCGCCAGCGCGCCTGATCGCCGAAAAACTGGCCGTCAGCCACCCGCGCGTGCAGTCGATTGCCGTCGGTGCCGCCGTCGCCCAGGCGCACGCGTTCGGGACGGATGCAGGCGAGCACGCGCGTGCCCAGGGCCGGCAGGGGGCCGTTGATGCGCAGGCGTCCGAGCGCGCAGTCGAGCGCGTCCGGCCCGCACACCGTCGCCGGAACGAGATTGGCCTCGCCGAGGAACTCGGCGACGGTGCGGCTCTGCGGGCGCAGGTACAGTTCGCGCGGCGTGCCGATCTGGGCGATGCGGCCGCCGGCCATGACCGCGATGCGGTCGGCGGTGGACAGCGCCTCGTGCTGGTCATGGGTGACGTAGATGGCGGTGACGCCGGCGGCCTTGCAGACGCGGCGGATCTCGCTGCGCATCTGCGTGCGCAGCCGGGCGTCGAGGTTCGACAGCGGTTCATCGAGCAGCAGCAGCTTCGGCCGGACCACGATGGCGCGCGCGAGCGCCACCCGCTGCTGCTGGCCGCCGGACAGTTCGGCGACGCGGCGCGCGCCGTAGCCGGACAGCTCCACCAGCGCCAGCGCCTCGTCGACGCGGCGTTGGCGCTCGCCCTTCGCAACCCCGCGCACATCGAGTCCGAACGCGACATTGCCGGCGACGTCCAGGTGCGGCCACAGCGCGTAGTTCTGGAAGACCATGCCGATCTCGCGGCGTTCGGCCGGCAGCCGGGTGACGTCCTGATCGGCGAAGCGGATGGTCCCCTGATCCGGCGTCAGGAAGCCGGCGATCAGCCGCAGCAGGGTGGTCTTGCCGCAGCCCGACCCGCCGAGGAGGAAGAACAGCTCGCCGGCCGCGATCTCGACATCGATCTGATCGAGCACGCGCGTGCGCCCATCGTAGCTCTTGACCAGTCCACGCACCGAGACCGGCAGCATGGGCGGGAGCATCGCGGGCAGGCGGATGAAGCAAGGTGGCCGGCGGGGCGGCGGGGCGAGAGGGGATTCGACGAGGCGGATGCATTGCCAGCGCCGGCGTGCGCTGCCCGCCGGTGGATCGTGCGCCACGCCGTCCGGCTTCCCGCCCGCCAGGGCGTGGCGGCGGCCGCACGGTTGCGCCGCGATGCCGGCGGCAGGTCGTGATCGCCGACATCAAAAGGCGAACCCCACCGCCGCATGCACCGCCCAGTCGTCGTCGGCGCCAAGCTGGTTGCCGGGATTCCAGGCGGCGTCGACGCGCAGCGGGCCGACCGGAAGGCGGTAGCGGATGCCGCCGCCGATGGCCTGCCCGGGCTGGTCGCTGAGCGTCCAGGCGTCGAGATCCAGCCAGCCGATGTCGTAGAAGGTGGCGATCTCGATAGTGCGGTGATTGGCGAACGGGCGCCAGCGCAGTTCGAGGTTGCCGACCACACGGGTCAACCCGCCCAGTGGACGGCCGGCGGCGTCGCGCGGGCTGAGGTCGTCGGTGGCGAAGGACCGCACCGAATCTTCGCCGCCGAGGAACAGCCGTTCGCCCAGGGGCAGTTCGTCGGCCCCGATCGGGTGGCGGGTGGCGGCACCGGCGTGCGCCGCCACCACCAGCCACGGTGCCACCAGGAACACGCGGCCGACCTCGCCACGCAGTTCGACGTATTCGACCTGGGCGCCCAGCGGCTTGCCGCTCCACGCCACCCCCAGCGACGCCAGCGAACCCTGGTCGGGATCGATGCGCCTGGGCCGGCGCGAGTCGCGGCTGAGATCGGCGCTGATCTTGCTGATGGTGTAGGTGTCGGCCTCGCGTCCGGGCACCGGGGCGCCGACGTCGTAATCCTCGGCGGCTTCGAAGCGATGCGCCAGGCGCAGGTCCCATATGGTCTGATCGCCTTCGGCGCGGAAGCGCTGGGTGAAGGATGGCGTGATCGACGCCTCGCGGTGCGAGAAGGAGGGCTCCTTGCGCTCGTCGTAGGCGAGGTCGAGGGCGACCAGCCGTCCGGGGCCGAAGCGGAACGGTTCAGCCAGCCCGATATCGCCGCCGTATCCGATCAGGCTGCCATGGGCGCCGACGCGCAGGCGCAGGCCCAGACCGAGCAGATGATCGTCACGGTACTCGGCTCCGGCGCGCAGCTGCTCGTAGCTGCCATAGCCCACCGACCAGTCGAGGTGGTGGGTGTCGGCTTCGCGCAGTCCGATGCGCACGTCGGTGGCCAGCGGCGGCGGCGGGGACGCGATGGCGGTGGGTGGCGGAGGCCGGTCCGCAGCGCGACCGCCGGCGGCACCGACGCCGGCGCCGATGCCGATGGCTGGCGCGGAAGACGATCCGGGGAACCCCACGGCGGCGGCGCACCCGGCGGACAGCGCCGCGCCGGCGGCCGTCACCCCGGCCGGCGCCGGTGGCGAAGCGGCAGGCGCCGTGTCCACGCGCACGCTGCGGTACAAGCCAGTCAGGGCGAGATCGGACTCGGCGCGATCGAGGACTGTCTGCGACAGCGGCTGGTCCGGGCGCAGATCGCGCAGCCAGCGATCGACGAATGACCGTCGCGTGCGACGGTCGCCGGAGATGCCGACCTGGTGCAGCACGTGCACCGGACCCGGGCTGACGTGCAGCTCGATGTCGGCACGGCTGCTGGCGATGTCCAGATGCTCGTGCACCTGCACGTCGGCCGCGAGGTGGCCGAGCTGGCCGAGCCGGGCGCGCACGCGTGCCGCCGCCTCGGCGCCGAGGCGCGGATCGACCACCACGCCAGGGCGGTCGAGCAGTGGGATCAGCACTCCCGCCAGGCTGGGCGGCGCGTCGTCGGCTAGGACCAGGCGTTCCGCGCGCAGGACGAAGCGCGGACCGGCGCGCACGGCAATGGCGATGTCGACACGGTCTCCGGCCGGTGTCCAGGTCAGCAGCGGCCGGCGCACTTCGGCGGCGAGGTGACCGGCGGCGCGCAGGTGCAGGGCCACGCGTCGGCGGGCGGAGTCCAGACCGGCACTGGTGAACCAGCCGTGCAGGCCGCTGGCCTGGGCGAGGGCGTGTTCACCCATCCCGGTGTCGCCGGTGAAGCGGATGGCGCCGATCGCCACTCGCGGGCCGGCGTCGATGCGGAACAGCGGTGGTTGGCCGGCGGCGGGTTCGGGTTGGACCTCAGCCAAGGCGTACCCGGCGCTGTCGAGGCGGTTGCGCATCGCCGCCGCCGCATCGACCAGATCGGCCGGACTGCGCCCGCGATCGTGGTAGGCCGCGAGCGGTCGCCGGGCGGATTCGAGCAGTTCGCGATCGGGTAGCGGGCGTTCGCCGCTGAAGTTCGCCAGGCGTTCACCGCAACCGGCGACCAGTGCGGCGACACCGGTGACAGCGGCGAGCAGCACCAGAGTTGCTGGCTGAGGGCTGCTGACTGATCGCCCGTCCGCTGCGCTCATCGTTCCCCGCCCCACGAGAAGCGCAGGGTGGCGCCGAGGTTGTAATCGCCGAAGCGGTCGCGCTCGCCGTAGAGCAGCACCGCGCGCCGACCCCCCGGCTTGGTGAGCTCGAACTCCGCCTGCACGGTGTCCTCGCCGGTGTCCGAGATCTCCTTGCCGATCTCCAGGCTCACCCGGTCGGCCAGGCCTGGTCCGGCGTCGGGGTCATCCGGGCCCGCTACCCGGCGCCAGGTCTCCTTGCCCAGCCAGGTGCCCAGACGGGCGAGCGCGGCGCGCCTGCCCTGCTCATCGTCGAGTTCGGCGCTGGTGCTGCCGGTGGTGAGCAGCAGGAGCGCATCCCGCTCATCCAGACCGCTGCCCGTGGCCTCGATCTGCGGCGCGCTGAGCGGGCCTTCGACCCGCACCGTCACGGCATGGCGGCGTACGTGCGCGTTGGCCATCGCCTGCACGCGCGGCTGGTAGGGGTCGTTGGGCGGGAAGGTGATCTCGCCGTGGCTGACCGCCAAGGTGCTGAAGGGCAGCGTGACGATCATCTCGCGCGCCACCACGCGACCAGTCGGGCGCGGCGCAGCGCCGGTGCCGCCCAGGTGCAGATCGATATCGCAGATGCCGTCGAGCAGGCCGGTGACCAAGCGCACACCGTCGCCAGCGCTGGTGACGGCGATATCAAAGCGCAGATCGGACAACGGCGGGTCGGGCCACTCGAACAGCACCACCCGGCCACCGGCGGCGCGCAGCTCGCGGCCCTGGCGGCGGACGCCGAGACCGGTCAGCGGCACCACCTCAAGCGTGGGCGACAGCAGCGCGCTGGTCACGGTGGCGCTGCCGGTTGCGCTCAGCGCCCGCCACGGCCCCTGCACGCGCACAGCGAGGTCGGCGCGCAGACGGGCGTCGTGGCGCTGGTAGAGCAGGGCATTGGCGCCGCGCACGCGCAGGTCGACCTGGATGCCGTGGGCGCCGCCGAGCAGCGCTTCGCCACTGGCCGAGACGGCGCCGCGGCCGAGTTCGCCGGCGATCTCCTCGACCACCAGACGCGGCCAGCGCAGGTCGAGGCGGATGCGTCCAGCGGTGACGGTGGGCACGTCGGGGGTGAGCTTCGCCTCGACGTCGGACGCGCTCAGCCGGCCCGACAGTTCGGGCGCCGCCAACGTGCCGCCCACCGTCACCACGCCGGTGGCCAGGCCGCTGAGGTGGGTGACCTGCGGCACCATCATCGCGACGCTCTCCAGCGCGAGACGATCGAGGCGCACTTCGCCGGAGAGCGGGCGCTGGCGCCAGGCAGGCGTGGCGGGATGGGCGGCGTCCGGGCTTACCAACGTCGAGCCACCGAGGCGCGAACGCCCGGCAATGCTGGCCTGCGCGCTCAGCGCCTCGCGACCAGCGATGGTCAGTGCGCCCTGGCCGCGCAGCCCGTCGTCGTCGCCACGCATCGTGGCGATCAGGTCGATCGCGGGCACTTCGCGGCGACTGCGACGCGGCAGTTCGTCGGGGGGGGCGCGCAGGCGCAGGCCGGTCAGACGCAGTTCGCTGGTCAACCGTGGCAGGTCGGCAGGCCCATCAGCGCGCAGCTCGAAATGGCCGGCGCCCCCCGCCAACAGACTGGGCAGCCACTGCGCCAGATCAGCGCACTCGGCGCTGACCGTGCACGGCAGGCCGTCGTCAGGCAACAGCTGCACTCCCGCGCTGCCCAGCGCCAGCGGCAGCGTGCCGGCGGCATGCAGGCGGCCGCGTCCACCGGCCTCGACCTGGCATTCAGCGATGCTCAGACCGGCGGCGTCCTGACGCAGGGCCAGGCGCAGGATGCCGGGGATGCCGGCGACGCTCAGTGCCGGCACGCGCACGGCCAGGGTGCCGTGCGGCCACTGCGGGCTGCCGCGCAGGTCGGCCTCGGCGTCGGCCACACCGCTGAGGCCGGGAACCCCGAGTCGCGCCAGATCGAGAGCACGCAGCGCAACCCGCAGCACGCTGGCGCCGTGGTCGCTGTGCGCGGCGATGTCCGCCTCGCCGCCGGCGATGGCGACGCGTGCCCGGTCGAAGATCCAATTCCCGTCAGCGCTTGCCGCGCTGACCGCCGCGAGCGTGCGCGCCTGCACGCCGGACCAGGAGACCTCGCCGCGCTCGAGTCGCGCGCTCCAGCCCGTCGCGCTGACCTGGAACCGTCCGGCGAGGTCGAGGCGGTCGTCACCGTCGCGCAGCTCCGCCTGCTCAATGCTGAGCGTGCCGGCGGCCGCCTCGGCGCGCAGGCGCAGAGCGCCGAGTGTGCGGCCGCTCCAGGACAGACCGCTGCCGTCGGCCTGCACGCGCAGCGGGCCCGCGAGCCAGGCCCAGGGGCTGCCGCCCAGGGGTGCCGCTCCGTTGATGTCGAGTTGCACGTTTCCCGCGGCGGGGCGCACGTGCGGGATCCAGGTGCCGAGCGTGGCGAGGTCGGCGGACAGGCGCACGATCATCGATTCGCAGCGCCAGGGATCGGGCAGGACGTGACCCTGGCCGGTCAGTTCGACGCCAGCGCCAGCCAAGGCGAGACGGCGCAGGACCAGGCGGTCGGGCTGGAGGTTGGCAGCGACCGCCAGGCGCAGCGGTCCGGAAGGCGTCACCGTCATGGCCGGCAGCCACTGGCGCAGGTCGCGGATATCGACCGTCACCTGGCCGCTGTGCGGTCGCCAGGCCGCCGCCTGCGTCAGCAGCATGGCGCTCGCACTGACGCGGCCCTGATCGGGTCCGGAGACGTCCACGGTGTCGATGCGCAGGCCGTCGGCATCGAAACGGACGTGTGCTGCCACCTGGAGCGGACCAGCCGTCAGCAGACGCAGGTCGGCGATGCGCAGATCGCCGCCGCCATTCCAGCCAGCGGCGCCTCGAGTGGCGGTGCAATCGGCATCGAGGCGGCCGGCGACATCATGCAGCGCGGTGGGAAGGAAGGCATGCAGTGCCGGCGGCAGTGCCGCGAGGTCGAGTCCGCGCACTGTCACCTGGGCGCCGTCGGCATCAGCATCGATGACCAGGCTGCCATGTCCGACCAGCGCTTCGGCAGCCAGGCGCGGCCGCTCGCCGGCCAACGACAGGGTGAGCCGACGCAGCATCGGCGTCCCGGCGACACCGGCGGGGCCGAGCGCCATGGGTTGGGCAAGGGCGAACGTGGTCGGGTCCAGGCGTACCACGTGGGCGGCCAGGCGCTGCGCCTGCACGTCTCCGGGTTGGCGCCAGTCGATCACCAGGATCAGCCGGTCTCCGCTGCCGTTCAGCGCCAGGCGATCGATCACCAGGACCCGGGTCCCGAGGCGAACCTGTGCGCGTCCAGCGACGGCCAATGCAGGGAGGGTGGCTGGAAGGCGGTCGAACACGCTCCGCCAGCCGGTGGTGGCGCTGGTTTCGGCGCTGGTCGGCTCCCCCAGGACGACGTCGAGATCAAGCCCGTCGATGCGCAACGCGCGCAGTCCACCCACATCCCCGCTGTAGAGGCGGGGACGCAGCCGCACGTCCACGGTGTCGGCGGCCAGGCGGCGCAGCGTTCCCGGGCTGGATACCTGGACGCCGTCGAGACGGACGTGTGATGTCCAATCGCCGCTCGCGCGCTCAATCGTGGCGGTGCCGTGGACCGCGCGGGCGATGGCGCGTTCGGCCACTATTTCCGCCAGCGGCGCCAGCAGGAGGCCGCGCCACAGCCACAGCGCCGCCAGGACCAGAACGATCGCCGACAGCCGGCGCAAGCGCCGGCTGATCCTTGGTTTTCCCGGTGGCGGCGAAGGGGGCGCGGGATCCATGTCGGGCATCTGCAAATGGCGCGCCCAACCGGTGACGGGGAGCGTCGAGCGGCCAGCCGCGACCGCCAGAGCGCCTCCGCGTGGGCGGGCAACGCGCGTCGCTGGACGCAAGCCGCGGTGTCGCCGCGATGATCCACCCACCCTGCCGACGAGCAGCCGGGTGGATATTGCGACGTCGTCGCTGGCGACAGGATGCCCCGCCCAAGGAGCTTCAATGTCCAGCGTTTCCCAGCCCCGCATCGGCATCGTCGGCGCGGGCGCCATCTCCAAGAGCCACATCGAAGGTCTGCGCGCCGCCGGTTGCGAGGTGGTCGCCGTCGCCGACCCCGCCGAGGCGCCGCGCACCAAGAGCGCCACCACCTTCCAGTTGAAGGCCTACGAATCGCTCGCCGCCATGCGCGCCGCCGAGAAGCTCGACGCGGTATCGGTGTGCACGCCCAACGCCTTCCATGCACCGGTCGCCATCGAGGCGCTGAACGCCGGACTGAACGTGCTCTGCGAGAAGCCGCCCGCCACCTGCCTGGCCGATGCGGTGCGCATGCGCGCGGCGGCGCGCAGCAGCGGCAAGCTGCTGATGATGGGTTTCAACCAGCGCTTCGACCCCATCGCCCAGCAGTTGGCGCACCTGCGCGAGCAGGGCGCCTTCGGCCAGCTCTACCACGGCAAGACGGCGTGGGTCCGCCGGCGCGGCATCCCCGGCATGGGCGGCTGGTTCACCACCCGCAAGCTCGCCGGCGGCGGCCCGGTCTACGACATCGGCATCCACGTCCTCGACCGCGCCTGGTTCGTCATGGGCCGGCCGAAGCCGGTGGCGGTGAGCGCGGTGACCTACGCCAAGTTCGGCGACATCGCCACGTACGTCTGCGAAGGCATGTGGGCCGGCCCGCGCAAGCTCGGCGGCACCTGCGACACCGAGGACTTCGCCGCTGCGCTGATCCGTTTCGAAGGCGGCGCCAGCCTGCAGGTCGAGGTGTCGTGGGCGGCCAACCGTCCCGACGAACCGCCGCGCTCGCTGTTCATGGGCGACAAGGGTGGCGCCACCTGGGAGAACAACGACGTCACGCTGTATGGCGAACTCGCCAACACCATCACCACGTCGACGCTCAAGTTCGACAAGGCGATCTACGACGACCGCTTCCAGCACTTCGCCAAGTGCCTGCGCAAGGAAGCGACCTGCACCTGCACCGGCGACGACGCGGTCGGCATCCAGGCCATGCTCGATGCGATCTACCTGTCAGCGGAGCAGAAGCGCGAGGTGGTGGTCGAGGTGCCGGCGTGAACCGGTGCGCTGTGGCGCCGCCTCGCAAGGCGGCGCCACAGCGAGCGGCTGCCTACAGCCACCGCGCCAGCCCTGACACCAGCGCCACGTTCCAGGTCGCGTGCGCCAGGGTGCAGGCGCCCAGGCCGTGGCGGATGAAGGCCAGACCGTAGAGGACGCCGGCGGCAGCGCGTTCGACCACCGCGGGCCAGGCGAACGGTTCGGCGGCGATGGTGTGGTTGATCAGCGGGGTGTGCGCCAGGCTGAACACCGCCGCGCTCAGCGCGACGGCCACGCCGGCGGCGAAACCGGCCGGCAGACGGCAGGCACGGCCGACCGCCAGCAGGCCGCCGAGCAGGACGGCGCGGAAGAGCAGTTCCTCCTGCACCGCGCCGACGAGGCCCAGACCGGCCTGGGCGAGCAGATCGCCGGTGGCGGCGACCACATCGCCGCCCGGTTCACCGCGCACGCGCAGGGCGGTGACCGCCACCAGGACGCGCAGCGCCGCCCAGAGGAAGGCCCAGAGCAGCGTCGCGGCCACCAGCGCGGTGGCCGGCATCTCCCAGCGGCGACGCTGGGCGGCGTGCAGGCCCAAGCCGCCGATGGCGAGCAGGGCCAGCGGCACCAAGGGCGGCAGGATGCCGACCAGGCCGCCGATGCGACGGAACATCCCATCACCAAGCAGCACCGCAGCGCCGCCGTGACCGTGACCGAACGCACGCATCGCCTCGCCGGTCAGGCCGAGCGGGATGACGATGAGCAGAGCGAGCAACGGCTCGCGCAGGCGCGCGGTCGGATCCGGCGCCAACGCGTCGGTCATCGGCGCCATCGCCATCGAACTGTCGCCGTCGGCCATGGCCGCGATTCAATCGGTCAGGCGCACGGTCGCCAGCGCGCGGCCGGACCGCTGGGTGAACCGTGCCTGGATAGGGGTAGGGACGGCCCTTTCGGGCCGTCCCTACCCCTATCCAGGCTCTGGCCCCAGGTCTGCTCCGTGCTCAGCCGTGGCCGTCGCCGCCCGGCGCCGGTCCGCGGTCGCCGTCGTGCGGACGGCGCGGACCGCGGTCGCGATCGCCACCGCGATGGCCGCGGTCACCGCCACGCTGGCCGCCGTGGCCTTCACCCTCGGCCTGCTGCGCGCGGCCGGCCGGTTCGGGCAGCAGGGCCTTGCGAGACAGGCGGAACTTGCCGGTGCGCTGGTCGACTTCGAGCAGCTTGACCTCGCACTTGTCGCCGCTCTTGGCGACCTTCGACATGTCGTCGATGCGGAACCAGTCCCACTCGCTGACGTGGACCAGGCCCTCGGTGCCGGGGATGAACTCGACGAAGGCGCCGAACTCCTTGACCGCCGCCACCGTCGCCTGGTAGGTCTTGCCGACCTCGGGCGCCTCGGTGAGGTCGCTGATCCAGTTCTTGGCCTTCTCGATCGAGGCCATGTCAGGCGAGGCGATGGTGATGACGCCGTCGTCGTCGACGTTGATCTTGGCGCCCGACTCCTCCTGGATGCGGCGGATGGTCTCGCCGCCCTTGCCGATGATCTTGCCGATCAGTTCGGGATCGATCTGGATCTGGATGATCTGCGGGGCGTAGGGCGAGAGCTGCGCGCGATGGGTGGGGATGGCCTCGTTCATCTTGGCCAGGATGTGCAGCCGGCCCTGGCGCGCCTGCTCCAGCGCCTGGCGCATGAGGTCGGCGCTGATGCCGGCGATCTTGATGTCCATCTGCAGCGCGGTGAGGCCCTGGCTGGTGCCGCAGACCTTGAAGTCCATGTCGCCGTAGTGGTCCTCGTCGCCGAGGATGTCGCTGAGGATGGCGTAGCGGTCGCCTTCCTTGACCAGACCCATGGCGATCCCCGCCACCGGCGCGGTGATCGGTACGCCGGCGGCCATCAGCGCCATGGCGCCGCCGCACACCGTCGCCATCGACGACGAGCCGTTCGACTCAAGCGTCTCGCCGACCAGGCGGATGCAGTAGGGGAACTCGGTCTCTGGCGGCAGGACGTTGAGCAGCGCGCGGCGCGCCAGGGCGCCGTGGCCGATCTCGCGGCGTCCGGGACCGGGACGGCGCTCGACCTCGCCGACCGAGAAGCCGGGGAAATTGTAATGGAGCAGGAAGCGCTCGTTGTACTTCGGCTTGAGGCTGTCGACCAACTGCTCGTCGTCGGAGGTGCCCAGGGTGCACACCAGCAGGCCCTGGGTCTCGCCACGGGTGAACATCGCCGAGCCATGCGCGCGCGGCAGCACGTCGAGGTCGATGACGATCGGGCGTACGGTGGTGAGGTTGCGGCCGTCGACGCGCTTGCCGTCGAGGATCAACTCGCGGAAGACGGTGTCCTTGGCGTCGCCGAAGGCCTCCTTGATCTGCATCGCCTTCTCGGCGTCGCCGTCGAAGAGGTCGGTGATGATCGAGTCGCGGCACTTCTTGACCGTGGCGCCGCGCTCGTGCTTGTTGGAGGTGAGCAGTGCCTTGGCGATGTCGGCGCGGTACTTGCCGAGGATGGTCTGCACCCACGGGCTGGTCACGGGTTCCTGGTGCGCCATCTTGGGCTTGCCGTGCTTGGCGCGCAGGCTCTCGATGGCCTGGCAGATGCGCTTGATGTTCTCGTGGGCGAGGACCAGCGCCTCGACGATGCGATCCTCGCTGATCTGCTTGGCGCCGCACTCGACCATGGTGATGGCGTCCTTGGTGCCGGCGACAACCAGATCGAGGTCGCTCTCCAGGCGCTGGGCCGCAGTCGGGTTGACGACGAACTGGCCGCCGACCTGGCCGACGCGCACGGCGCCGAGCGGGCCATTGAACGGGATCGGGCTGATGGTCAGCGCTGCCGAGGCGCCGATCATCGAGAGCACGTCCGACTCGTTGATCTGGTCGTAGCTCATCACGATCGACTGGCAGCTGGTGTCGCGCTTGTAGCCGTTGGGGAACAACGGACGCAGCGGCCGGTCGGTGAGGCGCGAGATCAGCGTCTCGCCATCGCTGGGGCGGGCCTCGCGACGGAAGAAGTTGCCGGGGATGCGGCCGGCGGCGTAGTGCTTCTCGCGGTAGTCGACGGTCAGCGGGAAGAAGTCGATGCCCGGACGCGGTTCGCCATCGCAGGCCGTCGACAGCACGGTGGTCTCGCCGCAGCGCACCAGGACCGAGCCCGCCGCCTGCTTGGCGACGTAGCCGGTCTCGATGGTGATGGTGGAGGCGCCGACGTCGATGCTGACGACGTGGCGCTGCATGTTGAGCGCGCTGAGGGATTGGGTGCGGTCCATGGGAACCTTTCGGCGGGACGGAGTCCCGCGGGAAGTGCGCTCCCATGGGCCTGTCCACAGGACCGTCCGGACGGGGCGGTCGTGTGGAAAGGCTGCGCCAGGGAGGCACCGGTGGGTGGAAATTGTCAACGTCGGCGGGCGCCGACGGGTGGAAAAGAACCGGCCGGCGCGTTGGCGCCGGCCGGGAGGGGATCAGAACTTCTGACGGATGCCGAGCTGGTCGCTGATGACGCGGTACTGCTCGATGTCGGTCTTGTTCAGGTACTTCAGCAGCTTTTGGCGCTTGGCGACCATGACCAGGAGGCCGCGCCGGCTGTGGAAGTCCTTCTTATGACCCTTGAGGTGGTCGGTCAGCTCGGTGATCCGCTGCGAGAGCAGGGCGATCTGGACCGCCGTCGAGCCGGTGTTGGTGGGGGTGCCGCCGAACTGCTTGATCAGGTCGGCTTTCTTCTCTTTGGCGAGGGGCATGTACGCGTCCCGGTAGGGGTTGTCGGTGATGGACCCAGGAGGCGTTGCGTGTTCGCTCTCCCGCGTCGGGTGGGGGACCATAGCGAGGACCATGGGGGTGGCAAGCGGACCGGGGTTCGCCAAGGCGCGGCAAGGAAAGCACACGAGCAGTACTGCCGCAGATCTCGCAGATGACTGACGGTGAACGGCATCTCCGCGCGTTGCGACGGGTTATGCCGCCACTGCTTCCAGATTGCGCGGGTCAGCGATCGCGGGCAGCCGCCGCGCGCAGGTCGTCGAGCGGCCACGGCGGCGGCACCGGCCCATCGCCGAAGCGGGCGGCGAGGTGGGCGGCGAGATGGACCGCGAGGTCGATGCCGGTGCGTTCGCGCAGCCGCGCCACCAGTGCGGTCAGCGTCGTCGCCGGACCGACGACCATGCCCAGGGTCTGGGCGAGACGGTAGAGCGTCTCAGCCTGGCGCTGGGCGGCGGCCTGGCGGGCGTCCAACCCGGAGGCGGCGCGGCGGGCGGCACTGCGGTACCACCAGAACAGGCCGGCGAGCACAACGGCGGCGGCGAGCGTCCACGGCCACCAGGCACGGGCGGCGGCGGTGAGCGGGTCATCAGCGGGGCCGGTCATGGTCGTGCCCGGCTTGGGCAGTTCGACCGCGGCTTCATCGCCGGGATCGATGCCGGGCGGCAGCGCGAGGATGGCGCTGGGCGGGGTGGCGTCGACGCGCTGCCAGCGCTGACCGCGGGTGAGAACTTCGCTCCAGGCGTGCGCATGCAGGGCGCGGAAGAGGTAGCCGCTGTTACCGCCGCCGTCGCCGCCGAAGGTCTCGTTGGAGGCGAAGCCGACCACGAAGCGGGCGGGATGACCGGCCCGGCGCAGCAGGATGGTGGCGGCGCTGGCGAAGTACTGGCAGTGCCCACGGCGGTCGGCGCTGTCGCCGAAGAGGAACCGGCGCAGGCTGCCGGCGGTTCCTGGCGCCGGCGCCGGCAGGTGCTCGGTGGCGTAGGTGCAGCGTTCGCGCAGGACCTTGGCGATGGCGTTGGCGGCGTCCTCGGGATTCATCCGCCGCCACGATTCCTTCTCGATCTCGCGCCAGGGCATGGCGTCGAGGCCGGCGACGATGCCGCGATAGTCGTCGGCGACGATGTCGGGCTCGACCGGTCCGAGGTCGTCGCCGATCTCGGACCGGTAGATGGCGAAGGATTCGCGGTCGATGCCGGGGACGGTGAGATTGCCGTCGCGGTCGGCCTCCATGGCCGGATTCGACCACTCGACACCGGCGCTGTGGTCTGGCCGGACCAGGCTGTCCAGGCCGCAGGGTTTGCGGTAGATCCACGCCCACGACGTCTTCGCCGCGATGGTCGCGGGGGCCACCGTCCGCAGCGCGCCGTCGGGTCGGCTGCCCCACACCAGTTCGTCGTGGCGCAGCGACATGCGCGGCATGGTGAGCAGGCGCAGATACATGGCATTGCTGACCAGCGGTTCCTTCTCCCAGATCAGCTTGGCCATGAGATGCGGGCTCTTGCCGACCTCGCCCTGACTGCCGATCACGCATTCCGTGGGCAGTACGGGACTGCGCGCCGGATTGACGCCGGGGACGCCGGACAGGCCGCGGCCGGGCGTGACCAGCCCGCCCAGGAACGGGCCCAGCGTCAACGCCACCACCGCCACCAGCACCACCGGCACCGCCGTCCAGCGCAGCAGCCAGCGCGACGGCGGCATGCGCACGTGGGTGCGGCCGCGGGTGGCGTCGACGCCGCGCAGCCAGGCGTCGGCGGCCATGCTGGCCAGGGCGATGGGGATCAGGAAGACCAGCGGCGACAGTTTCCAGCCGAGGAAGGGCATGAGCTCGGCGCGCGGCACGAATTCGGGCTTGCTGAGATTGGCCTTGGGGATGCCGAGGATGATCAGTTCGAACAGCATCAGCAGGCGCACCGTGCGCAGCGAGCCCTGTCGGCTGGGCACCAGCAGGATGGCGGCCACCACCATGCGGCTCCAACCGACGAAGTCCTCGCGCGGGAAGTCGACCATGAAATAGCTGAGCACGGCGCCGATCACCACCAGCGACTCGCCGACCAGGAAACGGCGCAGCAGGTTCTGGCTCAGTTCAGCCAGGAATCCGGTGGCGAACAGGAAGAGCAGCGCCGGCGTCGACGCCGGGTAGAAGACCGACAGGTACCAGCCGATCGCGGCCAGGAAGAACAGATGGCACCAGCCGGGCAGAGCGATGGGCAGCCGGCGGCCGGCCAGGCGCGCGGCCGGCAGGGCCATGGGCGTGGCGACGGCGGTCACCGCAGCTTCCCGGGCAGACGCACCAGTTCCTCGCATTCATTGAGCAGCAGCAGCAGCGGCCGGGGGACGCGCGCCGGCAGCTCGATGGCGTGGCTGGCGAGGATGAGCACGCTGCCGCCGGTGGGAACGAAGCGGGCGAGATCCTCGACCGGGCCGGTCTGCACCTCGGCCAGCACTTCGAGCAGTTGCGTGCGCGTTCCCTGCACGCCCGCCGGAGCGAACTGACCGTGCAGCGACAGGTGCCAGCCGTGGGCGGCGAGGTGGTCGACCAGGGTGGCGGCGATGCACACCAGGCGTTCGAGGCGCTTGCCGGTGGCGGCGCGGGTGTCGACCACCAGGGCGAGGTGGCGACTGGCCGGGGTCTGGCGTTCGGCGACCAGCAGGTGGCGGGCGCGGGCGCTCGCCCGCCAGTGGATGCTGTGGCGGGCGTCACCAGGACGGTACGGGCGCAGGTGGGCGAGTTCATCGTCGCCACGGTCGTCGCCGGTGGCGATCTCCTCGGTCCATTCGGTCAGCCGGTTGCGCAGCTCGCGGCGCAGGGTGCCCAGGGCCGGCAGCACCAGCACCTCGCTCGCGGGTGCCACGCTGCGGGTCACGTGCAGCAGGCCGAACGGCTGGTCGGTGGCGGCCACCAGTGCGGCGAGGCGATGGCGGCCGCGATGAGGGAAGCGCACGCTCCAGCCCACCCGCGCCGGCACCCGGCCGAGGCCGGCGCTATGGCCGACCGCCTGGGCGCTGGTCTGGCCGGGCATGACCGTCTCGATGGCGAAGGGGGGCGCACCGCCGTCGGCGCTGAGCTTCACCGCCACCGCCACCTCGTCATCGGCATGTGGATGCAGTGGCAGCACCCACTCCGCCCGCACGCAGCGCAGCCGGCGCGGCGCCCACCAGGCGCTCACCGCCAGCGCGGCGAGCAGACCGATGCCCAGCGAGGCGGCGAGCGGACGCGGCAGCCAGAGCATGAGCAGCGCCAGGCCGACGCCTTCGATCAGCACGCGCCAACCCAGGAAGGTCGGCCACGGCCAGCGTTGGCGTTCGCCGCCGGCCACGGGTGCCGTGGTGGGAGATGGCGCGACGGCGTCCATGCTACCTCGGCACCGCCAACGATTCGACCAGGCCGTTGATGACGCCTTGCGGGTGCTGGCCCATGCGCACGGCGATGCGATGGCCGAGGGCGGCGGCGGCCAGCGACTGCACATCCTCGGGGATGACGAAGGCGCGACCGTGGACCAGCGCGCGGGCCTGGCAGGCGCGCTGCAGCCCGAGCGCGGCGCGCGGGCTGGCCCCGGTGGACACCGCCTTGGCGCTGCGCGTGGCCTGGACCAGGGCGAGCAGGTAAGCGCGCACGCTGTCGTCGACGCGCACCGCGCGCGCCTGGGCGCGCAGGCTGGCCGCGGTGGCGAGGTCGAGCACCGGCTGCAAGCGGGCGAGGTCGTTCTCGGCGCCATCGCGCGCCAGCAGGGCCAGCTCGGCGTCGGCGTCGGGGTAGCCGAGCTGGTAGGTAAGCAGGAAACGGTCGCGCTGGCTGTCGGGCAGCGGGTAGGTGCCGACGTGGTCGAGCGGGTTCTGGGTGGCGATGCAGAAGAAGGTGCGCGACAGCGGCCGGGTGTTGCCTTCGACCGTCACCTGGCCTTCGCTCATCGCCTCCAACAGCGCTGACTGGGTGCGCGGCGGGGTGCGGTTCAGCTCGTCGGCGAGCAGCACATCGCAGAACAGCGGGCCGGGGTGGAACACCCAGGTGCGGTCGCGGTCATCGTAGATCGAGACCCCGGTGATGTCGGCCGGCATCAGGTCGGGCGTGCACTGGAGACGGCGGAACTGCCCGCCGATGGCTTGGGCGAGGGCGCGGGCCAGGGTGGTCTTGCCGACGCCGGGGATGTCCTCCAGGAGAACGTGGCCGCCGGCGACGAAGGCGACCACCATCAGCTCGATGGCCTGGCGGTTTCCCCGATAGACGCCGGCCATGGCGGTGATCAGGCGGTCGATCTCGGCGACGGTGTGCATGCTGCCCCGGGTGTCGTGGATATGTATCAGTGAACGACTTCGTGTCGGGCAGGTTCACCTTGCTCTGTCATTTTCCAAGATCTATAAACCCCACGTAAGTCACTCACCAGACACAGCGAGGAACGAGGAGCGGCTGATGACCATGCCCCGGCAGACCATCGCCAAACGGACCATCGCCGAGAGGATCGCCGAGCGCCACGGGCTCGGGCAGATCCAGACGTTGCAGGTGATCCAGGCCTTCCTCGATGAGATCATCGAGGAGCTCGCCCGGGGCAACCGGCTCGAGTTCCGCGACTTCGGCGTCTTTGAGACGGTCGTGCGCAAGGCCCGCACCGCGCTCAATCCCAAGACCCTGCAAAAGGTCCACGTGGAAAGCAAAGTGGTGGTGAAATTCAAGGTCGGGCGGCTGATGAAGGAAAAGGTTGAGAAGCTGATCGCGGACGCCGCCGCTGCGCAGATCGACACCGCGGGGATGAATGGAGTCGTCGTCGATGCGCCCCGACCAGACCGCGGCGGTTGACTCCCGCCGGCAGCGCTCCTGGCCGCACGCCGCGTTCCCGGGTCGCCTTCATGATCCTTGCCGCTGCGGCGCGGTGATGCTGATGGTGATGGTGGGCGCCGGTCGATCGATGATCAGGGCGATCGCCCTTCTGCTGACCCTGGGCCTCGTCGCGCCGATCGCCGGAGCCGGCGAGACCCCGCCGTTGCCGCCCGCCGCGATCCCCTTCGCGGTGCTGGCTCCCGCCGGCTTGAGCCTCTCGGTCACCCCGACCGGCCAAGCCGGCAGCCTGCGCGGCGGGGGTCAGGTGACCTACGAACGCTGTCTGATCCACGCCGACACCATCACGTTCTGGCTGTCACCGGTCTCGCCGCTGGTGCCGAAAGCCGCTGGCGCTGCAGAGAAGCACGGTGGTGGTGGCTTGGCGCTGGAACGCGCCGTCCTCGATCCCGGGCCGGCGGGTCCGGCGCCCGATCGTGTGCTCATCGACACCCGGGCCACCCGGCTGCCCACGGTGGGATTCCGCGGACTGTTGCGCCCACAGGCGGTGCGCGTGCAGCGCTGGCCGGTCGATCCCCAGGCGCCGGGGCAGGTCTTCTTCAACCTCGACCTCGATCAACTCGGCGAATTCGTCGCCTCCGTCCGCATCGGCGCCGAATGGGTGCCCCTGGCCGGTTGGGCCAGTTACGTCCGCGCCGAATTGGTCGCCGATCTCGTCGATGGCGTACCGGCCAACTACCGGTTCCATGCCCTCCATCTGCATGGCGAGGTGGTCGACGGCCGACTCAAGCGCCCGGCGTTGGTGGTGCGCACGCGCCAACCCCTGACCGAGCCGCGTCCGATCACCGCGGATGATCCCCTGGCCGAGGCCTACGTCTCTTCCGAGATCTACTCGCTGGCATTCACCGATCAGGGCGAGATCCAGGACGTGTGGCTGGGCAATCATTCGGTGTGGAAGGGCGAGGTCATCCCGCAGCGTCCGCCCAAGCGGAAGAGCCGGCCGGTGCCCGTCCCGGCACGCTGAGGCGGGCGGCACGTGGGGACACTCATGCCCGGTGCAAGGAGCTGGTGGTGAACGTCCTGCGCTTCCTGCATGCCGACTGCATCCGGCTCGACCTGGAGACCACGGCAAACACGCCGGCCGAGGTCGAAAGCGAGGCGCAGGCGGCACGCCGCCTGGCCCATGACAAGGAGCGTGTGCTGACCGAACTCGCCACCCTGATGGAGGGCAGCGGCCAGATCATCAATCCCAGCAAATTCCTCCGCGATCTCATCCACCGCGAGCAGCAGGCGACCACCGCCATCGCGCCCGGCATCGCCATCCCGCACGTGCGCAGCTACCAGGCGCGCACGTTCGTCATCGGCTTCGCCCGCGCCGCCGCGCCGGGCATCCCGTTCGCCAGCCTCGACGGTGCGCCGACCCGGCTGTTCTTCGTCCTCGCCAGTCCTCCCTGGGACGACCATCTGTATCTCAGGGTCTACCGCGACTTCGCCGAGATGATGCAGTACGGCTGGGTGACCGACGCACTGCTTGAGGCGGCGACGCCCGCGGACGTGCTCAGTGTCCTGCGTGGCTATGTGACGAAATGACGGTGCCAGCCCGGTTGACAGCGACCCCGCGACCATAACCTGCGCGCCCCCGCTGGCTGTTGGCGGCCGGATGTTCCGGTCGCCCGCCATGCCTCCAGCCGCCACGAGCGGCCCAACCCCGCCTCGGCACCGCGACACCGCGGCTGCCGGCAGGCTCCGGATTCAACATGCCCCCCAGGATCGAACGCATCCGTCTCGTCGACGACGTCCTCATGGCCAACGAGCTCGAGGCCGTGCTCGGCAAGGACGCCGACGCGACCATCAAGACGTCGCTCGACACCGTGCGCAACCAGTTCGAGGTGCGCGCCATCGTCACCGGTTTCGTGGTCGGCGAGCACAACGACAACGTGGTCATCGACGTCGGCTTCAAGAGCGAGGGCATCGTCCCCCGTGAAGAGTTCGTCGAGGGCGAGGTCGCGATCGGCAACAAGGTCCAGGTCATGATCGTCGAGATCATGCCCAACGGCGAGATGCTCCTGTCCAAGCGCCAGGCCGACCTCGAGATCGGCTGGTACCAGGTCCTCGGCAACAACAAGGAAGGCGACCGCGTTCGCGGGCGCGTCACCAAGAAGATCAAGGGCGGCCTGCTGGTCGACATCGGCGTGCCGGTGTTCCTGCCCGCCTCCCAGGTCGATCTGCGCCGGGCGCCGGACGTCGGCGAGTACATCGGCCAGGAGATCGAGGCCGAGATCATCAAGATCGACGCCGAGCGGAAGAACATCGTGGTCAGCCGGCGCAAGGTCCTCGAAGAGGAGCGCAAGAAGAACCGCGAGAACCTGGTCAAGGAACTGCACGTCGGCGACTTGCGCGAAGGCCAGGTCAAGAACATCACCGACTTCGGTGCCTTTATCGACCTCGGTGGACTCGACGGGCTGCTGCACATCACCGACATGTCGTGGGGCCGCGTCAACCATCCCAGCGAGGTGGTGCAGCTCGGCCAGAAGATCGAGGTGGTGGTGCTCGACTACGACGCCGAACGCAATCGCATCAGCCTCGGTCTCAAGCAGAAGACGCGCAATCCGTGGGAGGACATCTCGACCCGCTACCCGATCGGCAGCGCGCACGAGGGCGAAGTGGTCAACCTGATGACCTATGGCGCCTTCGTCCGCCTCGAGAACGGCATCGAAGGACTGGTGCACGTCTCCGAGATGAGCTGGACCAAGCAGATCGCCCACCCCAGCGAAGTCGTCAAGCCCAACGACAAGGTGCGGGTGATGATCCTCGACATCAACCACGACAAGCAGGAGATCTCGCTGGGCATGAAGCAGGCCGAGAAGAATCCCTGGGAGACCATCAAGGAGCGTTATCCCGTCGGTACCAAGGTGAAGGGTTCGGTGCGCAACGTCACCACCTATGGCGCCTTCGTCGAGATCGAGGAGGGCATCGAGGGCCTGCTCCACGTCAACGACATCTCGTGGACCAAGAAGCTGACCCATCCCTCGCCTGAGGTGAACAAGGGCGACGTGGTCGACTGCGTGGTGCTCGAGATCGACCGCGAGCGTCAGCGCATCTCGCTGGGCATGAAGCAGCTCAAGTCCGACCCTTGGGTCGACGAGATCCCGCAGAAGCTCAAGCGCGGGATGGTGGTCGACGGCAAGGTCACCAAGGTCACCAACTTCGGGGTGTTCGTGGAGATCATCGACGGCCTCGAAGGTCTGCTTCACGTCTCGGAGATCGGCGAGACCGGAACCGAGAAGCCGGAGGAATCCCTGACCATCGGCCAGGCCATCAAAGTCAAAGTGATCAATATCGATCTCGAGCTGCGCAAGATCGGCCTGAGCATGAAGGGCGTCTGACGAACAGCGGCCAAGCCCCACCGGCTGCCTGTTCAGCAGGTTGCTGAGAGCGAACCGCCTTCCGTGCATCGTAGGACCTGGGCCCATGCCACTCGGCATGGGCCCAGGTGTTTCACGCAGTGGCCGATCGATCGCAGCTCCGGTGCCCCACACGCTGCCCGGCAGCGGACCACGTAGACGGTGAAGGCCGGCGCCGCGCCTAATAGAAGTGGGCGCCCGGCACGATCGCCGGCCGGCAACTCAGACCGAACCTTTCCCGGGGTGCCCCGTTCACCCCCCGCACGAGGAGACCCCCCATGGCCCGCCAGGACATCAACGACCAGGACGAAGAGCAGCTCGATGAGGCCGCCGAAGGTGAGGGCGAAGGCCACGAGCAGGTCGACCACAAAGAGCACTCGGTGCCGGCGTGGATCATCAGCGCGGTCGCGCATGCGGTGATCCTCTTCATCTTCAGCCTGGTGGTGATGATCGCCGAGGCGATCAATGAGGAGGCTCCCCCGGTCAAGATCACGGCCATCGATCCTCCCAAGAAGGTCGAAGAGAAGCCGAAGATGGAGCGCGACCTGAAGACGGTCGACCTCCCCCTCGATGTCCCGGTCGACGCCGAGAAGCCGAGCCCGATCAGCGAAGTCGCGGTCGAGGTCACTGAATTCAGCCGCGAAGAGGACAACGACAACCCGGTCCCCAAGGGTCGTGAAGAGGCCAAGGCCGATTCCGAGATGGGCGGCCAGGGCGCGTTCATGGCCATCGGTGCTGGTGGCGGCGCGGCAGGCATGTTCGGCAGCCGTACTGGTGGCGGCAAGAAGCGCGCCCTGGGCAAGTTCGGCGGTGGCAAGGGCAGTGAGAGCGCGGTCGATGCCGCCCTGCGCTGGTTCAAGAAGCACCAGAGCCCGAACGGCCAGTGGGACGTCGACGGCTATCCCGTGAACTGCACCGAGAACCCGAAGTGCGAGCCTGGTAGCGAGCACACCGATGAAGCGGGCGATGTGGCCTGCACCGGCTATGCCCTGCTCTGCTTCCTTGGTGCCGGCTACGACCACCGCATGCCCTCGAAGTACAAGGCCACGGTCAAGAAGGGCATCGACTACATGCTGTCGATCCAGAAGCCCGATGGCCTGTGGGGCGGCCGCAACTACGAGCACGCCGTCGCCGTCATGGCCATGGCCGAAGCCTATGCGATGTCGAATGACCCGGCGCTGAAGGGCCCCGCACAGAAGGGCGTGGAGATCGTCCTCAAGCGCCAGACCCCGGAGGCTGGCGGTGGCTACGGCTTGGGCTGGGATTACGAAGCCCCCAATGCCGACCGCATGGACTCTTCGGTCTCGGGCTGGAATGTCATGGCGCTCAAGAGCGCCGCGGCGGGTGGCCTGAGCGTGGCCAACGGCATGGAAGGTGCCAAGAACTGGCTGCGCAAGTCCTGGGAAGCGAGCAACAAGGACTTCAAGAAGCTCGATCCCTACGGCGAGTCGCGCTTCGCCTACACGTGGTCGGCGACGTCGGGCAATGTTGAGATCTCGGATACGCCTGGTTCCGGGCACCACGACCTGTCCTGCGTCGGCCTGATCTGCGCCGTGTTCCTCGGTCACAAGTCCGGCGACATCATGCTCGACACGCTGGCCAACTACAATTTGAAGTACTACATGCCGAAGGGCTATCCGACCAATACCTACTACATGTACTACAACACCCTCGGCATCTTCCAGGTCGGCGGCGAGAAGTGGGACAAGTGGAATGCGCAGGTGCGCGATCTCCTGGTCAATGCCCAGCGCAAGTCCAACGACTGCTTCGACGGTTCGTGGGATTCGGAAGGCACCATCTTCCACGGCCACAAGACCGGCCGCATCCTGAGCACCGCATACTGCTGCCTCAGCCTCGAGGTCTACTACCGCTATCTGCCAGTGGCCGCCGGTAAGAAGTGATCGCGGCCATCAACTGAGCGCGACGGGCCCACCTCGACCGAGGTGGGCGCGGTCGTTTGCGGGCGGAGGCATTGAGCCGAAACGCGGCTATAAATCGCGAGTTCCCAGTGCAGGTGTCTCGTCCCGCTCCGGTTCCATCCCAATGCTCCGTCACCTCGAAGGTGAGGCCTAAACGCGGCAGTTGGGCCACGATGCAAGGCGGCGACAGAGGGAGATTCCTGATGGAACGACCGACGGAGCCAACGCCGCAGCGTGGCCCAAATGCCGCGTTTAGGTTGAGCCGCCGCGGGCGTCCCCTATGCCTAGGGCCCGATTTTCCGTGGGCAGAAGGAGTCAGGCGTGGGTTTTCTCGGTCTCGGACGGCCCAAGTGGCGGCATCAGGATGCCAAGGTGCGGTTGGCGGCGGTGCAGGCGCTGGAATCGCATCAGGAGAAGGTAGCGGTCGAGGTCGCGCTCGCCGATGGCGATGCCGCCGTCCGGGCCGCCGCCGCGCATCAGGTGCGTTCGGAAGGCGGCTTGCGTCGGTTGCTCAGCGCCGGGGATGCGATCGTGGTCGGCAGCGCCCGCGAGCGCCTGGCCGGCGTGGCCTTCGCTCGCGTCCATGAGCAGACCCTGGCGCAGTGCTCCGATCTGCTCGCCACCATCAATGAGCAGAAATCCCTCGCCGAGCTGAGTCTGAGCGCGCGTGATCCAGCGGTCCGCGAGGCCGCCTTCGCGCGCCTGTGCGCCAACGGCGAACCGAGCCCGTCGCTACTGGCGATCATCGCCATCCAGGATGCCGCCGGTGGGCTGGCCATCCGTGCGGTGCAGGCGGTCGATCGCCGCGCCCAGCTCAAGGACATCGCCAAAAAGGCCAAGCGTGCCGATGTGCGCTCCGCCGCGGCGCAGCGCCTGGCAGCGCTGGATGCGGTCGAGGAGAAGCCCTCGGTCGAGAGCCGGCGCAAGACCCGCAGTCAGGCGCTCGAGCCGTTGGCCGCACGTCTCAGCCAATTGGCCGTGGCCAGCGAACGGCGCGAGGTCGGCGACGATCTCGCCCAGGTCCAACAGCAGTGGGATGGCATCCTTGCCGACCACGGCGATCTGCCCGAGGACGAGACGCTCATCCGCCTGAACCAGCGCCTGCGCCAGGCGCAGATCGTGATCGCGCGCAATCGCGCCAGCGCCGAGTCAGCTGTACGTGCCGAGGCCGAACGCTCCGCTGCCGCTTCCGCTGCACTGGTGACGACCGGGTCGAGCGTGGCCGGCGCCTTCAGCGCAACCGCATCCGTGGAACCGCCGGAACCGGCGCGCGTGCTCAGCGGCGAGGACGAAGCCGCCCTCACCGCCATAGCCAGCGAAGCCGAGACGCTCGCCGACGCCGTCGATCTGCGCGCCGCCGACGATGGCCTGCGTCTGCTGCATAAGCGCTGGATCGCGCTGATCGCCGGGGTCGACGACCGCCATCCCCTGCGTCTGCGTTTCCTGGACGCCCACGTCCGCCTCAAGGAGCGCCGCTTCGCCGCCCGTGAGCAGCGCAGCGCCGACCGCGCGCAGCGCGTCACGCAGTTGCACGTGCTGATCGCCGAGGCCGAACGCTTGGCCGGCGACTCCGCACCTGCCGAGCTGATGTCCCACGACGAAGCGGTGCGTCGCGTCCAGGCTGACTGGAAGGCGGTCGGACCAGTGCCGCCTGATATCGCGGCGCCACTGCGCACGCGTTTCCGCGCCGCCATCGATCAGGCCCTGGTGCCGCTACGCCAGTTGCGCGAGGACGAAGACTGGCGGCGTTTCGCCGCGCTCAGCCGTTCCGAGGAACTGATCGCCGAAGTCGATGCCCTGGCCACCTTCGAAGACCTGCCGCGTCTGGCCGGTCGGCTCAAGGCTGCCAATGCGGCCTGGAAGGAGCTTGGACCGCTGCCGGGCGCCAAGCGCGAGGAGCAGTGGACGAAGTTCAAGACCGCATGTGATCGCCAGTTCGAGCGTTGCCGGGCGTTCTTCACCGAGCAGGACGCGCAGCGCGTGGTCAATCTCGAGCAGAAGAAGGTGCTGCTCGTCGAAGTCGAAGCCCTGGTGGGCCAGGGCACCATCGGGCTGACCGGCAGTCCGGCGGACGTGGCGCAGAAGCGCGTCACCGCCGAGCGCCTGAAGGCGATCCAGGCGCAGTGGAAGGAGATCGGTCCGGTGCCGCGCGAGCACGACCAGGAACTGTGGGGACGCTTCCGCGGTCTGTGCGACCAGTTCTTCGCCGGCGCCAACGCCCTGCGTGGACAGGAGGAAGCCGACAACCTCGCGCGCAAGCAGGCGCTCTGCGCCGACGCCGAGGCCTTGGCCTCGGCGGTCGAGTCGATCACCGGCGCGGTGACCGGCGACCGCCAGCGCTGGCTACGCCAGGTCAAGGAACTCCAGGCGCAGTGGAAGGAGATCGGCTTCGTGCCCCGCGAGGACAAGGACACGGTGTGGACCCGGTTCAAGGCCGCCTGCGATCGCGTCTACGCGCCGCTGCGCGAGCAGTTCGCGGCGCTCGACCAGGAGCGTGCAGCCAATCTCCAACGCAAGCAGCAGATCATCGCCGAGCTCGAACTGCTCGCCGGACGCGGCGACGCGGACGCGGTGCGCGACGATGCCCAGCGTCTGCAGCGGCAGTGGCGCGAGATCGGCCATGTTCCCCGCGAGCAGGTCGACGCAGTCAGCGCACGCTTCCGCGAGCTGTGCGAGCGCCTGTCCGGTGATCGTCCGGAGCCGGCGGAATCGGGCACGGCTGACGCGACGGCGGGCTGACGGTTCAGCGTCCGCTGGCCAACTGATCGGCGCTGAGGCCGTAGGCGATGTCGAGCGCGGTCTCGGCGCTCAGACCATTGCGCAGCATGTCCAGGAAGCCGCCGAGTTGCGGGCGGCGATGGGTATGCGCCAGGGGCGCGCAGACGGCCATGGCGAGATCGCTGTCCGGTGTGGTCGCGGAGAACAGGGCGCGGATGGCCGCTGGTCCGGCGCGCATGCGCACCGCGAGCATGTCGCGCGGACTCGGCTGTTCGTCCCCGCGCACGCGCACCCGGGCGATGCGCGCCAGGCCGGTCTCCAGCCAGGGCGGCCAGCCGGTGCGCGGCGGCGCCGCCAGCGCCAGGGTCAGCCTGGTCAGCAGTTCAGCGAGATCCTCGCCCTCGGAAGCCGCGCCGGGCCGTGGTCGCGGCAGACGGACCAGCGGCAGCACCGCGCGCGACAGCAGGTCACGGTCCGCGGGCAGGCCTTCGACCACCAAGCGATCGGGCACCACCACCACCGCCCCGAGCCAGCGCGGCAGGGGAAGCGACGCGAACAGTTCGCGGACCTTGGCCAGGGCAAGGCCGCCCTGGCCCACTGGCGTGACCAGCCGCGCTCCGGGCATCGGCACCACCACCAGGGCATCGCGGGACGCGTCGACTCCCAGCCGCCTGCCGGCGGCGTTTCGCCAGGGCGACACCACCGCCTCGATGCCGGCATCGGACAGTGGGATGGTGCAGGCCGCCAGCAGCCGCCAGGCATCTGCTTCACGGCCGAGAGCGAACGCTGCCGCCACGCGCTCCGCCAGGGGCAGGTCGGTACGATCGAGGAAGAAGCGGGCGCGCAGATGTGGTGGAAGCCAGGCGGTCGGCAGGGCGACCGGCAGCAGGGCGCCGGTCATCACCACGGCGTGTACCTCGACCACCTGCGGTCGCGGTTCGAACAGGGCGAGGACGAAGCCGGGGTCCATGCCATCCGTCCCTGGTGCGGGTGCGCTGCCGGTTGCGGCATCGACCTCGCGCTGGTGTTCACCGTCGCCGTCCGCATGCTCCACACCTGCCTGCCGACCCGGATGTGCGATCCGGATGGCCCACGGCGACTTCCATGAGCATCTTCCGCCGCAAGACAGATCAGGTCTACGCGACGCTCCAGCAGGTGCAAAGGCGCATCACCGCCCAGACCGGCGTACCCCTCGACAACGACGTGGTGCCGCGATCAGTGGTCTCGCCAGGTTCGCTGCTGCTGCCGCTCGGTCGCCCGGCTGAGGAACCGCAGCGACCGTCGCTGGGCGAGCCGCCGACCGCGTCCATCCAGCCCAAGACCGATGTCCACCACCATACCGGCGGCCAGCGTCGGAATGTGCTGCACCTGTCGGGCGAGCTCGCCATCTTCCTGGTCGTGCTGTGGATGCTGACCGTGACCATCGCCTACTTCATCGGCCACTCGAAGGGCAAGACCCAGGCAGTGGCGGGTGTCGGCAACGGCTTCGCGGCCGGTCCGGCCGGGAATCGTACGGTGGACGGGCCAGCCGCGGCCGGCCGCGGGAACTGGATCTTCGTCCTGGAGAACCATCCCCGTGCCACGCCCGAGCTGGAGCAGAGCCTGCTCAAGCGGGCACGTGAGCTCAATGATGTGTGCCGGACCCACGCCGACCGCGGTTACAAGCCATGGTTCGATGTGCGCCGTCCCACCAATGGCACCGCCCAGCTCATCTTCGGCAGCGTCGATGGGCAACTCGGCATCAACCGTGATGAATTCCAGGCTTTCGTGCAGATGGTCATCAAGGACCGGCCCGATTTCAGGAATGGGACCTGGTTGATGCTCACGCCCACTGCCAAGTGAGTGCCGTCGCCATTGGGCGGTGGCCGCGACACCACGGTCTGTGGCTGCTCGTACAGCCGCACCTGCCGCCGGCCGAACTCGCCCACGACGCCATGCACCTGCGCCGGGTGCAGACCTGGGCGATCCGGCTCGCGCTCGCCGAAGGGGTGGATCCGGACCTCGCCGGTGCGGCCGCATTGGTTCACGACCTTGCCGCCGTGCCCAAGGATGGTCCCGATCGGGCGCTGGGTGGTGAGCGTTCGGCCATTCTCGCTGGCGATCCCCTGCTCGCCGCCGGCTACGCGGTCGACGAGATCGCTGCCGTCGTCGCCGCCGTGGCCACGTGCAGTTGGTCGCGCGGCCGACCGCCGGCCGACGCCCTGGGCGCTGTGCTCCAGGACGCCGACCGGCTCGACGCCATCGGCGCCATCGGCATCGCCCGGGTGTTCGCCTGCGCGCAGTGGATGTCGCGGCCTGCGCGGGCGGGCCGTTTCTACCATCCCGATGATCCCCTCGCCGTCGCTGCTCGGCCGCTCGATGACCGCCTCAACGCGGTCGACCATTTCCGCGCCAAGCTGCTGCGCCTGGCCGAGGGCATGCATACCGCGTTGGCGCGCGCGGAGGCGCAGCGTCGGCACGCGGCGATGCTGGTGTTCCTCGCTGACCTGGAGCGCGACCTGGCATAGCCGGTGGACCAGCGACCAGCGGACGCTCCGGCCTAGCCAGCCCGTACGTGCCCGGCAGGATGCCGCCCGCGCGGAGCGGACATGAGCGAAATACGGCCCTACGAACCCCACCTGATCGAGCCGCACTGGCAGGCGCAGTGGGAAGCCACCCAGGCGCATGAGGTGCGCGACGATCTGCCCCGCGAGCGCTGCTACTACGTGCTCGAGATGTTCCCGTATCCGTCCGGCAAGCTGCACATGGGCCATGTGCGCAACTACTCGATCGGCGACGCGGTGGCGCGCTACCAGCGCATGCGCGGCTTCCATGTCCTGCATCCCATGGGCTGGGATTCCTTCGGGCTGCCCGCCGAACAGGCCGCCATTGAGCGCGGCGCCCATCCCCGGACATGGACCTACGACAACATCGCCTACATGCGTCAGCAACTCAAGCGCATGGGTTTCAGCTACGCCTGGAACCGCGAGTTCGCGTGCAGCGATCCCGGCTATGCCGCCCGCGAGCAGGACATCTTCCTCGATCTGGTCGAGCAGGGGCTGGTCTACCGCAAGACCTCGCTGGTGAACTGGTCGACCGGGCTGAACTGCGTGCTCGCCAACGAGCAGGTGGTCGACGGCAGGTGCTGGCGCACCGGCAAGCCGGTGATCCAGAAGGAGCTGCCGCAGTGGTTCCTGCGCATCACCTCCTACGCCGAGGAACTGCTTGCCGGCACCGACACTCTCGGCCAATGGCCCGACGCGGTGCTCACCCAGCAGCGCAACTGGATCGGCAAGAGCCAGGGCGCCGAGATCGACTTCGCCGTCGACGGCCATCCCGATCTCAAGCTGACCGTGTTCACCACCCGCCCGGACACCGTGTTCGGCGTCACCTTCCTGTCGATCGCCCCCGAGCACGCCGAGATCGAGCGCATCGTGCCGGCCAGCCATCGCGCCGCCGTCGACGCCTTCCGCGCCGAGGTGCGCGCGGCGCCGCCCCAGGAACGCAGCGGTGACACCGCCGAGAAGAAAGGCGTGTTCACCGGCGCCCACGTCATCAATCCGGCCAACGGCGAGCGCGTCCCGCTCTACGCCGCCAACTTCGTGGTCGCCGACTACGGCACCGGCGCGGTGATGGCGGTACCGGCGCACGATGAGCGCGACTTCGCCTTCGCGGCCACCTACGGCATCCCGCTGCGTCAGGTCATCGTCGCCGACGGTCAGCAGGCCGGTCCGCTCGACGCGGCCTTCACCGACGTCGGTACCCTGGTCGCCAGCGGCCAGTTCAGCGGACAGCGCAGCGACGCCGCCAAGGCCGCCATCATCGCTTGGATCGAACAGCAGGGCAGCGGCCGCGGCACCACCACCTGGCGGCTGCGCGACTGGTGCCTGTCACGCCAGCGCTACTGGGGCAATCCCATCCCCTTCGTCTATGGCGAGCACTCCGGCGTGGTGCCGCTACGCAAGGCCGACCTGCCGGTCGCCCTGCCCGACGACGTCGCCTTCGACGGCAGCGGCAATCCGCTTGAGCAGCATCCGACCTGGGCGACCACCGGCCGCGATGGCGGCGCCTTGAGCGTGCGTACCGCCCGCGGGCCGGAGCCGGCGCGGCGCGAGACCGACACCATGGACACGTTCATGCAGTCGTCGTGGTACTTCGCGCGCTTCGCCTGCCACGACAACCGCCGCGCCGACCTCGGCTGCGCGGCGCCGCTCGATCGCCGCCGCGTCGACCACTGGCTGCCGGTCGATCTCTACGTCGGCGGCATCGAGCACGCCGTCCTCCACCTGCTCTACGCGCGCTTCTTCCAGAAGGCGCTGTGCGACATCGGCTATTCCGGCCAGCGCGAGCCGTTCAAGCGCCTGCTCTGCCAGGGCATGGTCTGTCTGGAGACCTACTCGCGCGAGGGCGCTGACGGCAAGCCGCAGTGGTTCTACCCCGACGAGGTCGACATCGAGAAGGACGCCAAGGGCCGCGGCGCCGTCGCCAAGGCCAAGTCAGACGGCCTGCCGGTCACCGTCGGCCGGGTCGAGAAGATGTCGAAGTCCAAGCGCAACACCGTCGATCCGCAGGCCCTGGTCGAGCGCTTCGGCGCCGATTCCGCCCGCCTGTTCATGCTCTTCGCCGCGCCGCCCGAGCGCGATCTGGAGTGGAACGACGATGGCGTCATCGGCGCCCACCGCTTCATCAAGCGGGTGTGGACGCTGGTGCAGGAGCATCGCGCCGCGCTCATGGCAGTGGCGGCCTTCACCGGTCACGCCAAGGAGGTCAGCGGCGCCGACCAGGCGGTGGTGCGCAAGGTGCACGCCACCATCAAGCGCGCGACCGACGCGATGGAGAAGGACTTCGGCTTCAATACCGCCATCGCGGCGTGCATGGAGCTCAGCAACGTCCTCGATGCGAAGACGCTGCTCCCGTCGGTATTCAAGCTCGGCGTCACCACCCTGCTGCGCCTGCTGGCGCCGATCACGCCGCACCTCTGCGAGGAACTGTGGCGCGATCTCGGTGGTGACGGCGGCATCACTGCCGCCGGCTGGCCGCCCTACGACCCGGCGCAGATCGACGCTGACGAGGTCGAGTACCCGGTGCAGGTCAACGGCAAGTTGCGCGGGAAGATCGTCCTGCCGCGCAGCCTGACCGGCGCCGCGCTCGACGACGCCGTGCGCGCGCATCCCGACATCCGCGAGATCATCGGCGACAAGACCATCCGCAAGCTGGTGGTGGTGGCGGGGAAGATCATCAATCTGGTCCTGGCCTGACATGGCCAGCATCCGCTGCGATGGCCACGAGGTGCCGGCCCAGCCCGGCCGCGATGTGCTCGGCTGCCTGCTCGACCACAACGTGCCCATCGTCTACCTGTGCATGGCCGGCATGTGCCGGACCTGCCGGATCGGCGTGCTGTCCGGGGCCGAACACCTGGTGCCGATGACCCCGGCCGAACGCCACCACTTCCCGCAGTCGCGTGGCGAGGTGCGCCTGGCCTGCCAGGCGGTGATGCTCGGTACCGGCGACGTCGACATCAGCCAGCGGCCGCCGTCGCCGTCGTCATGACCCCAGCGCGGCGAGGTAGCTGATCAGGTCGAGGAATTCCTGCGCGCTCAGTCCCTGGGTCAGACCGGTGGGCATCAGCGATTTGCCGTCCTGACGCGATTTGACCGCCTTCATCGGCACCACCTCTTCGCTGCCGGTGGCGGTGCGGATGAGCATCTCCTTGGCGTCCTGGCGGACGACGACGCCGCTGACCACCGCGCCCGAACTGGTGGTGATGGTCACCGTGCCGAAGCCGTCCTTGATGTCCTTGTCCGGGGTCATCACCGAATCGATCAGGTAGTCGATCGGACTGGCCGAGCCGATCGAGGTGAGATCGGGCCCGACCAGGCCGCCGGTACCGGCGATGGCGTGGCAGACCGCGCAGCCCAGGCGCTGCTGGTAGATCTCCTTGCCGCGCTTGCTGTCACCACGGGCGCGCGCATCGCGCGCCAGCGTGGCGGTATCGGCACCGGCGGCGGCGCCACCGCCAGCGGCGTTGAGCACGCGCAGCAGTTCCGGTTCATCGCGCCCGCTCAGCTCGACGGCGTTGCGTGCGGTCTGCGCCGCCTGCGGCGTCGGCTTGAGCCCGGCGATCACCGCGGCCAGCGCCGCGCCGCCACCCTCGCGACGCAGGAAGGCGGTGGTGACCGCGGCCGGATCGCGTGGGAACAGCGTGGGCACCGCCTGGGCCGCGCGCTTCAGATCGACGCCGGCGAGGGCGCTGATCGCGGTGGCGCGGATCGGCGCGCTGTCGGCGGCGCTCAAGGTGAGCAGGACGTCGAAGGACGTCGGCCCGAGCACGCCCAGCGCCTCGATCGCGGCGGTACGCACCTCGGCTGGCGCCGTCGCATCGTTGGCCACGTCCGCTACCGCGGGCTGCACCGCCGCCACCTTCCACGCCCCGGCCAGGCGCAGCGCCGCGACACGGACTAGCGGAGCGGCGTGCTTGAACAGCAGGCTGACGCGCCCGAGATCGCCGGTCGGCACCACTTTGCGTTCGTTGGCCGAGACGGCGAGCGCGTTCAGCACCGCGACCAGGCTGGCGGCATCGCCTTCCGGCGCCTCGGGCTTGAACACCGCGGCGAGATCCTCTGGCTTGCCCAGGCTGGCGATCTGGGCGAGCAGGTCGCCGCGACGTGCAGGTGGAACCGCTCCTGACTTCAGGAAATCGAGCAGGGCCGGCACCACCTCGCCGGAACCGCTGGCCTGGAGCAGGAACGCCAAGTGGCGCAGATCGCCGAGTTGGGCCGGATCGCGATCGCGCAAGGCAGGCAGCCAGACCGGCCGCAGCGTGACCAGGGTCTGGTTGAGGATGCGCTGCATCAGCGCGTCGGCCGGCAGGTCGAGGGTGCTCAGCGCGAGTTGGAAGGCGCGCAAGGTGGGGAAGCGGGCGAGCGCGCGCACCACCTCGCGGCGGACGCGGGGATGCGGATCGGCTGCCAGTTTTGCCAGCAGGTCGAGGGCACCGTCGACGCTCTCGCGGCCATCGGCGATGACCCGCACGCCGGCGGCACGGGCGCCGGCCTCGGGGCTGCGCAAGACTATCGCCAGCAGGCCGGCGTCGACTTGGCTGAAGCTCTGGCCGATCCACAGCGCTTCGAGCTGGCTGCGCGGTGTGTCGGCGGCGTCGGCGGGCAGGGCCTTCACCCAGGCCGTCAGCGGCGGCAGCACGCTTGCTGGCGCCATGCCCTGCAACAGGCGTCGCGCGTGATGGCGGGTGTAGTCCTCGGGATCGCGCAGGCGCGCGAACAATGTCGGCAAGTCGGCGCCCACCAGCTTCGGACGTTCGACCAGCGGACGGCCGGTGGCGGTGATGCGCCAGATGCGGCCGTGGCTGCGGTCGCGGCGGGGATCGCGGAAGTCGACCTCGCCGTGCTGGATGATGGGGTTGTACCAGTCGGCGATGTAGATCGCGCCGTCGGGTCCCATCTTGACGTCGACCGGTCGGAAGGCGCGATCGCTGGACTTGATGAAGTCGCCGACCGAGGCCGCGAAGCCGGAGCCGTTCTCGCGCAGGGTGGCGTGGATGACGCGGTTGGCGCGGAAGTCGGAGGTGATCATCCGGCCGCTCCAGCCTGGGGGCAGGTGGCGGCCACTGAGCAGTTCGAGGCCGGCGAGCTTGCCGGTGCGTGGGCCGATGATGCTGTAGTTGTCGCCTGGGATGTCCTGGAAGATGCTCGGGTCGCCGGCGCCATCGGTGAGGAAGGCATCGCCCCAGGCATTGAAGCAGCGGCCCCAGGGATTGACCATGCTGGTGCGCGGCTGGGGTTCGAGCCGCTGGTCGCGGGGGCGCAACCGCCAGGTGCCGGTGCCCTTCATCGCCCGCGTCCCGTAGGCGGTCTCGACGGTGCTGTTGATGTAGATGGATTGGGTCATGAGCAGATCGCCCTCGGGGCTCCAGCGCAGGCCATGCACGATGTGATGGGTGTCGCCGGTGCCGAAGCCCGAGAACAGCACCCGGCGCTCATCGGCGACGCCGTCGCCATCACGGTCGCGCAGGAAGAGCAGCGTTTCACCGTTGGCGACATAGACGCCGCCATCGCCGAGTTCGATGCCGGTGGGCATGAACAGCCCCTTGGCGAAGGTCTTGGCGGTGTCGGCGCGTCCATCGCCGTCGACGTCCTCGAGCACCACCACGCGGTCGTCGGGGGTCTCGGAAGGGTCGATGTGCGGATAGATCGACGAGGTGACCACCCACAGCCGTCCGGCGGCATCGAAGGTCATCTGGATCGGCTTGGCGATCAGCGGGTCGGACGCGAAGAGCGCGATCTCGAAGCGCGGAGCGATGGTGAACGAACGTCGCTCGGTCTCGGGATCGGTCGCGGCCGCCGGCGGCTTGGCTTCGCCGGCATGCACGATCGCGGCGAGCAGCAGCGCGAGGAGGGTGGCGATCAGGTCCGCGGACCGGCGCGCAGCGGTGATCGTGCTCATGGTGTGGCTCCAGCCGCAGCGGGGGAGAGACGATACGCTCGCGGGGACGGCTTGGTCAGCGGGACGATGGCGGTCTCCTGCTCGGCCGCGAGCGGCAGCAGCGCCGCCAGTTCGGCGACATGCCGGCCCTGCTCGCGTTTGCGTCCACCCGACAGGTACATCTGGTTGCGTGGCCGCCAGGCGCAGAACCACAGGTCGTTCTTGCGCAGGATGACCTGACGCAGGCGTTCGGCCTGGGCGTAGTCGGGTCCGCTGCTGATCTCGACGCCGGCGGCCCACTGCCGGGCGTCGCCGCTGGCGACGGCGGTGCCATCGATGGCCAGGGCGTAGCGGCCCGCCGCCAGGCCGGTGACCTGCACCACGCGCCGTTCGCCAGCCAGCGGCAGCGTGCGATCGAGCGCCGTCCACTGCACGCCGCCGCCGGCGGCAGCGAGGTCGCTGACCGTGGCTCCACTCACCCGCCCCGCCGTTGCCGGCGCAGTGAGTTCGATGCGCCAGGCCGGCGTCGGATCCAGCGCCCGTGCCAGGCGCTGCGCGGCCAGACGGTAGCCGTGCTGGTTGAGGTGGATGCCGTTGTCGCTGAGCGGCTCGGCGGCGGCGACGGGTCCGGCGAGGTCACGGAACCAATCGACGAAGAGCCCAGCCGGCTTGGCCGCCGACGCCAGCGCCTCGACATAGGGCAGCAGGTCGGCGTTGCGTACGGCGGCATCCGGCATGCCGGCACGCTGCTGATGGGCGACCGGTGCGACGATGACCAGCCGTCGACCGCTGCCGACCGTGGCGATGAGTTGGGTGAGGCCGCTGCTGAATGCCGCCACCTTGGCGGCGCCGGCAAAGGAATCGGTCGTGCCATAGCCGAGCACCACGACGGTCGGCGCAAACGCGGTCAGGTCTGCATTGAGACCCTTGAGGCCGTCATGGCGGGCGCTGCCGGCCACGGTGTCACCGGTCCAGCCGAAATTGCGGAAGCGCACCTTGCCGCCTGGCACCGTGCAGGCGAGGGCGGTCTCCAGGAAGGCGAACTCGCCGTCGCGCTCGATGAGCGCGTCGCCGATCAGCGCCACGCGGTCGCCATCGCGCAAGCCGGGCGGCTCGGCTGCGGTGATGAAGGCGGCGCAGCAGAGCACGCTGGCGACGCCGATCGTCGCCCGGTGGAGGAGGGGGGCTGTGCACTTGTTTGACATACGGGATTGCAGGCTGGCCATGGTCAGGGGGAACGCCAGGAGCGCATGACGGTGACATCAGGGCGGGGCGGCCCTGTCACTGGCGTCGACGACGTTCGTCCTACCGTCCGCAGGGTCCATCCTGATGGTCTCGCTGCGGTTGGCCGCGACTCAGGGACCAGTCCTCCGCACTCCCAGACGAGGCACCATGCGTCGATGTACGTTCCTGCTCCTTGCCGGTTTCGCCTGCGCCGGCGAAGCGCCACCGGTGTCCGCGGGCAGCATCGCGCCGGTGGCGGCAGAGGCGTCCGCAGCGCAGGCGAGCAATCCGGCCATGGTCATCGACGGCTCCGGCCTGCGCGAGGATCCGGTGCATGCCGGGGTCTTCACCCATCTCGCCAACCGCTGGACCGACGGCGGCTGCATGTGGACCAGCAGTGGAGCGGCGCTGGGCAAGGATGGCGCCTGCTGGCTGCGCCTGGATCTCGGCCGGATGGCGACGGTGACCGGACTGCACCTGTGGAACTACAACGAGGGCGGTGGCTGGCAGACGCGTGGGATCAGGACGTTCACCCTCCAGGCCAGCAGCGACAACACGGCGTGGAGCGCGGCCGGCAGCTTCGAGCTGCGCTGTGCCACCGGCACTGACAACGAGGCCGGCCAGGCCATCGCGCTGCCGGCGCCGGTGACCGCCCGCTACCTCAAGCTGCTGCCCACCGCCCACCATGGACGCGACAATCTGGTGGGACTCTCCGAGATCCGCGTGCGGGTGAGCGACCCCGCGCCGGGCGATCAGGTGCTGGCGCCACGTCCGCCGTTCACCGCCCGCTATGCCCGCACCAGCTATCCGCCGCGGGCGCTCGGCGCGCCCTTCCCCCAGGCCGAGGACATCGCCTGGCCCGCGGACGCCGGCGTCATCGATGTGACCAAGCCGCCCTACAACGCCAAGGGCGATGGCATCAGCGACGACACCGCGGCGATCAACCGCGCGCTGGCCGAGAACAACGATCGCGGATCGATCATCGCGCTGCCCAATGGCATCTATCGCATCCGCGACACCCTGAAGTGGGGCAAGGGCGAGAAGTTCACCGCCCTCATCGGCCAGAGCCAGGCCGGCACCGTGATCCGCCTCGATGATTCGGCGCCTGGTTTCGGCGATGCCCGCAAACCCAGGCACCTGATCTGGACCGGCGGCGATCCGGCGCAGCGCTTCGGCAATGAGATCGCCCACCTCACCGTCGACAGCGGAGCCAGCAATCCGGGCGTCGCCGGCGTCGCCTTCGTCGCCAACAACCAGGGTGCGATCCACCACGTCAGCATCGTCAGCGGCGACGGCCAGGGCGTGCAGGGGCTGCACCTGGGGGCCGCCGGCGAGAACGGGCCCTTGCTGGTACGCGACCTCACCGTGATCGGTTTCGACGTCGGCGTCGCCGCGTCGAATGCGATCAACGGTCAGGCCATCGAAGGGCTGACCCTGCGCGACCAGAATCTGGTCGGCGTACGCAACCAGGGCCAGCACCTCTCGCTGCGTCGCGTGCGCAGCCGCAACGCAGTGATGGCGCTCGACATCAAGGGCGGCACCACCGTGCTGCTCGATGCTGTGTTCGAGGGCGGCGCCAAGGACGCGGCCGCGATCCGCGCGCTCGGCACGTTCTACGCGCGTGCGGTGACCGCGTCCGGCTACGCGCGGGTGCTCGACGGCAAGGATGGCCTGACCATCGACGAGACGGTCAACCGCGAGGTCGCCACCTGCTTTCCCGATTCGCCCAAGCGCGCGCTCAACCTGCCCGTCGTCGAGCTGCCGGCGGTCAGTTGGGAGCCGGCGTCGACCTGGGTGTCGCCGCTGGCCTACGGTGGCAAGCCCGATGACCGCGGCGACGACACCGCCGCCATCCAGCAGGCGATCGATTCCGGCGCCAGCACGGTCTACCTGCCGCGCGGCATGTGGCGCCTCGCGGGCACGGTGATCCTGCGCGGCAAGCTCCGTCGTCTGGTCGGTTGCCGCGGCGTCCTCGACACCATCGACGGCAAGGCGCGTCAGGAACCGCTGCTGCGCGTCGCCGACGGCGACGGCGCGGTCGAGATCGAACGCCTCAACGGCCCCTGGCACAACACCATGGTGCTGCGCTCGGACACCACCCGGCGGGTGATCGTGCGCCACTGCGGCAATGTCAGCATGGACTTCCGCGGTGGTGGCGAGGTCTTCCTCGATGACGTGGTCAACAATCCCGGCGCGCCCTTCCGCTTCACCGGGGTGAAGGCGTGGGCCTGGCAGTTCAATGCCGAGGCCCAAGGCGTGCACATCCGCAACGACGGCGCCACGCTGTGGATCTTCGGCCTCAAGACCGAGTCCAGCGGCACGCTGATCGAGACGCTGGGTGGCGGCGCCACCGAAGTGATCGGCGGCATCTCCTACACCAGCGGCGGCAGCGGCAACGTGCCGATGTTCACCGTCACCGACGCGCGCTTCTCGGCCACGCTCGGCGAGGTGTGCTGGGACGACCGCTTCTACCGGGTGATCGTGCGCGAGACCCGCGGCGGCGAGACACGCGAATTCAAGGCTGATGACCCGCGTTGGAGCCGCAGCCTGGGTCTGTTCAGCGGGTCGGCGAAGTGATCGCTCAGGCGGGGTACGGGCACGGCGCGTCCGACTTGGCTGGAAACGTGGCCGGGGTCGGCGACGTACCTACCTCGGCGGCATCGACACCGTGCCCGTCCGAAGCACCCGAAGGAGAGCCCATGTCCGACCCTGTCCGCCTTGCCGCCTGCTGGTCGTCGTTGCTCACGCGGCGCGCCGTGATCGCCGTGCTGGCGCTGGCATCCCTTGACGCGGGCGAAGCCAAGGCGCCGGTGTCCAGCGACGGCGACGGCGATTTCGTCATCGGCCCGACCTACACCAAGGCGCCCGAGATGACGCGCAAGGACAGTGCCCCCAAGGGCGTGGTCCACGAATTCAAGATGCGCTCGACGGACAGCAAGATCTACCCCGGCATCAAAGGCGCCTACGAACGCAAGGTGTCGGTGTATGTGCCCAAACAGCTGGTCGCGGGCACGCCGGCGCCGTTCATCGTCGTGCAGGATGGTGGCGGCTATGTCGGGCGCATGCGCACCGCGCTCGACAACCTGATCGCCGCCGGCCGCGTGCCGGCCATGGTCGCGGTGATGATCGATTCCGGCGGCGGCGACTCGAAGGGCAGCCAGCGCGGGCACGAGTACGACGCGGTATCGGAGAAGTACTCCACCTTCATCGAGACCGAGGTGCTGCCGAAGATCACCGCCGATTACCAGATCACCTTCACCAAGGATCCGGAAGGTCGTGCCACCATGGGCGGCAGTTCGGGCGCCGCCTGCGCCTTCACCATGGCGTGGTTCCGGCCCGACCTCTATCGCCGCGTGCTCAGCTATTCGGGCACCTACGTGGCCCAGGAATGGCCGGACAATCCCGCCTCGCCGCACGGGGCCTGGGAATACCACGCCACCTTCATACCCAAGACCGAACCCAAGCCGCTGCGCATCTACCTGCACGTGGGCGACCATGACAACGGTTGGGACAAGACCGGCGGCTACCACAACTGGGTGCGCGCCAACAACGCCATGGCAGCGGCGCTGAAGGCGAAAGGCTATCACTACCGCTACGAATTCGCCAAGAGCTCCGGGCATGTCGACGGCAAGGTGATCGACCAGACGCTGCCCGAGGCGCTGGTCTGGCTATGGCGCGGCTATCAGTCGAAATGAGCCTAAACGCGGCATTTGGGCCACGCTGCGGCGTTGGCTCCGTCGGTCGTTCCACCAGGAATCTCCCTCCGTCGCCGCCATGCATCGTGGCCCAACTGCCGCGTTTAGGCCGCACCTTTGAGGCCACGCTGCGGCGTTGGC